>VOFB01002079.1_pt1 | contig 123482 bp, 144 predicted proteins | sample 5384141 | NCBI WGS metagenome assembly VOFB01 (sample SAMN12384721, study PRJNA508395) | human gut metagenome | isolation source: healthy gut A | host: Homo sapiens
ATCTGATCGAGCGCGAAAATGCCTTCACGATGGAGCAGTTCGCCTCCAGCGTCAACGAATTTCTCGCTTTCCGCCGCTATGACGTTCTGCCCGATAGGGGCGTATTTCCGCCGCGGCCGCAAAAAAGAAAGCCGAAGCGGAGTACGACGCTTTCAACAAAACGCAGTGCATCGTCTCCGACTTCGACCGTGAGGTGCAGCGCTTGATCGAATCCGAAAAGCGCAAATAAACATGTCTACTGGTTTGCACCAAACGTTTTGCCGTCGTTGGCAAAACGTTCAAATCCGTCGATTTCGATGGGTTTGAAAGAAAAAGCGCATCTTTTGTGGTGCGCAATTTTTAACAGTTTATTAGAACATACGTTTATTTTGGATAGTAGGAAGGGGTTGGGTTCTCGTGCCAAGGCAGCACCTCAAACGCCGAAAAGATGGGCGCTTCGCATGTCGATATCAAGGAAAATGGTTTTACGGTTTGACTGAAGGTGAAGCCTTTGCCGCCGCGATGCTTATAAGCAAATGCTGAAGCAGGGCATCCAGCGCAATGCCGATAGTATGGATGTTCGACATTACGCTGCCTCATGGCTTCCCATTCACAAAGCCGATGTCAGCAAAAAGCACTATAACGATTGCGCCCATCATATCGACATTCTTTGGCGACCAAATCGGCGGCATGCTCATTAAAGACGTTAAGCCATCTGATATTAAGGCCGTTTACAGCGCACACTACCTCGGTTTGAGTGCCAGTACAATCAAACGTGCCAAATGTCTTTTTTCTGCAATCTTCGAGACAGCTATTGAAGACGGTTATGCTACCGTTAATCCTTGTCGATCAAAACATGCCAAACCGCCCAAGGGTTCATCGGGTTCTCATCGAACAATCACAGACTCTGAACGGGCTTTGATTCACGAGTGCAACCACAGTTTCCGCGCCGCCGTCTACGTCATGCTCTATGCCGGCCTGCGTCGTGGTGAAGCCCTCGCGCTCAATATTGACGAAGATGTAGATTTTGAGCATCATGTTATTCATGTTCACCATGCCATTCACTACGAAAGCAACCAGCCTATCCTCGGCGATCCTAAGACCGAAGCAGGTGAGCGTGAAATACCGCTTCTCTCCATTCTGGAAAATGAACTTCGCGGACTACACGGCCTACTTGCCCCTGCTTGCAAAAACGGCGGTCTGATGTCTGAAAGCGCCTTCTCCAGCGCTTGGAATTCGTACCTCGGAACAATCGAACGAAAGCTGAACGGTCACCCTAAGCGTTGGCATCATCGCGGAGCAAAAAATCGAAATCACGACCCTATCCAGCTCCGCGTTGAAGCTCTCATCAAAGCAGGAAAAACAGAAGAGGCCGAAGTCCTTCGCTTGTCCGATTGGAAAACATTCTCTGTTCGCCCCCATGACTTTCGCCACAGCTACTGCACCATGCTTCGCGATGCCGGAACTGATCTCAAACTCGCAATGAAATGGATGGGTCATGCTGATGAAAAAATGATTATGAAAATTTATGACCATGTAACGGATTTTCGCACTGAGCAGGCGCTCTCAACTCTCGAAAAATGACCTCTGGTAGTCAAAATGGTAGTCAAACAGAAAATCACATCAGAAACTTTCAGCAATATCAGGAAAAACTCTCCTAACCCAGCATCCCTCCGACTCTGAAGGCCACAGGTTCGACTCCTGCCGGGTGCACCAAACGCATATAATCCGAACCAGATTTTCCAAATCGGAAATGGGTTCGGATTTTTTGTTGTTCTGCGATATAATTTCTTTCTGAATGGCAAAGGTCGGCAGACTGACCGCGGTACCGTCAGCCGGGAAATCGCCAAAGGAGCAAAGTCTCTGCGCTATGCGAATATCTGAATAAACAAAAGACCGTCCCAACCCGGCGGCCTTTGCTTTAGTTCTGAGGCTGGAGGGGCACGATGGCAAGCGTCTTGCCCAGCGGCGCCAACACCTTCAGGATCGTATCCAGCTGGGGGTTTGGCGTCTCCGCGCTCCATTCTGGCGATCTGGGGCTGTTTAACGCCGCTCAGGGCTTCAAGCTGGCGCTGGCTGATGCCCTGTTCCTGCCTTGCTTTAATCAGCTCCGTGATGAGCGCAACGCGCATATTGCTTTCGCAATCTCTTCCGGCGTGAAATGCCCTTGTCAAATTCTTCATCCCATACAGGGAAACCGCCCTTCGTATAATTCATGCTTTTCCCTCTCTTTCCTTTGAAATCCGCCAATTCGCGTTTGGCCTGTTCAATTTCGCGCTTCGGGGTCTTCTGGTACTTTTTTACAAAGCTATGCAGAAGAACGAAAGCGCCGTCAACCCATCCCGCAAACAGGATACGGTCGTCAATCGGTCGAAGTTCCCCAAATCTCTCCGTCAAGGTGTTTGGCATATTTTTCGGGGGAGATAGGTGCCATTTTTCGGATAGGGCTTTGACATATTCTCGAATCTTCGTGAGCTTGATCTGGCTATCCTTGCTTTTACTATTCTCCAGTTCTGCGATATAATCCAGAAGCGAGAATTTTCCCTGCTAGTCAACACAAAAGATAATCTGATGCAATGTTCTATCCTCCGTTTCCCACACGATAACATAGACGTTATCACACGTCAAGTGGTTTCTTATGTAATCAAAAGGATTTCTTGGGAACTGCTCACCTTGATTTGCGGTCACTTCAAGAACAATGCACATCAAAAAGCTATATATTGCTTAGATTCATACTGTCAAGCGTGGCGCAAGTGACACACCCTGACAGGAGTGACAGACCCGCAGAGCGCAAAAAACCCGGCAAGCCGTAGCCTGTCGGGGTGAATGTGTCAGGTGTCGGCCTGATCCGCGCCGTCTGGTGGCGTGAAACCATCGCGCTGCATGCGCTCTTTGCAGGCTTGCATGATATAGACCTGCACTGGCTGACCCGCAGCGGCAGCAGCAGAACGTATCTGCGCGCCGTCGTCTTTAGACGGTCTGATTGTGATGCTATCTTGTCTCCGATTGTATGCAATGTTGCTCCTTTTTTGCGCCTCTGTGCATGGCATGACACCGCTCCCCTTTCCGTGCTCATATTATACTACATTCACCTCTAAACGTCAACTTGTACATAATTCACAGCTCCCGCGTAAACGTAGACGGTTATTTTTGTCCAACATTCCGGCATTGCGCAAATAAACGTCTACGATTATGCTGTAATCACAGCAAGGGCAACCGAGCTGAATACACCGCAGGAGGTGGAAAGGACATGGACGAGAGATTGACAGCGAAAGAACTTGACCGGCTGGCCGACTGGCTGACGGCGCAGGGCTTGACGCCTGAGAAGGTGCTTGAATGTATCAAGTACATCGCAGACGAGGCACCCCGGCGAAGGGGGAAACGAAAACCCTTGACGCTCCAACAAATAAACGAACGTCAAGGGCTTTCACAAACCGCGGGCGGCTTTCCTGCCAGCCACCGCATCTTCATTTTACTCGGTCGTCTCCGACTCGGTTTAGTCCGAGTTTATTATGCTGTGGAAAACAGAAAAAACAACCATTCAAAGCACTTTCTTTTCACCGCGCGCGCCTGTCGCGCTGGCGGGTCAGAAAAAAAGCGAATAGAAAAATCCAGCCAAGCAATCAACTTGACTGGATTCTCTGGCAGCGGCAATGTGATTCGAACACATGACACTTCGGGTATGAAAAATCAAAATTGGAAATAAAAGGCATGGATGACGGGGCGGATGTGTGGTGGTTGAGGCCGGAAGATTTGTGTGGATTAAACACATTGATAAACACAACAGGCTCATGAAAGCAACAACCGTTCGGAGGTTTCAAACAGTTTGAGTCAAAAAGCTCACATGAATTTTCCTGAAACCTGGAAAGAATTTTTGTCAAGGATTATTTTACCGTTATCTCAATTTCATGTAAGTCTGGTTATTTCGTCCATAAACAATAGCCTATTGAAGAAAAACACCGCACCTTAGTTTTTCCTAACAGTCTTACCTAATCTTGGTCGAATCACGAAAGGCCTACATTTACAGAACAAATTTCGCAAAGCTGTTTGTAGTAGTCAAGACGGCAAACAGGAAAACCTGCCTGCCGTCCTTCTACTCACTTTCATTTTTACACTAGCTTTTAGAGTTTACATAGAATTCGGAATAATCTTAGATGATGTTTACAATCTTTTTTTCATAGGATTATCTACTTTTTTCTCTGCAATTCACGAAATCTTTCAGTCGTATATGTATGGTCATCCGCTTTATATTGGATTAATATTGCCTTAATTTCGGCAAATGGAATTATGTATCTGGTATATGTCGTATAGTTATGCCAGATATCAATCCGTCCTCTCCCCTTTTCAAATACTTGATAATAATCTAACGCAATCCATGGATCTTTCTCATTACCATACAACACTAATCTGCCCTGACACTCGCTTTTTTCTCCATAAACCGTAACATATACATCATCAGCAAGTTCAGAAGCCTCAAAAACTGTATCTGACAAACTACTCTTCAGTTTATCTGCATATAGCTGCCGTGCCTTTCTCCATCCTCTCAGTTTTACTAAAGCAAAAGCAATTCCTACTCCGACAATAATCGCCAAAATGCACTTTAATCCGGTCACTTCAAGCCCAGCACTCTCGGAGGTAGGCCAAACTACCTCCAGAAACAAATTGATTATGTAACTTATAACTACACAAGCCCCTAAATGAACAGTCTCACTCATCGCAAAAAGAACGCGCCGATCTAAACCTTCGATACGCAAATATCGTGCAAATGTTCCTAATACGAGACTTCTTATTCACTCGTTTGAGGTATAGCGCAGATCTCCTATATTTATATTTTGTACTTTTACTTATGTGTAAAGATCTCAATTTGTTTTGCCGAAGATCAATATCATCGCCTGCTACAGTAACTGTTTTTGTCAAGGAATATTCTCGGTGTTTTGCGCTCTTATTCTTCTGTTCAAAAAAATTTTTTGTATATATTCATCGAGCACATCGCCTTGACAACCGCCTCAAATCCCCCTAAAATTCCTTATGGCGTAAGCCTCAAACTGCATAGCGTAGCGAAAAAGCATCATGCCTTTGCGCATGGGAAGCCGGGTGAGAATCCCGCACAGGACCGCTGCTGTATTGGCTGAGCGGCTCTCACGACCCTTTGGGTCAGTCACTGGGGTGTAAGCTCTGGGAAGGCGAGAGCGTCTGCTATGAAGCCTGAGTCAGAATACATACTTTTGCGACAATCAAGGGTCTTCCCGGTCTCGGAAGAGCTGTTTTTCTGTACCCAAATATCCCGTTTCTCCTGACGGCGGCGGGTTTGTTTGGCGCGCTCAAAGCACTGTGCCGACCGAAAAAGATTGTCGATGCAGTGCTTTTTTGTCGTCTTGCGCACCAAATAAAAGGAGGAATAATCCGAATGAAGAAACTTGTCTCCCTGCTGCTTATGCTGGTGTTTGTGTTCTCGCTCTCCTGCGCCATGGCCGAGGGCAAAAAGCACGTCGAAAACCTCATCGTCGGCACGACGGCAGCCAACAACACCTTCAACATGACCACCCAAAGCGACGCATTCGGTCGCATGAATTACAACGGTCTGACGCAGGGCAACTACGTCTATCGCGACGCAAACGGCGATTTGCAGCCCTATTTTTTCACCAGCTACGAGATTTCGGAAGACGGTAAGGTGCTGGATTTCACCTGGCATAAGGGCGCGATCTGGCATGATGGTCAGCCCGTGACCGACGAGGATATCATCTTCACCTTCGAGTTCCAGCGCGACGTGAAGAAGGTCGGCGGTCTGTCAATCTGGTCAGCGTGGAGATCACCGGTGAAAACGCGGCGCGCCTGACCTTCTCCCAGCCGGACGTGTATTATTACCTCAACACCTCCTGCATGAACACGGCATGCATCTATGCCAAGCACATCTGGGAAGGCATCGAGGATTATTCCCACTACACCGGCGAGGACGCTGCCATTGGCTGCGGCCCGTACAAGCTGGTGGGCTACGATGTGGATTCCCAGACCTCTTACTATGAGGCCGTGCCGGAGAACGCGTTCCTCGGCGAAATCACCGTGGACAAGGTGACCGTGCAGACCTACGCGGATCAGGCGAGCCTGATGATGGCGCTGGCAAGCGGCGAGTGCGACGCGTATTACAACTACGCCAACCCGATTGAAGCGACACTGATCGACAGCTTCACCGGTATGGACGGACTCGACATGGGCGAAAGCCCGTTCGCTGGCAGCTATCAGATGCTGTTCGGATGCAGCCGCACACCGGGCGACGACGTGAATTTCCGTCAGGCGATTGCCTACGCCATCGACTACCCGACCGCGGCGACCGCCATCAACGGCGAATACGGCAAGCCTGCCAACCGCGGCGTGCTTGGTCCGTCCTTCAAGGGCTTTGACGATTCCATCGCGATGCTGGAGTACAACGCGGAGACCGCGAAATCCATGCTGGATGCGGCGGGCTATGTCGATGCGGACGGCGACGGCTGGCGCGAACTGCCGGACGGCGGCAAGATGGATCTGTCCGTCATTCCGCAGTATTCCCGCAGCATGGAAGTCTGCTCCCGTCTGGGCGAAATCGTCTGCAAGTCCCTCCAGAATGTCGGCGTGAACTGCCACATCGACGAGGAAGCCATCGCTAACAGCGAAATTTGGGAAGATAAGGTGACCAAGGAGGAATACGACATCTCCATCACCTTTACCACCTCTGGCATGCTCTATTCCACGCCGTTCCGCTACATGCTCGCCGAGCTGCGCGACGGCGATTCCGGCTGGCACTGGGGCAGCTGCCATGATCCGCGTCTGAAGGAATACTACTACGCGATGACCGAGGCCATCAACGACGAGCAGTATATCGAAAACAGCCGCAACCTCCAGCACCTCGCCGACGAGGAGATGTTCGGTCTGACCTTCGCGTGGCAGACGGGCTTCTTCCCGTATCGCACCGACAAGATTGAAGGCTGGGATAACTGGCAGAGCTGGGGCGTCATCAATGCCAGAACCTGGTTTGACCTGACGGCGAAGTAAGCATATCTGAATTTGGGGACTGACAAATCCTTGATCTTGGGGCTTGTCAGCCCTTTTCTGCTATAACAGGAGTGATTTCCTTTTGTTCAAACACATCCTCAAGAAAACCCTCATCGCCATTGCGACGATCTGGCTGATTATCACCATTAGCTTCACGCTGGTGCATACCATGCCGGGCGACCCGATCATCTTTCTGATTGGCGAAGAGGAATACTATTACCTGCTGGATAACAACCCTGCCTATCTGGAACAGGTCACGGAGAAATTCGGTCTGAACGACGATCTGCCGACGCAGTACGCGCGCTACATGAAAAGCGTGCTGACGCTGGATTTCGGTCTTTCCTATACCAACCAGAAGCCCGTCATCGAAAATTTCCGTTCCGCCGCGTATTGGACGCTGCTGCTCTCCGTTCCGACGCTCATCATCTCCTGCATTCTCGGCGCGGTGCTCGGCATTCACGCGGGCATCCGCCCCGGCGGTCTGTTTGACCGCATCGCCACGCCGTTTTTCCTGTTTCTGAATACCATTCCTTCAAACTGCCTGAGTCTGCTGCTGCTCATCGCGTTCGCCTACAAGCTCAAGTGGGTGCCGATCAACGGCATGGTTTCGCCCGGTCTTTCCGGCGCGGCGCGGACGGCGAGCATCGTCCAGCACATGGTTCTGCCGCTGTGCATTTTGATTCTGTTCCGCACGTCGGGTGATTTCATGCTGATGAAAAGCACCGTCTCCCAGATTCGGCAGGAGGAATACATCCTCACCGCACGCGCCAAGGGCATCGGTCAAAACAAGGTGCTCTTTCGCCATGTGCTTAAAAACGCGCTCGTGCCGTATTCCACATCGCTGTGCATGCAGCTGGGCGGGCTGCTCTCCGGCGCAATGGTGGTCGAGGTCGTCTTCGGCTGGAAGGGCATGGGACAGATGATGTACAACGCCGTATCCTGCCGCGACTTTGCGACCGCGCAGTTCTGCTTCCTGCTTTCGGCGCTCTGCGTCGTGCTCAGCAACCTGCTGGGCGATATCGTCGCCGCGGCGATCGACCCGCGCATTCGGGAGGAGGCGGCAGAGCGTGCGTAAAAAGCATAACCCCGCCGCTATCGCAGGCTGGTGCATCATTTTGGCGTTCTGCCTGATTGCGATTTTCGCGGATTTCATCGCGCCGTATGACCCCTCTGAACTGGGCACGGCGTATCTCAAGCCCAGCGCGGAGCATCTGCTGGGGACGAACGATTTGGGGCAGGATATTTTCAGCGAGATGGTTTACGGCACACGCGTGTCGCTGCTGCTCGGCGTGTTTTCCGCACTGCTGGTTTCGCTGATCGGCACAGCTTTGGCACTTATCGCCGGATACTTCGGCGGTACGGCGGATAAAACCATCTGCGCTGTGATCGACGTTGCGATGGCAGTTCCGTCCCTGCCGCTGACGATGCTGCTGATTGCCTACCTCAAGAGCGGCATGTTCAGCCTGATTCTGGCGATCAGCATCACCGCATGGACGGGCACGGCACGCATCCTGCGCACGCGCGTCAAGCAGATCTGCGAACTGCCCTATATCAAGATTGAAAAGGCGATGGGCGTTTCCGCGCCGGTCATCATGGTGCGCCACATTTTGCCCAACCTCAAAGATATCCTGCTCACGCGCATGGCGCTTTCCGTCTCCGGCGCGATGACGACGGAATCCGGATTGAGCTTTCTCGGTCTGGGAACATACGGTCAAAAGAGCTGGGGCAACATCCTGCATTTTGCCTTCTTCCGCAACAGCATTCTGCGCAAACAGATCTGGTGGTATCTGCCGCCGATCATCTGCATCAGCGTCGCGGTGATGGGCTTCATGCTCGTGGGCTACTATGGCCGGCAGAGAAGGGAGTGATTACTGTGGAAAATGCGATTTTGGATATTCAAAACGTTTCCGTCCGCTTTGCCAACGGCAGTGCCGTACAGGCGGTTGAACAGGTCTCCCTCTCTGTCTTTCCCAGCGATAAACTCTGCATCATCGGCGAAACGGGAAGCGGCAAGAGCATCCTTTTGCTCTCCGTGCTGCGCCTGCTTCCGGCAAGTGCTGTCGTCAGCGGCGACGTGTGCTTTCACGGGCAAAGCCTGTTCGCCCTTTCGCCCAAGCAGATGGATGGCGTTCGCGGCGGTCAAATCTCCTATGTGCCGCAGGGAAGCGGCAACGGCATGAACCCGCTGCTTTCCGTTGGATTTCAGGTTGGCGAACCGCTGATAGCGCATCGCGGCATGAATAAAAAACGGGCGATTGCCCGTGCGGTGGAGCTGATGCGCCGCTTTCATCTGGGGCGTGAAGAAGAACTGGCGCGGCAGTACCCCTACACCCTGAGCGGCGGCATGCGCCAGCGTGCGCTGATTGCGATGGGCATCAGTGCCGACGCGGAGCTTCTGCTCTTTGACGAGCCGACCAAAGGGCTGGACGAAGCACGCATCCGTCTGGTCGCTGACACGCTGAACGAGCTGGACGGGCAGACGATGGTCTGCGTCACGCACGACCTGAGCTTTGCGCGTGACGTCGCCAATCGCATCGGTGTGATGTATGCGGCGAATCTCATCGAGGTCGCCGACGCGGACGAGCTGTACGCCCATCCGCTGCATCCCTATACGCGCGATATGCTCGCCGCCATGCCGGAAAACGGGCTGCATTTCCGCCCCGGCTATGCCCCCGCGCACGACGATACGCGCGTGACCGGCTGCAAATATCGAATGCGCTGCCCGAATTGCAGCGAAAAATGTGCCGAAATGCCGCCGATGGCGGACGTGGACGGCCACAAAGTGAGGTGTTGGCAGTATGTGTGAAACCATCATGGAGGCTGTTTCGCTGACCAAGCACTTCCGCAGCGCGGATAAGACGTGGTTCACCGCGGTGGACGGCGCGTCGATTTCCCTGCAAAAGGGCAAAACGCTCGGTCTGCTTGGGCAGAGCGGCAGCGGCAAATCCACGCTGGGACAAATGATGGTCGGCTTGCTCAAGCCCGATTCCGGCGAGCTGTTTTTCCATGGCAAGCTGCTTAGCTATCCCATTCGCGGGCAGGCACGCCGCAGGATTCAGATCCTCTTTCAGCACCCGGAGGTTTCGTTCAATCCCCAGCTCACGCTTCGACAGAGCCTGGTTGAACCCTTCAAGTTGATGGGCAAACCGTTTGACGACGGGGCGATTCTCTCCGTTATCGAGCCGTTCGGCCTACACGCCGAGCATCTTGCCCGCTATCCCGGCGAACTTTCCGGCGGCGAATTGCAGCGTGCTGCGCTGGCACGTGTCACCGTGCCTTGAGCCGGAGATGATCCTGCTCGACGAGCCGACCAGCATGCTGGACGTGATTACGCAGGCGCAGATGATCGACTTCCTGCGCCGCTATCAGCAGCAGCATCAGACCGCCTATCTGTTCATCACGCACAGCACGGCTTTAGCCGAGCAATTCTGCGACGAGATTGTGAACATGGAGGACGGGCGGCTGGGTACGCTTGAGGCTCCGCCTCAAACTCCGGTCGGAACCTGAGGTTCCGGCACCTCGCTAATCGACCGCTTTGCGGTCGATAGGAAAAACGATAGATACAGGTTTAGAGAAGGTATTGAATTATGAAACGAATTGCGATTGTGGCCTGCGAAAATTCCAATACGGTCTGCGCGGGCTGTGCCTGTTTGAACGCCTTTTACGACCGCCGCAAGTCCTTTGAGCGTTACGCAGGCGAGGAGCTTCGGCTGATGGCGTTCATGCGCTGTTCCCACTGCGTCAAGGACGGCGACCCGATGCAGGATGCGGGCTTCGTGGAGAAGCTGGAGCGCTTTGTCAGCGAGAGCGTGGAGATCGTCCATATCGGTCTGTGCGGCGGACGCACGGAGGAAACCGCATGCCCCGGCATGGCGAAAATGGCGGCAGCCTTCCGTGAAAAGGGTTTGACCGTCGTTTGGGGGACGCACTAACTCCTTCAGTCGCGCTAACGCGCGCCAGCTTCCTCTTAGAGGGAGCCTCAGACTGTAGACAAAAAGCTGTTCTCCCCCCGAAGGGGGAGAATAGCCCTTTCCGCAAATGAAAGAATAGCTGAATTTCTTGATTATGCTATCCAAGCCAGGTTTGCTTATGTCAACAAGCTGCAGCTCCCTCTTAGAGGGAGCCTTTTACGCCGAAATAACGTCATATATAAATAAAACCTCCCTCATCGAGGGAGGTGGCACGACGAAGTCGTGACGGAAGGAGTTCACCACGCATTCCCCGTTCATCATGCAGGAAGTGCGTGGTTTTTTTTTATTGTTTTATTTCAGTTCCGCCTTCAAATGCTCCACATACAGCCTCTGCACATCTTCCAGCTCGCCCAGCCCTTCCACCGTGCAATGCACGTCGAATCCGGCGGCGGTCAGATGGCTTTTCCAGCTATCCGCATCATCGCCCGCCATATCGTTTTGTGCGTGGTCGCCCGCGACAAGCATCATCGGGCGCAGCTCGATGTGCTTTGCGCCCAGCGCACGCAGCTCGTCGATGGCGTTTTCCAGCGTCGGCCAGCCCTCGACCGTTCCGACGACGACATTGGGATGGCCTTGCAGCCGAAGTGCCGTCTGCATCGCGGGATAGACCATGTTTGCGAAATGCGTCGTGCCGTGCCCCATGAGCAGAAGCGCGTCCGCATCATCAGGCTTGAGAGCCGCCAAAATCTCAGCCAGCTTAAGCAGGTCATCGTTATTCGCAATCAGCGGTTTACCGATGCCGCCACGCAGGAATCGCCCGCATAGCGCATATACGATGCGCGGATTTTTTCGTCGTATTCGTTGCCGCAGAGCAGGTGCGTCGGCTGAACAAACACCGTGTCATAGCTTCCGTTCGCCAGTTTTTCCAATGCTTCCTCAAGCGACGGCACAATTTCGCCGCGCGATTTCAACACATTGCGGACGATGCTGCTCGTATACGCGCGGAAAACGTCATAGCCCTCCGCAGCCTGCGCCAGTGCGTGCTCCACCGCGTCGATGCTCCGCCGTGCCCTTTCATACGTCGTGCCAAAACTCACAATGACCAACGCTTTTTTCATCGGTTATCCTCCTTCGGTCGTTCAATCATAATCACGTCGATTCCCCGTTCCAGCGCGGGCAGAACCTTGTCCGCCACGCCGCCGGGCCGGCCGGAATCCTTGGAAACCATTGCGCGGATATGCAGCTGGTCATAGAGCGCCGCGTTCAGCGCCCGCGAAAACGGCCCCTGCATCGCAATGATGTGGCTCTGCACCATGCCCGCCGCCGCGCAGAGATCGAGTGCCTGATGCGTCGGCAGGACGCGGACGAACAGCCTTTCCGGCTCAATGACCTTGGCATAGACGCTCAGGGTGTGGCTTCCCGTCGTCAGCAGGATGTTTCCCGCGCAGAGCGCGGCCAGCGCCGCCGCCTCCTCAGAATTGCCTGCCCACGTCACCGCGTCGCGCCAATCCTCGCGCCTGTCCGCCGCGCGCTCGATGCGCACGTAGGGGATATGCAGCGCGTCGGCGCAGGCGCGGATGGTCTGTGTCGCACGGACGGCGAAGGGATGCGTCGCGTCGATGACGCGCTCCGGCCTTTCCGCCGCGATCCACGCCTTCATGGCCGCTTCATCCAGCGCGCCGATGTGACAAGCTGCGCCTTCCGGCAGAAACTGCCGCGCGTATTCGCTCGTCACGCTGACCAGTACGCTTTCCCCCGCGCGCAAGTGCCAGCGCGGCCTGCTCGCGGCCTTCGGTCGTGCCGCCGAAGATGATCGTTTTCATCGCCACAGCCTCTCCATCCATTCGGGGTGCGACAGAAAATGCAGATGCGCAAACCCTGCCGTCGTGTTCCCCTTGTGCATCCCGCCCGGCCAGCACAATTCCGGTCGGCTCGCCTTGCGGATTTCAAAATCATACGCCGCTTCGCCTGCCGCTTCCGTCGCCGCATGGTGAAACTCATGGGCGGGATACGTCCTTCCCGTCTTCAAATCCGCGACGAGCACATAGCCGAAGCGCTGCAATCTATCCGTCATGCGGCAAACCTGCGGCAGAAAGCCGACCATCTCCGCGCTGTCGATGCTTTCGGATAAATACATCATGCCGCCGCACTCCGCATAGCAGGGCAGGCCGCTTTCCAGTGCCGTGCGGATGCTTTTGGCGCATGGACATATTGGCCGACAGCCGCACCTTTGAATACCTCCGGAAATCCGCCGCCCAGATACAGCCCGTCCAGCCCCTTCGGCAGTTCGCCGTCCTCAAGCGGGGAAAACGGCACAAGCTCCACGCCCGCCCCTTCCAGCGCGTCGAGATTGGCGCGGTAGTAAAAGCTGAACGCCTTATCCCGCGCAAGCCCCATGCGAAAGCCGTCCATCCGGGGATATTTCCTCGGCGCGACGGGCAGAACCGGCGCGCGCCTTGCCAATTCCAGAATCATCGGAAGATCAAGCGTGTCCGCGACCTGCCGCGCCGCTTCCTGAATCCGGGGCAGCGCGTCCTCGACCTCCTCGGCGGGCACAAGCCCCAGATGGCGGCTCTTGAGCGCCAGATTCACATGCTTTTCGATGTAGCCCACGCACGGCAGGCCGGTGTAATGCGCCACCGCGTCGCGCACCAATTCGTAGTGATGCGCGCCGGAAACCCGGTTGACCAGCACGCCCGCGATGCCGCTGTCTTCCCGGAGCGTCATAAAGCCCTTGACCGTCGCCGCCGCGCTTGCCGCCGAACCGGAAGCGTCCACCACCAGCAGCACGGGCGTCCGCGTCAGCCGCGCCATCTCCCATGTGGATTGGCGGCAGCTCGTCGCATCCATGCCGTCGTAATAGCCCATTACGCCCTCGATGACCGTGATATCCGCCGGGCGGCTGAGCAGTGTCGGCAGATCCCTCGGCTCGATCAAAAAGCTGTCGAGGTTGTGGCTCGGCCTGCCGCAGACCAGCTCGTGAAAGCCCGTGTCGATGTAATCCGGCCCGACCTTGCAGGGCGCGACGTCCAGCCCGCGCTCCCTGAGTGCCGCCATCAGCAAAAGGCTCGCCGTCGTCTTGCCGCAGCCGCTGCTCGTGCCCGCCAACAGGATTCTCATGCCCGAACGCCCTCCATGCCGTAGAGCAGCGCGTTGACGATTGCCGCCGCCACGTTGCTGCCGCCGCGCCGCCCGCGCGCCACAATGCAAAGGCAGGCCAGTTTTAAGCAGCATCTCCTTCGCCTCCACCACATGCACAAAGCCGACCGGCACGCCGATGACGACCGTATTCTTCAAATCCGCGTGGTTTTCCAGCGGCTCCAAAAACGTCGGCGCATTGCCGCAGACCAGCAGCTTCGAGCCGGGAATGGCCAGCGCGCGCTCCATCGAAACGCGCGCCCGCGTCGTCTCCCGCGCCTTCGCCTCCCGCGCGATATCTTCATCCGCCATGAAGCAGACCGCCTGACAGCCCAGCTTCTTGAGCGCCGGTTTGCTGATGCCGGAAAGCGCCATCTGCGTGTCGGTGACGATCATTGCGCCGCGCGCCAGCAGTTCCCGCGCATAGGGGACAACCCCCGGCGTGAAGACCATCGATTCCGCAAAGGAAAAATCCGCCGTCGCGTGAATCACGCGCTTGACAATGGGCTTGATCTCCGGGTCAAGCGCCACCTGCAACTCGCGCTCGATGATCGCCATACTCGCCTGCTCGATCTCCATCGGTTTCATAGGCTTGTACTCCTTCCCAAAATCTGCCCCTTCGCATCCAGCATCACCGCGTCCACGCGCATTTCCCCGTGAATGCGCGCTGCCGCATAAGCCGCCGCCGCGTCGGCCAGATGCGTCCAAACCGCGTCAAACCCCGCGTCGTAAATCGGGGAGATGCATCCGTCGAGCGTCACACTCTGACGCACGAATTCCAGCAGCTCAACCGGCGCGCCCATCAGCGCCAGATGCGCGATCAGCGTTTCGCGCCGTCCGTCGCCGTATTGGCTGTGCGTCTGCATGCTGCCGCCGGAAACCTTGACCAGCTTCCCCGGCTGCCCCAGCAGCGTGGCGCGCGCAAAGCCCAATTCCGCCGCGCAATCCAGCGCAAAGCCGACAAAGTTGCTCATCTGCACCGCCTGCATGCAGGGAAAGAGCGCGTTGGCCGCGCGCTCGCCCTGACTGCCGAAAACCAGCCCGATTTCTTCCGCGCCCTGACTTTTGCGGACGGATAATTCCAGCCGGATCGTCTCCTTCAGTGCTTCCTCGCTCATCGGGCGCACAACGCCCGTCGTCCCCAGCACGGACAGCCCTCCGACCACGCCCAGCCGGGGTTGAACGTCCTTTTCGCCAGTTCCTCGCCGCCGGGGATGCTGACTGTCACCTCCGCCGCGCGCGCGGGGAAAACCTGCCGAACCGCCTGCTCGATCATCCGCCGCGGCACGGGGTTGATCGCCGCCTCGCCGACGGGCAGCTTCATGCCCGGCAGGGTGATCGTCCCCACGCCGTCGCCCGCCAGAAAGCGGATGCCGCCGTCGCTCTCCATCAGCCGAACGCGTGCGCGGACCTCACTCCCGGTGGTGATATCCGGGTCGTCGCCGCCGTCCTTGATGACCCCGCAGACATAGCCGCCGTGCGCGATGATCTCCGGCGCAAACGTTTTGCCCGCCGGAACGACGATCCCTACGCGCTCGGGGCATGCGCCGTCCCTCTGCCAGAGACAGCTCGCCAGCGCTGCCGCCGCCGCGCAGCTCCCCGTCGTGAAGCCCTCGCGAAGCGCCTTCACAGGCGATACCCCCGCGGCGTGAGCATCCGCCCAAAGCGCTCCTGTGTTTCCGCGTTACCGATGAGCACCGTCGTGAACATATCCAGCGGCTCATGCACCAGTTCGCCCAGCGTCAGCACACGGCTCTTCTGCCCGTCGCGCCCGATGTTCTGCACATAGCCGCAGACGGTCGAAGCGGGCAGCGTCTCCATCAGAATCGCGCAGGCGCGGGCGAGGTGATCCGGCCTGTGGCGACTGCACGGGTTATACAGCGCAATCGGAAAGCCACCCGCCGCCGCCGCGCGAAGCCGCCGTTCAATCGTCGCCCACGGAGTCAGTTGATCGGAGAGGCTGACGACGGCAAAATCCCCGCAGAGGGGCGAGCCGAGCACCGCCGCCGCGCTGAGCGCCGCCGTCACCCCCGGCACAACCTCGATCTCGTCGCCCTCTTCCGCCATGCCCAGCAGGAGCGACGCCATGCCGTAAACCTGCGCGTCGCCCGAGCAGATCAGCGCCACGCGCCTGCCTTCCCGCGAAAGCAAAAGAGCCTGTACACACCGTTCCTTTTCGCCGCGCATGCCCGTCGTCACAAACCGCTTTTCGGCAAACTCGTCCCGAACCAGCTCGACATACGTCGTGTAGCCCACGATCACCTCCGCACGGCGCAATGCGTCGTCCGCCGCAATCGTGCGCCCCTCGCGTCTCCCCGGCCCGATGCCCACGACCTGAATCATACGTTTTCCTCCCCGGCCAGCGCGAGCGTCACGCCCTGCATCGCCGTTTTGCCCACGAGCAGCCGCCCGCCGGTCATCACCGCCGCGCGCTCGCACACGCAGCCGCAGCCCACCGTTTTCATTACAAAATCCGAATGGGCAAACACACCCGGCACGGCGTTCAGCTCCGCCGCCGAATACGTTTGCAGCGGAAAGCGGTATTTTTCGCAGAGCGCGAGAATCGCCGCCTCGTCCTTTTTCACGTCAATCGTCGCAACCGCCCGGACGGACAGCGGCGACACGCCGTTTTCATGCAGAAACGCGCGGAAGCAGTCCTCCAGATGTGCCGCGTCCGTGCCGCGCTTGCAGCCCACGCCCAGTGTCAGCGTCCGCGGCCTTAAAAAGAGCGTCACGGGAAACGGCGGGCGGATCTCCCGTTCCGTAATCGCCACGCCGACCGATTTTCCCGCCAGCGCGGCAGCGGAAACCGCCTGAATCGCCGCCTTGTTTTCAATCGCGCAGTCGTTTTTCATCGCCCAACTGTCGATGGCCGGAACACCGCGCACATCCGTCGCAGTCGTCAGCACGGGCTCCGCGCCCGTCCGTTCCGCCAGCAGCAGCGCGAGGTCGTTTGCGCCGCCGATGTGCCCGGATAGGATGGGGATGATGTGCCTTCCCATTTCATCCATGACAAGCACTGCGGGGTCGGCCGCCTTATTCCGGCAGAGCGGCGCAATCGCACGCACCGCAATGCCGCATGCGCCGATGAACAGCAGCGCGTCCGCATCGGCAAACGCCTCCCGCGCCCACTGCATCACAGGCACGCCGCGCGTCACGGGGAAGCCGAGCTTTTCCTGCCAGCTCTGCCCCTTTTCAGTAAAAGCAATGGCGCGGATGTTCATGGCGTTTCGGCCTCCCGACAGGCGTGGGCGAACGCCGGATCGTAGAGCTTGGAGCGCTTGTCGCTCTCCCGCAAAAAATCGCCGACGAGAATCAGCGCGGTCTTTTTGATGTGCGCCGCCTTTTCCGCGATATCCGCGAGCGTGCCGCGCACGACCTCCTGCTCCGGCCACGTCGCTTTTGTAGACGACGGCGACGGGCGTATCTTCCGGGTAGCCGCCCGCCGTCAATTCGGCGCATACGTCCTTGAGCATCGAGACGCTCAGGAACAGCGTCATGCTCGCCCGATGCGACGCCAGCGCGCGCAGGTTCTCCTGCTCGGGCACGGGCGTTCTGCCCGCCATGCGCGTGATGATGAGCGTCTGGCTGACCTCGGCGGGGGTGTACTCCGCCGGGATGGCCGCCGCCGCGCCGCAGAACGAGCTGACGCCGGGCACGACCTCATAGGCCAACCCAAGTTTATCTAATTCGCGCATCTGCTCGGCAATCGCACCGTACAGGCACGGGTCACCCGTGTGCAGCCGCACGACGGTTGCCCCTCGGGCGCATCCCGCATCGCCGCGACGGTCTGCTCCAGCGTCATGGACGCGCTGTTATAAATGGTCGTTTCGGGTCTGCAATCATCCAGAAGTTCGGGGTTGACGAGCGAACCCGCGTAGATCACCACGTCCGCCTTTTGCAGCAGGCGCATGCCGCGCACGGTGATGAGGTCGGTTGCGCCCGGCCCCGCGCCGATAAAATAAATCATAGGAACTCCTTTTTGGGGCGCCGCCCCAAACCCTGCTCGGAACTTCCCGTTTCGCTTCGCGCTGTTTTTAAGTGACGTTAGCGCTGAAAATGAAAACCGGGTTTTCCGCTTTGAACATCGTATAGCGCCCGACCGATTCGAGCGCCGAAACGGCGACCTGCCGCGCCTCAAAATCCACCATCGGCCGCATCAGGCGCAGAAGCGCCTGCGCGCTTTCCATCGTGACGGCGGTTGCGACCAGCCGAATCGGGCGTTGAAGTCCGCGCAAAAGCTCCACGATAGCTTCTGCCGCGCCGGTCGTCCCGCCGAGGAAAACCGCGTCCGGCGCGGGCAGCGCCGACAGCACCTCCAGCGCGCGGCCGGGAACGACGCGCAGGTTGAGCGCGTGAAATCTTTCGGCGTTCCGGCGGATGAGGTCGAGCGCTTCATCCTTCATTTCAACGGCATAAACCTCGCCCAGCGGGCACTGACGCGCGCATTCGACGCTGACGCTGCCCGTCCCCGCGCCAATATCCCAAACGACGCCGTTCGGTTTCAAATGCAGCGCCGACACGACGAGCGCACGCACATCCCGCTTAGTCATCGGGGTTTTGCCGCGAATGAACGCCTCATCCGACAGACCAACAGGCGGCAGGCCGCTCTCCGGCGCGTCGTTTTCGATATAAGCCATGCAGAGCGGGTCATACGTCGCATCCGGGTCATAGGCCTCCGTCCGCTCGTCGGGATAGGAGAGCCGTTCGCCGACAAACAGCCGCACATTTTCCAGCCCGCCGAAGTTCAGGCTCTCCCGCACCCACGCAGGATTGTGCGCCGCGTCGAGAAAGCAAAACGTCTGCCGATGCGTCCGCACGGCGTGGCACAGCGCGCTTTCCGAAAGTGCTCGGCCATGCGCGGAGAGGATTTTCGCGTCCTGCCACGAAACGCCCAGCCGCGCGGCAAAGAGCTGCAAGGCGCTGACGCCCGGATGCACGCGCAGATATTCGCCGCCGATTTTCCGTTTGAGCATTTCCAGCAGGCTGTACAGTCCCGCGTCGCCGGAAACCAGCACGGCGGCACTCTGTCCTGCGTCGCTGGATAGACGCATCTGTTCAATTGCACCTTCCAGCGGCGAAAGCGGCCTTGCCTTTTCGGGCGGCACGAGCACGGCATGGCGTGCCGCGCACCAGACCGCATCCGCACGATCAATCGCCTGCTTCGCGTCGTCGGTGAGCAGAACGGCCTCACCCGGACCGACGCTGATGATATCAAGCATGGCGCACCTCCACACAATGTTCTTGAGCAAAACAAATCAGTTCATCGTCCCATGCATGGGTTTCCAATCCATCGGGAATAAGCAGCGCGCCGCAATTCAGCAGCGTTTGCCGGGCTTCCGTCAACACGGCTTCACTCGGCGGCGCGAACGGCGCTGTCGTCAGTATGCGGGCGGCCAGATGGCGCGCGGCAGGGATATCCATATCGTTTTCCGCCAGAATACCCGTTGCAAACGGTGTTCCTTCCCGCGTCAGGCGGCGGTAGACGGTTGTCGCCTTCCCCATGCCGCCGAGGACAAACGCGTATGGCGCACCTTCCGCACGGGGAAGCTCCATTGATCCGGAAAGCGCGTCATAAACACCAGACGAAATGCCGTACAGCTGCGTGATGTTTTCTTCCGTAAAGACTGCTTCGGGCGCGCCGAACATCTCCACGCCGTGCGTGCCGATGCCCATCACGAGGTCGGATACCCGTGCAGCGAGGTCAATTTCGTGCAGGCTCATCACGATGGTCACGCCCTGCTCCCGCGCGAGATGAAGCAGAATGGCGGACAATTCGATTTTATATCGAATATCCAGAAAGGAGGTCGGCTCGTCGAGCACCAGCACGCGCGGCTGCTGGCAGAGCGCACGGGCAATCATCACCCGCTGACGCTGACCGTCGCTGACGCGGGCGAACGGCTTGTCCGCCAGTTCTTCGACACGCACCAATGCGAGACTCTGCGCAATCACGTCTCTGTCCAGCGCAGTCAGCATCCCGAAACGGCCGGTATAGGGATAACGCCCGGAAGCCGCCACGTCGTAACAGGTCATCAGTTCCGGACGGACGCGCTCGGTCAGCACGACGGAAAGCCGCTTTGCCAGCTCGTAGCTGTCCATCCGCTCGATATTTTCGCCGCCGATGCGCACCACGCCGCCCATACACGCGAGGTGATGCGAAATCGTCTTGAGAATGGTCGATTTGCCCGCGCCGTTTGGACCGATGAGCGTCAAAATCTGCCCCGGCAGAATCGACGCGCAGAGGTCTTTCAACAATACACGTCTGCCGTAACCGACCGAAAGGTTGTCCAGCTCCAAAGTCGGTTTCACCGGTGTCCGCCTCCCCGCTTGAGTGCCATCACGATAACGACCGGCGCGCCGAAAAACGCCGTTACCGTGCTGATGGCCAGCTCCGTTGGCGAAAACGCCGTTCGGGCGATCCAGTCGCATGCCATACAGAATACGCCGCCCAGCAGGAAACAGCCGGGCAGAACAGCCATCGGTTTGGCCGTGCCGAGCAGCTTTTTTGTCATATACGGCACGGCAATGCCGACAAAAGGAAATCGGACCGACAAGCGCCGTCACGCACGCGGCCAGCAGACAGGAAAGTCCGATCAGCGCCGTACGGAAACGGCGGACGTTCACACCATGCTCGCCGCGTAATGTTCGCCGAACTGGTATGCGCCGATGGGCTTCGCCAGCAGCAGGCACAGCAGCAGGCAGACGGCAATCACCGCCAAGCAGATGCGCAGATTTCCCCACGACACGGCAGAAAAGCTGCCCATCGACCAGCTGGTGAGGTTCGCAATATCGCTTTCTTTGGCGAAGGTGACGAAGAAATCCGTCGCCGCCGAACAGACGTTGCCAATCATCATGCCGACGACCAGCAGCATCGCCATGCTGTGAATCTTTCGGGAGACGATCATCACAAAGCTCGCGCAGAGCATTGCCCCGACAAATGCCGCGGTCATCACCGCGCCGAACGGCACGCGACCCCAGAGCTTCATGCCGAAGATCATCACCGCACCGACAGCCAACTTTGCGCCGGAGGACACGCCCAGCACATACGGCCCGGCAATCGGATTGCGGAAAAACGTTTGCAGCAGAAAGCCCGACACGCTCAGCGTGCCGCCCATCACCGCCGCCGCCAGCACGCGCGGCAGGCGGATTTTGAGCAGCACGTTGTAGGCCGCTGTGCCCGCGCCCTCTCTCAGCAGCAGAATCCGCAGGATTTCATGCGGGGACAGTGCCGCGCTGCCCGTGCCCACACTGACCGCCAACAGCAGCGCAAAGCAGACTGCGAGCACCGCATAGCACAGCGCGCACCGCGTTTTTTTCACCCGTTCCTCACTCCAGCTTCATGATATGGTTTAGTGTCGCGTCGTCACCCGAAAGCATGCGGTTCATGTCTTCGATGAGGTCGCCCAGCCGTCCGGCCTGCTGAAAATAATCTGCGCCGGTGCAATAGACGCGTCCATTTTGCACCGCTTTGAAATCGGCCAGCAGCGTGTTTCGCTCAATCAGCTGCGAAAGTGTCTTCGGCTTGCCGCCGAGCTGACCCATATAGAGGATGCAGTCCGCATCGCCCGCCACGAGATAAAAGGCTTCCATCTCCATCTGCCGCGTGCCGGATTCGCCGGTACCCAGTCCTTCCGGCGCATACCGCCCGCCAGCCAGCTCAAGCATTTTGACCATATAATCACCATTGTTGCGCACATACAGCGCGCCCTTGGAGGTGATGTAGAACATGGCGACGGTCACGTTCTCCTGCATCGGCTCAAGCGATTCGATTTTCTGCTTCTGCGCGTCAAACGCGGTGCTCGCCTCGTTCTCACGCCCCAGCAGCACGCCGTAGAGCTTCATCCACTCCATGCGCCCCAGCGGAGTTTCCTCCAATGCAGAGCTGTCCACCAGCAAAGGAATGCCTAGCTCGTCCAGCTTTTCCCGCACATCCGGCGTGCCCTCGATCATCGTGGAGAAAACGGCCAGCTTCGGCGGGTTCAAGGCAATACGCTCGAAATCCGGCTGCTTATAGTGACCGATGTATGCGATTTGTCCATCCTGAACCGCTTGTTTCACGCTTGGCAGATACCAGTCTTCCACGTCATAGGTCGTCTGCGTCACGGCGGAGAGCGCGCCGATTTCATCCATCAGTGCCACCGTCGAGGTGGAAGCCACGAACAGGTTGTCAAGCGGCATGTACAGCAGCATGATGTCCGCACCCAGACCATCCGGTGCATCCATACCCGCCGGAATCAGCAGAAAGCGCCCGTCGTTCTGCACGGTAATCAGTGAATAACCGCCTTCCAGCCTGTCCACGGCAAAGTTTTTCGCGGCTTCCAGATCAAGCTTTTCTGTGACGACGGGCAGCTCCGCTAACGCGGTTTGAACAGCAAAAAGGCTCAAAAGCAGCGCAATCATCTTTTTCATAAACTTCCTCGCAGTTTTTCTCAAAATAAATGAAAAGCGCCCATCTCGGACAAAGATGGACGCATAGCAAACAAACGCTTGACCTGCCTTCTCCAACTGCCCGAGAATCGGTTTCATCTCCGCAGGGCAGGTCTCCTGGCTGACGGCTTCACGTGCGCCGCCTTCTCGAAATCGCTTTCAATGGCTCATGGCACACGCATACCGAATACAGTAATGGCTGTTGCGCCGGATTTGAACCGGCTTCCCTTTTCATTTGAATGGCTTCAAACACCCTGCGCGGTATAGATTTTTCTCGTTTATTATACGGGGTTTGAGGGAGGGAGTCAAGATGAGAGAGGAATGGATTTTTCTTAAATCGCCAGGAAATGAATTGGTGCAGATTTATTTGTTTGAAGTGGATCATCCGATTGCCGGAGGACGTTCTTTTCAGCATCATTTATAACCTGCTCCAATTCTTTCCGATTGGCCGCCGTTTCCACCGCATCCTCGACCGAAACCCGTCCATCCGACATGCGCGGCAGCGCGTCAGGAATAACCTTGCGTGTCCAGTATCGGATGCGGTTCAGTTCCGCCATTTCAGCTTTGACTTCTTCGAGTTTGGGAAGAAGGGCTTCGCGCTCCGCTTCAAGCCGTGTGCGTTCTGCTTTCAGCGCCGCGCGCTGTTCCTTGTCGAGAGGAGACGCAAGCCCCAGCGACTTTAAAAGCCCCGAACAGCTCTATCTGGGCAAGGAAAAGCTGCTTGCACTCTATGACGCAATGAATCGCTCGTCGCTTCGCGATGCCGCATGGGTTCGCCATCGGTTTGGTTTCGATGGCGAGCCATGCGCACTGGCAGCGGCAGCGAGGGACTACGGCTTGAGCATCAGCCGGGCAAGGCACATCGAAGATGAAGCCCTGTGCCATATTCGAGAGAATCTGGCTGCACAGGGCAGGGAGAAAGCGGCTGCATGACCCCCGACTTTGTGGTTTAAGCGTAAACCAGTTCGTTCAGCAGGATTTCTTCTGCTCGGTTCTGGATGCTGTTCAGATAAGGTACAATAAATTGCGCAAAAAGAAAAAAGACATAGTTTACAAACTCTGGTAGAATGAAAGTTGCTACACACCATTCAAAAGGAGAGTAAACTATGTCCGAGAAGATTGTACAACTGAACGAGGAAGTAATCAAGGGGCAGCTGAAAGAACTTGTGCGTGGAAGCGTCGAAGAAACGCTAAATGGCCTGCTGGAGGCAGAAGCGGAGAAGCTGACACAAGCTGGACGTTATGAACGCAGCGAACAACGGCAAGGGTATCGGAGCGGTCATTACAATCGCAATCTCATGACAACCGCCGGAGAGGTTAAGCTCCATGTGCCGCGGCTCAAAGGGAGTTACCTTTGAAACAGCGATTATTGAGCGTTATCGTCGGCGGAATCCAGCGTGGAAGAAGCACTCATGGAGATGTATCTGGCAGGTGTGTAGGTGCGCCGCGTAGAAGATATCACGGAAGCGCTATGGGGCTGCAAGGTTTCTTCTTCAACGATCAGCGAACTGAACAAGAAGCATACGAACACATCGAACAGTGGAGAAACCGACCACTTGAGGGTGGAAAGTATCCCTCTGTGTATGTGGATGGCATTTATCTGAAACGGAACTGGGGCGGCGAATATGAGAATGTAGCCATTCTTGTGGCCATAGCAGTCAATGAAGACGGATACCGTGAGGTTCTGGGGGCAGCCGAAGGGATGAAGGAAGATAAGGAAAGCTGGAAGGAGTTTTTTCAATGGCTGCGCAACCGCGGATTGAAGGGCATCAAGCTCATTGTTGGCGACAAGTGCCTCGGCATGCTCGAAGCAGCCGGTGAAGTCTTCCCGGAATCCAGGTATCAGCGCTGTGTCGTTCACTTTTATCGCAATGTGTTTTCTACGGTACCGAGGGCAAAGATTAAGCAGGTTGCGCTGATGCTCAAAGCAATTCATGCGCAGGAGAATAAAGGAGCAGCCCGGAAAAAGGCAGAAGCGGTTGCAGAAGAACTCCGAAACATGAAACTGAAGGAGGCTTCAAAAGATCTGCGACAGTATAGAAGAAACGCTGACATATATGGATTTTCCGCCCGAGCACTGGCAGAAAATCCGTACCAACAACATCATTGAGCGTCTGAATCGCGAGATCCGGCGCAGGACGCGCGTAGTAGGCACTTTTCCTGATGGCCATTCGGCTTTGATGTTGGTATGCGCCAGACTGCGTCATGTCGCCGGAACCCAATGGGGCGGGAAAAAGTACATGAGCATGAAGCACATTGAGATGCAGGAAGACGAAGCTGGTTGATAGCAGAAAACAGAGTTCACGTCAAGGGCTTCGCAAGCGGCTTCGCCGCCCTTGACGCGCTCTCTGCCCTCTGCTACTAGGTAATTAAGGGCAGGTTTCCCTGCCCTGTGCAGACTGAGTTCTGCCAGACTTGTAAATGAATTTGCGCATAATACTTGACGGTCAACTTGACTGGATTCTCTGGCAGCGGCAATGTATTCAGATACACATTCGAGGTTCTTTATTTCATCACTTTTTCAAGCAAAGTCTGATAATTATTCACCACCTCATAAACCACATTTCCGTTGCTGATCGCTTTGAAATGCTCGCGTGCGCAGTGGATTTTGGATTCCTCAATCATTCTGAGCTGCATGGAGGACATCGCGCCCTTCGTCTCCGCGACGAAATAGATATGCTTGACCGTGCCCTCATAAAAGGCAATCGCCCAGTCCGGATTATAGTGGCCGACCGGCGTTGCGATATAGAAGCTATCCGGCAGTTTCACATAGACGGCAACATTGATATCGGTATCAAGGTCAGCCGCAAAATCATGCTCGTTGGTTGAATCATACACGATATGGTCATACAGATGCCGCTGCGCTTTCATGGCGTTGGTTCCGAGCTTGCCCTTGATTGTCGGTTCTGTGAAAATATCCGTATCGTAGTGTTCATCCAGCATGTTGTAGGGATATGCTGAATAATAGCGGGTGCCTTTTCATCGTTAATCAGCGCGGCGGCTTTGATGATAAATTCTTCCGGATTGAACCTGAATTGCTCAAATACAACCTTCTCGATACCGGTCAGAATCGCGACAACTGCCTTTCGGGTCAAACCGGTTTCGCCAACGAGCTTGCCGACCAAATCATATTTTACGCTGCTGTTGGTATGAATCCGCCTGCCGCTGTCATAAGTTGCGGATTTCGATTTGGAGAACGAACTTCCTCAAGAAGCGAATCCTTCGATTTGATTTCATCCATTGCGCCGGTTTCAACCTTGAAATAAATCTTCGGAACGGTGAGCTTGATTGAGCGACGCAATCGCTTTATTCACAAGCTCATCGGTATCGAAATCGACCACATAGACGGATTTGGGGCTGATTCGCTCCCAAAGTGCCTTGAATTCCGGCATGGCGAGCTTATCGGGATCGACTTGCAGCTCCACGTTTTGGTCGCGGGCATTTTCCGGCTGCATGGCGCGGCTGTCATAGACGGAATCCAAAATGTGGATCACGGCATCCCGGCTATCCGCCACTTCCTCCGCAACTTGAATTTCTCCGTTCGCCTTATCGGCATAATACTTGTCAGTCAGCGCACCGCGCCTGACGTAGCCATTGGCAATCAAATCCTCAAAGATGGCTTGCGCCAGTTCGCCGTCGATCACCTGTTCATTGCCATGCGCATCCGCGATGACCTTGCCCTTGAACAGCTCGACATTCACCGCGACAGGGCGGCCGGCAACCGCATCCGCCAGCTCGCTCTGCAAGCCTTTGGCAAAGCTGTCGTAGCTCTCGCTGGCAATGACCGTCAGCACATTAACGGAATGAACGTCGTTGCCGAGTGCATTGGCGTCCATGCGCTCGCCGTCCTGATTGACGCACAGGCGCAGACCGCGGCCAACCTCCTGACGCTTGCGAACCTCGCTGTTGCTCTGCTTCAACGTGCAGATTTGGAACACGTTTGGGTTATCCCAGCCTTCGCGCAGCGCGGAATGGGAGAAGATAAACCGAACCGGCGATTTCTTCGGATCACGATCCAGAAGCAGCTCCTTGTTCTTCATAATCAAGTCATAGGCGTCCGTATCGTCAGACGTGCCTTCCTTTTTGTCGGAGAGCTTGCTGTTGGTCATCTTGCCCTTCTTATCGACGGAAAAATAACCGGCATGGGTATCATGGGCGGAAATTTCATCCAGATACCGCATATAGTCGTCATCGCCAAATTCAAGCTGCATCGAGCCGAGGATATCGTTGTATTCTTCCTCAAACATATCGGCATAAACACCGTTGAACGGACGCCCCGCCTCATCATATTGCTTATACTTCGCGACCTCGTCAATAAAGAACAGGGACAGCACCTTGATCCCCTTGTGGAAAAGCTGCCTTTCCCGCTCAATATGGGAGAGGATGGTTTCGCGGATTTGAATACGCCGGAGCTGGTCTTCGCTGACCTTGCCGACGATATCGCCCGCGTAGATTTTCATGCCGTTCAAAAACGCCACGGAATTATCCCGTCCGTCGATTGCCTTGACGACATAGCCGACCTTGTACTCATCCAGATTGCCGGAGTTATCGTACAGGTTGTAGCCGATACCGACCGTTGCGGTTTTCTTGCGGATGCCGGATACGCCCTTGAAGTCAAACTGAATGGTTGCCGTCGGGTCAGCTTTGGATAGATTGATGCTTTCCACATAGACGAAGCCGTCTGTCGCCGTGCTGCCGGACTCGGTGATGCCCTTGACGGCAATCTTTTTGACCAGACGCTTGTTGTAGGCTTCCATCGCGTCCAGCCGATAGACCATGTTGTAAATGCTATCCGACTTATGGGTTGCGGAATATCGCAGGGTCAGCAGCGGGCAGAACTCTTTCAGCCGCTCTTTCGTCTGTTTGCCCTCGACCGACTGCGGCTCGTCGATAATCAGAATCGGGTTCGTCTTGGCGATGATATCAATCGGGCGGCGGGAGCGGAACTCATCCAGCTTCATGTAAATGCGCCGCGCATCCTTGCCCTTGGCATTGAACGCCTGCGAATTGATAATCATCACATTGATTGCGCTATCCGACGCGAAGCGGTCGATTTCCGTGAGCTGTGCGGAATTATAGATGAAGAAGCGAATCTTCTTGCCATATTCCTCGGCAAAATGCTCCTGCGTCATCTGAAAGGATTTATAGACGCCCTCACGGATGGCGATGCTCGGCACAACCACGATGAACTTACTCCACCCATAATGCTTGTTCAGCTCATACATGGTTTTGATATAGGTATAGGTTTTGCCGACGCCGGTTTCCATTTCGATGGTCAGGTTATAGTGTCCCTCCAGCCTTTCGGACGGCTTAATCTGGTGAGTGCGCTGCACTTTTTGCAGCCGCTCCAGAATCAGCTTGTCGGAAAGCTCCGGCACAATGCGCTCGTTGCGCCAGCCGGTGAAGTCCGTGTCATCCATGATTGTCTGCTGACCATAGCCTTTGTCCATCATATAGCTGGGCGTGAGATACGGCTGTCCGGCAAAGACGTCCACAACGGCTTTCGCCGCATCGGCTTGGAACTTCTGATGCTTAAATTGCAGCTTCAATCGTCTTCACCCCCGTCCTCGGATAACTGTTCCTCCAGCAGCTTTTGCAAATCTTCTTTTTAGGCAGAACAGTTTCGTATTTGCTCGCAAAATTTGCGCATAATCTTTCGACAGCATCAATCGGGTAAACACGGTTTCCCCAATTCGTTCATGCAAATAGACGCTGTAAAAGCAGCACATCAGCTTCAGATAGTGCGACCAGCTCAAAAAGAATTTTCTGCCCGTGCTGACTGTCGGAAGATTCTCAAATTGGGTAAACACTGTTTCCCCAATCTGGTCGTGCGAATAGACGGTATAAAAGCGCCGCATCAGTTTGAGATTTTCGGCGGAATAGCCTTTGCCGAAAGTGCCCGTCAAATACGCCGAAAGCTCCCTCAGAAGCTGTTTACCATACGCCGCTCTGTTTTCACCGTGCTGTTCCTCCTCGACAATCATTCTCCCGATTTCGTAGTAGGCATAGACCATGGAGAGGTTGACAGCGGTTTTCGCGTTTTTTCGAGCCTGCGCAAGGACATCCGAAACGCTTTGAAGGAAGTCGTTGTTGACCGTCTTGCCGATTTCATCGTTTTTCATCGCTGCACCGCCCGAAATTTCTGATATTTGAATTGGAGTTTCATAACCGATGCTCCTTAGTTTTATTTCGGATTTTTCTTAAATTCTCTTCCTTGCACTTCTCTCGATTTTCCTGAAATTTGCGCTCTATCTCATCGTCAGATTCCGTCTTAACCGCTGGCTGCAAATCCGCATTATAGTGATAAAACATCGTCAAAATAGCCGCATTCGCAAAAGCAGATAAAAAACGAAGCTCAATAGCAGGCACAGGCTTCCCTTCAAACGCATACCGCCAATCAACGAACGCATTTGACAGTAAAACCAATTCATTAAAACATTTTTTCAGAATCCCTATATTCCGGCGTTTTTTTCGATTAAGTGCGTCCAGAGTTCTTCCTGAAATGATTTGGGAAGTAATTGAAAAAGAATGAGCAGATTATGTTCATTTTTATAGCTGATTTGATTCTTTGCTAGGATAGCTTTCAACGTCAGTTCGATTGAAAACGCTCCATTTACAATCAAAGGGGCTAAAAGCAAAAGCAACGCATCTGGATTCTCTCTACTTAATTGCTCTAGTGCTATATATGCGTTATAAAACGATTTTGCCTGATAAACTAACAACGTTGGGTTCATCAGATCACCCTCACGCGCTTTGTGATGTCGCCCGCGTCCTCCGGCATATAGAGCTTGAAAATCTCGAACACGTTGATCTTCTCCGGGCTGGACGCAAAGCCGGAATCGCGGAAGACGGCGCGAAGGGGCTTACGCTTGGCGATTTCCTTGACCACGCTTTCGGGAATATTCGCGTCAAAACAGGCGATCAGGTCGCCGCCGTTATAGGTGTGGACGGTACAGCCGTCAATCTGCTCAGACCTATACGGCAGGGACAGCGGCAAGCCCCAGTCGATCAGGCAGCCGAACAGCAGGTCAAGGTCGGTTCGGTCGTCCTTGATGTTGGATTCCAGCCCCGCGATCATATCCTGACTGTAATCGTCCGCCGCATAGTAGACGTCCTTCATGTTGGTATCGTCCAGCTTGAGGACGCGGAAGCCGATGTCGAGGTCTTGCGTGGTCGTGGGGCTTTCGGCTTTGATTTTCTCGCCTGCGCGGCGGATGCGCTCTAATGCCAACTCACATATTGTCGAATATCCAGCTTTTTTTGCAGGCATACCGTCTGCGCATTCTTCTGGCAACTGAATCATAACAAACTTTCTTCTTCCACCATCTTCTGCGTTTAATTGCATAACAGCATCAGCAGTAGTAGCGGAACCAGAGAAGAAATCCAAAACAATATCATTCTTGTTTGTAGCAATAGTAATTAGATGCTTAAGCAATTTAGTAGGTTTTGGATGAGTAAAGAGTTTTGCTACTCCAAATAGTGTTTTTAATTCTTCAGTAGCATCTTCATTCATTCCATTTTTATCCCACCAAGATTCGGCACGAATTTTTTCAAATTTTCGATTTGCAGCAAAAACTTTTTGTACTGGTCTAGTAGTACCACTTTTGCCAAAAATAATCCTGCCATCTTTAATTCGTTTTTGAACTTCTTGCTCATTAAACACCCAATAACGACCTTCGGGAGGTAGAAATGATTCACCTGTTGTAGGATTTGTTATCGGAAAATACGGTCCCTTATGATTAGCAGATAAATCAGTTGTTGTCCACGGACCTCTTGGATCATTGTCAGGATTTGAAAATGTTCTTTCAATAAACTCTTTTTGAAACGGGATACCCCATATCAGTGATTCCAGTGATATCCTTTGAATAGCAAACGATATAATCATGTACCGGGGAAGAAAACCCATATTATTGCCATTTGTCTTCTTTTTCCACAAAATTGTTCCCACTAGATTTTTGCGTCCAAAGACTTCATCTGCTATTTTACGAAGGTTTTCAATTTCTTCTTCACCAATGCTAATAAAAATAACCCCATCCTCCGTCAGCAAATTTCTCGCCAGCATCAGCCGCGAATAAATCATACTGCACCAATCGGAATGGAAGCGTCCGTTTGTATCGGTATTCTTGAACAGGCGGTTTTCGTCCTCGTCGAACATGCCCATCTGCTCGTTTTCCTCTTCCTGCGAGCGCATAAAATCATCGGCATAGATGAAGTCGTTGCCCGTGTTATACGGCGGGTCGATATAAATCATCTTCACCTTGCCGAGATAGCTTTCCTGCAAGAGCTTGAGCACTTCCAGATTGTCGCCCTCGATGTAGAGGTTTTCGGTACTGTCCCAGTTTTGCTTTCTTCGATGCAGGGGCGCAGCGTCTTGCGGATGGGCTTATTGGCTTCCACAATCGCCGCCTTTTGCCGACCCACGTAAATTCGTATGCCTCGTCGCCGTCCACCACGTCGGGGGAAAGCATCTGCTTGAGCAATTCAAAATTGATGGCGCGTTTGTATACCTTCTTCTCCTTCGTGCTGCGTTCCTCGTCCAGCATTTCCGTCACGCAGTTCGGGAAAAGGGCGGCGATGCGGTCGATGTTTTGGGCGGTCATATCACCCGACTCCATACGCATTTTTTCCATTGTAAGCACCTCCATATCATTAGTTACAGTTTTTACCAAATTATATATAGGATAATTCTCAAATGCTTCCTTTTGCTCTTTTGATAGTCGCGTAATCAATTCTTTTGCAATGTCAATTTGTCCCAGAAGAATATGAGCACCTATTTGAAATTCAGATTTTCGCTACTATTCTGTATGATGTGCATCAGTTCCATCTGTTCACCTACATTCAATGAGCGTTGGCGCTTGGCAATCTGTAGTTTGTTCAACCGATCGACTTCTGGTGTTACAGATTCATCTCGTTCTTCTATGGCATCCTCTATCGTATCCGCTAATTCCAATAACCATCTTTTCTCCGGATTGCTGTCAAAGGCTTGTAGGATTTCTAGAAGGAATGTTGTCATATACCCTGAAAAGGGCGTAAAATCCTTCCATTTATCTAACTCAAGCATAATGTTCTCAGTAGTTATGTTACAACACGACGCAATGTCATCTCTATTAACCAGGATGAAGCAAGGCGCATCTATGCGAATCCCATCCTTGTTTACAACATACCATTCCATCGGTGAATCAAAAAAATTATAAATCCGCATCCTTCCAGTCGCAGCGTCCTTTACAATGCTCACCAGTATTTTCAAATTTGCAGCCGAAAAGATACCACAAGAATACTTATTATCGTTAAACTCTACATCTTTTCCATCCACAACTGACATTATTATAAGAGCAAGGTCTTTCCGATCCTTATCCTGCATTGCGTCAATATCCAGATCACCCTTCACGCCGAGTCTATCCAAAGCCTGCTTTGCCTTTTTAGATACACGAGCATTATGATATTTTTCTTTTTGTACATCCACATCCTGCGCAGTAATGGAGTAATGACCGCCTGCCTCAATATCAAAACCACCAGCCTCAATTGCAGCAATGATAAATTCAAAATCTCGTATACGTTCCGTTAGTTTTCCTGATGGTGTAAAAGTGATTTTTCATCACCCGTTTCTGGATTTGTTTTGATTACGCAACTCCTACCGATGGATTTTCCTGTGTACCGTCAGCATTCTTTGTAAACACAAATCCCGAATAATACTTTTTATTTCCAACAAAAACGCTACGTGTTACTGAAGCGCATGCCATAACAACATTGGTGATGTGCTCCACGGGATATTTTATGCCGCAATTCAAATCAGCATACAGAAACATCTCTTTCTTAAGAAGCAGATCCAGAACATCATCTTGCTTCTCTCCAAATGACGTATAGCTGAACGACAACGATTTCAATCCACCGCTTTGGGTCAACGTTTCCAGCGTCATGTTTTCCGCATCAATGCTTGCACGTTGTTTTCTCATGTCAACTAGAAAGTTGACGAATACTTCTGTGATGGCTTTCTTTCCTGTCGGGAAGCGTTTTAGAGGAATAGCTTTCTTTTTATTATTACCAGCTTCTTTAGATATCGCTTAAGATCATACGGAAGAAGTCGATCATAATAAATTGTTCGGTTTTCGCCATCGTTGTCGAAATACACCACAAAGAACATCACACCCCCACTATTGAGATAATTCTGTAAATGCTCAACCTCAACAGAAAAAGAAATTGTATTTCTGAACGGTAGCCTAGCCTTGTGCCCTTTCACCTGTACAAGGACTTGCCCATCCAAGTCTCCCTTCCTGTGGTTAGGACTAGCTGTTTTGTAAACATCAACATGACCATCATACGATACTCCTTTATCACCGCTCTGTAAACACGGTACAAGATGGTCTGTGATAGACAACGCACTTACAACCGTCGAAATACCAATTTGTTCGTTAACCACTTACTGTACCTCGCTCAATTCGTTGCGCAATTTTTTTATTGTTGCATTCATTTCAATTTGCCTGTTCAGTTGCCGTTCTTTCCGCATCTTATTTTCCAGCGCGGCGATTTGTTTTTCAAGCTGTTTTTTCTTTTCGTCCCGCTCGACGGACGCTTTCAGGCTTTCGCCGGAATCCGCTTTCAGCGCGTCCCCGGCAATCTGCCGAACAAAGTTTTCATAAACCGCGTCCAAATTCAAGCCGTCTATTCGGATGGGCAGCTCCGCCTCGGTCATCCATTCCGTATGATAATACTTTCAACCTTGAAAGCAGCGTTCGCCGCAGGCGTTTTCTCCTTGTAGGCGGTCCACGCTTGCAGCTTTCCCTCGTATTCCAGCAGGAAAACAATGTGGTATGAAATCTCCCTGTCAATCTGCCGAAGAACCGCTTCATCCAGCGACGCGCTGTTCAGCTTGATTTCAAACACCTCAACCTCATCGACTATGGTTCCCGGCGCAAGGTTGACGGTAGTTGCCGCCACCTTGTTGCGCCAGTAAATCATTCGAATCTGATCCACAAAGCTCTTTTTGAGTGCCGGCGATACCGTGATATGCTCATAGAATTTCTGTTTGGGAATTCGCTTGTTGAATTCCGTGGACTGCGGCAGCCCCAACATCGGCAGACACCTCCCGTCACTTTACCACAAAGAAGCAGATTAGTTCAAAATCGTCCAATCCGGAAACCGCCGACATGAGCGCAGATGTGCCGCCGGACTTGAAAAGGCTGTCAATGTCGTTATCCGCTTTCGCGTCGATGATGGAATCGATCGCCATGCTCAGCAGCTCGGACATCTCGCTCATGTTGCGTCCGTCGTCCGTCTCTCGGTTGAATTGGGCGCACAGTGCCTTGATCGGCTCAGATTTTCCCCGGCACAGCAGGCGCACATCATCCAGCAGCCCCTTGGGATTCAGATAATCGCAGACGATTTCTCCTCCGTGCTGATATACACCATGTAAAACGGGTGAATGCGATTCTGGTTGTCAATATTCACGCTGTTGTTCACGTTTTTCAGCACAAAGATGACGCCTTCCGGGCATCCCTCTGTTTTCGGAACAACCGCATGAAGACCGCGGGGCGTCTTTTCTAAATCCCCGTGGTTCTTGATGTACGCCAGCAGGTCGAGCCTGAATTCGTTCAGCCCCAAATCCATGATGGAAATGCCCGTTGACATATCCTCCAAATCGACGACCTCTTCCTGCAATCGTTTCAGCTGCTGTTTGCGATATTCCAAATCGCCCTTTTCCTCCGGATTGATGAGGTCGTCGTCACCGGTAGCGGTCATCACCGTGATTTTCATGCGCGTCTCTACGCGGGATTTCAGGTTGATATAATCGTCCAGCGTCATGTTCGGCCAGAAATTCACCAGCTGAATATAGGCGTTTCGGCTGCCGATACGGTCGATGCGCCCGAACCGCTGGATGATGCGCACCGGGTTCCAATGAATGTCGTAGTTAATCAGGTAGTCGCAATCCTGCAAATTCTGACCTTCGGAGATACAGTCGGTCGCAATCAGCACGTCAATCTCCGTCGGGTTGTTCGGAAGAAGAACCGCCTTGTCCTTAGAAATCGGAGAGAAGCAGGTTAATACGTTATTGAGGGTTGGCTTCAAGCCTTTGGCGGTCGTCTTTCCATCAATCGCGCCGGTGATGACCGCCGTATCCAAGCCATACCGATTTTTCATGTATTCGCTCACATGTTCATACAGGTAACCGGCGGTATCCGAGAATGCGGTGAAGATGATGACCTTTTTGTTTCCGGGGTTGATGGGGTGAGCCATCTTATCATCCAGCAGCCGGAACAGCGTCTGTAGCTTTGTGTCGTGTTCGGGCGTAATGTCCGCCACCATCAGGATCAGCAATTCAAGGTTGTCCGCGTCCTGCTGCAATGCTTTCCGCCATGACTTGTAATCCATGTCCTCAAGGTCAATCTTTGTTTTCTTGCCGACAGAGAAGAAATCCGTATTGGAATCCTCCATGTCAAAGTCGGATTCACCCGCCTCGTACATGGGAATATCCGCATTTCCGTATTTTCGTAGTGGTCAATGCCCTCAATGGTCGTGTGAATCAGCTGCCAGATTCTTTTCAGCGTCAGATTGAAGGAGAATACGGAGCTTTCCAACCGCTTGAGCAGGTTGATGCTCATCAGCCGCTGAATGCCGAATTCACGTCCCTGCATGGTCAGGTTCGCCTTGCCGCGATCCATATATTTATCCAGCTTACTGGGAAAAATGTAGTCGGAAGGCGTATAGATGCACAGCGTCAGAGAACTCAACAGCTCATAGATTTGGTTGTAATCGATTGCCTGATTCAAATCCGTGAGATTGGGACGCAGGCTGATGGGCTTTAGCCTTTCCGGGAATTTTCCGATTTCGCTGGTATCGTAGTATCGCTCGATATGCTTGCGGGAACGGGCGATGGTCACGCTGTCCAGCACTTCAAAAAAGTCGAAATCCAGCGTGCGCAGCAGCGCATCCGTCGTGCGCTGTTCCGGTTTCAACTCGCTCCATGCGTTGAAGGCACGCTGTGCCTGCCGAAAGATTTCATCGATGGACTTTGTCGTGTTCAGCCGCTGATCCATGACGTCTGCATCGCCCTCATAAGCCAGCGCAAGCTGATTGCGCAGGTCGTAGAAACGATTGTTGACCGGCGTTGCGGACAGCATCAGCACCTTCGTCTTGACGCCCGCCCTGATGACCTTGCGCATCAATACCTGATAGCGGTTTTCCCCGTCGCTCTTGTGCGTACCGGCTCCGCCCTCGCCGTTTCGGAAATTGTGCGACTCGTCGATTACGATCAGGTCATAGTTTCCCCAATTCAGGCGATCCAAATCAGCCCATTGGATGTGCCGCCGTTTCGCGACAAATCCGTGTGGAACAGCACGTCGTAATTCAGGCGGTCAACCGCAATGGGGTTGTTGACGTAATTATCCCGATAGGTGTTCCAGTTGGCAGCCAGCTTCTTAGGGCAGAGAACCAAAACCGATTTGTTCCGGTTTTCGTAATATTTGATGACCGCAAGCGCGGTAAACGTTTTGCCCAGGCCAACACTGTCCGCCAGAATGCAGCCATTGTATTTTTCGAGCTTGTTGATAATCGCGAGAACAGCATCGCGCTGAAAATCATAGAGCATGCTCCAGATTTTGCTCTGCTTGAAGCCGGTCGCCTCATTCGGCAAAACATCCTCTGAAATATCGTCAAGGAATTCGCTGAACACGATATAGCGTTATAAAGTATATAAATTCAGGGGAATTCTCGTTGTAAACGCTGCTGATGTTTTCAACGACCACATCCGTAACATCCTGCATCTTCGCCTTGTCATTCCAAAGCGTATCAAACAGCTGAATATACTGCGTGGCAAACGGCGCTTCAATCCTATTCACCATGTTGTAGCTGTTGTTTCCACGTTCACATCCCAGATCGACGGTGGTAAAGCCGTTGATCGGCATATAGGCGGCTTGCTCCTCCTTGGATGCAACAGTCATAAAACCGCCCATGTTTTCCCCTGTGGTATTCGATTTGAACGTAGCCTTCCTGCGAATCCAGTCAGCGCATTCTCTTGCAATGGCACGCTGTGTCATTTCGTTGCGCAGCTTGATTTCAAACTCCGTTCCGTACAGGCTGCTTTCGCGGTTCAGGCGCGGAATGTAAAACTCGCGCTTTTCCTTCTCTGCACGCTCCTTGACAAAAGTGGGCGACGTGAAAATAAAGCTGAATTCATCCACCTGCTCCAGCTGCTTTTTTAATTCCTGATAAGCGTACATGGAGAAACATGCCGCAGCCACGGACATTTTACTTCCCCTGCGAATGCTTTCTTGCAGGTCTTCCTTGACCGTCTTGTTTATGTTGTCGATGATCTGCATTTCATCACCTCATTTGCGTTTGTAGCATAAGAGCTGAACGAAAAGCGAACTCAATCGCCTTTTCTCCGCACAGCCGCACAAATATCTCCAATGTCACATTCCAAATAATCGCAAATCCGAAGCAAAACAGAAAGGGCGACCTCTTCCCCTTTGTTGAGCTTGCTCATCGTTCCTGCCGATAGACCAATATCCGTTCTCAGTTGGGATTTTGTTATATCCTTCTGGATAAGCATAACCCAAAGCTTTTTGTAGCTGATCCCCATGGCAAAGCTCCTTGTTTATGTATAAATCATGTGTCTCTGCGCCAATTACATTGATTATAACATAGACCCTCGATCTACTCAATCAATTATTCTATGTATTCGCAGAAATATTCCAAGAACTCGACCTTCAATATTCGGCCGTCCACTTGATGCATGACGTAATACCATACCGCACAACAAAACAAACGCGCTTTGAAAATCCTTTTTGATTTGCTGACCGTTAGTCTGCCTTTTTCCTTCCCCTCATCCTCTTTTTCGGCAGCTGCTCCTTCCTCAATTCCGACTGCATCAGCACCTCTTTGAACGAGCGTTGCTGCACTTCCGTCAATTTATTCCACTTGATTTTCCATTTCGCCATGAGCATGGCTATCGTTCGGTCAATCCAGATTTCATCATCGGGGACATTCTGTTCTTTCTGTTCGCGGACAATGTCCGCTTCCCGAATCAGCTGCTGAACGTATTTTTCGATTTCTTCAAGTTGCCGGCTTCCCTCGCTTCTTTCAGCGTACTTGTCTCTCAGGAAGCGCAGGATTGGGCGCAGGTCGTTTTTGATTTTCATTTCAAAATATTCGTCCTTGTCAATCTGCGCCTCCTTGAACGTCAGAATCTGGGCATTTAAGTCCTCACTGATGTTCGCCTCCTTGATAATGTTTCATGCGGACGGCTTCAAACAGCATATCAATCGCCCGAATCGCGTTTCTCGCTTCACCGTCCACCATGATTTCGATATCCATCAGTAATTTCGGAAAATCCGGATGCGTCGCCATTTCGCAAAGCAGTCGGTTGTTGATTTTTCCGCTTTTGAGCAGCTCTGCCATCTCGCTGCTGATGTTCAAATCATGGATATCTCCCTGCATCGGGTTTTCGAGTGCTGACAGCCCCAGCAGATAATCCGTCGAAACACCATAGAATTTCGCCAACGTGACCAGTGCAAATTGGCTGACCTCTTTGCTTTCGTTCGTCTCATAATTGCTCAACGCCGAGCGTGAAAGCCCAGTCCGTTCTGCCAGCTCGTCCAGCGTAAGTCCGCGTCTGTCCCGCAGCATCTTTAATTTTTCAGAAATCGGCATCGTCTCAAGCATTTCTTTTTTCCCCTCATCATTTTTCAATTTGGATAACCGCTTCAAGAGCGTGGATTTTTTGCGATTTTGCGAATTTATCCATCGTTTAGGAATCATCTGTTATTTTTCTTGTTTTTGTGATATGATCTGCTCGTCGATCGACAGAACCCGACGGAACGGAAGGCGCACTTCTATACATCCTTCGGATGTATCTTCGTGCTTTACGCTCGGTTTTCCTCTTTGCCCTGCTCCCACAATGCAAGAGACTTTGCGCAGCGTTGCTGCGTCCAAGAGGGCTGCCCCCTCTTGCGGCGCTCTGCGCCTATCCCCCGCGTACTTTGCATCAGCCACGATCTGCAAGCAGATCCCGTCTGCCGCAAAGTTTTTGAATCCTTCCGCAGCCGTTTTTCTCATTCGTTTTTTCAGAAAGGAATCCACACGCCATGAACAAAACGCCATCTTCCCACATCGAACCGAATCAAAAACTGCATAATTTTGAGCAGGAAAAAGCGCAAGCTGAGCATCGCAGCCAGCGTCTCCAAAACCGCGAACGCTATCTAAGCGAAGGCGCACGGAAAAAGCGTACCCATCATCTTTGCAACATGGGCGGCGCGATTGATGCCCCTGCCCGCAGGTTGCCGCATTGAATAAAGCCGATTTTTACCGCGTCATGGAACGCATCTTTGCGCTTTCCGAGGTGCAGGACATTCTTCTGGATATGACGCTTGAAGATGATGAGGATGATATCGAAAACATCCGCTTTGCATTCGTCGCTGAAAACCAAATTGCGCATGATCCGCGTGGTATTCCATCGTTTGAACAAAGCTGATGGCACTGTATCATTTCTCCGTTTCTCAAATCAAGCGAAGCGCGGGACAGAGCGCCCTTGCTGCCGCAGCATATCGCGCGGGCGAACGCCTGTACAGCGAATATTACGACGAAATCAGCGACTACACACGCAAGGGCGGCGTTCTCCATACGGAAATTCTGTTGCCCGCTCACGCTCCGGAGTGCTTTCGTGACCGAGCAACGCTCTGGAACGCCGTAGAAGCCGCTGAACGCCATCCCAAAGCACAGCTCGCATACAGTTTTGACATCGCGCTGCAAAACGAACTTTCACTGAACGAAAATATTGAACTAGCTCGCGCTTTCGTGCAAAAAGAATTTGTGGATCGCGGAATGATCGCCGACCTTGCCATTCATTCTTCCGACAAGACCGGCGGCATTCCCAATCCCCACATGCACGTCATGACCACCATGCGTCCATTGAATCCTGACGGCAGCTTTGCGCCCAAGCAGCGCCGCGAATATGTGCTGGATGCCAGTGGAAACCGCATCCGCGGTTCAGACGGTCGCTACCGTTTCAATGCCGTCTATAGCCTGCCACTTCGCCACTTGAATTGTTTTTCTCTATGAAAGGAGTCCCATGACAACGATTCAGGGCTTCACGCCGCCCCCAAACCATGCTACAATGGGCGGAATCCACGATCCTGACAACCTCACACCAGCCCCGTCAGACATGTCTGGACAAGGAGAACCGGATATGTCTGCAAAACTCAAACAACGAGCGGTCATCAACGGAAAGGTCTTCTGGCTGACCGGCTCAACGCAACAGGAACTCTTTCAATCGTATCTGTCCCACGCCATCACGGAGGGCGTTGTCGTTCCGCCGGATGAAAACGGGCAGCATCGCAAGGACGGCTTAAGTACGCGCTTTTCTGATATTGCCGAGCGTTGGTTTACGCTCTACAAAGTCGGCAAGGTGCGTGAAACCACGCTAACCGGCTATGAAAGCTATCTCAAACGCCACGTTCTGCCGTATTTCGGCGAAATGGATGTGCGGGATATCTCCATCGACGATGTGCAGCTCTTTCTCAACAGCAAGGAATCCCTCTCCAAGAAGACGATTGATGAAATCTGGCTGGTCGTCCGCATGGTGCTTGACGTCGCCTTTGAAGATGGGCTGATTCCCAGCAATCCGTCCAAATCCAAGCGACTGCGCAACCCCTCCAAGAAAAAGAGCACACGTCTCCCGCTGACCACAAAGGAAGCCGAAGACATCGAGGCGCATTTGCCGGATATACCCAAGCTGCTTGACCGCCGCTATGTGGCGCTGCTGCTCTACTGCCCGGCACGCAGCGAGGATATCCGCGGCATCCGCATGAAGGACATTGATCCGCATAAAATGCTGATTCGCATTGAGCGCAGCGTCACCTATGCCAAAGCGAAAACCATCATCGGCGATCCGAAAACGGAGGCGGGCTTTCGTCACATGCTGATGCTTCCAGCTGTGGGACGTTCTCGCGCTCACGCCGGAGGAAATGCACGATCCCGACGCTTATCTGCTGCACATGCGCGATGATACGCATCAGCCGCTCACCTTTCAGGCAAATCGCCGCCTGTGGGAGCGCGTTTGCGCAGCAATCAACGTCTACGGCAAAACGCCGCATTGCTTCCGGCATACCTTCGCCACACGCGCCTATCGCGCAGGCGTATCGGAAAAAACGCTGCAAAGCATGGGCGGCTGGGCAGATTTGAAAACCATGCAGATGTGTACATCCACACGCAGGAAGAAGACTTGGAAAATACCCGCAGACTGCTGACCCTTCTTTAACCGTTTGTGGCACGGCATGTGACTGCGCAAAGCCTCCAAAAACCTCAATCCGTGCAAGGACTAAACAGTTGTTATTTTATTGAAGATGTGACAAATAAAGTGCCGAAATCCCAAAATTTCGGCACTTTGACATGAACAAAAGCGGGCTGAGCCCGCCTTCACTTCCGCCGAAGTCTGCCACGCATCAAAGTCTTGCTCACGCGGACGGTTTTATGCAATTTCCTATACATTAAAAAAATCCAGCCAAGCAATCATCTTGACTGGATTCTCTGGTAGCGGCAATGTGATTCGAACACATGACACTTCGGGTATGAACCGAATGCTCTGGCCAGCTGAGCTATGCCGCCATATGGTTGCGGGAGTAGGATTTGAACCTACGACCTTCGGTTATGAGCCCGACGAGCTGCCAGACTGCTCCATCCCGCGATGTGAAGCGCCGTCGTTCTGACGACGAGGATCATTATACACAATTTTTCGGCTTCTGTCAATCCTTTTTTTGAAATTTTTTCTTCAGGTAGCCGTCCATGTTGCCGTGCGCGGAAAGGCGGATCGAGTCCATGCCGAATTGCGCATCGCGGCTTCCAGAATCGCCACGCCGCTGGGAATGATGTCGCGCGGTGCGCCATCAGCCCCGGCACCTGCCGCCGCTCAGCCATGCTCATGCGCGCAAGCCGCCTGCCCCAGCCCGCGACCGTTTCAAAATCCATCCGCATGCCCTCGCAGCGCGCCGCGTCAAAGAGCGGAACGGCGCACTGCATCGCGCCCAGCGTGGTCATCGTCCCGCCGACGCCGACCCAGTCCGGCTTCATCCCCAGCGTCAGCAGCCCCTGCGCGTCGCGCTGGATGAGCCGCCTGCATTGTTCCACTGTCGCCGCGTAATCGTCGAGCCTCAAAACCGGCCGCTGCGCGTTCATGCGCACCGCGCCCATCTGCAAGCTGACCGCGCCGCGGATTTTCTCGCCCTCGCCCAGCGTAAATTCTGTCGAGCCGCCGCCGATGTCGATCATGCCGCAAACGCCGCCGTCGCTCGCGCCGATGTACGAGAGCACCGCCTCCTCCTCGCCGGAGACGATCTCCACCCGCGCCCCGCAGGCCGCCTCGCATCGGTCGGTGAAAGCCCGCCCGTTCGCCGCGTCGCGCACCGCGCTGGTGGCAAAAACAAAATCTCCTGCGCGCCGTCGCTGCGGGCGCACTGCGCCAGCTCGTCAACAGCGTTCACAGAAGATTGTATGCTCTCCTCGGTCAGCCTTCCGCCGATCAGCCCGGCGAACAGGCGCGTCCCGCGGCGCTCGCGGCGCACATCGCAAAGCTGCCCGTCCTTCCAGCTCGCAACCAGCAGGCGGATCGCGTTCGACCCGATTCCAATGCAGCCAAGGCGCATGGCGTTTCCCTCCGCTTAATCCTGTCCGTATACATCAAAATCAAGCTGCTGCTCGATCTCGTCCAAATTGCCCACCTGATAGATGATTTCGCCGTACCAGCAATAGCCGTAGTCCCTGCGCGCCGTGCGCTCGATGAAATCGGAGGAATCGATCTCCGTCAGCGCGGTCTTGAGCTGATTGTTCTCGCTCTGCGCGTCGTGATAGGCCTGCGCCGCCGCCACCAGCTGCTCCTGCTGACGCTCCAAGCTCACGGCCTTCGCCGGAAAGCGCATCAGCATCGCCAGCGTCCCCGCGCCCATCAGCACCGCCAAAATCCGAAACGGCCTGATTCTCTTTCTTTTTGCGGCCACGTCGCCCATCCCCCGCATCTTTTGACAAATTTGTACAGTCATAATTCGACCTTTTTTCATTTTTTCCTGCAACAAATTCATCATCTCCGCGACGTTATTTAACTTTTTGACACATTCGCGCGGATTCGCCCGCAAACGCGCGCTTCTCGCCGCGAAAAAAGCGAAGAAGCCGCCCCAGCGTCGCGGCATACGCCGCCAGTCCGAACGCCACGCCCGCAAACGCATAGAGCCGAAACGGATTCATCCGCAGGCGGAGCGCGATTCCCGTCATGCCCGCCGCGCAGAGCGCCCCGAGGAACAGATCCGCCGCGCCCGCGGTCAGCCGGCCGCGCCGCAGCCGCCCGAGCAGATCGTAGCAAAGCCCCGCTGCCGCGCCCAGCGCCGCCATCCATCCGAGCGCCTGCGCCTGCTGTGCGGCGGTCACCCCTTCTTGCGGCCGAACAGCCCGCGCCGCGCCTTCCTCTGGGTCGCCTCGCTGTATTCGACGCCCACGATCTCTCCGGTCACGTCGAGCTGGCCGTCGTCGAGGTTCAGCTGCTCGATGTGCAGGTTTTCGCCGAGCAGCGCCACCTCGCCCTCGCCGGTTTCCAGCACAACCTCCCGGTCGTTGAAACAGCTCACCGCCGTCACGCCGGTGAGCTTCGCGCGCGCGCGTCCGTCGAGCATCAGGGTATGCCGGGGGAGCTGCACGGTGTTCTTCTCCATATCATCGCCTCCGCTTTCAGGTTATGCGCGGCAGCCTTCCAGATATGTCCGCGTCATCCGGCGGATGGCCGCCTCCTCCTGCCCCGCCCGCGCCGCACGACGCTGCTCGAAGAGCAGATCCAGCGCCTGATCCACGTCCAGTCGACAGGCCGCGCCGCAGAGCCGCCGCGCCGCGCCCTTCCATCCAGAAGCTGCGCCGGGGGCTCGCCGTCCTCCGTTTCTTCCTGCGCCGTGCCCGCGCCGCCGTGGCGCATTGCCAGCCGCCGTGCCGCGCTCTGGCGTGTGCCGATGCTCCGCTCATCCGTCCCGATGTTGTATACGCCGCCCTCGCCGCATTGAAACGCCCGCGCGCCCAGCGTCAGCCCGCAGCAGACGACATCCAGCGGATGCACAAACACCCCGCGCGCCGCAGGATGGCGCACCCGGATCGTCCGCCCCTCCAGCAGCGCGTCGCACCACGCCGCGCAGTCTTCACCCAAGACCGGCGCGTGGCGAACGAGCATCGTCCGAACCGCGTCGCCCATCAGCCCCCGCGCCGCGCCCAGCAGCGCCATTTGCAGGATGCTCGCCTCCATTCCCTCGCGCGTGCGCCCGCCGATTTCTCCCGCCTCGTTCACCCGTCCGCCGCCCCGATAGACCGCCGCATCCGACATCGCCAGCAGCAGCGGCACGCCCGCCTCTCGCACCTCCCGCGTCAGCGTGAGCGTCGCCTCCAGCCGCTCCGGCAGGCTTCGCCCCGTCATCTCTCCCGGCAAAATTGCCGCGCTCACCCGCCCCGCCGTCAGCGCGCGGCAGAGCGTTTGCGCGTCCGCCCGGTCGCTGACGCACACCGGCCTTGCGCCGATTTCATCCAAAACCGCAATCAGAAACGCACACAGGCCGCCTCGATCCCCCACGATCAGCACGCGCTTGCCGCGCCATCCTTCCAGCATCGCTTCCAGCACCGCGCATCGCCTCCCGTCCCGGCCATCTTATGGCGGACTATCCGCAAATAGTCCGTTCTGACCGCGCGCCGCGTCCCCTTTTCTCCACAGCCAAAGTATGGTATAATCACGGTAAATTGATTCTCGGAGGCGCACAATGCACAGCTTTTTGAAAAAAACCCTTTCTCTGTCCCTCGCCCTGTCCCTGCTGGCGGGCGCGGGGGCGCGACAACGCTCACCGGGCTTGAAACCGAAACCGTCGAGCGCGACTGGGAGAGCAGCCTGTTTTTCCCGCGCATGGAGGCGCTGACCGGCGTTTCCATGGACGCGCACGCCGTTTCGGATGAAACGCAGTACGCGGATCTGATTGCCGCCATGGCGCAGGGGAGCATCCCGGCGGATGTGCTCTTCAAGGCGAATCTCTCCCGCGCGCAGGAGCAGACCCTGCTGGAAAGCGGCGCGCTGATCGACCTTGCGCCGCTGATCGAGGCCAACATGCCCAACCTCTCCGCGCTGCTGGCGGCGCACCCCGATTGGCGGGCGGCCATCACGCTGGACGACGGCCGAATCGCCTCCCTCCCCCTGCTGAATACGACGGAGCGCCAGGGTCTGCGTGTGGATCAACGCGAAGTGGCTTTCTGCGCTGAATCTGTCCACGCCGACCTCCGTGGCGGAGTTGACTGACGTGCTGCTGGCGTTCAAGGCGGGCGATCCCAACGGCAATTTCAAGCAGGATGAAGTCGCGGCGGATCTGATCGGCGTTTACGAGATGCGCTGGCTTCTGCCGTATTTCGGCGTCGTCGCAGATGACAGCAACCTCGCGCGTCTGCCCGACGGCTCGCTGGCCTTTGCGCCGGAGCTGCCCCTATCGCGAATGGATCGCCACCCTGCGCGACTGGGTGGCGCAGGGCATCCTGCCCCAGACCGCGTTCACCGCGATGCACAGCACGGCGGCGCTCTCCGCCGCCTCCTCTGATGAAAAAACGCCCGTGACCAGCGGCCTGATCGTCACAATGACACCGTATACGCACGTTCCCTCCGCCGCCGCGGCGGATTACGACGCGCTGCTCATGCCGGACGCTTCCGGCGCGACCCGCTGGCGCGACCTGCTGGGCGAGGTGTGGACGGGCTGCTTTGCCGTCTCTTCCTCCTGCGAAGACCCCGCCGCCGCGCTTCGCTGGGTCGATGCGCTCTATAGCGAGGACGGCGCGCTGCTGGCCTATGCGGGCGTTGAGGGCGAGGATTATGTCTGGAACGCGGACGGCACATGGTCGTTCAAGCTGACCGGCAGCCGGACGATCAACGACGTTCGCGCAAACGTGCTGATGTACACCGGCGCGGCCATGCCCGGCCTTTACCCCAGCGATTTCATATCCAAGGTCGCCAGTCCGGTCGATCAGCATGTTCTCGAGCAGAACGAGCGCGTCCACGCCGTCAGCGAGCAGGTCATCCCCGCGCACGCGCTGAGCCTTGAGCGTCAGCAGCGCGCAAACGAGCTGACCGCGGTGCTCGGCGGTCTGGTGGATAGGGGCGTTGCGCGCTTCGTCACCGGCGAAATCGAGCTGAACGACGAAACCTACGCCGCGTGGCTTTCCGAATTGAAAGCCGCCGGCAGCGACGAGCTGGTGGCGATGTACGCGGAAAATTGATCCGCTCGCCTTCGCCTCCCTGAAGTCCGAAATTGCGCGCCTGCCTGACTCCCTCAGTCACGGCTACGCCGTGCCAGCTCCCTCGAAGAGGGAGCTCATTGTCAGGTTATTTTCCGACTAAGCAATAAGTTGCGCCGTGCCCGTAGGGGCGCGCATTGCGCGCCCGCGTTTTGTGCAGAATTTGCTTTTTTCACAATCATTGCACGTTAAGCAAAAATCCGAACCCCATTTTCCGTTCATCTCGGAAGGGGTTCGGATTTTGTTTTTGGGGATAATTCTCTTCGCGGCGGCATCGCCCCGCCGACTGACGCATTACTGTCTGCTTATCGGCCGACGATGCGATCCCAGAGGTCGCCGAAATCATCCGCCAGCTCGTCAAGGCCGGTCACGTTGGCCACGCGCTCGCCAAGCCCTTTGATCTGGCCGTAGAGCGTATCGTCGTCGGTGATTTCCACATCTTTGATGTTGTCGTCCACCTTCTGCACGGTTTCGGTGATCTGCTGCTTCACGCGGTCGTCCAGCCCCGCGCTGTATTGCGCGTCAAACCTGACGGCGATCAGCGCGCGGCCGTTGTTCACGACGACCTGCGCCTCGTCGATCTCGCTGATCTGCTGCACGGCCTGCGCGATCTTCTCGGCCAGTTGGCCGGCCTGCGCAGGCGTCATCGCCTCGGTCGTCGCGGCGGGCGAGGGTTCGGCGGTCGCTTCCGCCGTCGCCATCGGGGAATGGGTCGGCGCGGCCGTCGTCGCCATCGGGGACGCGGTCGGGGCTGTGCTCACCGTGTTGGCGGAGCAGCCGACCATCATCACGCTGACGGCGGCCATGCACATCAGCGTCAAAAACCATTTTTTCACTTGATTCGCCTCCTTGCCGCTATTGTGAGCAGGGCGGCGCGGCGTTATTCATCGTAAAACGTGCATCCGCCGATAAATTCGCGCAGGATGGACGTCGGCGGGATTTCGCTCTCCTCGCTGCAATCCTTGAAATAATGAAGGAATTTGACCAGCCGCCGCGAGCGCGTGTAATACGGGCTATCCTTTGGGATGGATTTGAGCATCGGAAAGGCGTATTTCTTCAGCACCGCGATTTCATACAGCAGCGACGAATTGAACATGACGTCCGCCTTCTCCTGATAGGGGAAGATGTATTTTTCCCCCGCGCGGACGCTGTCCCACATCGCCATCGTCGCGGTCACGTCGGTGTGGCGGGTTCGCGCGTCGCGCACCATCCGCCGGAGCAGACGCACATCCGTCGTGCGGATGCGGTTGTGGCCGTCGAGGTTGAGCTGGGTCAGCGCGCTGACATAGATTCGGTATTTCAGCTCGCTGGGGATCTCCTCGCTGAGCGCGTCGTTCAGCCCGTGGATGCCCTCGACGACGATCACCTGATCCTCCTGCGCCCTGAGCCGCACGCCCTTTCCAGCCTGCGCTTTGTCTTGAAGGAATACAGCGGCAGCTCGACCTCGCGCCCGGCCAACAGCTCCACCAGTTGATCGTTGAACAGCGCCACGTCGATGGATTCCAAACATTCCAAATCGGGCTTTCCGTCTGCGCCGAGCGGGATCATCTCGCGGTTTTTATAGTAGTTATCCAGCGAAATCGCCAGCGGGCGCTTGCCGCTGACGCGGAGCTGCACGCTCAGCCGGTTGGCAAAGGTCGTTTTGCCGCTGGAGCTCGGCCCGGCGATGAACACGACCCGCGCGCCGTTGGCGACGATGCGCTCGGCGATCTGCGCGACGGCGCGCTCCTGCATAGCCTCGCTGACGCGGATAAACGTCCGCGCGTCGCCCTTTGCGATGATGTCGTTCAGGTCGGCGGCGTTTTCGCATTGCAAAATCCGCGAGCAGACGTTCGCCTCGACATACGCGCGCATGAGCTTCGGCCGCTCGACAAACGGCGCGGGCGCGCCGTCAAGCGCCTCGGCGGGCAGCAGGAGCACCATGCCGGGGTAATAAAACCGCAGCGCGAAGGATTGGATTTCGCCCGTCGATTCCACCATGTCGCCGTAGAAATACTCGCTCAGGCCGCCGCAGGTATACACGTCGAAATAATCGAACGGGCGATACGCCAGCAGGCGCACGGTGTCCTCCTGCCCCTGCGCGCGGAAATACGCCACCGCCTGCTCGCGCGTCCAGCGGGATTTGACGATCGGCAGGTCGGCCTTGGAAATTTCACGCATGCGCGCCTCGATTTTGCGCACCAGCGACGCCGTCAGCGAAACGCCGCTCACGTTCAGGTAGAGCCCCAAGCCGATGCTGTGCTCAAAGCGCGCCTTTGCGCCCGGCGCGATGTCCCGCAGAGCAAGCAGCAGAATCAGGCGGGCGCTGCGCTCGTAAATGCGGCGGTCTTCTTCATTTTTTCCGTTCAGATGGTTCATATGCTTCCTCCTTGTGGACAACGCGCAGAATCCGCGCGTCTCAGCTTGTTGACATAAGCAAACTTGGCTTGAATCGCAAAATCAAGAAATTCAGCTATTCTTTCATTTGCGGAAAGGGCTATTCTCCCCCTTCGGGGGAGAATAGCTTTGTCTACAGTCTGCAACGTACAAAATCCGCACGTCTTTTTGTATCCTTCATTGTATCATGCGGACAAGCGTTTGAGCAACCGTTTTCTTTCCAGTCATCGCGCATTTCAGGACAGGCGTTTGGCAGTCAATCCTTTGTTTCATGCAGTTTTCTTCTTTTTCTGTTTTGATTCTTATAAACAGTAAATGAGCAAATCGAAATTTTGCACAAATTCTAATAACGGGCGCGCGATGTGTCAAGCGCAACATGGTTTACACTTTGTGCAGGCACATGGTTTACATATTTTCTCTTGGGTCATCGACCAAACGGCAGCTCCGCTTCATGGTATAAACCCGTCTCTCAAGGTCAATGTGTCCGTTTTTATATTGCAGATAAAATGTGCGTTTCCCTCTTGATTCCGAACGCAAAGCGTGGTACAATGCAACTCGTTCATTAAAAATCCGTTCAAATCTGCAAAAGTCAGCAGGAATGTTCGGATTTTCAATTCTGAAAGGAGACCTTCATCCATGAAGAAACTGCTTGCTCTGCTCGTTGCCGCTCTGCTCATCGTCTGCGCGTCCCTCGCGCTGGCCGAGCCCGTCGCCATCAAGGCGCTGATCCTGCCGAAGTTCGAAAGCGGCGAAATGGCCGGCGATTTCCCCGGCGAGGCTCAGTATTACTATGAGGGCTATTGTGCGGGCGGCGAAAGCTACGATATCGTCGGCTGCCCGAACCCGCTGTACGTCAAGGATGGCGTCGCCCTCTGCGTGACCGGCATGGGCAAAGGTCAACAGCGCGATGACCCTTCAGGCCATCCTGATGGATGATCGCTTTGATTTCAGCAACGCCTACATCGTCAGCACCGGCTGCGCCGGCTCCGCGATTGAGTACGGCGTGATGGGCGACGTGTTCGTCATCACCGCGACGGTTGACTTCGACCTCGGCCACCATGCCGACGCGCGCGACCTGACCACCGATCTGGCGACCACCTGGTTCCACGACGAGAGCTATGACGACGCTTCCGCCAAGCTGCTCAATCAGGAGCTCTGCGAGAAGGTGTTCAACCTCGTCAAGGACGTTCAGATCGAGACCACCGAAAAGACCCGCGCCTTCATGGCCGCCACGTTCGACAACGCCGACTGGGCCATCCGTGACCCGAAGGTGCTGCGCGGCACGACCGTCACCGGCGATAACTACTGGAAGGGCATGCACGACCACGCGAACGCCCTGCTGATGACCGAGACCTATGGCTGCCCCGATCCGTATGCCCTCACCGAGATGGAGGATCACGCGATGTCCGTCGTGCTCGACCGCCTCGGCATGCTCGACCGCTACATCATCATCCGCGATTCCGTCAACACCGACGTGTTTATGAACGGTGCCTCCCCGGAGAGCCTCTGGGATCCGAACTTCGTGGATTCCCTCGCGTCCGAGTCCAGCATTGAATCCGCCGACATCTTCGCCACCGCGATGAAGAACAACTTCACCGTCGGCCATGTCGTGATCGACGCCATCCTGAACGGCGAACTGTAATCCGTTTTTCCGGCCGGAGAGATTTTCTCTCCGGCTTTTTTCATGCCCCGAGTCTTCCGCAACGCGGACGAAAACGGCACGCAGGGTTTGACTTTTTCCCGCTTTCCCGCTATACTGAACCCAGTAAATATGGAGGGAACTCGATATGGATGCCGACACCAAAATCACCGTTCTCAAGCGCATCGCGGCGCGCTTCAACGACGCGGGAATCACGTGGGCGCTCGGCGCGTCTATGCTGCTCTACTTCAAGCGCATCGCGCCCGAATTTCACGACATCGACCTGATGGTTGCGGATGACGACGCAGAACGCGCCCGTCAGCTTCTCTGCGAGATGGGCACGCTCCTGCCGCCAAGCCCCAACGGCAAATACAGGACGAAATGCTTCATGGAATTTGTCATCGACGGCACAGATGTGGATGTCATGGCAGGCTTTTCCATCGTTTCGGACGGCATAGCGCACGATTGTTCCCTCAAAGGAGCAGATTGTCGAAACGCTCACGCTGGATGGCGAAGTCATCCCGCTGCAATCCGTCGAACTTTGGCGCAGATATTACGCGCTGATGGGACGCAATTCGAAGGTCGATATGATCGACCGCCATCTGGCGGAGGCTCGCCTATGACCCGCGCCGAATTGACCCGGTATATCTTCGACACATACAGCGTCGAGCGGATTATCCCTTTTCGGATGACAACGTTTCCGCCGTCTTCCGCCACCCGGCCAACCGCAAGTGGTTTGCGCTCGCGATGAATATCCCCGCGCGCAGGCTCGGCCTGCCGTCGGACACGCGAATGGATATCGTCAACCTGAAATGCGACCCCATTCTCATCGTCTCGCTCCGCGGCGCGCCCGGCCTTTTCCCCGCCTATCACATGAGCAAGGAAAACTGGATCACCGCCGCGCTCGACGGAAGCGCCTCCGACGAAACCCTCAAAACGCTGCTGGATATGAGCCATCAGGCAACCGCGCCGAAGGTCAGAGGGAAACGACACTGACTCTCCTTAGACATAAGAAAGAGCTGTCAAGCCTAAATCGAACATTTCAAGAAGCAAATATCTAAGCATTTTTGGATATGGGGCTTTGCCCCATCGCCCCACCAAAGGGCTTTCCGATCGCCCTTTGGAAACCTTCGGGCGCAAATACTTGATTTTACTCTTGAAATATCGGTGTTGTTGGCTTGACAGCCCTTTATGGCGTCATTTAGCCCGTTTACGACAGCAGCATCCGGTCGTTCTCGATCTCCTGACCGGCGGCCTTTTCAAAGAGCTGCATCAGATCCTCGCGGGTGAGCTTCTTCTTCTCTTCCCGCGCACATCGACCACAATGCGCCCCGCGTTCATCATAATCAGGCGGTTGCCCATGGCAATCGCGTCCTTCATGTTGTGGGTGACCATCATCGCGGTCAGCTTCTGCTCGGCGACGATCTTTTTCGGTCAGCTCCAAAACCTTCGCGGCGGTCTTTGGGTCGAGCGCCGCCGTATGCTCGTCCAGCAGCAGCAGCTTCGGTGTGCGCAGCGCGGCCATCAGCAGCGTCAGCGCCTGCCGCTGTCCGCCGGAAAGCAGACCGACCTTGCTGCTCATACGCTCCTCCAGCCCGAGGCCGAGGGTGCGGAGCTGCTCGCGATACATGTCGCGCTCCATGTTGGAGATGCCCCAGCGCAGCGTCCGCTTTCGCCGCGGCGCATGGCCAGCGCCATGTTCTCCTCGATGTTCATGGTGGCGGCGGTACCGGTCATCGGGTCCTGAAACACGCGGCCGAGGTATTTGGCGCGCTTGTATTCCGGCAGGCGGGTCACGTCCACGCCCGCAATCTCAATCGTGCCCTGATCCACGGCAAACACGCCCGCCACGGCGTTGAGCGTCGTGGATTTGCCCGCGCCGTTGCCGCCGATGATCGTGACGAAATCCCCTTCGTTGAGCTTGAGATCCACATCCGTCAGCGCGCGCTTTTCGGTGATCGTGCCGGGATTAAACGTCTTGGCGATGTGGTTGATATTCAGCATGATGCGCTCAGCCATGGTTCGCGTCCCCCTTCTTTTTGACATAGCGATGCTTCCAATACGGAACGGCGAGGAACATGGCGACGACCAGCGCCTGAAGCATCTTCAGGTCGTTGGTGTTGAGCCCGAGCCAGAGCACAACCTGAATGACGATATAATACAGAATCGCGCCGATGACGACGGCCAGCAGCTTGAGCGCAAAGTTATGGAAGATTTTGGAGAACACGACCTCGCCGATGATGACGGCGGCCAAGCCGATGACGATCGCGCCGCGCCCCATGCCGACATCGACAAAGCCCTGATACTGCGTCAGCAGCGCGCCGGAGAAGGCGACGAGGCCGTTGGAGAGCATGAGGCCGAGCACCTTATCCGCGTTGGTGTTGATGCCCTGCGCGCGCGCCATGTTGGCGTTTGCGCCGGTTGCGCGCAGGGAGCAGCCGCGCTCCGTGCCGAAGAACCAATACAGCAGCGCGATCACCGCGACGGCCAGCGCCGCCAGAATGAAGATCGGGTTGGAAAGCGACAGCACGCGCGCGTTTCGGGCGGAGACGAGCAGCGGATAATTGTTGACGCTGACCGCCATATTCGCCTTGCCGCCGAGGATGCGCAGGTTGATGGAATAGAGCGAAAGCTGGGTCAAAATGCCCGCCAGAATCGCCGGGATGCCCATGAACGTGTGGAAAATGCCCGTCGCGAGGCCGGCGAGCATGCCGACCAGAAACGCCGCGACCATCGCGACCCACACGTTGCAGCCGCCGATGATGAGCACGGCGGCCACCGCGCCGCCGGTTGCGATGCTGCCGTCCACCGTCAGATCGGCCACATCGAGGATTCGATAGGTAATATACACGCCAATCGCCATGATGCCCCAGATCACGCCCTGCGAACCGGCGCTGGGGAGCGCGTTCTTGGCAATCTCCACTGGATTGTCCTCCTTATGATACGCATGAAGCCAAGGGAGCGCTCAGCCGCTTCCTTGGCTCATGCAGATGTCTTTGAAAACCGGTTTTACTCAATCGCAACGTAGTCCGCCGGGATCGTCAGGCCGAGCGCCTCGGCGTTCGCGGCGTTGTATTTCTTCGTGAAGCTCGGAGCGGATTCAACCGCCATCGTGCGCACGTCCGCGCCGTTCTGGAGGATATCCGCCGCCATTTCGCCGGTCTTGTAGCCCAGATCGTAGTAGCTGATGGTCAGGGTCGCCACGCCGCAGCCGCGGCAGATGCCTTCCTCGCCCACGACGGCCGGCACCTTCGCCGGAATGAGGACGTTGGCAATCGTCTCGGTGTAGGCCGCGGCGGTGTTATCGGTCGGGATGTAGATCACGTCGCTCGCATCCGCCGCGGACTGGGTGACGGAGGCAACATCGTTGGAATCGGTGAAGGCGAACTCGGTGCAGGCGTAGCCCATCTCCTCGAGATAGCCCTTAATCACGGTAATCTGGTAGATGGAGTTGGCCTCGGCGGAGCAGTAGACCAGACCGACGTTCTTCGCATCCGGGAACAGCTCCTTGATAATCGCGGCCTGGCCGTCCAGCGGCGCGAGGTCGCTCGTGCCGGAGACGTTGATGCCGGTCGTGCCGTTCCAATCCTTCATGCCCAGCGCGGTCGCGTAATCCGTGATCGAGGTACCGAGAATCGGGATGTCGCCGGTCGCGGAAACGGCGGCCTGAAGCGGCGCGGTCGCGTTGGCGAGAATCAGATCCACACCGTCGGCGGCAAACTTGCTGGTGATGGTGACGCAGTTGGCGGCGTCGCCCGCGGCGTTCTGCTCGTCAAATTTGACGTCCGGCATTTTTTCGGTCAGCGCGTCCTTAAAGCCCTGCGTCGCCGCGTCCAGCGCCTCGTGCTGAACGAGCTGGCAGATACCGACGGTGGTTGCGCCAGCGCAGGCCGCAGAGGCGGTCAGTGCCAGCGTCAAAGCAATCGCAGCGAATTTTTTCATGGTTGTTGCCCTCCCAATCTTTTCGATCCGGCTACACGCCGGGTGTTTACGGTTGTTTTTCAAAAGTGCAACGCCATTATATATCCGCTTACAAAGTTTTGTCAATACGGTTTTGAATTTTCTGATGATTTTTCTATTATTTTTCGTTCTTTTCCCATCCCACACAGGATATTCAGTTGACAATTCGTCTTTTAATTTCATTGTCTTTTTGTCAACTTGATTGCATGAACATAATCTCTAAAAAAGCAATAAAAAGCATGTTCCGCACAAATTCCGGCTTTGCGCATCAGACTGTAGACAAAAACGCTATTCTCCCCCCCGAAGGGGGAGAATAGCCCTTTCCGCAAATGAAAGAATAGCTGAATTTCTTGATTTTGCTATTCAAGCCAAGTTTGCTTATGTGGGCAAGCTGCCGCACAAATTCCGGATTGACTCATTTTCTGCAATTTCCCGCGCATCAAAAAACGGACGGCCGAAGCCATCCGTTTCTTCATTCTGCAAACGATCAATACCAGTTCTGGGCAGCGATTTCATCCTTCACGACGTAGCTCTTCTTGAACTCGACGCGATAGAAATCGTCCATTCGGCGCGCAGCTTCCGCCCGACGCCCATCAAAAACGCTGTACGCAACACTCGCAATGATCAACGCAGCAAAGACGAAAATAGCGGTCATATCCAGCACCCCTTTTGATCGGAAAATCACTCGTTTTTCTTTGGAGCGGCTCGTCTTTTCTTCGCTCCCTCTGTGCTTATATTATAGCACCCTTCCCTTTTTTCGCACCCTTTTTCTTCATAAACCGCAAATAACCCATCGCGTTTTCGCCCCTGCAAACCGCCTGTTTGAAACGACCGGCGGGGGCGGAAAAGCCCCGTCATTTGAATTTCAAACTTTCCATTTTTTCATTTTTCACCTGTTTTGCTTTCTTTTTTGCAGGATCCTTTCAAAAAAGTTTTCTGACTTTCTCTGACCATGAATTTTATTCACCATGAATGCATTTTCGTTCACGGAAGACCGCCTGACGGCCTTCCGTGGATTTTCCATGAAAAGAACACTTGTTCCCCATTTTTATCTATGCTATAATAGATGAGATCATACGGCAAACCAACCCTTTGCAAAATCAGGAGGTCATCATGCAGGAAGGGCGCTTTGTTCTCAAATCTCCGTTTAAGCCGCAGGGCGACCAGCCGCAGGCCATCGAGGCGCTGGCGCAGGGCGTTCAGAGCGGCATGCCCTGTCAGGTACTGTTGGGCGTCACCGGCTGGGCAAAACCTATACGATGGCCTCCGTCATCGAGCGCGTGCAGCGCCCAACGCTGGTCATCGCGCACAACAAGACGCTGGCCGCGCAGCTGTGCGCCGAGTTTCGCGAGTTCTTTCCGGACAGCGCGGTCGAGTACTTTGTCTCCTACTACGATTATTACCAGCCGGAGGCGTATATCGCCTCCACCGATACCTATATCGAAAAGGATTCCGCCGTCAACGAGGAGATCGAGCGCCTGCGCCACAGCGCGACGGCGGCGCTGCGCGAGCGGCGGGATGTGATCGTCGTCGCCTCGGTGTCGTGCATCTACTCGATGGGCGACCCGTCCGAATACGAGGGAATGATGATCTCCCTGCGTCCGGGCATGGCGATGGCGCGCGACGAGCTGATCCGCCAGCTCGTCGATATCCAATACGACCGCAGCGACATCGAATTTGAGCGCGGCACGTTCCGCGTGCGCGGCGACGTGGTGGAAATCTTCCCCGCCGGATACGACAAGAGCGCGCTCCGCGTGGAATTTTTCGGGGACGAGATCGACCGCATCAGCGCCGTCGACGTGGTCAGCGGCCACACCCTGATGGTGCTCGAACACATTTCCATCTATCCCGCGACGCATTACGCCACCCCGCGCGAGGCCATCGACCGCGCCATCGGCAGCATCGAGCACGACCTCGACGTCCGCATCCGGGAATTCAAGGAAAAGGGCGATTTGATCGAGGCGCAGCGCATCGCCCAGCGCACGCAGTACGATATCGAGATGCTCCGCGAGCTGGGCTACTGCACGGGCATCGAAAACTATTCCCGCTATTTCGACGGCCGCCAGCCCGGCGACGCGCCCTATACCCTGCTGGATTACTTCCCGAAGGATTACATCGTCTTCGTCGATGAAAGCCACGTCACCCTGCCGCAGATTCGCGCGATGTACAACGGCGACCGTGCGCGCAAGGAGGCGCTGGTCTCCTACGGCTTCCGCCTGCCCAGCGCGTTTGACAACCGGCCCCTGCGCTTCGAGGAATTCGAGCAGCGCATCGGCCAGCTCGTCTGCGTCAGCGCCACGCCCGCGCCCTATGAGCTGGAGCACGCGGGGCAGGTCGTCGAGCAGATCATCCGCCCGACCGGCCTGCTCGATCCCGAAATCGAGGTGCGCCCCGCTGCCGGGCAGGTGGACGACCTCTACGCCGAAATCGTCAAAACCACAGGCGAGGGCTATCGCGTGCTGGTCACGACGCTCACCAAGAAGATGGCCGGAAGAGCCTGACGACCTACCTGAACGAGATGAACGTCAAGGTGCGCTATCTGCACTCCGACGTGCAGACGATGGAGCGGCAGGAGATCATCCGCGATCTGCGGCTGGGCGTGTTCGACGTGCTGGTGGGCATCAACCTGCTGCGCGAAGGGCTCGACCTGCCGGAGGTCGCGCTCGTCGCCATCCTCGACGCGGACAAGGAGGGCTTCCTGCGCAGCGAGGTCAGCATGATCCAGACCATCGGCCGTGCCGCGCGGAACGCCAACGGCCGCGTCGTCATGTATGCCGACGTGATGACCGAAAGCATGAACAAGGCCATCTTCGAAACCCAGCGCCGCCGCCAGCTTCAGCAGGCGTACAACGAGGCGCACGGCATCGTGCCCAAGACGGTTATGAAATCCGTCCGCGACGTGCTGCAAATCGGCCACGCGGCGGATGAAAGCGACAAAAAACGCGCCGTGAAGCGCGTTCGGGATATGAGCGAGGACGAATTGCACCTGCTCATCTGCTCCACGGAGGAAAAGATGCTGCAAGCCGCCGCGAACCTCGATTTCGAATTGGCCGCCAAGCTGCGCGACAAGCTCTTTGAATTGCAGGGCAAAACGCCCGACGAACTGCCGGAGGAAACCGTCGCCCTGCCCCAGCGAAAGCGCAGGCGGCAGCGCAAGCCCGGCAAATACCTCAAGGCTTAATGCACCCAGTACACCTGATACTGATGCTCGAACAGGCGCTCCGCGCGCTCCAGCCCGGTCGTGCGCAGCACGGTTTCGATGTTCGTCTCGTCGTGGTAGCGCTCAAAGAGGATGAAGCCGTCCGGCTCTTCCCCCAGCGCCTCCAGCGCGGGCGCGACGCCCTGCGCGTCGTCCGCATCCAGCAGGAAGACGCGGTCAAACGCCGCGAGCTCCAGCGTGTTCTGCGTCATGTCGTTCGTGCCGAGCACGACGCACGGCAGCGCGGCGTTCTCCTCGCAGGCGGCGAGATAGGCGCTGTCCCCGGATAGAGATAGTGCACCTGCTGCCCGCGGTTCACGCGCGCGCCGCAGGCCGCCAGCACCGCGCAGGCCAGCAGGCACGCCGAGCCCCGGCGCGACCCGAACCGGCAGCCGCCGCGCGCAAAGAGCATGAACAGCGCGACCATCGCCAGCGGATAGACGCAGAAGATATACCGATCCACCTTATACGGCGAAACGACCGCAATCACCAGCACATATGCCGCGCAGGCCAGAAGCGCCGCCGCGGACAGACCCGCGCCGCGCAAAAGCCCCTGCCCCGCCTTTTTCAGCGGCCAGAAGGCCAGTGCCGCGCCGACGCAGACCAACGCCAGCAAAAGGCCGCCGAACTGCTGCGCGTCGAGCGTCTGCCAGAGGATTTTGAACCAGCGGCACATGTCGCTCAGCCGAAGCGCCGCCGCGCTTTCCATCGCGCCCCTTCCGCGATACCCGCCGAAGATGTGGTTCAGGCACCACGGGAACAGGCCGACCGCCAGCGCCAGCGCAAAGAAGCACCAGAGCGCAAAGCGCCCCGCCGCCGCAAACTCCCGCCGCGCCAGCCGCGCGAAGAAATACGCGCCGCATAGCATGCAGGCCAGCACGACAAAATAATACTGCGTCAAAAATCCCGCGATCAGCACGGCCGCCAGCGCGCGCATCCGCCAGACCGTCTGGCCGCCGACCCAGAGCGCCGTCAGCGCCAGCGCCAGCCAGACCGCCCACATGGTCATCATCGCATACATGCGGATGAACACGACGCTCGAAGCCGCGCCCGCGCTGAGGCCGTACAGCAGCCCCGGCAGGAGCGCCGACGGCGTAAGCGTCAGCCGCTCCCCGTCGGAAAGCAGCCGCGCGGAGAGCAGCAGCAGGCCGAGCTGCGTCAGGCTGAAGAAAAACAGGTTGAGCCCAATGCCCGTCCACTTGGTAAACGGCGGATCGCGAAACACCGAGCACACCGCGTGCACGAACAGATAATACAGCGGCGGGTGCACGTCGGCGATCTGGTTTTCATAGACGTTCAGATATTCGTGCGCATGGCCGCTCGCGGTGAGGTAATCCGAAAACGCCTTTCCGCTGATCCAGCGCCCGGTCTCCGTATTCAAAAACGGCTGATGATATGAATTGGCCAGCCCGTAGGTAAAGAATTCGTCGATATCAAACCCGTCCTTCCTCGCGCCGATGCTCGCCATCAGCGCCAGCAGCGCCGCGAGCATCACCGCAAACCCGACGAGCGTGAGCGCCGTCTTTCCGCGCTTTTGCATATGCCATCCTCCAAAACCATGTTCTGTTTTTGATTATATCATTCTTTGACGCTTTGCGCCAGTATATGAAGGAGTTCACCATGCAGGAAAACATCGTCATCCGCGGCGTTCGCCAGAACAACCTCAAGGGCTTTGACCTGACCCTGCCGCGCAACAAGCTCTCATCGTCTTCACCGGCCTTTCCGGCTGCGGCAAATCCTCGCTGGCGTTCGACACGCTCTACGCCGAGGGGCAGCGGCGCTACGTCGAATCCCTTTCCTCCTACGCGCGCCAGTTTCTGGGGCAGATGGAAAAGCCGGACGTAGACGCCATCGACGGCCTCTCCCCCGCCATCTCCATCGACCAGAAGACCACGAGCAAAACCCGCGTTCCACCGTCGGCACGGTGACGGAGATCCACGACTATCTGCGCCTGCTCTACGCGCGCATCGGCGTCCCGCACTGCCCCAAGTGCGGCCGGGAAATCGCCAAGCAGACGGTCGATCAGATGGTCGATCAGCTTCTCGCCCTGCCGGAGCGCACCCGCATGCAGCTTCTCGCGCCGGTCGTTCGCGGCAAAAAGGGCGAGCATGTCAAGATTTTGGAAAACGTGGTCAAGCAGGGCTTTGTCCGCGTCCGCATCGACGGGGAAATCTACGACGCGGCGGAAGCGCCCGCGCTCGCCAAGCAGAAAAAGCACAACATCGAGGTCGTCGTCGATCGCCTGATTCTGCGCGAGGATATCCGCACCCGCCTGACCGATTCGCTGGAAACGGCGCTCTCCCTCTCCGGCGGCGTCGTCATCGCGGATATCGGGCCGGGCGAACGGGAGATGCTCTTCTCCCAGAACCTCGCCTGTCCGGACTGCGGCATTTCCATGGAGGAGCTCTCGCCGCGCTCCTTCTCCTTCAACAGCCCCTTCGGCGCGTGCCCGACGTGCGCGGGGCTGGGCATGCTGCAAAAGATCGACCCCGATTTGATCGTGCCGGATTGGGGCAAGAGCCTGAACGAAAACCCGTTCAACGTCATGGGCTGGAGCAGCCTGGAGCCGGGCACGCAGGCGGGCATGTTCTTTCAGGCGCTGAGCGAAAAATACGGCTTCTCCATGGATACGCCGCTCAACCGGCTGCCCAAGGAGGCGCTGGATGTGATTCTCTACGGCAGCAAGGGCGAGCCGCTGAGCATCCATTACACGCGCCCCAACGGCGATTCGCACACCTTCAGCGCGCCGTTTGAGGGCGTGATTCCCACGACCGAGCGGCGCGCCGCCGAGACGCAGAGCGATTCCACCAAGGCCTATTACGACGGCCTGATGAGCCAGACGCCCTGCCCGGATTGCGGCGGCAAGCGCCTGCCGCCCGGAAATTCTGGCCGTGACGGTCGGCGGAAAATCCATCGCGGGAGGCCACCTTGAGTCCGTGCTCGACGCGCAGGCGTTTTTTCCGCGCTGACCTTCAGCGAAAAGGACGGCATGATCGCCGCGCCGATCCTCAAGGAGATCATCTCGCGCCTGCGCTTTTTGATCGACGTGGGGCTTGGGTATCTGACGCTCTCCCGCGCGGCGGGCACACTCTCCGGCGGCGAGGCGCAGCGTATCCGGCTGGCGACGCAGATCGGTTCGAGCCTCGTCGGCGTGCTGTATATTCTGGATGAGCCCTCCATCGGCCTGCACCAGCGCGACAACGCGCGGCTCATCGAAACGCTCAAGCACCTGCGCGACATCGGCAACACGCTGATCGTCGTCGAGCACGACGAGGACACCATGCTCGCGGCGGATCAGATCGTGGATATCGGTCCCGGCGCGGGCGAGCACGGCGGCCGCCTCATCGCGCAGGGCACGGCGCAGGAGATCATGGCCTGCCCGGATTCCATCACCGGCGCGTATCTCTCCGGCCGGCGCAGCATCCCCGTGCCGCTGCACCGCAAAGCGCCCGCCGGCTGGCTGACGGTGCGCGGCGCGCGCGCCAACAACCTGAAAAACATCGACGTGAAGATTCCGCTGGGCGTGATGGCGGTCGTCACCGGCGTATCCGGCAGCGGCAAATCCTCGCTCGTCAACGAGATCGTCTACAAGACCCTCCAGCGCGACCTCAACCGCGCGCACACGCGCCCCGGCGCATGCGACCGCATCGAGGGCATGGAGCAGCTTGACAAGGTGATCGCCATCGACCAAAGCCCCATCGGCCGCACCCGCGCAGCAACCCGGCCACCTACACCGGCCTGTTCGATATGATCCGCAAGGTCTTCGCCGCCACGCCGGAGGCCAAGGCGCGCGGCTATAAGGAAAACCGTTTCTCCTTCAACGTGCGCGGCGGCCGCTGCGAGGCCTGCTCCGGCGACGGTATTCTGCGCATCGAGATGCACTTTCTGGCGGATATCTACGTGCCCTGCGAGGTCTGCAAGGGCAAGCGCTACAACCGCGAGACGCTCGAGGTGCTCTACAAAGGGAAAATCCATCGCCGACGTGCTCGATATGACCGTCGAGGAAGCGCTGGCCTTCTTCTCCGCCTATCCGCGCATCACGCGCAAGCTGCAAACCCTTTACGACGTCGGGCTGGGCTATATCCGGCTGGGGCAGTCCTCCACGACGCTCTCCGGCGGCGAGGCGCAGCGCGTCAAACTGGCGACCGAGCTATCCCGCACATCGACCGGCAGGACGTTCTATGTGCTTGATGAGCCGACGACCGGCCTGCACATCGCCGACTGCGAGCGTCTGGTGCGCGTGCTGCGCCAGCTCGCCCACGGCGGCAACTCCGTGCTGATTATCGAGCACAACCTCGACGTCATCAAGGCCTGCGATTACGTGATCGACCTCGGTCCCGAGGGCGGCAGCGGCGGCGGCACGCTCGTCTGCGAGGGCACGCCGGAGGAAATTTTGCCAGTGTGAAGCGAGCTACACCGGGCATACCTCGCGCCCGTGCTCCAAAAAGAGCCGCCGGGTGGAGACGGAAGAATAAGTTTTCGTTCATATAAGAAGAAAGCGGTCAGGGCTTTGCCCCGCCGCTTTCTTTTTCTTCCGGATGATAATAATTCCAAATCGCCTTTGCCTGCGCTTTTCCGATGCCCTCCACCTCGCAGAGCGCCTCCGGCGTGGCCGCCGCGATGTTGGCGACGGACTTGAAATGCGTCAGCAGCGCGCGCCGACGGGTCGCGCCGACGCCGGGGATATCCTCCAGCGTGGAGTGCATGCCCGCCTTTTGGCGCAGGTCGCGGTGGTGGGTGATGCCGAAGCGGTGCGCCTCGTCGCGGACGCGCTGAATCAGATGCAGCGCGGGCGACTTGCGGTCAAGCAGGATGCTCTCCTCTCGATCCGGCAGGAAAATCTCCTCCAGCCGCTTGGCAAGGCCAAAAATCGGGATGTCGTAGCCGACCTTGAGCATGGCCTCGCGCGCGAACCGGAGCTGTTGCGGGCCGCCGTCAATCAAAATCAGATCCGGCAGATCGGCAAAGCCGGACAGGCCGCGCCCGTCCGCAGGCAGCCTGCCCGCCTTGGCCAGCGCCTCCCGCTCCTGCGTCGCGCGGGTCAGGCGGCGGGTCAGCACCTCGTTCATAGAGGCAAAGTCGTTCGCGCCGACGACCGTTTTGATGCGGAAAATGCGGTATTCCTTGCGCGCCGCCTCGCCGTCGATGGCGACAACCATGCTCGCCACGCTCAAAACGCCCTGCGTGTTGGAGATGTCGTATCCCTCGATGCGCCTTGGCGTGTGATCCATGCCGACCGCCTTGGCCAGCGCCTCGCATGCGCCGACGGTCCGCTCGTGCGCGCGGGCGAGGTGCGCGTTGCGCTTGGCCAGCGCGTCCTTCGCGTTCTTGAGCGCCAGCTCGACCAGCTTGTGCTTCGTGCCGCGCTGCGGCTCAAACACCGTGACCTTCGCGCCCTTCCGCTCGGAAAGCGCCTGCGCGATATCCTCCGCCTGCTCCGGCAGCACCATGCAGAGGATTTCGGCGGGCGGCCTTCTGCCGTCGTCGTAAAACTGCATGATGAACGAGCCGAGGATCTGCGCCGCGCTCTGATCCCCCGCGCCGTCCAGCGCGTAATTTTCCGCGCCGATCATGTGGCCGCCGCGCACATAGACGGCCTCCACCATCGCATCGATATCGTCGCTCGTGCAGGCGATGATATCCTGATCGCCGCCGTTGACGTTGATCGCCTTCTGCCGCTCCATCAGGTTCTGCGCGTCGCGGATTCGGTCGCGAAGCTGCGCCGCCTGCTCAAAGCGCATCTCCCGCGCGGCCTTGTTCATCTGCTCGGTCAGCCGGTCGATCACCGCAGCGGATTTGCCGCTCAGAAAATCGACGACCTCCTGCACCACCCGGCCGTATTCCTCCGGCGTGGTCAGCGACGCGCACGGCGCGAGACATTCCCCGAGCTGGTGATGCAGACACGGGCGCTGATGCATCCCCGGCTTGTCGCCATCGCGCACGTGCGCAGGGGGAACAGCCCGCGCAGCACGTCGAGCACCTCGCGCACGCCCGTCGCGCCCATATACGGGCCGAAATACTTCGCCTTGTCCTTTTCCACCCGGCGCACCAGCTCCACGCGGGGGTAATCCTGCGCGAGGTCGATTTTCAGATACGGGTAATGCTTATCGTCCTTGAGCAGGATGTTATACTGCGGCTTATGCAGCTTGATGAGGTTACATTCCAAAATCAGCGCTTCGAGATTCGTATCGCAGAGCACGATATCAAAATCGTCGATCCGCGCCACCATCGCGCACCTTGACCGTGTGCGCCTTGGAATGGGTGAAATACTGGCTGACGCGGTTTTTGAGGTTGACCGCCTTGCCGACATAGATGATCCTGCCCTCGCTCTTCATCAGATAGCAGCCCGGACAGGTGGGCAGTTTTTTCAATTTTGAGTTTCAGCAGATCGTTCATAGGGTCAGCCCTTTCACCGCTTTAGAAGCCCTGCAAAAGAAAACGAGCGACCATGACCGCCATCATGATCGCTCCGATAAGCGCGGCTAATCCAAACTAAAGCCCCGCCGTCGTGCTTTTATTTTTATCACAGGCCAAAAAGAAAATCAATGGGCAATGAGGGAAAAAGAAAAACGGAGCGAAGCGATGCTTCACCCCCGCGCATAGACCGGCGCTTATTCGTCCTCGTCTTCGTCATCGGCTTCATCGGAAAAGCGCGTGCGAACCACCTGAATCAATTTCTCCATCATCGCTTCTTCCGGGGGAACGAATTCCTCCATCTCCTCGCCGTTCTCGTCTTCGAAGGTGTTCACCTGCATGATATAAACCGCGTCGTCGTCCGGATCGTCGTCGCCGGGATTCTCATTCGCGTTGCACAGCGCGGCAAATTCCTGACCGTTGTAATAGAAATAATCCATCACTTCGAGCATCAGCGTATTGCCGTTGTCATCGGTAAATTCCACGATATCGCGTTCCTGCATATCTTCCGGGGTCATAGCCAAACCTCCTGCCCGCGCGTTGCGCGTGTTGATGCTCCTATTATACCCGCAGCGCCCCCAAAATGCAAGCGGCGCGCGCTGACCGCGCCCGTCACCCGAGCGCGAGATCGAGCGCCATCATCAGCGCGTAGCCCGTCATCAGCGCGAACAGGCCGGCGCGGCTTTTCGCCGCCTGCGGAGCCATCTCCGCGAAAACGACCTGCATCATCGCGCCCGCGCAGAATGCCATCATCCCCGGCAGCGCGCCCTGCATCATGCCCGCCGCCAGCGCGGCCAGCATGCCGAAAACCGGCTCGACCGCGCCGCTGAGCGCGCCGAGCGCAAAGCTCCTGCCCCGGCTCATGCCGCCCGCGCGAAAGGGCAGCGCCACGGCCAGCCCCTCTGGCAGATTCTGCACGCCGATACCCAGCGCCAGCACCGCCGCTCCGGCGAAGCCGCCCTCAACGCCCGCCAGCGCGAACGCCAGACCGACGGCCATGCCTTCCGGAATGTTGTGCAGCGTGATGGCGGCGTACATCATCAGCCGCCGCTTTGCGCTCGCTGAAACGCCTTGCAGCCGCTGCGTTCTGCCCAGAAACGCATCCACCCCGGCGATCATCGCCGCGCCGAGCGCAAAGCCGAGCGTCACCGTCAGCCAGCCGCCCGCCTTTTGCCGCATCGCGGGCAGCAGCATGCTGAAAACCGCCGCCGCGCTCATCACGCCCGCCGCAAAGCCCATGCAGGGGCCGTCTTCCTTCTGATTTTTGAGCAAAAAGACGAGCGCCGCGCCCGTTATCGTCATCAGGAACGGAAAAAGCGTGCCGACGCCCGCCCAGAAAACTGCTTTCATCGGAATTCACCTCTCTGCCATGCTATGCGCAGGGCGGAAAAAGCGTGCCGCTCTCATTTTTACCTCCGCCGAAGTCGGCAGGATGCCCAAGTTCCGCTCACGCGGACGATTTCGCGCAATTTCCCATATATCCAAAAATCCCCCGGCCGAAGCCGGGGACAAAGGCATGATTATTTCACATGGCAGCTCTTGCCGCCTCCGCAGCCGGGGCAGCCGCCCGGACAGCCGGAGCAGCCGCCGTTCTTTCGATCGCGAATGAAACTGCGGCCGAGAAAGAACAGGATGACCGCCAGAACAATCAAAACGATAATCGTTGCCATGGAATGTTCTCCTTTCCTGAAAACGGGGCGCGGTTATTTGGCGCTGTACTTGACCTCCAGCTCGCCGCTCTCCTTATACGGACGAACCAGCAGATAGATCAACACGCCGAGCACCACCACGGCCGCCACGGTGTCAAGGCCGAAAGTGGTCTCGCCGCAGAACAGCCCGCCGAGCTGATAGACGATCAGGCTGACGGCGTAGGCAAAGCCGCACTCCCAGCCGATGGCCGCCCACGTCCACTTGGCGTTGTTCATCTCGCGCTTGATCGCGCCGATGGCCGCGAAGCAGGGCGCACAGAGCAAGTTGAAAATCAGGAAGCTGTAAGCGGAGAGCTGGGTGAACTGCGCCGCGATGTTGACCAGACCGGCGAAATCGCCCGCGTCAACCATCTCCAGCGCGTCGCCCGCAACCGCGAACAGCGTGCCGAACGTGCCGACGACTTCCTCCTTCGCAACCAGACCGAGCAGGGTCGCGACCGTCGCCTGCCAGTTGCCGAAGCCGAGGGGCTTAAAGATGAAGCAGACCGCGTTGCCGATGTTCGCGAGGATGGACGCATCCATGTCCGCAACCATGCCGAACGCGCCGTTTACGAAGCCAAAGGAACTGGTGAACCAGACGAATACGGAGGACAGGGTGATGATCGTGCCGGCCTTCTTGATGAAGCTCCAGCCGCGCTCCCACGTGCCGCGCAGCACGTTCTTCACGGTCGGCAGATGATACGCCGGAAGCTCCATGACGAACGGGGCAGGCTCACCCGCGAAGGGCTTGGTCTTCTTGAGGATGATGCCAGAGATGACGATGGCCGCAATGCCGATGAAGTAGGCGCTCGGCGCGACCCACCACGCGCCGCCGAAGATCGCGCCCGCCATCAGGGCGACAATCGGCATCTTCGCGCCGCAGGGGATGAAGGTCGTGGTCATGATCGTCATGCGGCGGTCACGCTCCTGCTCGATGGTGCGGGAGGCCATGATGCCGGGCACGCCGCAGCCCGTGCCGACCAGCATCGGGATGAAGCTCTTGCCGGAGAGACCGAAGCGGCGGAAGACGCGATCCATGATGAACGCGATGCGCGCCATATAGCCGCAATCCTCCAGAATGCACAGCAGCAGGAACAGCACGAGCATCTGCGGCACGAAGCCGAGCACCGCGCCGACGCCGCTGATGACGCCGTCCACGATCAGGCCGGTGAGCCAGTCGGCGCAGCCGATGCCCTCAAAGAAGCTCTGTGCCGCCGGAACGATCCACTCGCCGACGAAAACGTCGTTCGTCCAATCGGTCAGCGCGCCGCCGACGGTGGAAATGGCGATGTAATACACCAGCGTCATCACCGCGGCGAAGATCGGCAGGCCGAGGATTCGGTTGGTCAGCACGCGGTCGATCTTGTCGCTGGTGCTCATGCCGCGGTTGCTCTTCTTCACGCAGCCGTCGATGATGGAGGCGATATAGGTGTAGCGCGCGGCGGTGATGATGGACTGGCTGTCGTCGTCCATCTCGGTCTCGCAGGCCTTGATGTCGTTCTCAATGTGCGCGAGCTTATCCTTCGGGATGTTCAGCTTCTCGATGATGCGCTCGTCGCGCTCGAAGATCTTGACGGCGAACCAGCGCTGCCGCTCCTCCGGCATGTCGTGCAGCACGACCTCCTCGATGTGCGCCAGCGCATGCTCGATGCTGCCCGCAAAGCGATGCTGCGGGATGGTCTTCTTGCCGCAGCGCGCCAGCTGCACCGCGCGCTGCGCCGCTTCCATCACGCCGTCGCCCTTGAGCGCGGAAATCTCGATCACCGGCACGCCGAGGTGGTTGGAGAGCTTCGCCGCGTCGATGCGGTCGCCGTTCTTGCGGACGACGTCCATCATGTTCAGCGCGACGACCATCGGAATTCCCAGCTCGGCGAGCTGCGTGGTCAGATACAGGTTGCGCTCCAGATTGGTTGCGTCGATGATGTTGAGCAGCGCGTCCGGGCGCTGGTCGATCAGCACATTGCGGGCGACGACTTCCTCCATCGTGTACGGGCTGAGGGAATAAATGCCCGGAAGGTCGGTGATGATGACGTCCTTTTCGCCCTTGAGGCGGGCGGCCTTCCTTCTTTTCAACCGTAACGCCCGGCCAGTTGCCGACGAACTGATTGGCGCCGGTCAGCGCGTTAAACAGCGTTGTCTTGCCGCAGTTCGGGTTACCGGCAAGCGCGATCTTGATCTCCATGACCATTCCTCCTCGGTTAGATTTTCCTAACCTTTATCCTGAAATCAAGCGGGCCACCGCCCGCCGTCTGACGATCCCGCCGGGGTTACTTGACCTCGATGAGATCGGCGTCCGCCTTGCGCAGGCTCAGCTCGTAGCCGCGAACGGTTACTTCCACCGGGTCGCCCAGCGGCGCCACCTTGCGAACATAAATCTGTACGCCCTTGGTGATGCCCATGTCCATGATGCGGCGCTTGAGCGCGCCCTCGCCGCCGACCTTCACGACCGTCACGGTCGAGCCAATTCCGGCTTCTTTCAGTGTCATCGCTTATCCTCCTCCTGTATGCTCGGATTCCGCCCCGATGGAACTCAGACCAGAATCTTGATCGCCAATTCGCGGCTGATGGCCACGCGCGCGTCCTTCACCTGCACGATCAGGTTGCCGGCAATATCGGAAACCACGCGAACCGTTTCGCCCTCAACAAAGCCGAGGTTTTCAAGATGCGTGCGCACCTTGTCGCTGCCCCCAATGCGGAGAATCGGTCGGCTTTCGCCGACGCCCACCATCGTAAGCGGCATATGCATCCTCCCTTTCAGCTTGTCCATTCGTTTGTTTGCATGAACAAATTAGCTTTAACTAACGGAAATATATTAGCATCGACTAACAGATTTGTCAATGGCTCGCGCGCAGAAAAAAAGCCCAAATTTTTTGGATTCGCGTTGTTTGAATTTGGGAATTATGTTATAATAGAGCTGGTATAATTGCGCCCGTGCGTCCTGCGCGGTCGGCGCGTGGAGGTGATTTTGACTATGGCCGTATCCGAAGCCATCGAAAACTATCTGGAAACGATCTACATTCTCTCTGAGCAGCAAAACGAGGTTCACGCCATTGACGTCTGCTCTTACCTCTCCTATTCCCGCCCGACGGTCTCCATCATCCTGCGCCAGATGCGCGAGAGCGGGCTGGTCACCGTCGATGAGGATAACCACATCCACCTGACCGAGGAAGGCCGCGCCATCGCGACCCACATCTACGAGCGCCACACCATCCTCAGCCAGTTGCTTATGCGCCTCGGCGTCACGAAGGAAACCGCCCTGCACGACGCATGCAAAATCGAGCACGACCTGAGCGACGAAACCTTTGACGCAATCAAGCGGCACTTTCAGGCGCATCAGAAACAAAATGATAACCAAAAAGGGCTGCATCTGCAACCCGTTTTTTTTCTGTCTCTTTTCAGGGGATTCGGGGACGCGCTCAGTCGTCCGCCGAAACGACCGCCTCGGCCTTCGGCTGGATATCTCCGGCCTCGGTCAGCGCGATTCTCGTCAGCGCCGGGCCGACCAGCTCGTAGATCAGCACGCCGAACAGAACGATATTGCGCACCATCGCGCCATCCGCGCCCAGCGTCTGCGCCACGGTGACGGACATGCCCAGCGCCACGCCGGCCTGCGGCAGCAGCGTGATGCCCAGCCACTTCTGCACCTTCGGCGGGCACTTCATAAACTTCGCGCTGATGCTCGCGCCCGCCCACTTGCCGAACGCACGCGCGAGGATATACGCCGCGCCGATGAGCACCACGGAGGTGCTGCTGAACACGTTCAATTCCAGCTCCGCGCCGCTGAGCACGAAGAACAGGGATATACAGCGGCGCCGTCCAGCGGTCGGTCTTATCCATGATCTCCGCCGAGAAATCGCACACGTTGCAGAACACCGTGCCCAGCATCATGCACACCAGCAGGCTGGAGAAGCCGATCTTCACGCCGCCGACCTCAAACTCCATCATCGAAAGCGCCACCGTCAGGATGACGAACGTGATGGAGAGCGACAGCCGCTTGCTGTTGGATTTGAAATATTTCTCCGCGGCGGAGAAGATGCTGCCCATCACAAAGCCCAGCAGGATGGAGAGCACGATTTCCAGCAGCGGCTCAACGAGGATGCTCGTCATGTCGTAATGGCCGTAGTTGATCGCCTTGGCCACGCCGAAGCTGATCGCGAACACGATCAGACCCACCGCGTCATCCAGCGCGACGATCGGCAGCAGCAGGTCGGTCAATTCGCCCTTCGCCTTGTACTGACGAACGACCATCAGCGTCGCCGCCGGGGCGGTCGCCGTCGCAATCGCGCCCAGCACAATCGCGTCCGCCAGGGACATCGAATCGCCGAGCACGAAGATATGCAGCCCGATGAGCACCAGATCGACCATCAGCGTCGCCGTCAGCGCCTGGAAAATGCCGATCACCGTCGCCTGCTTGCCTGTGTGGCGAAGCTGGGACAGGCGGAACTCGTTGCCGATGGCAAAGGCGATGAAGCCGAGCGCCACGTCGTTAAACAGGCTCAGCGCTTTCACGTCGCCGTTCGTCGGGAAGCCCAGACCCTGTACGCCGAGCTTGCCCAGGCAGTACGGGCCGATCAAAATACCCGCAATCAGGTAGCCCGTCACAGCCGGCAGCTTGAGCGGCTTGACGAAGCGGGAAACCAGCAGACCGGCGCAGAGCGCGATCGCAATGCTGAGCAGCGTTTCCATAACGATTACCTCACTTTTTCCTTCGTTCCGATGCACTATTATATCACTGACCCACGCGCAAAAACAGGTAAAAAAGCGCCTGACTTTTGCGGTTTTTTCTGTTCTTTTTTATACCTTTTTCGCCGCAAATCCCCCGTGATGTTTCCAGACGTCAAAAAAGAACGCCCCTTTTCAAGAGACGTTCTGAATCTGCGTAGAAAAATTACTGCGCAACCGGGTACACGCTGCAGCGGGTCTTCTTCTTGCCCATGCGCTCGAAACGGACGACGCCGTCCACCAGAGCGAACAGGGTATCGTCGCCGCCGATGCCGCAGTTGGTGCCGGGATGAATGTGGGTGCCGCGCTGACGGTACAGGATGTTGCCCGCCAGGACGAACTGGCCGTCCGCACGCTTCGCGCCGAGGCGCTTAGACTCGCTGTCGCGGCCGTTGTGGGAAGAACCGGTGCCCTTCTTATGAGCGAAGAGCTGAAGATTCATCGTAAGCATCTGCTTGCCTCCATTCTTCTTGCTGTATCCGAATGAGATTCGATAAATTTTTGAATGTCTGTCAGTCCCGTCATGACCGTTTGGAGCACGATCTGCGCTTTTCCATCCGCCCGGCGTCAATCGCCTGCGGCAGCTCGCACCGGAGATATCCGTCCCGCACGGCGACAACGGGTGTCACCTTCGCGACGGCTTCCAGCGCGTTCACGCCGGTCTGCGTCAGCGCGGAAACCGCGCAGCAGACCAGATCGTAGCCCCTTATCTTCTTGCCGCCCGCGTGGCCGCTGGCCAGAAAGCCGCGCACCGCGCCGTCGGCAGAAGTATAGACCGTGATGGTGGTCATCTCTTAGCCGATCTTGGTGATTTCCACCTTGGTATACGGCTGGCGATGACCCTGCTTACGGCGATAGTTCTTCTTGGACTTGTACTTGTAGACGACGATCTTCTCGCCGCGGATCTGGCCGACGACCTTGCCCTCGACCTTGACGCCCTCGACAACCGGCGTGCCGATCTTCACATCGCCGTCATTGCCCATGAGCAGAACGTCAAAAGAAACCGTGGAGTCAACCTGAGCATCGATTTTCTCGATGTAGATCACGTCGCCCTCACTGACGCGGTACTGTTTGCCACCAGTCGCAATAATCGCGTACATTATGGTGACACCTCCTCATAAATACTCGCCGGGTTTAGGTAGCCTTTCGGCGTTTGCAGACCAGCCCCGAGCGGCTTGCCTTTCTATGATATCAGTTTTTTCCTGCTGGTGTCAATCATTTTGACGCAATTTTCCGTCAAATTCCGCAAAAAGAGGGCTGAGCCTGCCTTTCCCTCCGCCGAAGTCCGCAAAACATCAAATTCCGGCTCACGCGGGCGATTTTGCGCAGTTTCCTATCCGTCAAAATTGGGCTGAGCCGCGCGCGCCCCTGCGATACGCTGTCAATAGCCCGTCGCTTCTTCGTTTTTCACCAGCTTGACGATGCGGCTTGTGCCCAGCCGCGTCGCGCCCAGCTCGATGAAGCGGTATGCGTCGTCCAGCGAGGCGATGCCGCCCGCCGCCTTGATGCCCTTGCCCGGCTTCATGTGTGCCTTCATCAGCGCCACGTCGTCAAACGTCGCGCCGGCGGTCGAAAAGCCGGTCGAGGTCTTGATAAAATCCGCGTCGGATTTGGAGACGATATCGCACATGCGGATCTTCTCATCCTCGCTGAGCAGGCAGGTCTCGATAATCACCTTGAGCGTATGCCCCGCGCAGGCCGCCTTAATCGCGTTGATTTCGGCGAGCACCTCATCGTCGCGGCCGTCCTTGAGCATGCCGATGTTGATGACCATGTCCACTTCGTCCGCGCCGTTCTTCACCGCGTCGGCGGCCTCAAACACCTTCGTCTCCGTCGTGGAATAGCCGGTCGGAAAACCGATCACCGTGCACACGCCCACCTTGTCCGCTTTATCCTGCATATACGCCTTGCAGCGCGCGACATAGCAGGCCGGGATGCACACCGTCGCCGTGTGGTATTTCATCGCGTCGTCGCAGATGGCCTTGATCTGTGCCCACGTCGATTCGGGCTTGAGCAGCGTATGATCCACCATCGCGAGCATCTGGCTGAGTTCCATTTTCTTTTCCTCCTGCATGTTTTTTTGCAAAACGGTAAGCCCGCCGGCGCGCGGAGAAAACGGCGTCTCCCGCTTCAAACCGGCGCGTCAGCGATCGTTTTCATTTATTATACGGCATAAATGGCGGAAGGGCAAGCGCACGTTTCCCCTTTCTTTTTTTCCCGCGTCGGGCGTATACTGATCGTATCACGTCAAGCAGGAGGAATCCCCCATGATTATCGGCATGCGCGGCCACGATTTTGGCCGTATGGAACCCCGAGGCGCTCGCCGCGGCCATCCGCGAAACCGGGTTTGAAGCCACGCAGTTGGCCTTTACCAAGGCGTTTCCCGCCCCCGCCGAGCAATACATGACCCGCGAGGCGCTCTGCGACATCCGCGAGGCGTTCGCCGGGCTTGCCCTGCCCGTCATGGGCTGCTACGTCAGCGCGAGCGACCGCGACCCCGACGCGCTGGCTGAAGCGAAGGCGCGTTTCAAGCGCGCCCTGTCCGCGAGCGTCACGCTCGGCGCGGGCTGCGTCGGCACGGAAACGACCCATTTCACCTTCCCGGAATCCGAACGCGAGGCGGCTTACGCCCGCCTGCTGGATTTCACCCGCGAGGTCTGCGCCCACGCGGAGCAGGTCAACGCGCTGGTGGGCATTGAGCCGGTCGCGCTGCACACGCTCCATACGCCGGAGCTGACCCGCCGCCTGATTGCGGACGTGAACAGCCCGAATCTGCGCGTCATCCTCGATACGGCGAACCTCGTCACCCCCGAAAGCACCGCGCCGGAGGCGCAGATGGAGATTTTGGAACGCGCGCTTTCCTGCTTTGGCGAGCGCATCTGCGCTCTGCATGTCAAGGACGGCGTGTTTGGCCGCGAGGGCAAGTGGGAAAACCGCCCGCTCGGTCAGGGCGTGATGGATTGGCCGCGCCTGCTCCCCCGCCTGCGGGCGCACAACGACGCGCTCTGCGCCCTGCGCGAGGGCGTTTTTTCCCGGCATGGCCAGGGAGGAATGTCAAATCATGCACCGCTGGCTCGGCGAATAACCGGCCATCATCATCAAACGGAGCTGCGCAAGCAGCCCCGTTTTTTTCGTCTCTTTCAGCGGATTTTCACTCATACTAATTCGCAGTTAAAATGCTTAACAGAGCGCATCAGATTTTTTGTTCTGACGAAGCCAGAGTGAAGTGAGGCGTACTGGAGGTACGTTGAACGGAACGAGGCAAAGTCAGAGCGAAAAAGATGGTGCGCGGATTAAGCCATTTTAACAAGAATTAGTATCACTCCACATGTTCAAAGAAGTCGTCCTTCCGCGTGTCCTCGCCGATCGCCGAAAACGCCAGACCGAACCGGGAATTGTCATACGGGCCGAAATCCTCCACATGGTAATCCGTCTTCTGCTGGGAGACATGGCACGCAAACGCGCGGCAGGCCACGTCGAACGCCGTCTGGCCTTTCAAACGCCGCCAGCGGCTTCCGCCAATCCATCTTCACCGGATTCTGCTCGTAGAGGTGGATGTAGAGCTTCTTGATCTGCCACGGCTCGCTGTGCGCCATCTTTTTCTGATAGCTCGCGTCCGCCGCGAGCGCGACAGCCGCCTGCGCCGCGTCCGCCGCCGCCCGGTGCGCACCGTGTCCGTATTCGCCGTTCACATCCTGCGTGACCACGACGTCCGGCCTGCAAGCGCGGTAAACCTCCGTCACAAAGCGATAGACGTTCTCCCGGCTCCATCCCTTCTGCGCATACATCCCCTTGAGCGTCAACTGGAACTGATCCGGGAAATGGCCGAGAATCGCGTAATTCCTCACCCCGCAGAGCCAAAGCCCGTCCAGCAGCTCCAGCCGCCGATACGGCATCGTCGGCACGAGGTAGGCCACCTGCACCGCCTTGCCCATTTCCCCCGCGTAATAGGGAATCGTGCCGCCCAGAAACAGGATTTCGTCATCCGGGTGCGCCGCCAGCGCCAGAAGATCCGCCTTTTCAAGCGGCGCCTGCCATTGCTGCACCCAGCCCGGCGCGTCCCCCTCGCCGAGGACGCGAAGCTCTGCGATAAACAGCCGCCCTTTTCCGTCCTTCGGGCGAATCCGCACGGTTTTTGCGCCCGCGTCCACCGCCGCATACGCCGCCAAAAACGCGCCGTCCGTCTGCGTGACGGTCTGCCATGCGCCGGACGCATCCCGCGTCTGCACATCGAGCGCCGCCGCATCGTCGTAAAACTGCACATACACGCCGCCGATGGCGTCCTCCGCCTCAATCTCCACATAGGCCGAGCCATTCGAGGACGACGCCCAGTACGTCCGATAATCCCCGTCCGTCATGCGGCCGAGCGTCTTTTTTGCCCACGCTGGAAAAAGCGCATCGGTCGGTCATCTCCTGCGCCGTCTGCGCAAAGGCCGCGGGCGCAAGCGTCAGCAGCGCCGCCAGCATCCAAATCATTTTCTCATGCTTTTCCTCCGTTTTTCGCTCTGCCTCCCATGATACCACAATTTTCCCGCAAAATAAAGTTTGTCCCTTGTTTCGGCTTTATCCCGATGGTATAATAGACAGGATGGCTTGGCGGCGGGACGGCCGCGCCATAACACGGAAAAATGGAAAGCGAGCGATTACAAGCATGGGCATCAACGCGATTGTCGGCCAGAGCGGCGGCCCCACCTGTGTCATCAATTCCAGCCTTGCGGGCGTTTTCAGCGCCTGCCGCAAGCACGGCGTACAGCATGTTTACGGCATGCGTCACGGCGTTCAGGGGCTGCTCAAGGACGACGTGGTCAACCTGACGGACGTGCTCAGCGCACCGGGGCAACTCACCCTGCTGCGCCACACCCCGCTTCTTATCTGGGAAGCTGCCGCTACAAACTGCCGGAAAGCGACCAGATGGAGGCCGTCTATCAGGAAATCTTCGACGTGCTGCGCCGCTATGATATCGGCTACTTCTTCTATATCGGCGGCAACGACAGCATGGATACCATCCTCAAACTGAGCGACTACGCCGCCAAGGTCGGCAGCGACATCCGCTTTATCGGCGTTCCCAAGACGATCGACAACGATCTGACCCACACCGACCACACGCCGGGCTATGGCTCGGCCGCCAAATACATCGGCACGACGATCAAGGAGCTGGTGCGCGATTCCACGATTTACGACCTCAAATCCGTAACCATCGTGGAAATCATGGGGCGCAACGCGGGCTGGCTGACCGCCGCCGCCGCGCTCGCGGAGGACGAGGATTGCGAGGGTGCGGCGATGATCTGCCTGCCGGAAATCCCGTTCGACCCGGATCATTTCATCGCCCGCGTGGACGCGATTCAGCAGCAGACGCCGTCGCTGGTCGTCGCGGTCTCCGAGGGCGTGCGCATCGCGGACGGGCGCTACGTCTGCGAGCTGGCGCATAACCTCGTCAACGTGGATGCGTTCGGCCACACCTATCTGAGCGGTACCGCGCATTACCTCTCCAGCCTCGTCGCCGCCAAGCTGCACAGCAAGACCCGCGCCGTCGAGCTCTCCACCCTCCAGCGCTGCGCCGCGCACGTCGCCAGCGAAACGGATGTTTCCGAAGCATTTGGCGTCGGCGCTTTCGCGGTGGACGCCGCGTTCTCAGGCAAGACCGGCATGATGGCCGCGCTCAAGCGCGTGAGCGACGCGCCGTATGCCTGCGGCTTTGAGCTGCACGACATCCACGACATCGCCAATCTGGAAAAGAAGATTCCGCTGGACTGGATCGACGCGGAGCATTATCGTCTGCGCGAGCCCTTCTTCGCCTACGCCCGCCCGCTGATCGCCGAGGAGGTCAAGCCGGAGTATCAAAAGGGATTGCCGAGGCACCTGAAACTGAAACGCTGAACCTAAAAGCCGCTCGATTCCGCCCCGCATGGCCGATGTTTTTCGGCATGTGAGCCGGATCGACGGCTTTTTTCGAAAAAAAGGAAAAAAACCGAAAAAAAATGAAAAAAAGGGGTTGCGTTTTCCAAAGAGCCGTGATATACTATCTAACGTTCCGAGCGAACAAGTGAATACGATACGGGGCATTAGCACAGTTGGTAGCGCGCTACATTCGCATTGTAGAGGTCAGCGGTTCGAATCCGCTATGCTCCACCAAACCCAAGAAATCCGAACGTCATCCCGATTGGGGATGGGTTCGGATTTCTTCTTTTTATCAAAAAAATTGAATATACACAATAAAAAACGGCATTACAGGAAAAAACAGGCTTCAGGAATCAAGCAAGCCCTTCTCCCAAATCGCAAGAAAAAAGCAAGAATATAGGCGTGGCATTCCGGCGGATTCATGCTAAAATATCTCCATGGGCAAAGGAGGCGCGAACCGCCGTTCATCCCGCCCTGACAGTCAAATCTCCCCCCACGTCTATGATTATGCAAGGAGAACATACCGATGGAAAACAACCGCGAATTGAACGAGATGATTTTCCAGAACTACGGCGAGCTCTATGACGCTATGCTCAACTATCTCAGGGAAAATTGCCTCGTCACGCATTTTCCCATCCAAGGCGACAGATACGACGAGCAATCAAACAAGCTGCTTCTTGTCGGTCGTTCTCTCAACGGGTGGGATGCAAAGACGAATACAGCGGCGCTTTTCAATACGAAAAAGCGCCTGCGCGCGACGATTATGTGGAAAAAGCATACCGTGCATTGTTTGCAAAACGCAGATATGGATTTATCGAGGAAAACCGGATCAAACACCACTATGATACGATTGCAAAAGTGCATTCTGGAGAACCGCGAAACTGATAAGCAGCGAAATCGTCGGTTTTCCGCCCGATGAAGCGAATTGGTACGAACGAATCGCATGGGCAAACCTCTTTCCCGTAGCGCCGAGCGAAGGGGGAAATCCATCCGATCATTTGATTTCAGCGCAAAGACCGATTGCCAGGAAATTACTGAACAAACCATCGACGTCTACAAACCAACGCATATCCTTTTTGTAACCGGCTGGGATGACTGGCTGTACTACAGAACCGATCGCAAAAGGGGGATCATTTCCAATGTATGCTTGACGGTATTCCCGAAGCTGAAATAAAAGCCATCGCCGACAGAAAGAAAGCCGTTATTTGGGGTGGTCTATGCCGGGGCGCAAAAATCGTCATTGCAAACAGGCCGGAACGAAAAGCTGAAACGGAATATGTCAAGAGCGTCCTACGGGCTTTTCAGGATATCTGACACGTCGCGCGCCCGCGTTTTGTGCGGAATTTGCTTTTTGCTCCAATATTGCGCATCAAAAAACCTTCCCCGCCGAGGAAGGTCAAATGTCCGCTTACTTCGCCAGCGCGAAGGCCGCCGCGCCGGAACCGGCGATGCGTCCCCACGTGAACGCATTGGAGATGGTGAAGCCCATGTAGGCGCTGCTGGCCGTAGCCTCGCCCGCCGTGTACAGGCCGGGGATCACCGCGCCGTCCGCGCGGATGACTTCGGCGTTTTCATTGCGGGCAATGCCGCCGTAGGTGATGATTTCGCACGGAGTCACGCGAACCGCGCAATACGGCGCGTTGAGCTTCGCCAGCTTAAGGCGGCCAAACTCCGGGTCGTGCCCCGCGTCGCAGTAGGCGTTGTAGTTGGTCAGGGTTTCGCTCAGCGTCGCCGCGTCGAGCCCCATCTTCTCGGCCAGCTCTTCAAAGGTGTCGGCGACGACGAACTCCATATCGAGGCCGCGCTTCACGCCCTTCTCATCCAGAGAGGCCTGATCGCTGATCGCCCAGACATAGCCCAGACCGTCCCTGTGCATCTGGTCGAACACCGGGCCGTTGAGCTTCTGGGTCATGTAGCCGCTGTCCTTTTCATCGACGAAGCGCTTGCCGTTCGCGCCGACGAGCACGGTGTTGTCGCGGCTGATGAAGCTGGAAACGTTCGCCGTGGCAGACGTGCCGTCATGCTCGGCCATGATTTCGTAATCCTTGAGCACGCACATCATGTCGTTGGTGTGGGTCAGCGCCGCGCCGACGTTGCTGGCCATCATAATGCCCTCGCCCGTCGAGCCGGGGAAGCCGATGCCCATCGTGCCCGCCTTCTCCGGGTCAAGGCGCACGGTCAGCTCCGGATTGTACGCATAGCCGCCGGTCGTGATGATCACGCTGTCCGCGTAGATCAGCAGGGTATCCGCGCCGCGAACGGCCTTCACGCCCTTCACAGAGCCATCCTCGTTCATCAGGATCTCCGTGCCCTCGGTCTCAAGCAGCAGCTCGACGCCAGTGCCCGCCAGCGTATCTTCCATCGCGGTGCGCATCGCCGGGCCCGCGCCGTCCACCAGATGCATCATCTGGAGCGGGCCGTAGCCGACGATCACGTTGTCGCTGAAGGGCATGCCCAGACGCTCGCCCATCCAGTCGATCGTCTCGCCGGAGCGCTCGACGGTGATCGTCGTCAGCGCCGGGTCGAGGCGGTAGGAGGCGTTGCTCATCAAGTTGCCATACATCTCTTCAAAGGTGTAATGCACGTCCAGCGCCTTGGTGTACTTGGTCTCATAGCCGCCGACCATGCCCTGGCTGGTCGCGGTCGTTCCGCCGATCTGCGTCAGCTTTTCGAGCAGCACGACGCTCGCGCCGTTGTCGTTGGCCTCGACCGCAGCCGCAACGCCCGCGCCGCCCGCGCCGACAACCACAACGTCCGTCGTCATTTCAATCGTCTCGCCCTCCGCCTGCTCGGCCTTCGGCGCGGCGGTCTTGAGCGCCTCGATGTCCGCGCCCGCCTCGGTCAGCGCCTGCTCGGCGGCGGCGAGGATGGCCTTGCTGGTCACGGTCGCGCCCGTCACGGTATCCACCGCGAGGCTCTGGGCGGCCACAATCGCGGCCGGGATTTTCTCAATCGCCGGGTCGCAGATTCCAGCGGTTTCCGCGTGCTCGACAACCTCAACGGCGGTGATCGCGCCGCCCTCCACGGTCACGGCGACCTTCACCGCGCCGCCGATGCCCTGACCCTCGCCGGTGTACGTTCCGGCCGTCATCTCCGCAGACGCACCGGCGGAGAGCAGCATCATGGCGCACGCCATAATTGCGACGATTTTCTTCTTCATGGTGGTTCTCCTTTCAGTTTCCCTTCGTTCTCACAGGAGCGACCAAACGGAATCCGAGGATTGATTTTTCTTTCCGTTTCCTGTAAACTATATACAGCGTCGTTCCCATTTCCGTTTCATTGTACAATCTCAAGGCGCTTGAGAGTCAAGCCCTTCTTGCAATTTTTTTGACAATCTTCCGTTCTTCCACTCTTCTTTCCCTCTGCACAATTCATATCAGGAGCGTATCGCATGAAAATATCCATCAGCGCGCTTTCCATCGCCTACGGCCTCACCCGGAAGCCCTGCGTTATTACGAGGAAAAAGGGCTGCTTTCGCCGGATCGAGCCGCCTCCAGCGGCTTTCGGCGCTTTTCCATCGCGGATGTGCAGCGGCTGGGCATCATCAAGAGCCTCCAGCGGCAGGGCTTCTCGCTGGATGAGATCAAGCGGATTCTGACCAAATGCGCCCTCAGCGACCTGATTGTGATGATGGATGAAAAGCGCGCCGCGCTGCGCGAGCAGATTGCCCAGCAGAACGCCGTCTACGAGCGCATGACCAGCGGCACCGATCTGCTGCGCGACTGCCAGCGCCTGCTGATGCAGCCCCGCCTCTGCATGGGCTGCGCCGCCTATCTGGTCGATTTCGATTCGGTTCCCGCGCTGTGGACGGCCGTTCCCAAAATGCCGTTTCTCAAGGATCTGATCGACGCGCTCCCGCTGACCAACTACTGCACCACCGTCCCGCTCGCCCTGCTGAACGGCCAGAGCGCCGCCACGCGCATCGGCATCGTCGCCCCGGTGGAGTTTACGCACGTCATCCATGCGGATTTTTCGCAGATGCGCATGAGTGCCGGGCCGCAGGCCGTCAAAATCATCTTCGACCTGTGCCCGCCGGAGAAGACCTCCCTGCAGCCCGCGATTGATCTGACGCGCGCGTTCATGCAAGCCCACCGCCTCAAGCCCGTCTGCGAGGGATACACGCGCCAATACGCATGGTTCGTCGATCCCGACGGGCAGATGCGCCACTATTCCGAATTGATCGTGCCGGTGACGGCGGAATAAGTCCGCGCTCGATATGAACAGACCCAACAGCCCCATGCGCCGCGGCTCATCCCGCGCGCATGGGGCTGTTATGGATCGTGCGGAAACGCGCGTCCGCGATGAACGTCCTCTTTTTTATCCGCTTCGCGCATTTTTATGTCAAGCATGCTTGACATTTATCGTCGTCGTGCTATTCTATCCGTGTAAAAAGCAAGCTTTTACTTTTGATTGAAGGAGTTTTTATTGCATGAAGAATCGGCTCGAAGAACTGCGCAAGCAGCGCGCCATCCGTCAGGAGGATTTGGCGCAGGCGCTGGGCGTGTCGCGGCAGACGGTCATTTCGCTGGAAAAGGGAAAGTACAACCCGTCTCTGGCGCTGGCCTTCAAGCTCGCGCGCTATTTCGGCCTGCCCATCGAAGCGATCTTCGACGACAGCGACGAATCCCCCGACGCGAAATTGCAGCAGTAACGAACCTCGCGTCCTGTTCAGGAGCGGACATTGGGCTTTAACGTCAAGGAGGAATGTGTGATGACCTGTAAATGGGGAGAAAAAAAGAACATGGCGGTTTTGCTGGCGGTCGGCCTTGTTTTGCTGATCGGCGGCGTCGTTTTCAATCTGGTTTTGCCGGAGGACGCGCACATGCTTTCGCGCATCGCCGGATTTTTCAGCGGCATGGGCAGCTCGTTCGTCGCGATTGCGCTGGTCGTGCTTCTGCGCCGCAGGCTGCTGGGTGAGGCGCGCGCCAAGGACAGCGAGCTGGCCGCCACGGATGAGCGCGGCCAACTGATCGCGCTGAAGGCGCAGAGCGTGCTGGCGCTGTGCGTCACCCTCTCCATGTGCGCGATGCTCGTCGTCGCGACGGTTCGCGGCGACACGCTCTACATGCTGCTGGGTGCCGCGCTGCTCCTGCTCAGCGCGGCGGGCAAGGCCATAGCGGCGCACATATACGGCAAACAGCTTTAACGCCCGGACAAAATCGCCCCACTGTCCCTTGTATCTCCCCCGCCGATTCTGATATACTGAATGTATCACAGACGGCAGGGGGATTTTTTATGCTTGAACTGATTTCGGAAACCAACTACCGCGAAACGATGGAGAACACCGTCGAGCCGAAGCTGGCCCGATCCGCGAGGAGCTTTCCTTGCCGCTTGAGGACGGCGGCGCGCTGCACGCCGAGCTGTACGAGCAGCCGACGGCCACGCGCGCGGTCGTCGTGCTGCACGGCTACACGGAGAGCGGCGAAAAATTCCGCGAAATGACGTGGTATTTCCTGCAATCGGGCTTCAACGTCTACGCCATCGACCATCGCGGCCACGGCAGGAGCGCGCGCGCGGTGGATGAAACGTGGCTCACGCACGTCGATCACTTTTCGGATTATGTGCGCGATTTGGAAGCGTTTATGGATCGCGTCGTTCTGCCGCGCGCCCAAAATCTGCCGCTCTGCCTCTACGCCCACTCGATGGGCGGCGCGGTCGGCAGCATGATGCTGCAAAGACACCCAAAGATGTTCGCGCGCGCCGTTCTGACCGCGCCGATGATTGCGCCGTCGAGCGCGCCGTTCCCGTCGTGGGCAGGTGCGGCGATTGCAAGATTCATGTGCGCCATCGGCAAAACGAGGGAGATGGCGTTCATCGGCAAGCCGTTTTACCCCCAAAGCGAAACGTTCGAGGCCTCCTTCGGCACGGGTCGCGCGCGGTTTGATTATTACGAGCGCAAGCGGCTTGAAAACCGGCATCTGCAAAACTGCGCGCCGACCTACGGCTGGGTCAGGGAGGCGATCGGCGTGACGAAGGTGCTGCTGAACCGGGAGCTGGATCGGCAGATTGAGACCCCGCTCCTTCTCTGCCAGGCCGCGCGGGACACGGTCGTTCGCCTGCCCGAGCAGAACAAATTTGTTTCGCTTCTGCCGCACGCGCAGCTCCGCGCGTTTGACGCCAAGCACGAAATCTACATGTCCGACGACACGGTCATGCGCGAATACGTTCCGGCGGTCATCGGGTTTTTGAGGGGATGACGGCGGCCGCGCGGTGCGCGCCTCTACGGGTACGGCGCGGCTTATTGCCTAGCCGGAAAATAACCTACTCAATGAGCTCCCTCCTTGAGGGCGTGGAGCTTGCCGCCCGCTGTGCGGGAGGCAGGCAAGCGGAATGCCGAAGGTCTGGCACGGCGCAGCCGTGACTGAAGGAGTCCAGCAGACGCACATCGCACACCTGTTATCGGAGCTTATCCAAAATCTCGGATTTGCTCATTTTCCGGCTCTTTTTTTCGCTTTTCTTATTCCCCCTGCATATCGCCCACGACGCGGTGGAGGATATCCAGATACATCTGCCCCAGCGCGGTCGGGCGATAATCCTTATGCGTAATCACGCCGATGCGGATGATTTCCTCCACCTCCAGCGGGATGGAGATGATGTCGTCGCCGCGCAGATACGACGGGCAGATGCCGGAGGAAATGGTATAGCCGTCCGTGCCGGTCATCAGGTCGATGATCGTGCCCTTATCCGTCACCTTGATGCTCTTTTCATGGTTGAGGGTCGAGAGGATCTCCTCGGAAAAATAAAACGAGTTCTGGTCGCCCTGCTCGTATGTCAGGCACGGCAGAGATTCCAAATCCTTCATGCTGACGCTTTTTGCGCCCGGCGAGCGGTTGTTGCGCCCGATGAAGATGTGCGGCCTGGCGGAAAACAGCTCGGAAAAAAGACGAGGTTCGATTCGCGCAGCGTCTTTCGGATAACCGCCTCGTTGAACGAGCACAGGTAAATCACGCCCATTTCGCTGCGCAGATGGCGCACATCCATGATCGTGTCATACGTCTTGCCCTCGCGGAGAACAAATTCATACGATTGGCCGCCCTGCGCGCGCACCAGCTCGACGAACGCGCTGGACGTGAAGGAATAATGCTGGGTGGAGACGGAGAAGCGCTGGCGGCTCGCGGAGTGCGCGATGTATTTATCCTCGATCAGCGCGGCCTGCTGAACGACCTGACGCGCGTAGCCCAAAAACTCCGCGCCCTCCTGCGTGAGCAGAATGCCCCGGCTGTTGCGCAGGAAGATGGTGATGCCCGCTTCCTCCTCCAGCTCGCGCACGGCGGCGGAAAGGCTGGGCTGGGCGATAAACAGCGCCTTTGCGGCCTCGGTGATGGAGCCGCGCTCGGCGACCTCGACGACGTATTTCAGTTGTTGAAGCGTCATAAGAAAACCTTTCCTGGGGCTCTGCCCCAAACCCCGCCAAAGGGCTTTCCGTTTTCGGGCACAAATGCTGATAACGGGCGCGCAATGCTCGCTTACCTGACTCCCTCAGTCACGGCTGCGCCGTGCCAGACCTTCGGCATTCCGCTTGCCTGCCCCCCGCACAGCGGGCGGCAAGCTCCACGCCCTCAAGGAGGGAGCTCTTTTATCAGGTTATTTTCCGTCTAAGCAATAAGTTGCGTCGTACCCCGTAAAGGAGCGCCCGCGTTTTGTGCAGAATTTGCTTTTTGCTCAATGATTGTTGACAGCCTGAGCTCCCTCCTCGAGGGAGCTGTCATGCCGAAGGCATGACTGAAGGAGTAGACGTTCGTCTTCCCCGATTCTACCATATCCTCTCCCCGTTTTCAATCCCTATCATAGCTTTATCCTATGGCCAATCATATAATATCCATGTTTGCCTATATGGCGCATTTCGTATATAATACATTTCGTCACAAGGACGTGACTTGATTCCACATGCATGTTGAAGGGAGTGCTTCCATCTTGGCGCTCATTGAGCTGAACCACCTGACAAAGACCTTCAAGGGGAAAACCCAAACGGTAGACGCCTTGAAAGACATCAACCTGCACATCGAGCAGGGCGACATTTTCGGCATCATCGGCATGTCCGGCGCGGGCAAATCGACGCTGGTGCGCTGCATCAACTTTCTGGAACAGCCGACCTCGGGCAGCGTCGTCATCGACGGCAAGGATCTCGCCTCGCTCAGCCCGAAGGCGCTCCGCCAGCTCCGCCAGCAGGTCTCGATGATCTTCCAGCATTTCAATCTGCTCTCTCAGCGGGATGTGCGCGGCAACATCGCCTTCGCGATGGAAATCGCCGGCATGAAGCGCCCGCAGATTGAAAAGCGCATCGACGAGCTGCTCGAAATCGTCGGCCTGGACGGACAGGCAGCACAACTACCCCAGCCAGCTTTCCGGCGGCCAGCAAGCAGCGCGTCGCCATCGCCCGCGCTCTGGCGACCAACCCCGAAGATCATCCTCTGCGACGGGCGACCAGCGCGCTCGACCCGACGACGACGACCTCGATTCTCAACCTTCTGCGGGAAATCAACCGCAGGATGGGCATCACCATCGTCATCATCACCCACGAGATGAGCGTCGTGGAGAGCACCTGCACCCATGTCGCCATCATCGACGACGGCCAACTGGCCGAGTGCGGCACGGTCGAATCGGTATTCAGCCAGCCGAAATCCGCGGCGGCCAAGAAGCTGATCTTCCGCACCGCCGGCGCGGACAGCGGCGCGATGGGCGAACGGATGATCCGCATCGTGTTTGAGGGCAGTTCGGCCGACGAACCGACGATTTCCGATTTGGCGATGCAGTGCCACGTGGCCGTCAACATCCGCTACGCCGACACCCGCGAGGTCAGCGGCAAGCTGTTCGGCCAGATGATCCTGCAGCTCCCGGAGGACCATTTGCAGCAGGAAAAGGCGATCTATTTCCTGCAAAACAAGGGGCTGCGCGTTGAGGAGGTGAACGGCCATGTCCATGGATAAGATGATTCCGCTGATGCTCGGCGGCATCAAAGACACGCTGTACATGACGACCGTTTCCACCCTGTTCGCGTATCTGCTGGGTCTGCCGCTCGCGATTCTGCTGGTGCTGACCGCGCCGAGCGGCCTCAAGCCGCAAAAGCTGGTCTACCGCCTGCTCGATACGGTGGTCAACATCTTCCGTTCCATCCCGTTCCTGATCCTGATGATTCTGGTCATCCCCGTGACCCGCGCGATTGCGGGCAAGGCCTACGGCTCCACGGCGACGATCGTTCCGCTGGTCATCGCGGCCGCGCCGTATGTCGCCCGCATGATCGAATCCTCGCTGCTTGAGGTCGATCCCGGCGTGATCGAGGCGGCGCAGTCGATGGGCGCGAACATCCCGACGATCATCTTCAAGGTGCTCATTCCGGAGGCCAAAACATCGCTGATCGTCGGCGCGACAATCTCCTGCGGCACGATTCTCGGCTACAGCGCGATGTCCGGCGCGATTGGCGGCGGCGGCCTGGGGCAGATTGCCATCAGCTACGGCTACAACCGCTATCAGACGGACGTGCTCTTCGTCACCGTCGCCCTGCTGATCGTGCTGATGCAGGTCATCCAGATCGTCGGCATGAAGATTTCCCGCAAGACGGACAAGCGCGTTCGAAACTGAGAACGGCGCTCCCCACTTTCCGACTCGAAGCCGAAAGGCTTTGAATACATTCCCAAAATCAACAACAAATCAAACCCTTTGATCTTTAGGAGGACAATGCCATGAAAAGCTGCTTACGCTCGCTCTTTCCCTCGCGCTGACCGCCGCGGTCGGCGTCGCCAGCGCCAACACCAAGCTCGTCGTCGGCGCATCCGCCACCCCGCATGCCGAGATTCTCGAAGCGGCCAAGCCGATTCTCGCCGAAAAAGGCATCGACCTTGAAATCGTCGTCTTCGACGATTACGTTCAGCCGAACCTTCAGCTCGAAGCGGGCGATCTGGACGCGAACTACTTCCAGCACATCCCTTACCTCGAGGATTTCAACGCGCAGAACGGCACGCATCTGGTCAGCGCGGGCGCGGTGCACTACGAGCCGATGGGCCTGTACGTGAACCCGGCGAAGGCGATCACCCTTGATTCCATCCGGACGGCGCAACCATCGCCATCCCGAACGACACCACCAACGAATCCCGCGCGCTGGGTCTGCTGGAATTCAACGGCCTGCTCAAGCTGAACGCGGCCGCCGGTCAGACCGCGACCGTGCTGGACGTTGCCGAGAACCCGCACAAGTTTGAGTTTGTCGAGGTCGAGGCCGCGCAGGTGCCGCGCACGCTGGCCGACGTCGATCTGGGCGTCATCAACTCCAACTACGCGCTTCAGGCCGGTACGGACGTTGTCGGCACGCCGATTGCCTACGAGAGCACCGAGGTCGCCTATCCGAACATCATCGCCGTCCGCGAGGGCGACGACCGCGAGGAGCTCAAGACGCTGGTTGAGGTGCTTCAGGGCGACGAGATCGTGAACTTCATCAACGAGACCTACAAAGGGCGCTGTCGTTCCGACGAAGTAAAGCCCCTCCAATCCGGTCATCCATAAAAATCGACCTTCTTCCGCTTGCAGCCTGCAGCTTGGAAGAAGGCCGATTTTTTCAATCATTGAATCAAAAGCACATTCTGCACAAAAACGCGGGCGCGCATCGCGCGCCCGTTATCGGAATTTGCGCAAAATTTCGGGTTCGCTCATTTGTTTTTTATTTTTTCGCCAGATCGCCCAGAATCGCCTGCTCGGCGAACAGCGCCGTCGCGCCGCCCGTGTGCCAGAAGATCACCGTCTCGCCCGGCGCAATCCGCCCCTCGCGCACGTGGCCGATCAGCCCCGCGAGCGCCTTGCCGGTGTAAACCGGGTCGGTCAAAAGCCCCTCGGTTCGCGCCAGAAGGCGGATCGCCTCGTTGGCCGCCTCGTTCGGCTGCTCATACCCCGGCTCGAAATAGCCGCGCTCAACGTCGAAATCCGCCGCCGTCACGCGCGTTTCGCTGCCCAGCCATTCAAGCGACGCATTCGCCAGCTCGGCGCAGCGCCCCTCGTAGCCCGCGTCCTTGCGGCTGACGGCCACGCCGGTGATCTCCGGCCCGACGCCCAGCGCCTTGCGCCCCGCGACCAATCCGGCCAGCGTGCCGCCCGTGCCCGTCGCCGCGTAAAGCCGCGTCGGGGCGACGCCCAACTGCGCGCATTGCTCCATCATTTCCAGATAGCCGCCGATAAACGCCGCCGAGCCGACGGGGCTTGCGCCGCCCATCGGCACGTCATAGCAGCGGTGGCCTTCCGCTTCCAGCCGCGCCGCGTGCGCCACGCCCATCTGATGGCACCGCGCTTCCGTCTGCGCCTCTGTCTCTCCCGGCAGACCGGGCACGACGTTCACCTGCGCGCCAAGGATGCGATCCAGCAGCATGTTCGAGCGCACGTCGTTTTCATCCGGCTGCACATAGGCATTCAGGTAGAGAATCGGCTCCATGCCGAGGCGGCGGCAGGCCGTCACGGTCTGCATGGCGTGGTTGGATTGCGTCGCGCCGTAGGTAAACACCGTGTCGCAGCCCTTCTCCCTCGCGTCGCCCAGCAAATATTCCAGCTTGCGGATCTTGTTGCCGCCGAAAAGACTCATGCCGGAAAAATCGTCGCGCTTGACATAGAGATTCACACCCAGCCGCTCGCTCAGCCTGTCGAGCCTATACAGCGGCGTCGGAAAAAGCCGAGGTTCGCGCGCGGCTTTTGGCCTAGCAGCGCATGCAGTCGTTCAAATCGGTTCATCGTCCATCCTCCTTACATCATCAGCCCGCAGAGCGCGGCCACGATGCTGATGGCCGCGGCAATCGGCGCGCTGATCGTAAACAACCGGTGCTTTGTCTTGTGGTGAAACACGCGCATGCCGATGAGCGCGCCCACGCCGCCCAGCAGCCATGTGCACAGCAGCAGCGTCTTTTCCGGGATGCGCCATGCCCCGCGTTTCGCCCTTCGCTTATCCACGCCGTAAAGGCAGAACGTGAAGCCGTTCATGGCCAGCCATGCCGCCAAAAGATGTTTTTCATGTTCATCCCCGCCTTTCCCCGACCGCCGACGGCAGAGGGGGAAAATCTCCGTTATCAAACAAGGCTGTCAAGTTTCGCCTGACAGCCTTGCTTTTTTACTTCACTTCAACGTCGTCCGCGGAATCGTCGGGCTTCTCCTCCGGCTTTTCCTCGGCCTTCTCCGTCTCGGCGGAGGGGAGCTGATTCGGCGCCAGAATCGCCATGAATTCCATGCCGGTGATGGTCTCCTTTTCCAGCAGAACCTTCGCCGTCTCGTGCAGCTTTTCCTTGTTGTCGCTCAGAATCTGATACGCCTGCTCATAGCAGTTGGCGATGATCTGCTTCACCTCCACGTCGATGCGCGCCGCCGTCTGGTCGGAGCACACGAGGTTCGAGTCGCCGCTGAGATACTGGCCGGACTGCGTTTCCAGCGCCATCATGCCGAACGTGTCGCTCATGCCCAAGCGCGTAATCATCGCGCGGGCAAGCTTGGTCGCCTGCTCGATGTCGTTGCTCGCGCCGCTGGTGATGCGGCCGAAGATCAACTGCTCGGCCGCGCGGCCGCCGCAGAACGTGGTGATCTTGTCGAGAATCTGCTCGCGGGTCATCAGCAGGCGCTCCTCCTCGTCCACCTGCATGGTGTAGCCGAGCGCGCCGCTCGTGCGCGGGATGATCGTGATCTTCTGCACGGGCGCGGAATTCTTGAGCTTCGCCGCCACCAGCGCGTGGCCGCACTCGTGATAGGACACGGTGAGCTTGTCGCGCGGGGAGACAACGGCGTTCTTGCGCTGATAACCGGCGATGACCGTCTCGATGGCCTCCTCCATATCGCGCTGGGAGACGACCTTGCGGTTGTCCTTGACGGCGGCGATGGCGGCCTCGTTGATGATGTTCGCCAGTTCCGCGCCGGAGCAACCGCTCGTCGCGCGGGCGACCTGCGTATAATCAATGTTCGGCTCGGTCTTCACATCCTTGGCGTGCACGCGGAGAATCGCCTCGCGCCCCGCCAGATCGGGCAGCTCGACGGGGATTCTGCGGTCGAAACGACCCGGACGCAGCAGCGCCTTGTCCAGAATCTCCGGGCGGTTGGTCGCCGCCAGAATGACGACGCCCTTGCCCGCGTCAAAGCCGTCCATCTCGGTAAGCAGCTGGTTGAGCGTCTGCTCGCGCTCGTCGTTGCCGCCCATGCCCGCGTTGTCGCGGCGCTTGCCGATGGCGTCAATTTCGTCGATGAAGACGATGCACGGCGCTTTCTCGTCCGCCTGCTTAAACAGATCGCGCACCTTAGCCGCGCCCATGCCCACAAACATCTCGACAAATTCCGAGCCGGAGATTGAGAAGAACGGGACGTTCGCCTCGCCGGCCACCGCCTTGGCCAGCAGCGTTTTGCCCGTTCCGGGAGGGCCCACGAGCAGCGCGCCCTTGGGCAGCTTCGCGCCGATATCGCGGTATTTCTGCGGATCATGCAGGAAATCGACGATCTCCTTGAGCGCGTCCTTAGCCTCGTCCTCGCCGGCCACGTCGTCAAACGTCTTGCCGGTCTGCGCCTCGACGTAGATCTTGGCGTTGGATTTGCCGAAGCTCATGGTGTTTCCGCCCATCCGCTGGCTCATCTTGCGGAACATGAACGAGCCGAGGCCGTAGAAAATGACCAGCGGCAGCACCCATGTGACCAGGAACGAGATGATCGGGCTCATTTCCTCCGGCACAACCTGACCAAATTCCACGCCTGCCGCCAGCAGGCGCTCGACCAGCTTGTCATCCGCCGTCACGCGGTTGGTGGTGTAATAGGTAGCCTTGCCATCCTGAATCTGCTCGACCGGGGTGAAGGCGATCTGCGTATCGTTAATCTCGACAGATTTAACCTTTCCGTCTTCGAGCATCGAGAGAAATTCGGAATAATCAACCTGCTTGACACTGTATCGCTCAATCTGCGGGAAAAGCAGCGCGTTGAGCAGCATCACCACGACGAGCGCGATGATGTAATAGACGATCAACGGCCTGTTGGGGTTTTTTTCTTCTCGTGCATAGCATAATCCTTTCAGGGACAAATGCGTCCCGATTTATGATGGCTTCATCATACAATGAAGATACCCAAAAGTCAATTCAAAACGGACGAACGATGCAATAGAGCCGCTCAAATGTCTTTTTGGGCTTTTAGCAAAAACGCCGCACGGGGCAAACCCATGCGGCGTTTTGATGCGTCTTCGATTGGGATTACTCGGCGTCGTCGGCCGGAGCGTCACCCAGATCGTCAAAGTCCAGACCCTGCACCTCGGCGTTGTAATCAACTTCCTCGGTGAGCGCCTCGCGAATGGACAGGCTGATGCGCTTGGCTTCCTTGTCCACCTTGAGAACCTTCACGCGCACGGTCTGGCCGACCTGCACCGCGTCCTCAACCTTGGCGATACGCTTGAGCGCGCACTGGGAGATGTGCACCAGGCCGTCCAGACCCGGCTCCAGCTCCACAAACGCGCCGAAGGTGGTGATGCGGACAACCTTGCCCTCGACGATGGAGCCTTCCGGATACTTCTCCTCGGCCACGTCCCACGGCTGCGGCTGAAGCGCCTTCAGGCTGAGCTGGATGCGCTCCTTTTCCTTGTCCACACCGATGATCTTCACGGTCACTTCCTGACCCGGGGTCACGACCTCGGACGGATGCTTCACGCGATGCCAGGCCAGATCGGTCACATGGATGAGGCCATCCACGCCGCCGATGTCCACGAACGCGCCGAAGTCGGTCAGGCGGCGAACGATGCCGGTCACGACCTGATCCTTCTCGATCTTCTCCCAAGCCTTCTTCTTCTCGTCGAGCAGATAGGCCTTGCGGCTGGCGACGATGCGCTTCTTCGCCTTGTCCACCTCGATGATCTTGACGGTCATCGTCTTGCCCACGAACTCGCCGATGTTCTCGACGAAGCGGCGGGACAGGTGAGAAGCCGGAATGAACGCACGAACGCCCATCACATCGGCGATCAGGCCACCGTTGACGGCCTCACGACCCGTAGCCTCCACATAGGCGCCCTCGTCGTATTCGGCAACGAGCTTCTCCCAGTTCTTGGTGGCCATGACCTTGCGCTCGGAAAGGAGCACGTAGCCTTCGCCATCGTTGAGCTTGACGACCTCAGCCTCGATCTCGTCGTCCACCTTGCAGTCGGTGGTCACCAGATCATTCTTCTTGATGAAACCGTCAGCCTTACCGGGAATGCTCACGACAACACCGTCGTCGCTCACCTGGGCGACAACACCTTTAACAACCTGACCGGGGCGGAACTTGACCATCGTTTCCTCGAGCATCGCGGCAAAGTCTTCGCTCTCGGAAACCTGATTCTTTTCCATGTCGTTCATGCGGGTACAACCTCCTCAAGTATCTCTATCCGGCTTGGCCGGCGATGATACATACTTTATTGAATCACGGCGGCGGGGACCACCGGGAAACACGGATTTGTTTTTTGCGTGACTTTATCTTGTTTTCGCGTTTTCCTCGATGCGCGCGCGCACCTGTTCGAGCAGCCACTGCGGGGTGGACGCTCCGGCCGTCAGGGCCACGCGGTCATCCGCTTCGGCCAGATCGGGCGGCACATCCTCCGGCGTTTCCACCAGAACGGATCGCTTGCAGCGCAGGCGGCATGTCTCCAGCAGCTTCTGCGTGTTGGAGCTGTTCCTGCCGCCGACGACCACCATCACATCCGCCCGCCGGAGAGCTTTTCCGCCTCCTGCTGGCGTTGGCTGGTCGCCGCGCAAATGGTAATGCGCTCCGTCAGGTCGGGCACGCGCCGCCTGAGCACCTGCAAAACCGAGTCAAAACGATCCCGCCGGATTGTCGTCTGCGCGACAACCAGCGCTTTTTGCGGCAGCTCCGCCTGTTCGGCGGCCTGCGCGTCGGGCAAAATGAAAACCCTTCCGCGCGCCCAGCCCGCGATGCCGACCACCTCCGGGTGATCCGCCTCGCCGACGATCACCACCGCGTCGCCGTGCTCGCTGTATTGCCGCACGAGCTGGTGGATGTGCGCCACGTGGGGACAGGTCGCGTCGATCACGGGAATCCCGCGCGCCTCGCATTGGCGATAGACGTCCGGCGTTACGCCGTGGCTGCGGATTATCACCGTCTCGCCCGGCTTCACCTCGTCGAGCGTCTCCACGCTGCGGATGCCCGCACGGCGCAGGCGCTCAACCTCCTGCGGATTGTGGATCAGCGGCCCCAGCGTCACGCAGGGGAGCTGCTTTTCGGCACACTCGAAAGCCTTGAGCACCGCGCGCCGCACGCCGAAGCAAAACCCGGCATGCTCTCCGATTGTGAGTTCCATACGCACCTGCTCCCGCTTTCAGAGGGCCTTTTGACCCATTACTCCATATTGCCCATCTTTATTCATTCTAGGTCTTTTTCGTTTTTCCTGCCGAAGCGCGGCGAATTTTCAAATTTTTTTGAAAATATTTTTCCGCGCGCCGGTCTTTTCTGCCTTAACCCCGCTTATGCCGGCGTTTTTTCCGCGGGCGGAAGCGATTTTCCGCCGCTCAGCCGGGCAAAAGCGGCCTCCATGCGTTCGGTCAGCGCGTCGCAGGTTTCTTGTTCATGCGTCCGGCGCGCAGGTCGGCCATCTCAATCGGCTTGCCGACGTGCACCACCATGCGCCGAAACGGCTTATAACGGCCCTCGATGTACACCGGCACCACGTCGCAGCCGCTCTTGAGCGCCAGCAGCGACGCACCGCCCAGCAGCGGCAGCATGTGCCCAGTCTTGCTCCGCGTGCCCTCCGGGAAAATGCCCAGCGTTTCGCCCGCCTTGAGCACGCCCATCGCCGTGCGGATCGCGCCCATATCCATGTTGCCGCGATCCACCGGGAAGCCGTGCACCTGCCGGAACACCCAGCCGAGCGCCTTGTTTTCAAACAGCTCTTTTTTGCCCATGAAGTGAATTTCCCTGTCCGGCACGCACAGCGCCAGCGTCACCGGGTCGAGCAGGCACTGGTGGTTGCCCATCAGGATGCAGTTGCGATCCTTGGGCACGTTCTCCCTGCCCTCGATTTTCATAAAGAACAGCAGCTTCACCAGCAGCCCGTACAGGAACACGATAATCGTGTACAGCGGCGTGTATTTGCGCTTGTGCATCGGGTAACCCGGCTTCTTCTCCTCCACGGGCTTCTTTTCTTCCGCAGGCTGCGCGGCGGCCTGCGCGTTACGCTCGTTTTCCATATACGTCCTCCACCACGGCGATAATCGCATCGACCACCTGCTCGGGCGTCATGTTCGTGGAATCCACCAGCACGGCGTCCTCCGCCTGCCGAAGCGGGTCGGTTTCGCGATTCATGTCCTGCGCGTCGCGGGCGTTCAGCTCGGCGAGCACCTGCTCGTAAGGCGTCATGTCGCCCTTCTCGATCTGCTGGCGATAGCGGCGGCGGGCGCGTTCCTCCGGCGTAGCCGTCAAAAAGATCTTCACCGGCGCGTCGATCAGTACCCGCGTGCCGATGTCCCGGCCGTCGATCAGCATGTCCGCCGTCGCGGCGATTTCGCGCTGCGCGGCCACCATGCGGCGGCGAACCGCCGGCCATTTGGAAATGGCGCTCGCCGCGGCGGAAACCTCGCCCGTGCGGATCAGGTCGCTCACGTCCTCCCCGCCCAGCATCGTCCGCTGCGCGCCGTCCCGATACGCCACGCGCACATCCGCCTCGCCGCAGTGCGCGGAGACCGTCTGCTCATCCTGCGGGTCGATCCGTTTCGAAGCATGTACAGCGCGACGGTGCGATACATCGCGCCCGTGTCCAGATGCAGAATATGAAGCCTTTGCGCCACCTGATCGGCGATCGAGGATTTCCCCTCGCGCCCACCGGGCCGTCGATGGCAATGTTCATCGGCATATCTCTTTTCCTCCCGTATGGCTGCTTGTTCAGCCGTCTTTTTTCTATTATACGCTACAAGCCCGCTTCTGTTCAAGTCCCCGCCCGGATTTGGGCGTGATTCTCCACTTTTATACACATTTCGACAGTTTCAAATCTTCACGCTCCACTTTTTGCTTAAAATCGACGTTTTTTTCGCCCCTTTACCCCATTCGAATGATGTGCTATAATGGTTTTGCGTGACAAAGCTCTTTTCTCTTTGAACAAGGAGGTTGTTTATGTATTCGTTTCAAACCGGCGCAGGCCGCCGCAAGGCGCAGAAAACCGTCCGCATCCTGAGCGTCGTCGTCTTCGTTCTGGCGATTGCGCTCATCGGCGTAACGGTTTCCTATCTGCATGCTTCCGGCGTCAGCCGCTCAACCAGCGACGCGCTGATGGCGCGCGCCACCAACGAGGCCAACGAGGCGCAAACCGCCGTCTACCGCCTCACGCAGTCCAGCGGCACCAACACCATGACCCTGCTTTCCAACGTCCGCAGCCACATTTACGCGCTGCAATGCCTCAATACGCTGGCCGCCAACATCTACGGCGCGGGAACCGTCATCGTCGATGGCTCCATGCTCACCGCCTGCATCGCCACGCTGGACACCGCCGAGCAGCGCCTGCAGGCCGGTAACGTCCTCACCGGCTCGATGACCGAGCTTCGCGACGAGGTGGACGCCATCGTCGCCCTCTTTTCCGCCATGGAAAGCGCCGAGAACTAACGCGCCTTCGCGATTTTCCAAACCGCGTCGATCAGCTTTCCCGCTTCCGCCGCGGTGTTCATCAGCCCCGGGCTGACGCGCACCGCGCCGATGTTCAGCGTGCCCAAAAAACGGTGCACCCCCGGCGCGCAATGCAGCCCGCCGCGCACCGCGATGCCCTGCTCATCCAGCGCCGAGGCGACGACCTGCGAGGCGATTCCCGCCACGTTGAAGCTGAGCAGCGACGCATCCGCCCGCGTGTACACCCGAACGCCGGCCATCTCCCGCAGCGCGTCGCGCATCACGCCGCACAGAGCGGCCGTCGTTTCGCGCGCCTCCTGCTGATGCGCCAGCGCAAACCGCATCCCCGCATATAGACCCGCGATGCCCGGCAGATTGAGCGTCCCGCTCTCCAGACTGTCGGGCATTATTCTGGGCTGAAACATGCTTTCGGAGGCCGAACCCGTCCCGCCCTGCCGAAGCGGCGCGAGCGTCACCCCGTCCGCGACCCAGAGCGCGCCCGTGCCGTGCGGGCCGAGCAGCCCCTTGTGTCCCGGCATGGCCAGCATGGTGCAGCCCCATTTTTTCGGTTCCAGCGGCAGATGACCCGCCGTCTGCGCCGCGTCCACCAGAAAGAGAACGCCCCGCCGACGGCACACCGCGCCGACCGCCGCAACGTCCTGCTCCAGCCCCAGCACGTTGAGGTGTGCGTCATCGCGACCAACCGCGTCCGCGCGGTCAGCGCGCGCGCTCGATCTCCCGCGCGTCCATCCGCCCGTCCGCATCCGGCGGTACGAGCGTCAGCGTAATCACGCCGCTTCTGGCCAGCTCCGAAAGCGGGCGCAGCACGGAGTTGTGCTCGATCAGCGTGGATACCACATGGTCGCCCGTCCGCACCGCGCCGTGAATCGCCATATTCAGCGCGTCGGTCGCGTTCTGCGCAAAGGCGACGCGGCTCGCATCCGTCTCGCCCAGCATATCGGCCAGCGCCTGCCTGCATCGCTCGACAATCCGCCCCGCCTCCAGCGAAAGCCGATGCCCCGCGCGCCCCGGATTCGCCCCGCTTTCCTCCAGCGCCCGCGCCATCGCCTGCACCGTGCAGCGCGGCTTTGGCCAGCTCGTCGCCGCGTTATCCAGATAAATCAAGCCCATTCCCCTTTTCACCGCCGCTCCCGCCCGCTCATACAGTGGAGTATATGAGGAGGAGGAACCGCGCATGAATGATTCCTTGGGCTCGCCGCCTTCCGTTCGCGCACGCAGGTGCTGCGCATGGAGGACGCTGCACCGCGCCGGTCTATCCGCCGGGGTCGCCACGCCGCGCGAGGTCGCCATCGGCTGCGGGCTGTCCGTTCCGGTTTGACCTTGCGCAGACCCCGCAGGTGATGCAGGTCTATCGCCGCCTATCGCCCGGCGCGCTGATCGGTTTTTACCGCGTGGAAGGCTATGGCACACGCCGCCTGACGCTCACGCCGCTGGTTGAAAAGCCCATATAAAATCAGCCCAGCGCGTTGACACGAGGCTGCCTTTGGGGTATAATGCAGGTAGACGAAGAGCCGTCTAGAATCGGTTCTCCCGCTCGTGTTTCAGAGCAAAAAGCCGCCGATCAGGGTGCAAGCTGACCGGCGGCACACTTTTTATTTACGGTTCTTTGCGTATTCTTTCAAAATTCAGCACATCGAAGGACAATCGCCATGGACAGAGAAGAACAAAACCGCCTGATTCTTGCCGAGCTGGCGCGGCTGTACCCCGACGCGCGGCCCGCGCTGCACTTCGCCAATCCGTTTGAGCTGCTCGTCGCCGTGATGCTCTCCGCCCAGTGCACGGACGTCAAGGTGAATATGGTCACGCCCGCGCTCTTTGCCGCCTATCCCGACGCGGCGGCGCTGGCGAAGGCCGAACCGGCGGAGATCGAGCCGATCATCAAGACCTGCGGCCTGTTTCACAACAAGGCCAAAAACCTCGTGCTGATGGCGCGGGAGCTGACTACCCGCTTCGGCGGCGAGGTGCCCGCCGACCACGACCGCGCTGGAATCCCTGCCCGTGTGGGGCGCAAGACGGCGAACGTCGTGATGAGCTGTGCGTTCGGCGCGGACGCCATCGCCGTGGATACGCACGTCTTCCGCGTCGCCAACCGGCTGGGGCTGGCCGATGCGCCCGACGTGCTCAAAACCGAGCATCAGCTCATGCAAAAACATCCCGCAGAGCCAATGGAGCCGCGCGCACCACTGGCTGATCTATCACGGCCGCCGCGTGTGCGCCGCCCGAAAGCCTGCCTGCGAAAGCTGCACCCTGCGCGCATGGTGCGAATATGCCAACGGCAATCCAAAAGGAAAAAAATAGCGCGGCTGCGGCCGCCGCGCGCCGTCGAATCGAAGGACATTCGCTTCATTTGAGAGGGGATTTGGGGATGTTGGGCAAGGTTTGCCTCAAGCGGTTTCTTCGCTTTGTGCTCTACGCCGTTTTGTTTTTCCTGCTGACGCTGGATATTACCAACCGGACGGGCGACGGCCTGATTGCGACCGTTCTGCATTTTGGCTGGCGCTCCCGCTGGCGTTTATCGCGATGGTTTGGTGGATATACGCTGCGTCCGCGACACGGTGCGCCTTCTTCGGGATGGCGTCGCGCCGGAGGATGCGCCGACGTGGGCGGAGTATGCCGTCTGGTGGGTGCAGGATGAACTGGCAGAAATCGCCGCGCTGGATGGGCGCGGCAAAGCGCGCTTTTTCCTGTTCCGTGTCGGGGGTGTGCTGCTCGGCGCATTAGGGCTGGTTTTGATCGTTCGGGATTCGGTCGTCCTCGGCACGCTGCTGCTCATCGCGGGGCTGACGCTGTGCATCTCCGCCTCGCCGCAGAGCGTCAACCGCAACTGCCCGGATCAAAAGCAGCTCGCCTGCCCGCCGGATGACCGTCGTTCCCTCTTATGCGGCCTTTGCTGAGGTCGATACCCCGCTGGGCAAGCCCTTCCTTCCGGGCGCATCAGACCATCGACGGCGATGTGATGATCTGGGGGCCGAACGTGCGGGATGAATACGTCTATCTTTACAGAAGCCGCAGCGGGCGCTATCTGCATCTCAGCTCGAACATCTTTCCGGAGTGGATCACCACGCCCATTCCGGCAGGCGAAAAGAAAGACGAGCCGCTGGATATGCCCGAGCTGCTCGCCGATCTATGCGATTGTATTGAAGACTATTTGAAAACGGGGAACGTCCGCCCGCTGTGACGGCGTTATGCCTTTTCCCACGGCCCGCGGCGGTAGAAGATCACGGACATCACCATCGCGATGCTCCAGCCGATGGGCCACGCGCACCACACGCCGACCGCGCCCAGCGCCTTGGAAAGCGCGATGGCCAGCCCGACGCGGAGGATGAGATCCGTGAACGTCGCGACCATGAATTCCTTCATCAGCCCCGCGCCGCGCAGAACGCCGTCGGAGACCAGCTTGCAGGAGACCACAAAGTAGAACGGCGATACGATCCGCAGGAATTGCACGCCGGAGGCCATTGCGGCCTCGCTCGGCTCGTTCATGAAGATGTTCACCAGCATCCGCCCGCCGAGCAGATACAGCGCGACAATCGGCAGGCAGAGCATCCACACGAGTTTCAGCCCGGCCTTGAAGCCGCTGCGCACGCGCTCCATCTTGCTCGCGCCGATGTTCTGCGCCGTGAAGTTGGATATGCCGTTGCCCAGCGTCGTCAGCGAGGTAATCACGAGGTTGTTGAGCTTGACGGATGCGGAATAGCCCGCCATCACGCCCGAGCCGAACGAATTGATAACGCCCTGAATGACGATGTTGCCGACGGAGACGAAGCTCTGCTGCAGGATGCTCGGCACGGCAATCACCGCAATGCGGCAAAACAGCGGGAAGGAGAACAGCGCGCTTTTCTCGTCCGTCTCCACACCCCGCAGGCGGCGCAGCACAAAGAGCACCGCCAGCACGCAGCTCACGCCCTGGCAGAGGAACGTCGCCCACGCCACGCCCGCAACGCCCATCTTAAACGCGGTGACAAACAGGATATCCATGAAGATGTTGCTCGTCGAGGACGCGGCCAGGAAGATAAACGGCGTTTTGGAATCGCCCAGCGCGGAGAAGATGCCCGTCGCCACGTTGTAAAAGAACACGAACGGCAGACCGAGGATGTAGATATCCAGATAGAGCTTGGAATCCGCGAACACGTTTTCCGGCGTGTTGATGAGCCGCAGCAGGCCGTCGCAGCCCAGCGTACCCGCGAGCATCAGCGCCGCGCAGACGACCGCGCTTGAGATGAACGTCGTATAAACCGCCGTTTTCATTTCGCCCAGCTTCTTCGCGCCGAAGAGCTGGGAGACGATGACCGAGCAGCCGATGTTGCAGCCAAAGGCAAAGGCGATGAAGATCAGCGTAATCTCATAGCTGTTGCCGACGGCGGCGAGCGCATCCTCGCCGATGAACTTGCCGGCAACGAAGCTGTCCGCAATGTTGTAGAGCTGCTGAAAGATGATGCTGCCGAAAAGCGGCAGGCAGAATTTCCAAAGCACCTTGGCCGGATCGCCGACCGTCAAATCCTTATTCATGGCTGTTCCCCTTCATTTGCAGGCTTTTGCAGATCATCTCGACGCATCCATCCACGCCGTAATAGCTGCTGGAGAGCATCACGTCATAGCTTTCCGGGTCGCCCCACTGCGTATCGGCGTAAAAATCGAAGTAACGCCTGCGCATGCGATCCGTCTTGCGCATTCTGGCGCGCGCCTGCGGCTCGTCAAGCCGGTTGCGGCTGGCGATCCGCGCGACGCGATCCGCTTCATCCGCGTAGATGAACACGGAGAGTACGTTCTTGCGATCCCTCAGCAGCGAAGAGGCGCAGCGGCCAATGATGACGCAGCCGCCCTTGTCCGCCGCGTCCAAAATGGCTTCCTTTTCCGCGTCGTAGACGAGCTGGCTCTGGGAATAGAACGCGCCGCCGATGCTCGCGCTGTCCGCAAACACGTTGCCCGAGAGAAACGCGCTGGCGCTGACGGGCTTTTCATCCTGCCGCTCCACCTCGCCGAGCGAAACGCCGCCTTCCTTCGCCGCCTGCTTGAGCAGCAGCTTATCGTAACAGGTCACGCCCAGCCGCGCCGCCAGCTTTTCGCCGATTTCGCGGCCGCCGCTTCCATATTGTCTGCCGATGCAAATAATCATATCGTTCATATGAATCCCTCCTCGTCCGAGCGCAGGGCTTGACAACGCTCAACGCTCCGACTATACTACAAATATGTCGATATGAAAAATATATAAATGATATCCGCCCTATATCAAAACCGCATACCCGCGTTATTCTCCAACAGAAGGAGCCACCCCATGCTCATCAGCTACGATGCCTATCGCGTTTTCTACACCGTCGCCCGGCTCGGCAGCTTCACCAAAGCCGCCGGGACGCTGCTGTCCAGCCAGCCCAATCTTACCCGAACCATCCGCAATCTGGAATCGGCGCTCGGCTGTACGCTCTTTGTGCGCAGCAACCGCGGCGCGGTGCTCACGCCGGAGGGCGAAAAGCTGTTTGCGCGCGTTGCCATCGCCTGCGAACAGATTCAGGCGGGCGAGGAAGAGCTGGCCAGCGACCGCAGCCTGCAAAGCGGCGTGGTCTCTATCGGCGCGAGCGAAACGGCGCTGCACGGCTTTCTTCTGCCCGTGCTCGGCGCGTTCCACCGCGCCCATCCGGGGATTCGCCTGCGCATTGCCAACCATTCCACGCCGCAGGCGTTTTCCGCCCTGCGCAACGGCTTGGTGGATGTCGCCGTCGTCACCTCCCCCACGGCGGACACAAGCGGCCTGCACATCGAGCCGCTCGGCCAATTCGAGGAGGTGCCCGTCTGCGGCCCGTCGCTGATGCACTTGTGCGGCCAAAAACTGACGCTTGCCGATCTTTCGGCTTATCCCTTCATCAGCCTCGGGCGCGAAACGGCGAGCTACGCCTTTGCGTATAACCTGTTCGCCGAAAACGGCGCGGCGTTCTCGCCGGATATCGAGGTCGCCACGTCCGACCAGATTCTCCCGCTCGTTCGGCTTGACCTCGGCGTGGCGTTCCTGCCGGAAGCCTTCGCCGCGCCCGCGCTGCAAAAGGGCGAAATCGGGCGGCTGACGCTCGCGGAAACCATTCCGCCCCGCCAGCTTCTGATGGCGCGCCGAAGCGGGCAGGCGCTGAGCATCGCCGCCAAAGCGCTGGAAGCGATGATCCTGGGCTGACGGCGGTCAGCGCATCAGGCCTCCGCCGCGTCCCTTTCGCAAAACGCCATCAACAGCGCCATCGCCAGCAGATCCGCGCATCCGCCGGGGCTGATCCCCGCCGCGCTCATCTGCCCGTCCCAATCGGTCAGCTTCTCTTTGAACTGGCCGATTTTTTGTTTTATCTCGCCCGCTTCCAGCGCCGCCGCGATTTCGCCGTCCAGCGCCCGCGCCGTCTCGCGCATCGCCGCCGCGCCCGCCTCGCCGCCACGGCGAACGGCGTTCGTGTCCTGCGTGTCAGCCATCAGCGCGGTCAGCGCACAGAGCGCCGCGTCGTTGAGCGAAAGCCCGACCTTCAACCCCGCGTTGAGCCTCGGCAGGGCGATTTCGCGCACGCTCGCAAACCCGCTCGCCGCCTCCGCGCGAACGCCGCCCACGCCCGCCTTTTGGTAAATCGCCTCGCCGAAGGTGCGCGCCTGTCCGGCCTTCGCCGCCTCCAGCTCCCTGCGCATCTGTGCGCCGGTCATCTCGCCGCAGCGCGCCAGCGTTTCGTGCACACGGAGCGCGCGCGCCGTAGCCCATGCCCAGCGACGCGCAGGCAATACCCAGCGAAAAAATCGCGCCCTTGTGCGTGTTCACGCCGCCCGTCGCGCGGCGCATGGCGTCCTCCGCCAAAAGCCCCGGCACGCGCAGCGCGTCGAAGCATGCCTGCGCGTCTTTTCCCCGGTGCGCAAGGCCGATGCGCGCGCAGGTCTCGAAATACGGCCTGAGCGCGCACGCGCTGTCGATGAATGTGAAACGTCCATGTCTCGGTGCGCGCCCGCGTTGTGCCTGTCCACCAGCCCCGGCTTGGGCGTCACCGCCACCTCAAAGAGCAGCGCGCGCTGGGCGTTTTCCGCCGTCCGCTTCGCAAACGCCGCCTCAAAGTGCGCGTCGATGATTGCGTTCGCCTTTTCAAACAGCGCGTCCGCGCTGTGCGCGCGGCTTCTCGCGCAGACCGGCGCAGGGTTGCCGCAGAGCAGACAGCGCCGCGCGGGCAGGCCGATCTCCGTCCGCGAGATCTTGCCGCCGTTCGGCGCGATCACGTCGATATCCAGCAGCCGCCCCAGCGCCTCGCCGTCCTCCAGCGCGCAGAGCCGCCGCTTGATTGCCCGCGCGTCCGCGCGAACGCAGAGCATCGCCTCCGGCCCCGTCTTTTCGTGGATGGCCGCGTCAAACAGCGTTTCGCACGGCGCGAGCACCGCCTTCACGTTCCGCAAGCCCCACGAAAACGCGCGCTCGATGTTCTCCGTCCGCTTGATCGCTCCGGCAATATTCATGCACAGACACACCACCGACGCGCCGGGATACCGCGCCAACAGCGCCCGCTGCGCCTGTGCGCGCGCCTCCCTTGCGTCCATCATATCGGATACCGTCACCCGTTCGGCCATTGCTTTGTCCTCCGTTTTGCGCTTTCGCCCGCATTTTGACCTTTATTTTATCAGAATTATGCCCGCCGCGCAAGCCGCCCGCTTTTCTCTATCCCTTTTCGGCGTTTCATGGTATAATCAGGCTATTCAGTTGATTTGAGGAGATGCCGCCATGATGGATGAATATTTTGCCGTTCCCATTTCCCCTTCCAACAAGCGCGCCATGGCGCAGATGGACGCGCTGCTCGCGCGCGAGGGCATCGAGCGCGACCGAAACCTGACCTATTCCGCCGCGATCTACGACGACGACGGGCAGATGATCGCCACGGGCTCGCTGTTTGAAAACACGCTGCGCTGCCTCGCCGTGGATGGCGCGCATCGCGGCGAAGGGCTGATGGCCGTGATCGTCGCGCATCTGGTTCAGGCGCAGATTGAGCGCGGCCACACGCACCTGTTTCTATACACGAAGGTGGACAGCGCGAAGTTCTTTGCGCCGCTGGGCTTTACGGAAATCGCGCGCGTGGACGGCCGCCTCGTGTTCATGGAAAACCGGCGCGACGGCTTTTCGCGCTACCTGAAAAGCCTTGCGCCCTATGCGGGCGAGCGCCCCGGCGCGGCGCTGGTGATGAACGCGAACCCCTTCACCCTCGGGCACGAGGCGCTGGTGGCGCGCGCGGCGAAGGAAAACGAGCGCGTCGTGCTGTTCGTGCTCAGCGAGGATCGCTCGCTCGTGCCGTATTCGGATCGCATGGCGATGGTCAAGGCCGCCTGCGCGAAATACGGCAACGTTTCGGTCGTCTCCTCCGGCAGCTACATGATCTCCTCCGCGACGTTCCCCTCCTATTTCCTCAAGGATGCGGACGTTGTCACCCGCACCCATGCCGAGCTGGATGCGACGCTCTTCACCCGCATTGCGGCCGCGCTGAATCTGACGCGGCGCTACGTCGGCGAAGAGCCGTTCTCCCACACGACAAGCCTGTATAACGAGGCGCTCGCGGCGGTTCTGCCCAAGGCGGGCGTCGAGCTGGTCGTCATCCCCCGCGCGCAGGCGCAGGGCGAGGCCATCAGCGCGTCGCACGTCCGTCAGCTCATCCACGACGGCCATATCGAAGCAATTCGCCCGCTCGTGCCGGAGACGACCTACACCTATCTGACCGGCGACGCGGGGCAGGCTGTCCTCCGGCGGATTCAGGCCGCAGCGGACGTGATCCATCACTGAGTTTTCCGCGCACCAAAATGGGCTGTCAAGCTTGTTAGCTTGACAGCCCATTTTAATTCGATTGTTTTTTTCTTACTTCGCCGGCACAAGAACTTCCTTGCCGCCCATATACGGGCGCAGCGGCGCGGGAATACGGATGGAGCCGTCCTCATTGAGGTTATTCTCCAAGAATGCAATCAGCATGCGGGGCGGCGCCACGCAGGTGTTATTCAGCGTGTGGGCGAAATACTTGCTGCCGTCCTTGCCCTTGACGCGGATGCCCAGACGGCGCGCCTGCGCGTCGCCCAGCGTGGAGCAGCTTCCCACCTCGAAATACTTCTTCTGGCGCGGGCTCCAAGCCTCGACGTCGCAGCTCTTCACCTTCAGGTCGGCCAGATCGCCGGAGCAGCACTCCAGCGTCCGAACCGGGATATCCAGCGAGCGGAAATAATCGACGGTGTTCTGCCAGAGGCGGTTATACCACGCCATCGAATCCTCCGGCTTGCAGACGACGATCATCTCCTGCTTTTCGAACTGGTGGATGCGGTAAACGCCCCGCTCCTCGATGCCGTGGGCGCCTACCTCCTTGCGGAAGCAGGGGGAATAGCTGGTCAGCGTCTGCGGCAGTTCGTCCTCGGTGAGGATGGTGTCGATGAATTTGCCGATCATGGAGTGCTCGGAGGTGCCGATCAGGTAGAGATCCTCACCCTCGATCTTGTACATCATGTTCTCCATCTCGGCGAAGCTCATCACGCCCGTGACCACGCTGCTGCGGATCATATACGGCGGGATGTAATAGGTGAAGCCGCGGTCGATCATAAAATCGCGCGCGTAGGAGAGGCAGGCGCTGTGCAGGCGCGCGATGTCACCCTTGAGGTAATAGAAACCGTTGCCGGAGGTGCGGCGCGCGGCGTCAATGTCGATGCCGTTCAGCTTCTCCATGATGTCCACATGATAGGGCACCTCGAAATCCGGCACAACCGGCTCGCCGAAGCGCTCGATCTCCACGTTCTCGCTGTCGTCCTTGCCGATCGGCACGCTCGGGTCGATGATCTGCGGGATGACCTGCATGCGCTTCTTGATCTCAGCGGCGTATTCTTCCTCCAACTGCTCCAGACGCGCCAGCTCCTCGGCCATCTCGTTGACCTTCGCCTTGGTCGCCTCAGCTTCGTCCTTCTTGCCCTGCTTCATCAGGCCGCCGATCTCCTTGGAGAGCACCTTGCGCTGATTGCGCAGGCTGTCGGCCTGCTGCATGGCCTCGCGGTTCTTGCGATCCAGCTCGATCACCTCGTCCACGAGGGGGAGCTTGCTGTCCTGAAACTTTTTCCTGATGTTTTCGCGCACGACGTCCGGCGTCTTGCGAATCAAATTGATATCAATCACGACAGTTCTTCCTTTCTTCCTTGCGGGATTCCTCCCCGGAGATTGCACGCCAAAATAAAAGGAGCGCTCCTTCCGCATGGGACGAAGTGCTCCGCGTTGCCACCCAAATTGCCATTTTCATGGCCTCTCTTGACGGATAAGGGCCGTCTGCCCGCGAGCTCGTCACCCGCGGCATGGAAAGAGCGGATCGACCCTCCTCCGTGCCGCCTCGCACCGACCGGCGGCTCTCTTGAACGGATTAAACGGTCTGTTCTCTTTCTGCGCCCGAAGGCGCGCCGATGTATGCGGATATTATAGCCCAAAGCGCGGTTTTTGCAACCTCTTTTCTTTTTTTCTTTGCGCTTCGTCGTTTTTTCTTTATTCCGGTAAAAATTGACATTCTCCCCGTCATCGTGTACAATGAGAGCCGTGCTGATAAAGCCTGTCCTTGATGGACAAAATAGCCTTAACCATCAGCCAAGGAGGCAATCAAATGGGCGCTTCACGCAATCAGGAATCCACCCTTCAGGAGAAAGACGGCGTTGTTTATTATGACCGCGGCATTTTGACCGGCAAAGACGGCCGCCGCTACCAGCGTTATGCCATAAAGACGCATTTCGTTCAGCCGGGCGAGGATCAGGCCGAGCTTGTCCGCCGCTATGTGCTGCCGCTGTATCAGCCGGGCGACTGCCTGTCCTTCACCGCGAAGGTGATGGGCATGTGCACCAACAACGTGCGCACGCTGGCGGACACGCACCCCGGCTTCTGGGCCAAAACGCTCGCGCCGTTCGCCGGGCACAATTCCACCGGCATCGGCATGCATCAGCCCTACAAGATGCAGCTCGTCATCGAGATCTGCGGCCTGCCGCGCGTGCTCTTTGCGGCGGCGGTCTCCGCGGTCACGCGCCCGTTCGGCATCCGCGGCCTGTTTTACAAAATCTGCGGCCACGGCGTGGCGGGCATCGACGGCTTCTATCCGGATTCGTCCTTCGAGGTGTATCACACGATGGGCGTCATCAACCCGGAGCACCCCGTCGAGCTCTGCGACGCGCTGGAAGCCGCGACCGGCGTGCCGACCGTCGTGATGGACGCGAACGACTTTGACCAGAATCAGCTCGGCAAGGGCACGCATTTCCCGCTGACCGACGAGCAGATTCAGGACGCCATGGCGGATAATCCCTCCGGTCAGGGCGACGAGCTGACCCCGTTCATCCTCATCCATCCGCTCAAGGATTAAACTTCCGGGGCTGTCAAGCTGACAACACTGATATTTCAAGAAAACCAGGTATTTTCGCCCGAAGGTTTCCAAAGAGGTTTTCGGTTGTTGCTGCCAGTGGCAGAAACAAACAATCGAAAACGAAAGCCCTTTGGTGGGGCGATGGGACAAAGCCCCATATCCCAAAAATGCTTAGACATTCGTTTCTTGAAATGTTCGGTTTAAGCTTGACAGCTCCTTTTTCTGTCTGCAAAGGAGACTTTTCCATGTCCATTGCCGCTCAGGTCGCCATTCTCTTTCTGGTCGTGCTCGTCGGCGTTCTCTGCCGCCGCCTCGGTTATTTTACGGATGAAACCATTCGCGGGGTCACGCAGCTGGTTGTCAACGTCACCCTGCCCGTGCTGACCGTCTATAACATGCAGCGCCCGTTTGACATGCATGTGATGATGAACTTCCTGCTGACGCTGCTTCTCTCGCTCGCCGCCATTCTCGCGGCGATTGGGGGCGCGTCCCTCCTCTTCCGTCATCGCCCGCACGACAAGCGCGCGGTTTTGCTGAACATGGCGGGCTTCTCCAACTGCGGCTTCATGGGCTACCCGATCATTTTGGCCATCAATCCGGATTGGATGATCTACGCCGTCGCCTACAACGTCGCCTATCTTCTCGTCTCGTGGACGGTCGGCGTGAGCCTGTTTCAGGGGCGGCAGAACGTCAGCCTCAAGCGCGTTCTGCTCAACCCGAACGTCATCGCCGCGTTTCTCGGCTTTGCGGTTTTCTGCCTGCACATCACGCTGCCCGACATCCTTTCGCAGACGATGTCGCTCATCGGCGGGCTGACGACGCCGCTCTCCATGCTGCTGATCGGCACGCGCATCAGCGGCATCCGGCTGAGCGAACTGCGGGATAAGTTATCACATCACTGCCGCGCTCCGCCTGATCGTTCTGCCGCTGATCCTCTATGTCCTCCTGCTTCCGCTGCACCTGGATCCCGCCGTGTGGGGCACGCTCTATCTGCTCACGGCCATGCCCTGCGGCACGCTGTCCGCCATGCAGGCCGAGCTTTACGGCGGCGACGCGCGCTTTGCCGCCCGCGCCATCGCCTATTCGACGCTGCTTTCCCTCGTCACCGTGCCGATCGTCAGCATGCTGCTGTAACCGCGGCCAACAACAAACAGCGCCCATCCTTTCGGATGGGCGCTGTTTGCCATATACATAAGGAGTTGCAGTACTGGCTGTTTTTAAGAAGCGGCTTTCTTTTCTTCATGCTCATAAAGACCGGGCTGACCAGCAGCGCGATGCACACGATAATCAGCACGAAGGCGATCGGATGCAGCGTCGGGTTGAACATCTGGAAGACGTTCGCGCGCGCGCCATCAGGTAACCGCGGGAGAAGTTCTGCTCGCACATGCTGCCCAGAACCAGACCCAGCACGATGGCCGCGCTGTTGAGGTGGCAGGCGCGAACGACAAGCCCCAGAATACCGGCCAGAACCATGATCTGGACGCTCGTCGCGGACATCTGGTCGCCATAGGTGCCGATGAGCGCGAGCATCATGATGATCGGGCCGAGATAGGAATACGGAATGGCCAGAATCTGCGCGAACACCTTTGCAATCGCCATCGCGACGATGACCATCAGGATGTTCGTGACGATCATGGACATGAAGGTCGCGGAGAGGTAGGTCGGCTGGTTCGTCAGCAGCAGCGGTCCAAGCTGAACGCCCTTGAGCGTCAGCGCGGACATCATCACCGCCGCGGCGTTGCCGCCCGGAATACCGAGGGACAGCAGCGGAACCATCGCGCCGCCGGTCGCGGCGTTGTTCGCCGTTTCGGAAGCCGCAATGCCGTCGATGATACCGGTGCCGAATTTTTCCGGATGCTTGGAGAACTTCGTCTCCATCGTGTAGCACATGAAGGAAGCGATGGTTGCGCCCGCGCCCGGCAGAATGCCGACGATGGTGCCGATCACCGAGCAGCGCAGCATCGTCCATTTGATCGACCAGATTTCCTTGAAGGAGGGCATCTTTGTGCTGACCTTGCCGCCGGAAATGCCGTCCTCGGCGGAGAGGCGCTTCTTCTTCGGGTCGGTCTGCTTGAAGACCTCGGTGACGGCGAACAGACCGATCAGCACCGGGATCATGTCGATACCGGCCAGCAGGTTGCGGCTGCCGAACGTCAGGCGCTGCACCGCGTACATCTTATCCTGACCGACGCAGGCCAGCAGCAGGCCGATCAAACCGGAGATAATGCAGTTGAGGATGTGGTCGCTGTCCAGACACGTCAGGATCGACAGCCCCATGAACGTCACGGCGAACAGGTCGCTCGGGCCGAACTGGAGCGCGGCCTTCGTCAACGGCTGAGACAGCAGGAACATCGCGATGGCGGAGAACAGGCCGCCGATGGCGGAGGCCAGCAGCGCCACGCCCAGCGCCTTGCCCGCTTCGCCGCGCTGCGCCATGGGATAGCCGTCAAACGTCGTCGGCGCGGAAGAGGGAACGCCCGGAATCTTGAACAGAATCGCGGTGATCGAGCCGCCCGTGATGGACGAGCAGTAAATCGCGACGAGGAAGACGATGGCCGGAATCGGCTCCATCGTGTAGGTGAAGGTCAGGCCGAGGGCAACCGCCATCGTCGCGGAAACGCCCGGCAGCGCGCCGAAGATCGTACCGAGAATGATGGCGACGCAGACCATCAGGAACATGCCCGGATTAAACACGGCGGCCGCACCGGAGGCAAGAAGTTGACCCAAACTCATATCGCTGTCGCCTCCTTAAAAGATGTTCTTGACCGCGCCCACGATGGATTCGAGCCACAGCGCGAAGTTGCGCAAGAAGCCGACCGTGCCGCGCGGCAGGTTGACGCTGAGCATGCCGCTGAAGACGATGTAAAGCACCATCGTGATGCAGACGGACGCGATCAGCAGGCGGACGATGTTCTTCTCTCCGATCAGCAGGCCGTAGAAGAAGAGAATGAACAGCGAGGTGACGATGAAGCCGACCGTGTCCAGAATGAAGGACGCGACGACCATAATCACAATGCCGAAAAACAGCTTGCTTTTGAGAAACGCCGGGATGCTTCCGACGAACGCGCCGAGCGTAAATTCCGGATTGCCTTTGTTCTTCTTGATGATCTGGATGATGTTCACGATCAGGCAGATCTCAAGCAGAATGATGATTGCCTTTGGCCAAACGTCCGGCTGGAGCGCATAAGGGTTATTCGCCACTTTGGCGGGAACCGCCGCTTCCAGCACATGGGTGAAAAACGTGTAGCCAAAGAAGATGAAGAGCAGAATGTTGATAATCAGTTCAAACACAGTGCCGTCACTCCTTACCCCCCGCAGAAGGGATTTTTTGTTTGATCCCATCATAATATGCGCGGGGAATCATGCAAATAGGGAAAAAATATGTTAAGAATAATCTTAACCTTATATTTCAGCAATATATAGATTATTTTTTATGTTATTTAATCACGTTAAATCGCTTTAACGGCTTTGCCGCTTTCCTTTGCAGGCTCTGAACGGATGTGTCGGCATGCGCCAAAACGAAACGGGCGCGAAGCTCGCCGCTCCGCGCCCGTTCCGCTATCATGGGGAAACTCCAATGGTATGGGATGTTGGAGGTATCGTTAGTCCTCGAAGGTGTACGGCTTGATCTGGCGCACAACGTCGAGGATGGTGCCGTCGCGCGCCTCGAGCACGGCGACAACCTTGTCTTCAAACTGAACCGCGTCCGGACGGCCGACAATGCTGTAGGCCTTCTCCTTGAGCGATTCGATGGAAACGTGCGGGATTCCCGCATCGTCGAGGCACTTGACGAGGTCGGGGCGCAGCGGGTTGACCGCAATGCCATAATCCGTCACCAGCACGTCCACGCAGTCGCCCGGCGTCGTGACGGTCACAACGTCCTCGCAGACCGTCGCCATGCGGCCGCGCACCAGCGGGGTCACGATGACGCAGACCTTGCTGCCCGCCGCCGTATCCGGGTGGCCGCCGGGGGCGCCCCGCAGCACGCCGTCCGAGCCGGTGAGCACGTTGACGTTGAATTTGGTGTCGATTTCGAGCGCCGCGAGGACGACGAAATCCAGCTTATTGACAAACGCGCCCTTGTTCGCCGGGTTGGCATACTGGCTGGCGCTCATTTCAAAGTGATTCGGGGTCTGGTTGATGGAATTGACCGCGTCGAGGTCAAAGTCCTGCACGTCGATGACCTTGCCGACCTTGCCCTTCTTGAGCAGCTCCACCATCGGGCCGCAAATGCCGCCGATGGCCCAGCCCATCTTGATGCCGCGCTCGTCCATGTATTTTTCCAGGAAGAGGTTCGCCGCGAGGCTCGGGCCGCCGACGCCGGTCTGGAAGGAGAATCCATCCTTGAAATACGGCGTGGAGGCGATGACCTTCGCCACGTTCTCCGCCATCATCAAATCGCGCGGGTTCTGGCTGATGCGCGCCGCCGCGGAGGCGATCTTCTTCGGGTTGCCGATGGAATCGACGACCACGACCGCATCCACGTCAATCGCCTCGACAGAGGCCGGCATGTTCGGGAAATCCACCAGACAATCGGTGACGACGACCACGTGATCCGCATATTTGGCGTCCGTCATGGCGTAGCCCATCGAGCCGCAGTTGCTCTTGCCGCCGATGCCGCGGCAGTTGCCCACGCAGTCGCTCGTCGGCGCGGCCACAAAGGCGATGTCGATATGCACCTCGCCCGCCTCAATCGCGCGCGGACGGCCGCCGTGGCTGCGGATGATGGCCGGGGTCTTGAGCTTGCCCTCGGAGACAACCTGACCCATTCTGCCGCGAATACCGCTGGTCTGGATGCCGACGACCTTGCCCTCCTCGATGTATTCGGCAATCGGGTCGTGCGCCTCGCCCAGAGACGTGGCGGCGATGGTCAGATCCTTGAGCCCCAGCTCCTCAATCGCGGCCTTCATAACCATGTTCACCACATAGTCGCCGTTGCGCAGGTGGTGGTGGAACGAGAAGGTCATGCCGTCCTTCGCGCCGCACTGGCGCAGCGCGTCGGCCAGCGTCTCTAATCTTGCTCTCCTGCGGGCGCTCATAGCGGCGGGTGCAGGGGCGGCTTTCTGCAAATACTTGCCGTCCATGTAATTTTTGCCCTGATAGACCTCCTTGCCGTTCACAAGGAGCGCCTCCGGGATATCGCGTCCAACTGCGTTTTCATACCAGATCCCCCTCATACATGCCGCAGGCCTTCGCCAGCCTCAGCGTGCGCTCCGCGCCCGGAATGAACGCGACGTCGACCATCTTGCCGTTGACCGTGAATACGCCGATACCGGCGGCCGCAGCCTCGCGGAACGCGCTGACCATGGCCTCCGCCTGCGCGACCTCTTTCTCGGTCGGGGCGAAAATCTGGTGCACCAGCCGAATCTGCTTCGGGTTAATCAAGCTCTTGCCGTCAAAGCCCATCGCCTTGTTCTGGCGAACCTCGGCCTCAAAGCCCTCGTTGTCGTCCAGATCGGTGAACACGGTATCAAAGCACTGCACACCGGCCGCGCGCGCGGCGATGAGCATCTGGCCGCGGGCAACCATCATGTCGATGCCGGAGGGATCGAACTTGGTCTGCATGCACTTGCGGAAGTCGCCGCCGGAAATCGCCACGCCGAACATGCGGTCAGACGCCGAGCAGATTTCGTAGGCGTTGAGGATGCCCTTGGGGCTTTCCAGCGCGGCCATCAGCAGCGTGCGGCCCACCTCAACGCCGAACTCGCGCTCGGCGGCGGCCACATGCTCTTCCACCGTCTTCACGTCCTGCGCGCTCTCGCACTTGGCGATGCGGATGCCGTCCGCGCCGCCCGCGACGAACACGCGGATATCCTCCTGCCAGTGCGGCGTATCCAGACCGTTGATGCGGACGATGACCTCGGTGCTGCCGTAGTCAATCGTCGTCAGCGCGTGATACAGGGAGAAGCGCGCCGCGTCCTTCTGGTTCTCGGCCACGGCGTCCTCCAGATCGAGCATGATGGAGTCGCAGCCGTAAATGTAAGCGTCCTTGATGAGCCCCGGCTTCTGCGCATTCATAAACATCATGGTGCGGCGCAGGCGGAAGCGCTCCGGCTTCGGGCGTTTGATCATCGGATCACACCTCCCCACGGGATTCCCGCCGCGCTCTTGTCGCAGCTGCGGAACACGGCGCACTCCACGCGCGCCTTGAGCGTGCAATCCAGCGCGCCCTTGTCAACCACCGTGACCTTGCCGCTCTTCACATCGAGGCGGTCAAGGGTTTCCAGCACGGTCTGGCGAATCTGCCGCCCGTACTGATTCATCACGCTGGAAGAGATTTCCAGCTCAATGCCCTGCTGAGCAGGCTCGACCGTCACCAGCGCGTCGCTGGATTCGAGCGTGCCCGCTACGGCGTTTTTCTCAATTTGCATGTTGTTTTCCTCCTAATAGACCGAAGCAGCGCCCGCCCTATCGGCGGGCGCTGCCCCGAAACCTGAAGAAGCGAATCGTCTCGCCGATTCGGTTTATGGATGTGCCTTACTTGGCCGCCTTCTTTTTCTTCATAGCCATGAAGACCGGGCTGAGCAGCAGCACGATGCACACGATAATCAGCACGAAGGCGATCGGGTGCAGCGTCGGGTTGAACATCGTGAGGATGCTGCCCTTGCTCATCAGGTAGCCGCGGGAGAAGTTCTGCTCGCACATGTTGCCCAGAACCAGACCCAGCACGATGGCCGCGCTGTTGAGGTGGCAGGCGCGAACGACAAGACCCAGCACACCGGCCAGCACCATGATCTGAACGCTCGTCGCGGACATCTGGTCGCCATAGGTGCCGATGAGCGCGAGCATCAGGATGATCGGGCCGAGGTAAGAATACGGAATGGCCAGAATCTGCGCGAACACCTTCGCAATCGCCATCGCGACGACGACCATCAGGATGTTCGTGACGATCATGGACATGAAGGTCGCGGAGAGGTAGGTCGGCTGGTTCGTCAGCAGCAGCGGTCCAAGCTGGACGCCCTTGAGCGTCAGCGCGGACATCATTACCGCCGCGGCGTTGCCGCCCGGAATACCGAGGGACAGCAGCGGAACCATCGCACCGCCGGTCGCGGCGTTGTTGGAAGCCTCGGAAGCGGCGATACCGTCGATGATGCCGGTGCCGAACTCCTCCGGATGCTTGGAGAGCTTCGTCTCCATCGTGTAGCACATGAAGGAAGCGATGGTCGCGCCCGCGCCCGGCAGAATGCCGACGACCGTGCCGACGACGGAGCAGCGGATCATGGTCCACTTGATCGACCAGATTTCCTTGAGGGAAGGCATCTTCGTGTTGACCTTGCCGCCGGAAACGCCGTCCTCCGCAGAGAGGCGCTTCTTCTTCGGGTCGGTCTGCTTGAAGACCTCGGTGACCGCGAACAGACCGATCAGCACCGGGATCATGTCGATACCGGCCAGCAGGTTGCGGCTGCCGAAGGTCAGGCGCTGCACCGCATACATCTTATCCTGACCGACGCAGGCCATCAGCAGACCCAGCAGGCCGGAGATGATGCAGGTGAGGATGTGGTCGCTGTCCAGACACGTCAGGATCGACAGACCCATGAACGTCACGGCGAACAGGTCGCTCGGGCCGAACTGGAGCGCGGCCTTCGTCAGCGGCTGAGACAGCAGGAACATCGCGATGGCGGAGAACAGGCCGCCGATGGCGGAGGCCAGCAGCGCCACGCCCAGCGCCTTGCCCGCTTCGCCGCGCTGCGCCATGGGATAGCCGTCAAACGTCGTCGGCGCGGAAGAAGGCACGCCCGGAATCTTGAACAGAATCGCAGTGATCGAGCCGCCCGTGATGGACGAGCAGTAAATCGCAACGAGGAAGACGATGGCCGGAATCGGCTCCATCGTGTAGGTGAAGGTCAGGCCGAGAGCGACGGCCATCGTCGCGGAAACGCCCGGCAGCGCGCCGAAGATCGTACCGAGGATGATGGCGACGCAGACCATCAGGAACATGCCCGGATTAAATACTGCGGCTGCGCCGGAGGCCAGAAGTTGTCCCATACTCATAATGCTGTCGCCTCCTTAAAAGATGTTCTTGACCGCAGCCACGATGGATTCGAGCCACAGCGCAAAGTTGCGCAGGAAGCCGACCGTGCCGCGCGGCAGGTTGACGCTGAGCATGCCGCTGAAAACGATGTAGAGCACCAGCGTGATGCACACAGACGCAATCAGCAGGCGGACGACGTTCTTTTCGCCCAGCAGCAAACCGTAGAAGAAGAGGACGAACAGCGCGGTCACGATGAAGCCGACGGTCTCCAAGATGAAGGAGGCAGCGACCATGATCACGATGCCCAGGAACAGCTTGCTCTTGAGGAAGCCGGGGATGCTCCCCACAAAAGCGCCCAGCGTGAAATCCGGATTGCCCTTGTTCTTCTTGATGATCTGGATGATGTTTACGATCAGGCAGATCTCAAGCAGAATGATGATCGTCTTCGGCCAAACGTCCGGCTGAAGCGCGTAGGGGTTTCTCGCGACACTCGCGGGAACCGCGGCTTCCAGCACATGGGTGAAGAACGTGAAGCCAAGGAAGATGAAGAGCAGAATGTTGATAATCAGTTCAAACACAGTGCCGCAACTCCTTTGTGATTGAGAAAGAGGGGAAGCGTTTTCCCCTCTTTCCGTGTTGATTTAGGTCAGAATCCGTTCAGAATCGCCCGACGGATTCAGCGGATAGAGGACGATTACTTCAGATCGTCGTAATCCTTCACGAGGGTGCCCTGCTCGACCATGTAGTCGTGCAGATCCTTGTACTCATTGTGGCAGAACTCGGCGGTCTCCTCACCCGGAGCCGGGATCGGGCGCTCGTCATACGCCGCGTTGTGGGTGAATTCCTTCCAGGTGTCGGACTGCTTGGCTTCCTCGATGGCGGCAACCAGCGTGTCGATGGCCTCCTGCGGGGTGCCCTTCTTGGCGAAGATGCCGCGCCACGGACCCATCACGGAGTCGATGCCGTTCTCAACGGAGCACTGCAGGTCGGGGGGCGATGGTCATGCGCTTTTCGCACAGCGCCAGAATCGGCACGATGTCACCGGACTCAACCAGACCGGCGATATCATCCCAGCCGCAGACGTACAGGTCGCAGTGGCCGCCAACCAGCGCGGAGTTCGCGTCGGAGCCGGAAGAATACGGGATTTCGAGCAGGTCGAGGCCTTCGGTCGCCTGAGCGAGGGACGCGCCGTCAACGCCGGTCGCGGTCAGCATCGCAACGGAAACCTCAAACGGATGATCCTTGATGTAGGCCTGGAGCTCCGCCCAGTTGCTCACACCGAACTTCTCAAGGGAGATCTTGGAAGCGACGATGGCGTTGATGGAGTGAACCAGCACGTCTTCGCACTCGAACTCGGTCTTGAAGTCCATCGAGGTGTTGCCCAGCATGTCCCTGAATGTACAGGGACTGGGTGCCGAGCATGAAGGTGTAGCCGTCGGCCGGCTGCTTGTAGGTGTATTCCACGCCGTTCACGCCGGAACCGCCTTCCACGTTCACAACCTCAACCGGCACGCCCAGGATATCCTGGAGCAGCGTGGCCATCGGGCGCAGGGTGGAGTCAGCGCCGCCGCCGACGCCCCACGGGCAGACCAGATCAATCTTGCGCTCGAACTTGAATTCGGCGCTGGCGCAGGTCGCAAGACCCAGCACCATCACGAGCGATAGCGAGACATACGAGCTTCTTCATAGGTTTAACCTCCTTTTATTCCTAAGCCGGTTTTTCGTCTCCGGCTCAAGTTGCCTTAATAAAGTTCCCTTGACGGGCAACGCGATGTAAAGCGCTCAACGAGGCAAAACTTCCAAAGGAAGCGCCCGAAGTTCTTGCGCTTTTGATGAATCCATGATAATATAAAACTGTCCATAATGCAAATACCGTTTTTTCTATGAAATGCATAAGCCTTCGGTTATAACCCTTGATTTTACTCATTTTTTGGGCTGTTTTCGTTTCGCTTCTCATTTTTATTTCTTTTTCACTCGGCGAGCAAATTCGAAATTTTGTACAAATTCCGATAACGGGCGCGCCATGCGCGCCCCTACGGGGACAGCGATACAATGCGCGACTGCTTTTTGCAACATTGTAGGGGCGCGCATTGCGCGCCCGCGTTTTGTGCGGAACTTGCTTCTTACTTAATGATTGTCTTTTAAGCACCTTTCACTCTGATCGACCGCGGGGGGATTTTCTTGAATTTTAAGCATATCAACTACGTGCTGACCGTCATGACCGAGGGCTCTATCACCGCGGCGAGCAAAAAGCTGTTCGTCTCTCAGCCCGCGCTTTCGCAGACGATCAAGCTCATCGAGCAGGATCTGGGCGCGCCCATCTTCGACCGCTCCACCGATCCCATCTCCCTGACGCACGCCGGGCAGCGCTACGTCGAGGCGGCACAGGCCATTTTGGATATCGACCGCAACCTCCACGCGGAAATCGCCGAAACCAAGAAAGAGGTGCACGGCCGCATGCGCGTGGGCATTTCCAGCCAGCGCGGCATCCAGCTCCTGCCCCTGATTATCCCTGAGTTCATCAAGCGCTACCCCTATGTCAAAATCGAGCTGCTGGAATACGGCAGCGACACCCTCGAGCGGCTCACCGCCGAAGGCCAGTGCGATCTGGGGCTGATTACCACCGCCGTCAAGCCCAACCGCCTCAACTATGTGCTCATCGAAAACGAGCAGGTCGTGCTGATGGCCGCGCGCTCCACCGAGCTGGCGCACCGCTTTGAGGATGGCCAGCCCATCGACATCAAGGACGCGATGGGCGAAAAATTCGTCTGCATGACGGAAAGCCACAGCGTCCGCACCATTCAGGACAGGCTCTTTGAGCGCTGCAATTTCAAGCCCAACGTCATTCTGGAAACCGATAACATGGAGGCCGCCAAGCACGTCGCCGCGCGCGCCAACGCCGTCATGCTCATCCCCCACGTCTACGTCGTCAATTCGATGGAGCTGAAATACCGCGTTCAGTGCCACCCCATCAAGAACAACGATTACGAGCGCCATTTCTTCTTCTGCTACCGCAAGGGCATGTATCTGACCCGCTATATGGAGGATTTCGGCCGCATCGTCTGCGACAAGCTGAATGTGCCGTTCAACATGCCGGGGCACGAGGCGTAAGCGCAGAATCCCGCTCCATTCACCGCGCCGGGCGCGGTTTTTTCTTTTGTTTACGAAAACTTTTCGGAAAAATAAAGTTTGTTATTTTTAAGTGAGCGCTTGATTCTCGATAACTTTGTGCTATACTTATTGAGTGGTTTATTCGTTTTTTATGGCGTGCCTTTGATGCGCCCGCCGCCGGTGGAAGCTGTCAGCGGACGGAAAAACACTTGGGAGGAATGAAAATGAAAAGAAGGATTCTGGTTTTTCTTCTGGCGCTGTGCCTCGCGGCGGCCTCGTTCCGGTGACTGCGTTTGCCGGGGGGTATACCTTTGGCGGCGGAACCGGCACAAAGGAAGACCCTTGGCTGATTACCTCGCGCGAAGACCTGATCGATCTGGCGAACCGCCTGAACTCCGACGTCGCGGCAACAAACTATAACAACTTCAATGGCTGTTATTTTAAGCAGACCGCTGACATCGACCTGACAGGCGTTAAATGGGAACCAATCGGCTATTCAGGCGGCACATGCTTTTCAGGCAATTACGACGGTGACGGGCACATCATCGCAAACGCATATTCAAAGGAAAAGCAGACATTGATACAGAAGGTAATTACTCTTCAACCGCAGGAATATTTGGATGGGTTCTCTTTGGTTCTGTTCAAAATCTGCACGTCAAAGCCGCCACATTCGAGGCAACCGGAAAAAACGATTACAGTTTTGTGGGCGGCATTACAGGCGTGTGCTATGGCGCGTCCATCCAAAAACTGCTTGGTTACCGATTCCAAATTGGAAAGCAGGCAAGAAAACAACAATAACTGCGCCGGAAGCATCGCGGGCTACTCCGCTGGCGGTACATTTGAAAACTGTGCCGCCGAAAACAACAAGTCAAGAGCATGGCTTACGGCGGCGGTTTTGTGGGTGAAGTAGACGATGACAACGATGGTATAACCACCCCGTCTGCTTTTTATAAATTGTTATGCAACCGATTGCACCGTGACAGGCGTTACTCCGAATAAAAGCGGTTCGAGCTTTATTGGCGGCTTTGCCGGTCAAATAACAAATGAAAAGCCGACCGCTGAAAATTGTTTTGTATATCGCGTTAAGCTGTCCACTGATGGAACGTTTGCGTCAAATACATCCATCGGCGTTTTTGCGGGCAATCTATGGGGAAATCCGTCTGCTCACTACCAGAGTAAGATCATCACCAAAAACTGCTTCTATGGAGAATGTGGAACGACAGAAAAGGCGGAAGGTGCCGAGCAAAAGACGGCAAAAGAATTTGAAAACGGAACCGTGGCAAAGCAACTGGGCGGCAAATTTGTGCAGCACGGTGGTTCTCCCTCGCTGTCTATCGAACCCGCAGATTATAGCGCGGTTGACGCGGCCATCGCCAAAGGCAAACGCGCTGAACAAGGACGACTACAAGGACTTCTCCGGCGTTGAAGCCGCTATCAACGCCGTTGACCGTAGCAAGAAGACCCTTAAGGAACAGGGCGAAGTTGACGCGATGGCAAAGGCCATTGAAGACGCGATAGCCGCGCTGCAATTCAAGGGCGCGGATTACAGCAAGGTTGACGAGGCTATCGCCAAGGCAAATGCTTTGAAGAAGGATGACTACAAGGATTTCTCCGCTGTTGAAGCCGCCGTCAGCGCCGTCGTTCGCGGCAAGCCGCTTTCGGATCAGGCCGCAGTTGACGCGATGGCAAAGGCCATTGAAGACGCGATTGCCGCGCTGGAGAAAAAGCCTGTTAAAATGGCCGTGCAGCTTCCTCAGACGGGCGACGATTCCAACCTTGCCTTGTGGACGGCGCTTCTGCTCGTCAGCGGCGCAGCCATCTGCACGATGATGGCGGGCAAAAAGAAGAATTACGAAAAATAACAAAATAAATCCTACACAAAAACGCGGGCGCACATGACACGCCCGCGTTTTAATTTGCTTAGGAGTCCTCCGTCATTCGCGCCCCAGCAGCGCCGCGCCGATGATGCCCGCGTCCGCGCCGAGCTGCGCAAGCTGAATGCTCGGATACGGCAGGGTTTTGAAAAACACCAGCGGCCGCACCGTCTCGCGCACCGCGTCGAGCAGATATTCGCCCGCCATGGATACGCCGCCGCCCAGCACGATCACCTCCGGGTCGAGCACGTTGAACAGGCTCACAATGCCGTGCGCCAGCCCCTTGACGTATTCATCAAACACCTGCTTGGCGGTCGCGTCGCCCGCCTTGGCGCAGTCGATGACGATTTTCGCGTTGATCTTCTCCGCGTCGCCGCCGCAGCGCGCGAGAATCGCGCTCTCCGGGTGCTTCTCCACCGCGCGCTTGGCCTCGCGGATGATGGCCGTCGCGGAAGCATAGCGCTCAAAGCAGCCCTTGTTGCCGCAGGTGCACAGCTCGCCGTCCATCTTGATAATCATGTGGCCGATTTCCGAGCCGATGCCGTGCGCGCCGGAATACGGCTTGCCGTTGATGACGATGCCGCCGCCCACGCCCGTGCCCAGCGTGATAAACACGCTCGATTTCGTGCCCTTGCTCACGCCCGCGATGGATTCGGCGTAGCCCGCCACCGTCGCGTCGTTATCGACGACGACCCGGTTCGGCAGATATTTGCCCATCTCCGCCACAAACGGAACCTCGTGCCAGCCGAGGTTGGTGCAAAACGGGATGATTCCCGTCTTGGGGTCGCATATGCCCGGCACGCCCACGCCGATGGCCGCAATATCCGCCATCGCGACGTTCGCCTGCTTCGCCACATCCTCGCACAGCGCCGCGATATCGCGGATGATCGCCTGATACGGGCGCTCCTTCATCGTCGGGGTCGAGCCCTTGGATAGAATCTCGCCGCGCTCGTTCACAACGCCCGCCTTAATGCCCGTTCCGCCCAAATCCACACCGATGTACAGCATAACGTGTCCTCCTCTTATTCGCTCCCCCCGCCGCGCCCCGGCCGGTCAGAGCCGCGCGCGCCCGGAAAGGGATTTATTCCTGATGGGTGTAATGCTTTTTGAGCCTGCGGTCCAGCTCGGCGACCGCGTCGTAGCCCTCCGCCTTCAGCCGCCAGTTCCGCGCCGCGATTTCCACCACCATCGCCAGACTCCGGCCGGGGCGCACGGGCAGCTCGATCAGCGGCAGCTCCACGCCCAAAATCTCCATCGTCTTTTCCTTGTTGCCCAGGCGGTCGTAATCCTTGCCCTCCTGCCAAAACTCCAAATGGATCACCAGATCAATGCGTGAGCGCCGCACAATCGAGCCGATGCCGAAAATCGCCTTGATATCCACAATGCCCACGCCGCGCAGCTCCATGAAGTCGCGCACCATCTCCGGCGATTCGCCGAACAGCGTGCGCCCCACGCGGGAGATATCCACCACGTCGTCGGCGACGAGCTGATGGCCGTGCTTAATGAGCTCCAGCGCGCATTCGCTCTTGCCCACGCCGCTTTCGCCGGTAATCATCAGCCCCACGCCGAACACATCCAGCAGCACGCCGTGGCAGGTCTGCCTCGGGGCGAGTGCCTCGCTCAAATAGGCGATGGCCTTCGCCGAAAAGAGGCTCGTCTCCTCGTCCGATCCGTACACGGGCACGCCGTTTTTGCGCGCCTGCCTGAGCAGCTCCGGCGGGCACTTCATCTTTCGGGCGATGATGATGCAGGGGATGTCATACGGAAAATAGCGCTCGAGCCGTTCGCAGCGCACGTCCTCCGGCAGGTTATCCAGATAGGCCATCTCGGTTTTGCCGATGACCTGCGGCCTTTCGAACGCAAAGATGTCGAAATACCCCGCGAATTGCAGGCCGGGTCTGCAAAGGTCGGCCATCCTGATGCAGGGCTGCTTTTCCTTTCCCGCGTGGCTGATGGTTCGCAGCGTCATGGCGCTGGCGAGCTTTTCGGGCGATATGCTCATCATCCGTTTCCTCCTGTCCGTCTTACGTTCATTTATACCCCATCGCGCGCGGAAAGACCAGCTTATTTTTGCCTCAGTCGGCTGCTTGCGCGGGCGATTTTGCGCCGTTTTCCATACAAAAAAGGCTGACGCCCCGCGGCGAATCGACGCCGCCGAGGTCATCAGCCTTTTTCAGTTGTCACAATCCCACGGCTCTGCATCTTTTGAGAATCCGCAGGGCTCTGGCGCTGTGCACCAGCTCCATCACCGCGCTGATCTTGTCCGCCGCGCTGACCAGCGCCGTTTCCCGGTATCTGGGCAGCGCGATGTTGAGCGGAAACATGTGCTTTTTGATCACGTCGCGCTCGATCTCGTTCAATTCAAACTGCTTCTGCGCGTTGCAAAGCGCTTCCCGCGCGTGGGTGAAGCCGTGCAGCGGCCGCATGCTGGCCGGATCGTTCCAGTTATACATGAAGAAATCGTGCAGCAGCGCGCCGCGCACCATGCTCCTTCTGTCCACGCGCACGCGCCATTTATCCGCCAGCCGCAGCGCGATGTAGCACACCGCCAGACAGTGCTCGTACCGCGAGACCGTGCCGTGCTGCGGGAACGTGCGCAAAGCCTGCATATCCCGGTTTTCCAGCACGTCCCGACCCAGTCGGCACATTTCGCGAATCGTCAAATCGTTCGAGTTCATGTCAAGCGCCAATGGAATCGCCTTCTTTCAAACAAAACGCGCTCAGTCGCCTACAAGCGCCAGCAGGTTGGCCAGCACGCCCGGATGCATCACCAGTGATGCGGAGAGCTTCGCGGCCTGCTGCATCACCTCGTTTTGAATCTGGTCGAGCTGCGCGTCGGTGAGCTGGGTCATGTCGATGGCCTGACCGCCCGCAAACTCGATTTCCTCATAGTCCGCCTGCTCGAGCGTCACATTCGCGCCGAGCTTGAAGATATCCGTCAGCGTCAGCGAAACGTCGGCCAGCGTGGCGAAAGCGTCGCCGTCGGTCTTCGTGTTCCCCTCGACGGCGGCGATCAGGCTGTATTCGTCCTCGCCGTTGTCGCGGTAGCTCAGGGCGACGCTGCCGGTGAAATGCTCCACGTCCGCGCCGTCGTCATCCGGCTCGACCACGAAATGCGACACGCTGTTCACGCCCAGCCCCATCGCGGTATCGGCCTTGGTGTCCTTCAAATCGAGATAGCCGTTCAGGCTGCTGTCCTTCACGCCGTTCACGTCCAGCCCGTTCTTCGCTTTCACGTCGCCAATGAGCCGCTGATCGTTCAGGAGCTGCAATTCGCCGTGGCTGGTGACGATGGGCTGCTCGTTTTCGTCGTGCTTGACAGAGTAGGTGAACGCGCCCTCATACGGCACAACCTCGGTGAACTGCGGCATTTCCGCGTCGAAGCCCACCGTCTCGCCGAAATCGTCGTAGCTGACGATCATCTTGAGCACGTTGTCCGTGCTGTATTCCCATGCGTTGTTGGTGTATTTGACCAGCTTCTTGAAGAAGTAGGAAACGTCGTTGTAGGTGCACAGCGCGCCGTCGTCCGCAACGGCGTGGGACGGCTGCACGTAATCCACCGCCGGGTCGATCTGCTCGTCCTTGAAGATGCTGTCGATTACCTGCCGCGCCTGATAGCGGGTCACGCCGTTTTCGGCCAGCACGTCGGCGATCGCCTGCTGGAACTTGCCCTGCGTCTCGCAGATCGTCGCGGAGATGTTCCAAAACAGCGTGTTGAACTTGTCCGCGTCGATGGTGCCGACCATGCGCTGCGCCACCGCGTCGCGCGTCTCGGTCGCATCCAGATAGGTGTCGTCAAAGACGTACAATTCGCCGGTGTCCATCTGCGTGCCGGAAACCCAGCCGAGCAGATGGCTCAGCATCAGCACGCCCACGTCGGAGGCGGTGATGCGCAGGCGCTCCATCGCCGGGTAATCGTCAAAATCCGGGTCGTCAGCGCTCTTGCCCGGCACACCGGAAAGCAGCCCCTCAAAGCTCGCCGAAGCCAGCTCGCCCTCCGGCAGCGCGAGCACGAGCTTGCCGGTCAGGTTGGTCATCATCTGCACCGAGCCGTCGGCGTATGCCAGCGCGTCCGCGCTGAAAATCGTCAGGCCGTCGGTTTCGATCTCCGCGTGGATGCGCGCCGTTCCGAAATCATCGTAGAACGACATGTGCAGCTCGGTCGCTTCCATCAGCGAAACGACCGCGTCCAGCTTCTTTTCCAGCTTTTTGTCGCTCAGGCTCTTGACGACGTCGCCCAGCTCCAGCCGGAAGCCCGCGCTGAGGTTGAGCTGATTGCCCGCCACATAGCTGTCGGAAATTGCGGTCGTCGTCAGCTCGCCCGCCGCATAATTGCTCTCCGCCAGAGACGCGGCGGGAGACAGCAGCATTATCGCGGCGCTCAGGCCGAAAGCCGTCACTTTGTTTTTCAAGCTCATAGGTTGCCTCCTTGCTTTTTCTCACAAACCATCCGATATGCTCTTTTTCGTCTGTTCATCCAGTTGCCGGTACAGCCGCCTGCTCAGCGCCCGAACGGCCTCTTCAAGCGTCCACGGCTCCGCGTCGCTGTCCGCCTGCGCGCCGTCCGGCGCTTCGCCGCCGATGGTCACGCGCATGCTCGCGCCGCCCTGCAAAAACGTGTTTTCGTTCAGCATCAGCTTGCCGGTCAGCTCGCAGTCAAGCGTGTCCGCCGTCGCTTCCCCGGTCGTCACGCGGATCACGTTTTTTCCCTCCGCGTCGATCCGGTTCAGCCCCTGCATGTTTTTGCCCGGCCGGTTGTCCTTCTGCGTCATGTTGACGGAAACGGTGATTTTCTCGTTCAGCGTCTCCCCGTCCGCCGTCCAGTCGTTTCTCTGGTTCACCTTGAGCATCATGTAAACCGAATAGCCCTCCAGCTTGCTGGTCCTTGAGTCGTCGTGGCGACGCTCGTCTGGCCCTTCCGGTCTTTCTGCTCGATCTTGTCCTGAC
>VOFB01000458.1_pt1 | contig 122000 bp, 144 predicted proteins | sample 5384141 | NCBI WGS metagenome assembly VOFB01 (sample SAMN12384721, study PRJNA508395) | human gut metagenome | isolation source: healthy gut A | host: Homo sapiens
CCCGACCTCGCGAACCGTCCCATGCTGGTCGCCGGCAACAAATGCGACCTGACGACCGACGAGCAGGTAGAGGATTTCCGCAAGTTTGTCGAGGCGCAAGGCTATGAATTCTTTCCAATCATGGCGGCAATCCGCTATGATGTTGATCCGCTTTTGAATAAAACTGCAGAACTGCTTTCCACGCTGCCGCCGGTCGCGCATTTCGAGCCGGAACCGGAGCCGGTAAAGCCTGTCGAAGAATTCAGCAGCAAGGCAAAGGTCGATATCCGCGTGGAGGACAACGTGTATTTTGTTGAGGCCGATTGGCTCTTAAAGCTCATCTCCGCCGTCGATTTCGATGATTACGAGTCGCTCCAGTACTTCCAGCGTGTGCTCATTCACACCGGCGTTATCGATGCGCTGCGTGAGGCGGGCATCCAGGAAGGCGACACGGTCAGCATGTATGACCTTGAATTTGATTTTGTAAACTAAGAGGGTGGCTATTTGGAAAAAGTTCTATCAAACGGAATCGGATCCGAAGCAGTTAAGTCCCTTAACGCTCGCTTATGTGGGTGACGGCGTGTACGAGCTTTTCGTGCGCGAATATATCGTCTCCAAAGGCAACTGCCCCGTGAAAAAGCTGCACAGCCGCGCCGTTTCGTTCGTGCGTTGTGAGTTTCAGGCGAAGGTGCTTAGTGAAGTGCTGATGCCGCTTTTCACGGAAGAGGAAAAAGAAGTCTGCCTGCGCGGACGCAATGCGCACGTTTCGCACGTGCCGAAAAACTCAAGCGTTGCGGATTACCACGCAGCCACAGCATTTGAATGCGTTTTCGGCTATCTTTACCTTAAAGGCGAGCTGAAGCGCCTGCGTCTTTTCTTCGATAAGATCCTTGAATTCGCAGAAACGGAGGAAACCGCACATGCGCAAAAATAAAGTTGCAAAAAACGTGAAGGAATTTCTGCTTGACCTGATTTTCATGACGGCGGGTTCCGTTATTTACGCGGTCGGCCTGAACGGCTTTACCGCGCCGAACAACATCGCGCCGGGCGGCGTGAGCGGTATCGCCATCGTGCTGAATTATCTATTCGGCACGCCCGTCGGCACCGTGATTTTGCTTATTAACGTGCCGATCATTATTTGGGCGATCATTGAGATCGGCTATAAGCTCGTCACCAAAACGATGTTGGCGGTCGTGTTAAACGCTGCCTGCATCGACATCGTGGCGCTGTTCATGCCGGTTTACCACGGTGACCCACTCATCATCACACTCATCGGCGGCGTGTGTGAGGGCGTTGGTCTTTCACTCGTCTTTATGCGCGGTGCCACGACCGGCGGCACGGACATGATCGCGCGTCTGCTCAATCATCGCCTGCGCCATCTTTCCATGGGCAAGCTGATGCTTGCCGTAGACGGCTGCGTCGTGCTGTTTTCCGCCATCGTATATAAGAGCATTGAAAGCGCCGTGTACGCGTGCATCGTCATTTTTGTATCAACAAAAATCATCGATACAATTCTGTACGGCACAGATGCGGGCAACGGCAAAATGTTCTTCATTATGTCCCGTAAAAACGATGTCATTGCCGACCGCATCATCAAGGAGATGGACCGCGGCCTGACGTTTCTCAAGTCCCGCAGCGGCTATTTGAACAGGACGGCGAGGTGCTCTTCTGCGCTGTGCGTCGCTTTGAGGTGTTCCGCATCAGTGAGATCATCCGCGAGGAAGACCCCGATGCGTTCGTCATCGTCGGCGATGCCGGTGAAATCGCCGGTGAGGGCTTCAAACCCGTGCGCTCCGACGACCGTACGCTCGGCGAGATTATCAAAGCTATTCGCAAGACGGGCGATAAGCCGGTCAGCGAGCCGAAAGAATAAATTCGCATAGAAAAAGCAGACAAGCGCATCGCCTGCCTGCTTTTTCCGGTTTTTTGTGTTACCGGCAGCTTTTTTCACTGCGGTTTTCCGTACGATTTTCCGTGCCGTTATTCACGCGGTCGGTTGTCTGACGGTCGCTCTTATTGCGGCTTTGTTTCTGGTTTTTGTTTGTATAATTCTTGTTTTCGGAATTTGCCATGTGATTCACCCTTCCGAAAGCTATTATGCGCACGGTACGCGCGTTTATGTACCGAATTTACGAAATTAGGAAAGGTGGGGCGGCCATGGAATTGCCCGCAGCTTTTGAAAAACGAATGCAGGATATGCTTGGGGCAGAATATACGGCGTTTCGGGCGTCTTATAACGAACCGCACAAACGCGGCATTCGTTTGAACACTGTAAAATGCACAAAAGAGCAGCTTGAACGCGCACTGCCGTTTACACTGGTGCAAACGCCGTTTTCGCCGCTCTCGTTTTATGCGCCGACAGATACCAAAATGGCGGCGCTGCCGCTCTATCATGCAGGCGCGTTTTATTCGCAGGAGCCGTCCGCGTCTTCGGCCGTCACGCTTTTGGCGCCGGAACCGGGGGATAAGGTGCTCGACCTCTGCGCCGCACCGGGCGGTAAATCCACGCAGATTGCCGCGCTGACCGGCGACACCGGGCTTTTGTGGTCAAACGAAGTTGTGCGCAATCGCGCCGCAATTTTATCCTCCAATTTGGAGCGCATGGGCGTGCGTAATACAGTCGTTTCCAGCGTATATCCGGAGATGCTTGCGGAAAAGCTCGGCGGGTATTTTGATAAAGTGCTCGTTGATGCGCCGTGCTCCGGCGAAGGCATGTTCCGCCGCGATCCCATTGCCGTGCAGGAATGGAGTCCTGAGCACGTGGAGACCTGCGCTGTACGTCAGCTCGCAATTTTATCCTCCGCCGCACAGTGCGTGCGCGAAGGCGGCATTTTGGTGTACTCTACCTGCACGTTTTCCACGGAAGAAAATGAGGGCGTTGTGCAGAAATTTCTCGAAAGCCACCCGGAATTCGTGCTTGAAAAGCCGAATGTCACATTTGGTCGCCCGGCCTATGGCGTAGACGCTGTGCGCATTTTCCCGATGGACGGGGGTGAGGGGCACTTTGCCGCGCGCTTTCGCCGCGTTGCGCCATGTGAAGAACGCTTTGCGCCGTTTAGCTTTAAACCCGACCGAGAGACGCAGGTGCATGCCGAAGAATTGTACACATCTCTGTTTACCGATGCACCGGGAAGATTCCAGCGCGTGCGCGACCGTGTGATCTTATTGCCAAATGAACTGCCGGACATTGCAGGACTTTCCGTTCTGCGCGCCGGTGTGGAATTCGGCGAGGCAAAAAAGAACCGCATCGAGCCCGCGCATGGCATTTTCATGGCAAGCCGTGCAGGAAACTGCCGCAGCGTGCTGCATCTCACATCGAACGATCCTGCTTTATTCGCGTTTTTGCGCGGCGAAGAAATCCCCGCAGAGGGGCTTTCCGGTTACACCGCCGTCGCCGCAGACGGTATTGTAACGGGCTTTGGCAAGGCATCGAACGGCGTTTTGAAGAATCGTTACCCAAAGGGGCTGCGCACGCACCTGTAAAGGTGCATTCGTTTATACAAAAAGAACAGAAAGCTTCGCAAAGCCAAACGGTTATTTGTGAAGCTTTTTTTGCAATTTAAACCTCGGCAACTTGCAAAAAGGCAAATACGTGCTAAAATGTGTATAAGCAAACAGGAAAGAAGTGTTTTTTGATGCAGAAAATCCAGATTGAGCGTACCACTGCGCCTAAAGCGAAGCCGGCAGACGAAAGCAAGCTCGGTTTCGGTAAAATCTTTACAGATCACATGTATGTGATGGAATATAACCCGGAGCAGGGTTGGCACGATCCGAAGATCATGCCGTATCAGCCGATCGTCCTTGATCCGTCCGCTATGGTTTTCCACTACGGTCAGGAAATGTTCGAGGGCATGAAGGCTTATAAATGCGCAGACGGCCGCATCCGTCTGTTCCGCCCGAACAAGAACATCGAGCGTGCAAACAACTCCAACAGAAGACTTTGCATCCCGGAGATCCCGGCCGATGATTTCCTCAATGCGATCAAGACGCTCGTCGCCGTTGACGCAGATTGGATTCCGAGCCGTCCCGGCACTTCTCTTTATATTCGTCCGTTCGTCATTGCAACGGATCCGTTCCTCGGCGTACGCCCGTCGAACACCTATAAATTCATCATCATTCTTTCCCCGGTCGGCGCTTACTATGAGAGCGGCCTCGATCCGGTAAAGATTTGGATCGAAGACGACTATGTACGTGCAGTCCGCGGCGGCATCGGCGAAGCAAAGACCGGCGGCAACTACGTTGCGAGCCTCGCGGCACAGGTAAAGGCACACGACGAAGGTTACTCTCAGGTTCTGTGGCTCGACGGTGTTGAGCGCAAGTACATCGAAGAAGTCGGTGCTATGAACATCTTCTTCAAAATCAACGGCACCGTTGTCACTCCGATGCTGAACGGCAGTATTTTGCCGGGCGTTACCCGTGCATCCTGCATCGATCTCTGCAAGCACTGGGGTCTCCCGGTCGAAGAGAGAAGAATCTCCGTTGACGAGCTCGTTGAGGCGGCCCGTACCGGTGCACTTGAAGAGTGCTGGGGTAGCGGTACCGCAGCCGTTATCTCCCCGGTCGGTGCACTCCGTTACGAGAACGAAGTCATGCAGATCAAGGACGGCGGCATCGGCGAATTCAGCCAGAAGCTGTACGACACCGTCACCGGCATCCAGACCGGTAAGGTAGAAGATACCCTCGGTTGGACTGTGGAAGTCACACCGCTTGAGAAGTAATTCGAATATTTGAACATTCAAAAGGCCGAGCCCGCGTGGTTCGGTCTTTTTGTATAAAAGAAGAGCTCTGCGACCGGCAAAAGCCAAATGCAGAGCTCAGTTTATATCCGAATCAGTTTTTCTGTATAATCCATGTTCGCAGGGCGGCGATGCTCTGTGCACAGGCTGTAAAGATTATCCGCGCGCACTTCCAACTCAAACACACGTCTGGCTTCCGGCGAAAGCTTCTTCACGTCCGCAGGTCGTGCGATGATCGGCAGCATCGGCTTCGCTTTGTGCAGGATCTCCGCGCCGCGGCTCGTCATACCTAAAATGCGCAGGTACGGAGGTAAATTGGGCAGATCGTTCGTGATGCCCAAATACGCGTTCAAAATAATGCGCCGAATGCGCGCGTGGCTGTACCGTTTGGTTTTCACAGCATCAAACAGCTCTGTGCACGTTTCCGCCGTTTCGGCAGCCGCCAAAATGCGGTTTTCAATGCCCTCTGAAACATCCGGCACGCGGCGCAGGTCTTCGGGTGACATGGCAGAGACCGCCGCCAGTACCGCACGGTCGAGATACGAAAGGGAAGCGGGGTACTGCTTTTCCTTTTGCAGCGCACGAATACACACCGCCGTATTTTCCGGGACATACGCGGAAATCTCTTCACCCTCGGCACTCTTGCTGCGGATCAGGCTCGCCGATGCAAACGCGCCGTGCGCTTTGTCGCTGTCGTGGTCAATCGCGATACGCTGCACAGTCTGCGGCGCGATATTAGAATTCAACGATAAGATCGCCTTGCAATACTCTATACCCAAAATGCAATTTGGCTTTGTGAGCAACTCTGCGGTTTCTGCGCCGAGTGCCTTTTTCACAGCCTCCGTACGCGCCGCTGCAAACGAAATGCCTTTTGCAACCTCCGGGCGAATATCCGAATTAAACACATCGGAGTGCAAGTATTCCGCGCAGTGCATGAGGGGAGCGGTATCGCCGGTTTCGCTGCCAAACGTCAGTGTATCTACGCAACCGAGCGCATTTAATAACGAAATGCCGCCGAGTGCAAATTTTTCTGCGCCTGCCACAGCCCACGGCAAGGGCAGCTCCAGCACGAGTGCCGCGCCGTTTTGCAGCGCCAGCCGTGTGCGCGACCACTTATCGAGCACAGCCGCCTCGCCGCGCTGCACAAAATTTCCGCTCATCACACAGACAATGTTGCTGCCGAATTCCTCCGAAATGCGGGAGAGCAGTGCCGCGTGGCCGTTATGCAGCGGATTAAACTCGCAAACAACGCCCGAAATCTTGTTTTTTCCAATCATTTTATAGGAAACTCCTTGAAATTTACATGATTTTGTATTATCATAAGTATAAAGCAATGAAGATCAATTTACAAGCCGCGTTTCCTTATTTATAATTTTGGAAGTGTCGTGCTTATTTTTGTGCGTTTGCACAGATGATCCAATTCAAATTTAACCATGATTCAGGGGGAAGACGAAATGAAAATTCTGGTCATCAACGCCGGCAGCTCCTCACTTAAGTATCAGCTGATCGATATGGACAACGAACAAATGCTTGCAAAGGGAAACTGCGAGAAGATTGGCCTTGAAATGGGCATTTTCGGCCACAAGACGGCAGACGGCAGAGAGAAGAAGATCGAAATCCGCATGGCGAACCACACCGAAAGCGTTCGAGCAGGTCAAGAACGCACTTCTCGACAGTGAAGTCGGCGTTATTAAGGATTTGAGCGAAGTCGCTGCTATCGGTCACCGTATCGTTCAGGGCGGCGCGCTCTTCAGCGAGTCCGTTCTCGTTGACGAAAAGGTCATCGAGGGCATCGAAAGCCTCATCCCGCTTGCACCGCTGCACAACAGCGCACATGTACAGGGCATTCGTGCCTGCATGAGCGTTTTCGGCAAGGAAGTCCCGGAAGTTGTCGTGTTCGATACGGCTTTCCATTCCACCATGCCGCAGAAGGCTTACATGTTTGCTGTGCCGTATGAGTACTATGAGAAGTACAAGATCCGCCGCTATGGCTTCCACGGCACCTCCCACCGCTATGTCAGCCACCGCGTTGCAGAGCTCATGGGCAAGGACATCAAGGATCTGAAGCTTATCACCTGCCACATCGGCAACGGTTCCTCCATCACCGCCATCAAGAACGGCAAGGTCATCGACACCAGCATGGGTCTCACCCCGCTTGACGGCTTCATGATGGGTACCCGTACCGGCACGCTTGATCCGTCCGTTGTCACGTTCATCGCAGAGAAAGAGAACCTCACCCCGGCACAGCTTTCTGACCTCTTCAACAAGAAGTCCGGCCTACTCGGTATCTCCGGCATCTCCAGCGATGACCGCGACATCTGCAAGGCAGAGGACGAGGGCGACGAGCGTGCACACCTCGCACATGAGATGCTCGTTTATCAGATTCAGAAGTTCATCGGCAGCTATGTCGCTGCGCTGAACGGCGTAGACGCAATCGTCTTCACCGCAGGTCTTGGCGAGAACCAGGATACCCTGCGCGAGCGCATCTGCACCAACATGGAATACCTCGGCATCAAGTTCGATCACGAAGCCAACAAGGGCGTTCGCGGCAAGGAGAAGAAAATCTCCGCGCCGGACAGCAAGGTCGCTGTTTACATCGTCCCGACCAACGAAGAACTTGTCATTGCACGCGATACGAAAGCCATCGTTGAAAAGCTGTAATTTCACCTGAAATTCGATACCGGATTCGTTTTTGCGGGTCCGGTATTTTTCATATTTAAATTTTAAGCGAAAATCGCGGGTTTATTTTCTGTTTTTAGCTTTTGAACCGCAAAAATAGTTGCAAATTTGTAACTATTGTGTTATGATTGTAACTGTATAAAACGATCTGTACCATATTCTGCCGCAACAGGACAGAAACCGGCTTTTTGCTTCTACAGGTCGATGCCTTGATAAGGATAGGTGAAAACACATGCAATACAGAAAAAGAATGCTCCGAAAGAAGGGCACGGCTCTGTTGCTTTCTGCGCTGCTATTGGCTTCTGCGCTGCCGCTTGCGGCCCATGCGGAAGAAGTTTCCGCAAAAACAACCGAATACGTGAACTTCCGCTCCGGCCCCGGTACGAATTACAGCTCGCAGGGGATCATCGCTTCCGGCACGACCATCACGGTAACGGATACGAGCAATTCCGAGTGGTACGCCGTGCGTCTCTCGAACGGCTCTACAGGTTATATCTACGCCGAGTATATTTCCATGTCTACCAGCGGCAGCACAAGCAACGGGGAAGAACGCAGTGCCAAAACGACGGAATATGTGAATTTCCGCTCCGGACCGGGCACAAATTACAGTTCTAAAGGCGTTATTTCATTAGGCACCACCGTTACGGTCACCGACACGAGCAACGCCCAGTGGTACGCCGTGCGTCTTTCTAACGGCTCTACAGGCTATATTTTTGCCGAATACATCAGCTTCACGGGCAGCAATACGCCGTCTGCTACGGCGGCACCTACACAGGCGCCATCCAACGGTTCCGAGCAGACCGCAAAAACGACCGAATACGTAAACTTCCGTTCCGGCCCCGGTACGAATTACAGCTCTAAAGGCGTCATTGCATTGGGCACCACCGTTACGGTCACCGACACAAGCAATTCCGAGTGGTACGCCGTGCGCCTCTCGAACGGCTCTACGGGCTACATATTTGCGCAATATTTGAAGCTGAACAGTTCTTCCTCCGCGACGGCAACGCCCGCACCGAGCGGTTCCGAGCAGACCGCAAAAACGACCGAATACGTAAATTTCCGTTCCGGCCCCGGTACGAATTACAGTTCTAAAGGCGTCATTGCATTAGGCACCACCGTTACGGTCACCGACACGAGCAATTCCGAGTGGTACGCCGTACGCCTCTCGAACGGCTCTACGGGCTACATATTTGCGCAATACTTGAAGCTGAACAGTTCTTCCTCCGCAACGGCAACGCCTGCACCGACACAGGCACCGAGCGGTTCCGAGCAAAGCGCGAAAACGACGGAATACGTAAACTTCCGTTCCGGCCCCGGCACGAATTACAGCTCTAAAGGCGTTATCGCTTCCGGCACAACCGTCACGGTCACAGATAGGAGCAACTCTCAGTGGTATGCCGTGCGCCTTGCAAACGGCTCCACGGGCTACATCTTTGCACAGTATTTGAAGGTCACCGGCACGTCGTCCGCAACGCCTACACCTACGCAGGCGCCGTCCCATGATGGCACTGTGCAGGCTAAGCTCACCGCAGACGTAAACCTGCGCCGCGGTGCAGGTACGAATTACGGCGTCATCAAGGTCATCGGCACCGGCACCACCGTTACGGTCACGGACGCGTCGAACAGCCAGTGGTACAAGGTAAAGCTTTCGGACGGCACAGAGGGCTATCTGTTCTCCGAATATCTGAAAGTTACTTCCGGCAATATTGATTCTGCCAAGCCTTCCGCAAAGCCCACGCCGACCCCGGCGCCGAGCAACGGAACCGTACAGGCCAAGACCACATCCGATTTAAATGTGCGCAAAGGCCCCGGCACAAGCTATGGCATCATCAAGGTTATCGATATGAACGTTAACGTTACCGTTACGGAAGCCACAAACAGCAGCTGGTACAAAGTGAAGCTTTCCGATGGCACAGAGGGCTACCTTGCCGCGCAGTACTTGAAGATCACCTCCGGTGATATCAACTCCGTAAAGCCCGGTAACAGTGGAGATGATAACACCAATAACGGCAATAACTCCAATGCACCCGCGACAGACGAATACGTCCGCGTTACGGTCGGCCTCAACCTGCGTTCCGAGCCGAACACGAGCTGTAAAGTACTCACCGTTTTGAGCACCGGTACCGTGCTGAACGTGCTTGACCGCAAAACGAGCGGCTGGGTGCATGTGCGTACGACCGGCGGCGCAGAGGGCTATGTCTCGGCAGAATATGTCACAGCATATGACCCGTCTTCGTCCAGCGCATCGGTCTCCGTTTCTTCCGTCGATCTCGCACAGTATAAGACAATCTACATTCAGGCTTCTGCTTCCGGCTCTGTTACGTGGGAGAGCAGTGATGCTTCCGTTGCAACGGCAAAAGCCGGTGTTTCCGGTCAGCTCTTCATTTACGGCGCTGCGCCGGGCACGGCCAAGATCACCGCAAAGAGCGCAAACGGCACTGCACTTGCCACCATTTCCGTCACGGTCTCCGCGCCGGAAGCTGTCCGCTTTGCGTACACAACACCGAATATTATCACAGCCGGTGCATCCTTCAATTTGAAGGCGGTTACGGATACGCAGAAATCCGCCGTGCGCTTTGAGATTGATGGCGTCGGCACCTACGATACCACGTCCTACGATTCCGAAAGTCAGGGCGACAACAACGTCCGTATTTTCTCTGCTTCGGCTACAATCATTACACCTGGCACCTACACGGTGCGTGCGTATTCGTCTTCCGGCGGCGGTTATTCCTCCGATTACAGAGAGTTCACCATTCTCGTCGTCTCTACAACGGATTCCGATACGACAACAGGCGAGAGCCGCCGCGTAAGTGACAGTATGCTCGACAACATCGCCTCTTATGAAGGCTATGTCCCACAGGTTTCGCCAGACACGCTTGCCGGCAATATCCCGACCGTCGGCTACGGTTACGTTGTTTCCAAGAACACCACATTCTACAATAACCTAACCCGCTCGGAAGCAAAGGCCATGCTGGCCGATACCGTCAACCGCGGCTCTTACACCACAGAGATTAACCGTTTCATCTCGAGCAACGGCCTTTTGATGAGCCAGTGTCAGTTTGATGCGCTTGCAAGCTTCTCTTACAATGTCGGCGCAGGCTACTGGAACGGCTCCGGCAATTGCTACGTGCGTACAGTCATTATGAACGCCGTTGTTCCGCCGCAGGATCTGTCTTCTTCCAATCCGTACGGCGGTAAGGTAACGGCTTCCACACTGCCCATGTATCAGGACCACAGCGCTTCTTCCACGCAGATTACTACGCTTAAGATCAACACAAGTGTGAACATCACCGATTATTACCGCGACTCAAGCACGAAGCAGAGCTGGTACAAGGTCTCTGCAAGCGGCAAGAGCGGTTGGGTGCGCGCAGGCGATGTTGCTTTCAACAGCACCTCCGGTCTCACGCATGACCTGAACTATGTGGACGCCTACACATTCGGCAGCAATCTGCTGGATTGGCATGTGGCAGGCGGCAACTGCTACATCGGCCTGTATTACAGACGCCTTGCAGAAGCTAAAGTATTCTCCTACGGCAACTACGCCGAGGCATCGCCCTCTAACGGCAACTATAAGAAGAATACATACGGCTACAAAGTCCCGAGCTGTCTGTAAAGCCAAATTGCTTTTCATAGTCCTAAAATTAAGCTGTGCATTCTAATGGAGTGCACAGCTTTTCTTTATATGCTCGATAATGTGTAAAGTTTTATCACTTTACATGTTATTTATAAAACGGCAAAGCCGACTGCTTTCACTCAGTCGGCTTGCTTTTTTATCGACCGATTAGCCGGCGATCGACCGATCAGCAGCCACAGCCGCCGCAGCACAAGAGGATCAGTATGATAATGATGATCCAAGAGCAACCTCCGCCAAAACCGTTACACATGATTGAACGCCTCCTTTCGTTTACAGTACAGAATATGAAAGTGGGGAAATGTGTGATGGTCAAAAACAAAACTTCAAAAACTTTTTAAATTTATGCGTTTCCGTTAGTATCATTGAGAAATGATTTGAAATAGAGATAATTTAATGTAATTCCTGAAAATCGTCTAAAATCTAGATTGACAATATATCCGTTTTGCTTATAATTAAAGTCAAAGAAAGTCAAAGACAAAGAAAGGACAAGAGGCGATCAGAAATGCGAATCAGCGACAGCGTTGCGAATTACATCTTACAAATGCTCAATGATGAAAACGGCATCGCGGAGATCCAGCGTAATGAGCTTGCAAACACGCTGGGCTGCGTACCGAGCCAAATCAACTACGTCATCACGTCCCGTTTCACACCGGAGCAGGGATATATCGTAGAGAGCAGGCGAGGCGGCGGCGGTTACATTCGCATCATTCGCCGGAGCATGACAAAATCCGATTTAATCATGCACATTGTCAATTCCATCGGGCCTAAGCTGGACGCAGCTTCTATGCGCGCCATGCTGCGGAATCTTGTGGAAACGGGCGTTGCGTCCGAATCCGACGCTCACCTGATGATGGCAGGGCTTTCGGATTCGGCACTTGCACCGGCGCCAAAAGAAATTCGAGATCAACTGCGGGCATCGATCTTCAAAAACATGTTGCTCGTACTAAATGTATAAAAAGCCATTTTGAAAGGACGGGATGACTTATGATGTGTCAGAACTGCGGAAAGAATCCGGCAACGACCCACATTAAAACCATCGTCAACGGCAAGTTGGCGGAATATGACCTTTGCTCGGAATGTGCAAGGGCAAAAGGCTACAAGAGCTTTTTTAACTTTGATGATATGGACTTTGATTTCAACAATCTGCTCGGCAGCTTCATCGGTGCGCCGACCGGGCGCAGTAATGCGATGCGCTGCCCGAAATGCGGTACTTCCTTTGAGGAGATTGCAGAAAGCGGCAAGATCGGCTGCGCAGAGTGTTACAATGTGTTCCGTGACCGCCTGATGCCGACTATCCACCGCATCCACGGTGCAGCAAAGCACAAGGGCAAAGTACCCGGAAGCAATGCGCTGCGCATTGTGGAACCGGCAGGTAAGATTGCCGTTGTGGAAGAACCCACGCCGATTGAAAAGAAACGTGCGGAACTGAAAGAAGCAATCGAAAAGCAGGACTTCGAGCACGCAGCTGAGCTGCGTGACGAAATCAAAGAAATGGAGAAAGGAGATGGGAACCATGCTTAACGAAGAAAAGAAATGGTATGAAAAAGCAGGTAAAGAAAGTGACGTTGTCATCAGCACGCGTGTGCGTCTGGCAAGAAACCTTGCAGATATGCCGTTTCCAAACCGCATGACGCCTGATCAGAAAGCAGCCGTAGAGCGCCGCGTACGCGATGCGATCCTCAGCGGCAACAGCGCCATCGCATCGGATTTCGACTTCGTGCAGATGGATGACCTCAGCAACGAGCAGGCGGTGTCACTTGTGGAACGCCACATCGTCAGCCCGGAGTTCATCGCAAACGCAAAGGGACGCGGATTCCTCATCTCAAAGGACGAGCGCATCTCCATTATGGTGAACGAAGAAGACCACGTGCGTATTCAAGTGCTGCATGAGGGTCTTGCGCTCAGCGAAGCTGCCGAAATGGCAGACCGCATCGATACGCTTTTAAACGAATCGCTGCGTTTTGCATTTGATTCCGAGCTCGGCTACCTCACCCAGTGCCCGACGAACCTCGGCACCGGCATGCGGGCCTCTGTGATGCTGCATCTGCCGGCGCTCACCGAAAACGGCGCAATGTCCAGAATCTCCACGAATCTTTCGAAGCTCGGCCTTGTGATCCGCGGTACATACGGAGAAGGCAGCAATGTCATCGGCGCCATGTATCAGCTTTCAAACCAGATTACACTGGGTCTCAGCGAAAAAGAGGCTGTGGAAAACTTGCAGAACATTACGATGCAGCTCATTTCCGAAGAGCGCAAAACGCGTGCTTCGCTCAGCAAGAACATCAATGTACAGGACAAAGTAGGCCGCTCCGCCGGCGTGCTGAAAAACGCACGGTTGCTTTCCTGCGATGAATATATGAAGCTTATTTCCAATGTGCGTTTCGGCATTGCAGAAAAAGCTTTTAAGCGGTATAACGCTTGAAGATATTCACACACTGACCGTAGCGGTACAGCCGGCCACCATGGCAGCCGCACACGGCAGCAACCTTTCGGCGGGGCAAAGAGACATTCTCCGCGCAGACGAGGTGCGCAAAGCCCTCAAAGCGCTTCAATAATAGAAAATCAGTAAAGAGAACTGCGATACGGCAGTGATCGAAAGGACGGGAATTTATATGTATAGATTCACAGGTTTTACAGAGAAAGCAAACAATGCCATGAACCGCGCCATCGAAAAGGCGGAGGAACTTGGCCACAATTACATCGGCAGTGAGCACGTGCTCTACGGCTTGATTGCAGAGGGCAGCGGCGTTGCGTTCAACGTGCTGAATAAGCTCGGCATCACGGCAGACGATTACGAACGCCTGATGCAGGAGAAGATTGGCACTTCTTCGCCGACAAACCTCACCACCGCATATTTCACCCCGCGCACAAAGCGCATTTTGCAGATGGCAAAGCTCGCAGCCTCCAAGCTTGGCAGTAACTATGTCGGCACGGAGCACCTGCTCATCGCCATCATTGAAGACGGTGAAAGCTTTGCGGTGCGTTTCCTGCAAATGCTCGGCGTTGACCCGCAGAGCGTTGCGAATGCGTTGTCCTCGGCGCTTTCCGACGGTTATACCGTCGATAAAGCTTCCGGCAACGCGTATCCGAAGGACGAAAACGGCGAAAAGGAAGGCGGCAGTGCACTTGAAAAGTTTGGCCGCGACCTGACAAAGCTCGCAGCCGAAGGCAAGATTGACCCGGTCATCGGCCGTCATAACGAGATTGAACGTGTCATTCAGATCTTGTCTCGTCGTACGAAGAATAATCCGGTGCTCATCGGTGAACCGGGCGTCGGCAAGACCGCCGTTGCGGAAGGCTTGGCGCTGAAGATTCATGAAGGCGAGGTGCCGGAGCTGCTGAAAGGCAAGCGTCTGGTGGCTCTTGATCTTACCGGTATGGTCGCAGGCTCTAAGTACCGTGGCGATTTTGAAGAGCGTATCAAGTCCGCCATCGACGAAGTGAAAAAGGACGGCAACGTCATTTTGTTCATCGATGAGCTGCACACCATCATTGGTGCAGGCTCCGCAGAGGGCTCTGCCGATGCCGCCAATATCTTAAAGCCGGCTCTGGCGCGCGGTGACTTCCAGGTCATCGGTGCGACGACCATCAACGAGTACAGAAAGTACATTGAAAAAGACGCCGCGTTGGAGCGTCGTTTCCAGCCGGTACATGTCGGTGAGCCGACCGAAGAAGAAGCGGTGCAAATTCTTGAAGGTCTGAAAGATCGCTACGAGGCGCACCATAAAGTACAGATTACCGATGAAGCCATTGAGAGCGCCGTTAAGCTCTCCTCGCGCTACATTGCAGACCGTTATCTGCCGGATAAGGCTATCGACCTCGTCGATGAAGCGGCGTCCCGTGTGCGTCTCAGAACATTCACTGCGCCGGAAGACCTGCAGGAGATGGAAAAGCGCATCAAGGAAGTCGAGATTGATAAGGCGGCTGCCGTCAACGAGCAGGACTTCGAGCGCGCGGCCGAGTTGCGTGACAAGCAGAAAGCCCTTACAGATGAGCTGGAGCAGAAAAAGAACGAGTGGGCTGCAAAGAATGAGCGCAGCAACAGCGTCGTGAAGGCAGAAGACATCGCCGAGATCGTCGCTATGTGGACCGGCATCCCGGTCGTACAGCTGACGCAGGAAGAAAGCGAGCGCCTGCTGCATCTTGAAGATACGCTGCACAAGCGTGTCATCGGTCAGGACGAAGCCGTCACGGCCATTGCAAAGGCCATCCGCCGCGGCAGAGTCGGCCTGAAAGATAAGAATCGCCCCATCGGCTCGTTCATTTTCCTCGGCCCGACCGGCGTAGGCAAGACCGAGCTGTGCAAGGCGCTTGCGGAAGCGATGTTCGGTGACGAAAAGGCTATGATCCGTCTCGATATGTCGGAGTACATGGAGAAGCACACGGTGTCTCGTCTCGTCGGTTCGCCTCCGGGATATATAGGCTTTGATGAGGGCGGTCAGCTGACCGAGGCCGTGCGCCGCAAGCCGTATTCCGTTGTGCTGTTTGATGAGATCGAAAAGGCACACCCGGATGTCTTCAACATGCTGCTGCAAATTCTCGATGACGGCCGTCTGACGGATTCGCAGGGCAAGGTGGTCAGCTTCAAGAACACCATCATCATCATGACCTCCAACATCGGCGCGCGTCTCATTACAGAGAAGCAGCAAGAGCGTCTCGGCTTTGCCACTGCGGACAACAAGTCGACAGAAGAAGACAGCGCAGTCGCCGATTTCGAGCGCACAAAAGAGCTCGTCATGGGTGAGCTGAAGAAGGTGTTCCGTCCGGAATTCATCAACCGTGTCGATGACATTATTGTGTTCCGTAAGCTCCTGCACGACGACATTCAGAAAATCGCCGGCAAAATGCTCGAGGGTCTTAAGGGTCAGCTGCGCGACATGGACATCGCGGTCGAGTTCACCCCGGCTGCTGTGGAAGCTGTTGCAAACGCCGGTTTTGACCCGGTTTACGGTGCAAGACCGCTGCGCAGAGCGATCCGCAGCAAGATGGAAGACCCGATTTCCGAAGAGATGCTCGAGGGCAACATGAAAGCGGGCGGCTCGTATGTCGGCGACTTCAAAGACAGTAAGTACGTCATTGAAGACAAGGCAAAGAAGAGCGGCGACGAAAAGTCGAGCGAAAGCGAAGCAAAGTAATCACACCCGTTAAGGCAAATGTCCTTTAAAGGCACATAGAAAGGCGATCTGCCGGGTAGAAAAATATCCGTGCAGACCGCCTTTTGCTGTCCTAAATCACGCAAATACCGTCTCAATGTGCTTTGAGCACTCGGGCGGAGAATACGTGAATTTATCAATATGGTCGCCCTGAAAGAAATATACAGGCGGCTCGGGTTTATAGGTGTAATCAAAGCATTCCACAAGCACGAGCTTCACCTTCATGCGGTTCGGCAGAATACTTTTGATGAACACGCTGGCCTGCTGTCCGGCATGCACGTTTTCTTTCAGCTCGGCAAGTCCTGCAAGGTTTGGGGTCAGCTCCACAAAAATGCCGTAGCTTTCCACGCTGCGCACGATACCTGCGACCGTCTCGCCGACACGAAAGCGCTCCGCGTTTTCCGTCCACGTGCCGAGCAGTTCGCGGTGGCTGAGCGTGATGCGGTTCTCGTCCTTCATGCGCACCACGGCGCGAATATCCATGCCGACCGTGAACCGCTCCTTCGGGTGGTCGATGCGCGAAACAGAAATGGCATCGATGGGCAGGAGGGAAACAATACCGCAGCCGATATCCGCAAACGCACCGAACGGTTCCAAATGCGTGATGCGCACCGGGATCACATCGCCGCAAGTAAGCCCTGCTATGTACTCTGCCATGCAGCGCTCCTGTGCTTTTCGACGCGACAACACCGCTGTGATTCTGCCGAACGCATCACGAATAAAATCCGTGATGATAAAGCACACAGGCTTATTCACACGTGAAATGATGGCGATGTCCCGCACGGTGCCCTCGCGTATGCCGAGCGCGCCCTCTTCGCGCGGGATAATGCCTCGCATACATTTGAGATCTACAATGAGGTTGTGCTCGTTGTCGCAGATGATACTGCGCGCCTCTAAGATCTTTGCGTCGCGCATCGCGTCGGAGAGGGCGGCAGGCGTCTGCATACTGGCTTTGTTTTCCGCTTTGTCGATCAAATGACCTTCCGGGTAAAATTTCATGTGCTTCACTCCTTTTTAAGGCCGTGCCGCGCAAAACGCTTTCGGCTGCGCCTTAACTACGCCGAAGTATATGAACCTAAACTTTCATTTATGCGTTTCTGAACTTTTCATGAAGATAAACAAAAGGGCTTGCATGTTTTTACCGTGTATATTAAAATAGATATACAGATGCAAAGTATGTCTTTGCAAAAGAAAGGAAACAGAAAAAATGAAGAAAATGAAACTGCTGTGTGCGGCGTTGACCGTAATCATGCTGCTCACAGCTTGCTCCGGCAGCACCTCTTCTGCCGCAGAAAAGGTCATCGGCACTACGGATAAAGTTGTTGCGGCAGATACCTTAAAGCCCTTGGCAAAGGCCAACAAAGAAAAGCTCGGCTATCAGCTCGATATGCCGGAAAAAGGCGAGGAGATTTGTGTGCTGACAACGAACTACGGCACCGTTCGCATGCGCTTTTTCCCGGATGCCGCACCGAAAGCCGTGTACAGCTTTAAATCTCTGGCGCTTTCCGGCTACTATGACGGCATCACTTTCCACCGCGTCATCGATGATTTCATGATTCAGGGCGGTGACCCGCTTGGCAACGGAACCGGCGGCGAGAGCATTTGGGGCGAGAATTATGACGACGAATTTCACAAAAACCTCGTCAACATCACCGGCGCGGTCTCTTGTGCAAACAGCGGTGCCAACACAAACGGCAGCCAGTTTTTTATAAACTGCACGGAACCGGGCAAAATAGACTGGGATACCTACGACCAGTATTATCAGGTCTATAAATCTGCACCGGAACAGTTCACCTCCATGTACGGCGGCACGCTCGATATGGACAAAGTAACGGATGCCTACAAAGAACTTTACGATAAAAACGGCGGCAACACACACCTTGACGGTGCATATTCCACCGCAGGTACCGGACACACCGTGTTCGCACAGGTATTTGACGGCATGGACGTGGTGCGCAGCATCATGGGCGTTGAGACCGACTCGAACGATAAGCCGCTTGAAGACGTCACCATTCTCTCCGCAGAAATCGTACCCTACGAATAAATTTCTTAAACAAATTCAGTATAATGCCAAATCATTTTAAGGAGGAAGTTTCCATGGCAATCGTACATCCCACAGCTGAAAATTTCGGCGCATTGATCCGCGATAACAAGCTTGTTCTTGTAGACTTTTTTGCAACATGGTGCGGCCCGTGCAAAATGATCGCACCGTTCATTGAGGAAGTTGCAGAAGAATACGAGGGCAAGGCCGTCGTCGCGAAGATCGACGTTGACGAAGCGCAGGAAATCGCCGCCGAATACGGCATCTCCAGCATCCCGACCGTCATCCTCTTTAAAGACGGCGCACCCATCCACACCGAAGTCGGCGCACACGATAAGGCTTTTTACGCAAACCTCATCGAAATGCACCTGTGAGGCCGCGCCATGTTCACCTTTGAACGCAAAGCGAATTACTACGAGACCGACCAAATGGGCATCGTGCACCACTCGAATTACATTCGTTGGTTTGAGGAAGCCCGCTTGGAGATGCTACGCGCTATGGGATTGCCGTACAAAAAAATGGAAGATAACGGCATTCTGATCCCCGTGCTGGGTGTTTCGTGCAGCTACAAGCATCCAATTCGCTTTGATGAGACGCTTGTGCTTACACTGCGCATTCAAAACTACAACGGTGTACGCTTTGAAATGGCGTATGAGGGGCACAGCAAGGAGACCGGGCTTTTGAGTTGCACCGGCACTTCGCAGCACTGCTTCACAACACCCGCGTTAAAACCGATCCGTATGCAGAAGCATTTTCCCGCATGGCACGAAGTATTTCTTCAGGCCGCAGAGCAGGACAAATCAGAGTAATTCAAAACACAAAAACGCCCGCCGGGCTGACCGATGTGATCGGAAAGCCCGGCGGGCATTTTTATAAATCTTTAGTTTTTATTCATGTCGCAAAGCATCGATCGGGTTCAGGTTTGCCGCCTTGAAGGAGGGGAGAAGCCCGAAGATGATGCCGATGACCATGGAAAACACCACGGCAATAATGATGGAAGGCACGCTGATGGCAACCGGAGCAGACGTCACGCGCGATATGATTGCCGCAAGACCGATACCGGCACCCACGCCCACAATGCCGCCAAGGCTTGTCAGCACAGCGGCTTCCGTTAAGAACTGCCACAGAATGCGGCTCTTTTTCGCGCCGATGGCTTTTTTCAGACCGATCTCTCGCGTACGTTCCGTAACGGAAACGAGCATGATGTTCATAACGCCGATACCGCCGACGAGCAGGGAGATGCTCGCAATCCAGATGAGCTGCGAATTTGTGGAGCTGCTGAGATCCTGCAAGTCCTGCGCCTGCTTTAAAAGATCCTGTGCCTGATACTTGATCTCGCTGTTCGTCACGTTCGTGTTCATGATCTCCGCCACAGCCTTGCCGGCATCCGTCATGGCTTCCGTATTGGAAACGCGAATGGCCACGTTCTGCGGCTCATCGAACGAATAGAGCGCCGGCCACATGGAGCTTGGCACGAAAATACGGGATGCAGAGCTATCCGAGTAATACGTATAATACTCATCGATGGAGTTGATGACGGGCTCAAACTTGCTGTCTTCATCCACAATGCCAACCACCGTAAACGGAATGCTGCTGATCTCGATCGTTTTTCCGATGGGGTTTTCGCCGTCAAACAGCGAATCCGCCGTATCGGCATCGATGATGGCTGCCGCGTGGAAATCCGTAAAATCACTGTCCACAAAGGTGCGACCGCTTTTCAGCACCAACCCATTCGTCGTGAAATAACTGTTATCCACGCCGAAGACCTGCGAGCCGGAAATGCCGTTGTTGCCGTAGTAAACGGAGTTGTTGTAGTCGCTGCGGCTGGTATAGAACGCCGCATCTTCCACGTTTTTTACGGACTTGATTTTTTCCATCGTGGTCTCGTCACGCACAGGGATGCCGTCCGGCAAGCCGTTATACAGCATTTCGTACTGATAATCGCCCTGATACAGCTGAATCTGCACCGTGTTTGTGCCGGAGCCGATGAGGTTCTTTTTGATTTGCTCATTCGTGCCCTTGATGGTGGACACGATGGAGATGATAGAGGCGATACCGATGATGATGCCGAGCATCGTCAGGAACGAGCGCATTTTGTGCGACCAGATTCCCTGAAATGAAAGTCTGATATTTTCAATCATGCGTCAAGCCCCCTTGCGTCGATGCCGTCATTTTCGTCTGTGTTTTCTTCCATGCCGTTCGCCTTGGCACCATCAATTGCCGAAGTGCCGTAGGGGAAAGCCACATAATCTTCTTCCGTCAAAGTATCGCTCTTGATCTCCAGATACTGGTTGTAGATCGTCTTGCCGGTTTTGATATACGTTTTATGCACACGATTATCGTCGCCGACCTTCAAAACATACTTGCCGCCGTCATCGCTGCGGATATACGCTTTAAAAAGATATATTGCATTGCTTGCGTTATCCGAGGCCGCCTGCAAAGTAATATCAAGGCCCATGCCGTTTTTCAGGCCGTCCGCATCGGCAATGCGCGCTGTAAACTGGTACGTGGAGCTATTCGGGTTTGAGGAGCCGTCATAGTAATAATTGGAATTGTCATTCGGAAAATCGGAGATCTGTACAATCTCTGCCTCATACATTTGTCCGTTCTCCCAAGAGCTCGCCATGACCGTGTCGCCGACATGCACCTTGCCAAGCAGCGACTCATTTAAGGATGCCGTTATATAGAAACCGTCGCCGCCCGAAACCACGAGGAACGGGGAACTTGTGGACATCGCCGTATCGAGGTCTGTGAGCGACTTCACAACGCCGTTCACGGTCGATTTTATTGTAGCGTTTTCAAGATCCAGCTTCGCTTTTTCAAGGTCATGCGCTGCCTGTTTCACATTCAGCTTTAAATCTTGAATCTGCTGCTTTTTATCGGCGATCATCTGCTGCAATTCTTCCGCCGTATACATGGAGCCTCCGGTATCGTAGCTGATGCCCGGATCGGCGTTGGAGAGATCCGGCATTTGAATATCATCCGGCTCGCTGATAACTTCATTAAAGAAGCCCGCGGAAATCTTATCGCCGTCCATCTGCCAGCCCTTTACAAGCGGCAGGTTTTCGTTATCCTGTTCATGCACTTCAAAGCGTGCGACAAACGGGCCGTCCGGCAGTGTGAAATCAGGCTCCGGCGTGGGTACGCTTTCGCCGCCGGTCTCATTCGTTTTTGTGAATGTCATCTGCTTGAACCACGCCATACCGGAAACCGCTGGCGCTTCCGTAGGTTCTATGGGCGCGGGGTAGGGGCTTCCGTGGGTTCTATGGGCGGCGGAGTAGGGGCTTCCGTCGGCGCTGTGGTAGGCTCCGCAGTCGGTTCGGGGGTAACCGTCGGCTGCGGCGTCGCCGTGGGCACTTCACTCGGCTGTGCCGTAGGCTCTGCACTCGGTGTTGGGGTCGGGGTAGGGGTCGCACGCGGGTCTGTCACGCCGAGCAGCTTCAAGAGAAAGCCCTTCGTCAGCACAGCATCTTCCGTGCAAAGAAAGACATACGGGTCTTCCTCCGTACCGGCACCTTTAAACGGCTTCGAGTGCTCTGTAATCTCCGTATACAGTTCCGCCTGCGATTCCGGCACCGGCGTGGGAGTGGGTTCCGGCTCGGGCTCCGGGATAACCGGCTCCACATACGGCGCCGTATTCTGGGGCTTCGTAAGTTCTTTTTCGGCCTGCTCCAGTTCGTATTTCTTCTTTTTTTTCTTCAAGCTCCTTGCTCTCTACCTTCAGCTGGAGCTTTGTCGTATCATACTGCAAAAGCGTATCGCCAATCTTGACAGTATCGCCCTCTTTGACGAAAATCTTAGAAATAGCTTTTTCTTTATCGGGGTAAAGTTCCTGCACAAAGTCACTTGTAGCATTACCGTAGGTGCTGGACTGGTCGCCCCAATACTGTGTGGAGATATTTGAAACCTGCTCCACATCCACCGTGGCATTTGCCGCCTTGCCGTTCACCGCGACCGTCACGCCGGTGATGATCAGCGCGATCACGATCACTACGGAGACCACCGTGATCATGACTTTTTTAAGTGGGAAATTTGCCGGCAGATTCATGCTTCCGCCTCCTTTTCCTCGGGGATATGCTGTTCCGCAAACTGACCGTCGCGAATATGCAGCACACGCTTTGCGTGGTTTGCCACATCGAGATCGTGCGTAATCATCACAACGGTCACACCCTCGTCGTTGAGCGTCTGGAACAGCTCCATAATCTGCGCGCCGGACTGGCTGTCGAGCGCGCCGGTCGGTTCATCGGCTAAAAGAATTTTCGGATTGTTGACGATGGCGCGGGCGATCGCGACGCGCTGGCACTGGCCGCCGGAAAGCTGGTTCGGTTTAAAATCCACACGGTCGCCGAGACCTACACGCTCTAAAGCACGCACGGCACGCACACGTCGCTCTTTTTTTCGGCACACCTGCGTATAAAGGGAAGCGCCACATTCTCCGCCGCGCTCTGGCGAGGCAAGAGATGAAAGCTCTGGAACACAAAGCCGATGGAGTTGAGGCGAATTTCCGAAAGCTTCGATTCGCTGCTGCCGATGATATTCTCACCCGCAAGTGCATACGTGCCTGAAGTCGGCAGATCAAGGCAGCCGATGATGTTCATCAGCGTCGTTTTACCGGAGCCGGATGGACCCATGATGGCGACATATTCTCCCTCATCCACAGAAAGAGAGATGTCTTTTAGAACCGGCACTTCCATTTTGCCTTGGATATACGTTTTATAAATGTTGTGCAGCTCTAAGATCATGCCGTAGCACCCCCGATAACGGTTTCAAAGTTCGACGTCGCGCCATCCGCCGTGTCCGTTTCGCCCTCGGACTCCGTTACAGCACCTTCTGCGGGCATGGCGCTGTAGCCGTTCGGGTCGCCGTCCATATCGCTGCCGTCTTCCGCGGGCATACCACCGTTTGCGTCGTCCGTTTTGGCATCGTTCCTGTCACCGTTTGCGGCATCAATACCTGTGGAATCGTCACCCTGGTTCTTATAGGAAATATCGTCCGTAGCATACATGCCGTTGTGCACACGGTCTTCCACAACGGCCAAGCGATCGTCTGCCGTCACGCCGGACGTAATCTCATATTCGGAAAGGGTATCGTCAAACTTGCCGAGCTGCACTTCACGCTTTTCGATGCGATTCTTATCGTTTACGGCCCAAACATAGTTTTTGCTGCCTTCGTTGAGAATATAGTAGCTTGGCAGCCAAATTCCGGTCTTCACGTCTTCGGCCTCATCCGGCTCCACGTAAACGTGCTGACCGAGCATGAGACCTTTGAAATCATCGAGCACAAGGTAGAAGTTATACTTTGTCGCCTTTGTAAACGAGCTTTCGGAACCGTAGGAAACGCCGCTGTTATTATTGTCGTTTGCGGCTTCGCGTTCAATGCTCTCCACGGTGCCCGTCCAAGTCTGCTCCGGGTCTACGCGGGAGACGACCTTCATTTTCATGCCCTCCTGCAAGGAATAGACATTCAACTCCGTTGCCGTGCCTTTTACACGGTAAGAACCCGTCGCGAGAATCGTAATATACGCGTTCGTAGAATCGCTGCCGCTTGTGTTGGTATTGGAACCGTCATTGATCTGCTTCACAACGCCGGCCATTTCTGCCATGACATCCGTATTTTCAAGCGATTTCTTGAGGTTCTCGATCTCTTTCGCCTTCGTAGACTGATCGTATTCCGTCGATTTCACTTCAAGCTGTGCAGACTGAATCTGCAGGGTATAGGAAAGCTGTTCGTCGGAAGACGCTTTGTTCTTTCCTTCTGCAGGGGAATCAATCTGCTGGTTCAGCGTGGAAATGCGGTTTTAAGGCTTTCCAGCTGTAACTGCGCCTCTTCAAGCTGCATTTGCAGGTCATCCGTATCGTAGCTGAACAACTTATCGCCAACTTTCACTTCCTGGCCGACCGTCACATACAGCTCTGCGATTTTCTTTGTGTCGTCCTTCTGTACGGAGAGCGTCTTTTCCGGCTCCACAACGCCGGAGTATTTCGCCGTCATACCAAGTGAACCCGTGCCGGTGATGTCCGCAACGCTCGTCACATACACCATCTCATTTGGGTCGCTCGGCGCAACGCTGCCGCCGCGGAAGAAAATGAGCCAGATTACAATGCCGATCACGATCACAGCGCCGACGGCAATACCGGCAATTGTGAAAATCTTTTTCTTAGTCATAAAGTCAGTCCTTTCCTCCGCGCAAAACACCCGGCGCGGACTCTCTGATGGTTCTATTATACAGGTAAGCCAAAAAATAAACAACTTAAGAAACTCTTACAAACGCAAAAGATTTGCAAAAATCGCGCTCTTGACCGCGCGTAAAATCGGGGGTAAAATGGTATCGATATAGAAAGGGAGGATCTATCTTATGAAAAATGAACACATCGCTTCATCTGTAACCGAACTCATCGGCAAGACGCCGCTTCTGCGTGCGTCCCGCTTTGCGGCAGCCGCGGGCATTTCCAACGCGCCGCTTTTGAAGCTTGAATATTTAAACCCCGCCGGCAGCGTAAAAGACCGTGCGGCACTGAAAATGATTGAAGATGCCGAAAAAGCCGGCAAATTGAAGCCCGGCGCGGTTATTGTAGAGCCAACCTCCGGCAACACGGGCATCGGCCTCGCATCTATTGCAGCGGTGCGCGGCTACCGCGTGGTGCTCACCATGCCGGAAACCATGAGCGCCGAGCGCCGCAAGCTGCTTTCCGTATACGGCGCGGAAATCGTACTCACACCGGGCAAAGACGGCATGCGCGGTGCGATTGAAAAGGCGGATGAGATCGCGAAAAGTACACCCGGCAGCTTCATCCCCGCACAGTTTGAGAATCCCTCAAATCCTGCCGCACATTATGAAACGACCGGCCCGGAGCTTGTACAACAGACAGACGGCAAACTCGACATTTTCGTTGCGGGCATCGGCACCGGCGGCACCATCACCGGCACGGCGCGCTATTTAAAAAAGCATCTGCCACAGGTACACACCGTCGGTTTGGAACCGGCGACTTCACCGCTCATCACACAGGGCAAAAGCGGTGCGCACGGCTTACAGGGCATCGGCGCAAACTTCATCCCGAAAAACTACGATGCTTCCGTTGTGGACGAAGTGCTGACCGTCACGGATGAAGAAGCGTACAAAATGGCAAAATTATTGGCCCGCACCGAGGGCATCCTCGTCGGCATCACGTCCGGCGCGGCGCTTGCCGCAGCCGTGCGCCTGCTACGCATGCCCGAAAATGCAGAAAAAACACTCGTGGCGCTTCTGCCCGACAGCGGCGACCGTTATTTTTCCACCCCGATCTTTGAATAAACGAAAAGGAATTTCATTTTATGGCAAAAAAATACTACGCCGTCCGCGCCGGGCGCAAAACCGGCATTTTTGAAACGTGGGACGAATGCCGTGCGCAGACGACCGGCTTTAAAGGCGCGTCGTTCAAAAGCTTTCCAACGCTTGCAGAAGCCGAAGCCTATATGCGCGGTGAAAACGATCTGACAAAAGCCACTCCGGCAGAAAGCTCGACCGCAGCGCCTGAAGAAGACGGCGCCGTGGCTTACGTAGACGGTAGCTACCACATCGGCACAAAGGAGTTTTCCTGCGGTGCTGTGCTGTTTTTAAACGGCGAAGAGCTGCATTTTTCCGAAAGATTCACCGACCCCGACCTTGCCGAAATGCGCAACGTGGCAGGGGAGATCAAGGGCTCGAAACTGTTCTGCGCTACTGCATCGAGCATGATGTGCCCTCCGTGACAATCTACCATGATTACGAGGGTGTAGCGAAATGGGCAACGGGAGAATGGAAAGCAAAAAAGCCCGGCACCATTGCGTACCGCGAATTCTGCGCCGCAGCCGCAAAGCACATCTGTTTCCGCTTTGTGAAAGTCAAGGGGCACTCCGGCGACAAATACAACGACCTCGCCGACCGTTTAGCGAAAGACGCGCTCGGCATTCAGTAAAACAGCATAGCAAAAGGCGAGCTGCACGGAGTTGTGCAGTTCGCCTTTTTGTTATACATTACGGAATTTCAGGAGCAAGCTTACGCGTTTTCGCTTCGTCGTACGCGTCCTTAAAGCGCTGCATCGCGGCGTTGAGCATCTTTTCGGGACCTGCGAGGTTTACACGCGTATGCATGGTGCCGCCCTGCGAGAACAGCGTGCCGGCGTCGCAGAAAAGATCATGCTTGCGCAGGAGCTTATCGAGCGCTTCATCGTCGAGACCGAACGTCGTGCAGTCGATCCACATGAGGTACGTGCCCTGCAGATCGCTGTATGTAACGCCCGGGCAGTTTACGTCGATGAACTTGCAGAAGTTCTTGTAGTTCTTGTAGATAAGGTCGATGACTTCTGCAAGCCAACCTTCGCACTCCGTGTAGCCGAGACGGCAGGCCTCAAGGCCGAGCGCACCGGCGGACGGCGTAAAGTGTTGCTGTAAAATACTCTGGAATTTTGTTCTCAGTTCTTCATCGGGAATAACAATATTCGAGGTCTGGAGCGTCGCAAGGTTAAACGTCTTGCTCGGCGCGGTGCAAACAAGATACTTCGGCAGTGCATCCTTGCAGGCATTTGCAAATGCCACGTGCTTATGACCCGGCATGATGAGGTCGGAGTGGATCTCGTCGCTGACCACGATGACGTTGTGCTTTGCGCAGATGGCGCCGAGCTTTGCGATTTCGTCTTCCGTCCAAACGCGGCCAACCGGGTTATGCGGATTGCAGAAGATAAACATCTTGTTTTTTTTCTTCTGCGCACAGCTTCTCAAAGAGGTCAAAGTCAATCGTGTATGTCTCGTTCGTGTTGATGAGCGGGCACTCCACGTTTTTTCTGTTATTGTGCTCAATGGTCATTCTGAACGGATAATAAACCGGCGGCATGGTGATAACGCCGTCGCCGGGATCGGTATAGGCCAGAACCGAAACAGCCAGAACCGTTACGACGCCGTGTGTAGAAACAATTTCTTCTTTCTTAATATCCCAATCGTTGCGACGCTTCATCCAGCCGCATACCGCATCGAAGTATTCCTCTGTGGGGCCGGTATAGCCGAGGATATGCGTATCGATGTACTTTTTCAGACCCTCTACGATCTCCGGCGGGTTTTTCAGCTCCATATCCGCAACGGAAAGCGGTGCAACGTTTTCCGGCAGGTTCGGATGCTCTTTTGTCATCTCGTCCCATTTGCCGGAGCCGGTGTTTTTTCTGGAAACCAGCGTTTCAAAATCATAGATCATTGGTAATTCCTCCTATTCTAAAAATAAGGTAATCTACTTTCAAACGGTCTTATTCAACCTCAAGGTCTGCAAAGAGAAGGTGGTGCAGTCTACAAGACCGCGGTCGGTCAGGCGCAGCTCCGGCAGGCAGGCGAGGGGGATTAAAGCCATCGTCATAAACGGAGACTGAATGTCGCAGCCGATCGTTTCCCAAGCTTTGCCGAGGTTCTCGACGAGTTCGTCCATTTCTTCAGCGGACTTTGTGTTCATGAGACCCGCAAACGGCAGCGGAACACAGCCGAGCACCTTGCCGTTCTGCACAATACACTCACCGCCGCCGCATTGAATGAGTGTGTTTGCAGCAAGTGCCATATCTTCGTCATTCGTGCCGACAACGAGCAGGTTGTGTGCATCGTGTGCAACGGTGGAAGCCATTGCGCCGCACTTGACGTGGAATCCCTTGACAAAGCCAACGCCGTGCTTGCCGGTCTTATTGTGGCGCTCGAAGACGAATGTCTTCAAAACATCCTGCTCCACATCGCTCTTTAATTCGCCGTTTTCAACCTTGAGTTCAACGTGACGCTCATAGTCACCGACATGTACCGGGATAATCTCGATCGCACGGACGGTTGCCGTGCCAATCTTATCGGTATGCACCTTAAAGGTTTCCGGGGTGATCGTCTCGCCGACGTGCATCGTGTCGAGCGCCCATGCGGGAAGCTCAGACTTCGGCAGGTCAATCGTCAGCTTGCCGTTTTCCGCAACAACGTCGCCGTCGATGAGCACGCGGGTGACACGGATGTCTTTTTCGTTATCAATAAATACGATGTCCGCGCACTTGCCCGGGGTGATGGAGCCGAGCTCGTGATCCATCTGGAAGCATTGTGCGCAGTTGAGCGTGACCATCTGGATGGCCGTGACAAAATCGATACCGAAGGAGACGGCACGACGCACGATGTGATCGAGATGACCGTTTGCAACCAGCGTATGCGGGTGGGTATCATCGGAAATCATCGTCGCAAATCGGCTGTCCACTTTGTGCTCCGTGATGGCCTTGGAGACCTCCTGCAGGTCGTGCCAAGCGGAGCCCTCGCGCAGCATGGCATACATGCCAAGACGCATTTTGCGAGTGCGTCCTCCGCACGGGTGGATTCATGACAGCAGCGCACGCCGCTTGCAATGTATGCATTGAGGCCGCAACCCGTCTCCGGGATGGAATAGTGACCTGTGATGATTTTGCCGGCTTTCAACGTTTCGCCGGTAATGTTGTGCGTCGGCTCCGCGGAAGCGGTGATGCCCGGGAAGTTCATCATTTCGCCTAAACCAACGGTATAATCGTGCTTCATTTCCGAGGCAATATCCGCGGCGGTGATCTCCGCGCCGGAATCCTCAAATCCCGGAACAGCCGGAACGCAGGAGGGAGTCGTCAGCATAGCCTTCAGCGGAGTCTTTTCCGCCTCTTCCGCCATCAGGTCAACGCCTTTAAGGCCAAGCACATTGCAGACTTCGTGCGGGTCATAATAAATCCCGACGGTGCCATGGGGGATAACGGCCTTTGCATATTCGATCGGCGTCATCATGGAAGACTCAATGTGGATATGACCGTCAAGGAAACCCGGGGCGATAAGCTGACCCTCGGCATCGATGACCTTTGTGCTTTCACCGATGCAATGTGCGGCATCGCCGACAAGTGCGATACGGCCGCAGGAAATTGCAACATCGATGTTGTCGAGGATTTCATGCGTGCAGACGTTTACGAGACGCGCATTGCGAATGACCGTCTCTGCGGGCTTTCTGCCCATTGCAACATCGGAAAGCGTGCGGGAGCACTCCCAAAGCTGGGTCTTACAAAACTTGAACATAAAAAGTAGCTTCCTTTCTTTTATCAAGAACAACACAACGGAAAAACGCTGCGTTTTTAGCTTTATTTACTCTATCGGGTTCACGGGATTTTTGCAGAACGAATTCATGCAGCACAAAGCACATTTTGGATTACGCGCTGTACAGACCGCTCTGCCGTGTAAAACGGTACGGTGACAAAAGTCGTTGCTCTCCTCCGGCGGCAAGACTGCGCGCAGGTCTTTTTCGACTTTGAGCGGCACGTTGCTTTCGGTCAGGCCGAGTCGTCCCGTGATACGGATGCAGTGCGTATCCGTCACAACGGCAGGTTTTTTGTAAATGTCGCCCACAACGAGATTTGCGGTTTTGCGTCCCACACCGGGCAGCTTTGTCAGCTCATCCACCGTGTCCGGAATCACGCCGTTATACGAATCGCGCAGCACATGGCACATAGCAAAAATATCACGAGCCTTTGTTTTATATAACCCGCAGGAGCGGATGAGCTCCGCAATTTCTTCCTCGCTGCCCGCGCAGAAGGCTTCCAGCGTAGGGAAGCGGGCAAAAAGCGCCGGTGTAACGAGGTTCACACGGGCATCCGTACACTGTGCGGAAAGTCGCGTTGCAATAAGTAATTGCAGCGGATCCTGATATTCAAGCGAACATACCGCGCCGGGATATTCTTTTTTCAGCGCTTCCACAGCAAGAAGCGCACGTTCCTTTTTTGTCATACAGACCTCCGAAAAAGCGGCGGGCAAGCCCGTCTGAATGCTTTATGTTTATTCTACAACTTTTTCATTCGGTTGACAATACCGGAAAAGGGTGGTAAATTTATTTTTATTGAAAGACCGACAAATAACCGCAAAGGGGAAAAAGAATGTCTGCGTTTACCTTAAAGCTCATCGCGCTCGTCACCATGATCATCGACCATGTCGGGGCGATTTTCTTCCCGCAGTTTATCTGGCTGCGCTATATCGGGCGGCTTTCCATGCCGATCTACGCGTTTTTGCTCGTGCAGGGCTACATGCACACACGCAATTTTAACCGCTACGCACTGCGCATGGGTATTTTTGCTTTGCTCTCCGAAGTACCGTATGACCTTTTATTTCAGGGTACATGGCTTGAGTTTCAGCGGCAAAATATCCTGTTCACGTTTTTAACGGCGCTTTTTGTGATGAAACTTTTAGATACTTCCGCAAAAAGCCGCAATATTTTCATGTTCATCGGCGCAGTGATCTTGACAATCCTGCCGTATTTCCTGCATTTCAGCTATGGCGTTTACGGTGTTTTAACGGTACTTTGTTTCTATTTGTTCCAGAAGTACCGCGGTATTGATGCCGTGGCGTTTGCGGCGCTGACCTACGGGCAATATGCGCAGGACGGCAACACGACACAGCTGTATGCCATCGCCGCCGCGATCCCCGTGCTGCTCTATAACGGCAAGCGCGGCGCGCTTTCGCTCAAATATTTTTTCTACATCAGCTATCCGGCACATATGTTATTGCTTTACGCCATCCATTATGTGCTTGCAAATCATCTATTGCCATTTTAAATGGAATAGGGTATAATTTAGTGAAGTACTGCGGCACATAAACCGCAGAGCATATTATTTTTAGAAGGGAAAGATGAAGTATGTACGGTGATCTTCTGAACACGATCGGTTTTGTTGAAACCGCAGACCCCGAGGTCGGCGAAGCGATGGAGCTGGAACTCAAACGCCAGCGCCGCAATCTGGAGCTGATTGCTTCCGAAAACATTGTGTCTCCTGCCGTTATGGCTGCGATGGGCACGGTACTCACAAACAAATATGCTGAGGGCTACCCGGGTCACCGCTATTACGGCGGCTGTGCAGATGTAGACATTGTGGAAAACATCGCCCGTGAGCGTGCTTGCCGTCTGTTCGGCGCAGAGCATGCCAATGTGCAGCCGCACTCCGGCGCACAGGCGAACCTTGCCGTATATTTCGCGCTGCTTCAGCCGGGCGATACCGTGCTCGGCATGAACCTTGCAGAGGGCGGCCATCTGACCCACGGTTCTCCTGTCAACATGTCCGGCGCCTACTATAATTTTGCGGCTTACGGTGTTGACCCCGTTACGCACCGCATCGATTACGATAAGCTCATGGAGCAGGCGTGCGAACTTAAACCGAAGCTCATCGTCGCCGGCGCAAGTGCATACCCGCGCGCGATCGATTTTAAGAAATTCCGCGAGATTGCCGATGCATGCGGCGCATACCTCATGGTCGATATGGCGCACATTGCGGGTCTCGTTGCGGGCGGCTGCCACATGAACCCGGTGCCGTATGCCGATGTCATCACCACAACAACGCATAAAACGCTCCGCGGCCCGCGCGGTGGCATGATCCTCTGCCGTGAGGAGTACGCGAAAAAAATCGACAAAGCCATTTTCCCGGGCACACAGGGCGGCCCGCTGATGCACATTATCGCCGCAAAAGCCGTGTGCCTCGGCGAAGCGCTGAAGCCGGAGTTTAAGACCTACGCCGAGCAGACCGTAAAAAACGCTAAAGCGCTTGCCGAAGGCCTTACAAAACGCGGCATGAAGCTCGTTTCCGGCGGCACGGATAACCATCTGATGCTGCTCGATCTTTCCGACGGCGAGCTGACCGGCAAAGAGCTGGAGCGCCGTCTCGACGAAGTGTATATCACCGCAAACAAGAACACGATTCCGAACGAGCAGAGAAGCCCGTTCGTCACAAGCGGCGTGCGCCTCGGCACACCGGCTGTCACCACGCGCGGCCTGAAGGAAGCCGATATGGACGTCATCGCGGAGTGCATCCACCTGTGTGCGACCGATTTCGACAGCAAAGCCGACGCCATCCGCGCAAAGGTCACAGAGCTTTTGAGCAAGTATCCGCTTTATGACGACTAAAAGGAGAACACGATGAACGCACCGCTTGCAGACCGCATTCGCCCGAAAACGCTCGATGATGTGGTAGGACAACAGCATATTCTCGGCCCCAATAAGGTACTGCGGCGCATCATCGAATCCGGCACTATCCCGAATATGGTGTTTTACGGGCCGTCCGGCGTAGGGAAAACCACCGTGGCGTCCATCATTGCAAAGCAAAGCCACATGCACCTGTGCAAGTTAAACGGCACCACGGCCTCCACCGCCGATATTCGCGACGTGGTGGCACAGGTAAACACGCTGCAAGCGGTAAACGGCGTTTTGCTGTACCTTGATGAGATCCAGTATTTCAACAAAAAGCAGCAGCAAACGCTCTTGGAGTTCATCGAAAACGGCAGCATCACGCTGATCGCTTCCACAACGGAAAACCCCTATTTTTACGTATATAACGCCATTTTGAGCCGCTCCACGGTCTTTGAGTTCAAGCCCGTGGAGAAAGCGGAGGTCGCCCGCGCCGTAGACCGCGCATTCCGCATTTTGTCGGAAGACCTCGGCGAAGAAATCCGGCTCGAAGACGGCGTGACCTCGTATATCGCTTCCGCTTGCGGCGGCGATGTACGCAAAGCAATGAACGCAGCAGAGCTTTGCACGGCTGCCGTACGAAGCGAGGACGAGCCGCGCATCACTATGGAACTTGCAGAGCAGCTTACACAGCGCAGTGCCATGCGGTATGACCGAGACGGCGACGCGCATTACGATATTCTTTCGGCGTTTCAAAAATCCATGCGCGGCTCCGACCCCGACGCAGCGCTGCATTATCTCGCACGGCTTTTGGAAGCGGGCGACCTCGCCTCTGCATGCCGCCGCTTGATGGTGTGCGCCTGCGAAGACGTGGGCCTTGCGTGGCCGCAGATCATCCCCATCGTGAAAGCGGCCGTAGACGCCGCCATGATGGTCGGTCTGCCGGAAGCGCGCATCCCGCTTGCGGATGCCGTCATTTTAACGGCGACGGCGCCGAAATCGAACAGCGGTGAATCTGCCATAGATGCGGCCATGCGCGACGTGAAGGCCGGCAAACTCGGTGTGATCCCGCGCACGCTGCAAAACGTGCATTATGACGGTTCAGATGTCGCTAAAAAAGGCCAGTTTTACCGCTATCCGCACGATTACCCGGATCATTGGCTCGACCAGCAGTATCTTCCGGATGCCTTGCTCGGCGCTTCGTACTATCACTACGGAGACAACAAAAACGAGCAGGCGTTTAAAGCGTATTGGGAAAACATAAAACGAAAGCACAGCTCATAAACTCTATTAACATAACGGAAGGAAGTGCACCGCCATGAACCCGGCAGTCCTTAAAAATTTGTCATACGGCATGTACGTCATCGGCACAAAATATAACGGCCGCCCGAACGCCTGTGTGGCAAACTCGGTCATCCAAATTTCCAGCAGCGACCCCGAAAAAGTGCTCATTGCGCTGACAAAAGATACGCACAGCTGCACCGCAATCCGCGAAAACGGCATTTTTACCATTTCTGTACTCTCCACAGATACACCTGCCAGCGTCATCGGCGCACTCGGTCTTGTCAGCGGTAAAAATGCAGACAAGCTGAAAAACATCCGCCACAAGGTGCTCATTGAAGGCGTGCCCGTCGTAAAGGGAGAACACCTGCTGCTGGTTTTTATGCAAGGTCATCTCCGGCATGGACGTAGGGCAGGAGATGGTCTTCGCCGCCGAGATCATAGCGGGCAGCGACAGCGCCATCGGCACGCCGATGACGTATGATTTCTACCGCAGTGAAATGCACGGTCTGTCGCCGGTCGGCTCGCCGACCTATGTGCCGCCGGAAAGCACGTTTGATAAGAGCAGCGGTGAAAGCTTTGTCTGCTCCGTGTGCGGCTATGTGTACAGCGACCCGAACTTCAGCTTTGAAGAACTGCCGGACAACTGGGTGTGCCCGGTCTGCAAAATGCCGAAAAAGGCATTCGTGCGCAGAAATTAAATAGCTTTTTCCATACTACGAATGAAAGGATTTTTCGATAGACTGCGCATCGCGCGCTATCGGAACCAAAAGACTCATGCAGAAAAATTCTCCGCTTCACGTTTTGGTCATTCCCACATGGTACCCAAACGGTGAGGATAAACTGATCGGCGTTTACCACAAGCTGTTCAGCACGGCACTCGCGGAATACGGCGTAAAAACCAACATGCTCTATGTAGACCGACAGGGGCTGTCTTCACTGCCGAAGTACCCCACGATGCAGAAGCTCTACGAAGAATCGAACACCGGCTATGTGACATACTGCCGCCGTATGCTGGACATCTCCAAATTCAGCGCAGATGCACAGCTCAGCGCTTACTGCCGTACCGTTGAAAAGCTTTACAAAGCCTACGTGAAGAAGCACGGCAAGCCGGACATTCTGCACGCACATGTCACCGTGCCCGCCGGATACGCCGCTGCAAAGCTCGGCGAAAAATATCATATTCCGGTCGTCATCACGGAGCACTCCTCATATTTTGAGCGTTTCTTTGAGGGTAGCACCGCAAAATACGGACTCTATGCTGCACGGCACAGCGTGATGACCTGCGTCAGCGGCTATATGACGGACATTTTAAAAGAAAAACACAATATACCTGCCGAAGTTCTGCCGAATATCGTCAACACCAAGGCATTTTGCGGCGCAAAAAAAACGAAAGACCCGGCACATTTTCGCTTGACGACAGTTTCCGCACTGCGCCCCGGCAAATGCGTGGAAGACGCTTTGCAGGCCTTGAAGCTCTTGCGAGAGCAACACCCGGAAAAATCGTTTTTGTATACGATTGTCGGCGACGGGCAGGAGGAAGCGTTTTATAAAAAGACCGCATCTGAGCTCGGGCTGAACGATATTGTATCCTTTGTCGGGCGCAAGACCGAAAGTGAAATTGCGGAGATTTTAAGCCAGACCGACGCCCTTTTGATGGCTTCGGATATTGAGACGTTCGGCATTCCTGCCGTGGAAGCACTCGCGGCCGGCGTGCCGGTGATTTCTACACGGTGCAAAGGCCCGGAGAGCTTTTTGAACGATGACTGCGCCGAGTTCTGCAATGTGCATGACCCGAAAGATATGGAAGATGCAATTTTGCGCATGGCTGCACGGTCGGACACACTGGATGAAGCCAAAATTCGTGCTGCGGCAAAGCCGTTTGACAGCGTCGCCGTTGCCGAACACGCCGTACAAATTTACCGTGAAGCGCTCGAAAACACAAAATAAACAAAAATAGGGGAGCCTGCGTTTTAAAACGTATAGGCTCCCTTTTCTTTAGAAAGACCGCGCAGGCCGGTGCTTGGGAGGTCACCTAAATTGTTGCTCTCCTTGCCGTCCGGTATGCTGCGCAGATATTCACTGCCGTTGCGGCTCGCAATCGCCACGCCGCGGATGCCGCCCTGCTTTGCAAGCGCCACGCCGTCCGCCTTGGAAAGCACCGTGCCATCCGAAAGCTGGTAGCCGGAAATTTTGCCATTCGTGCGGATCAGCTTCATGATGGTCTTCGCATCCTTGTTCGGTACAGGGTTCATAATGTTGATATTGGCAGGCAGGTTGCCGATCCTCTGAGACATAAAACGATGTTCCTTTCCGTTTGTAATTTTGTTTTGTCCTTTCCGTTTTTCCGGCGCAGCCAAAAGCTGTACGTACCTATTAAGGCTTTTATAAGCGCCGCTGTGCCTATTGTCTCTCCACATACGGTGAATATGCAAAAAGCACGAAAAAACGGGCGAAATTTTGGCGCGGAGCGTTGCAAAGGCCACCGAAATGCGCTATAATAAGACCATAATGACTCGCGCTGCGGTTTTTACGGGATTGCCCGTGCCGGGCGCTAAAAACACAGGAGGCTTCCATGAATTCATGCGATAAGCAGCAGCTTAAGATCACGGCTGCCAAAGTCAGACTTGGAATCATCGAAGGCGTTTACAACGCCAAATCCGGCCATCCGGGCGGTTCCCTTTCCGCTGCGGATATTTTCACCTATCTCTATTTCAAAGAACTGCACATTGACCCGCAGAACCCGAAGGATCCGGACAGAGACCGTTTTGTCCTTTCCAAAGGCCACTGCGCACCGGGTCTTTACGCTGCACTGGCACAGCGCGGCTATTTCTCTGTGGATGAGCTGAAAAAACTCCGCCACATCGGCGCTATGCTGCAGGGTCACCCGGATATGAAGGGCACCCCGGCATCGATATGAGCTCCGGCTCTCTCGGTCAGGGCATTTCCGCTGCGGCAGGCATGGCGCTTGCCGGCAAGATTGATAACAAAGATTACCGTGTTTACTCTCTGCTCGGCGATGGCGAGATTGAAGAGGGTCAGGTTTGGGAAGCTGCTATGTTTGCATCCCACAACAACCTCGATAATCTCTGCCTGATTGTCGACTTCAACGGCCTGCAGATTGACGGCCCGGTCAGCGAAGTTGCCGGCCCGGAACCGATCGACAAGAAGTTCGAGGCTTTCGGCTTTGACGTACAGACCATCGACGGACACGATTTCGACGCCATCGAAGCGGCTTTTGCACATGCAAAGACCGTTAAGGGCAAGCCGAGCGTCATCATTGCCAAGACCGTAAAGGGCAAGGGCGTTTCCTATATGGAAAATCAGGTCGGCTGGCACGGTACCGCGCCGAACAAGGAACAGTATGAGACCGCTATGCAGGAGCTCACCGCTGCACTGCATGAACTGGAGGGCTGCTGATATGGCTGAAATGGTTAAAAAGGCAACAAGAGAAAGCTTTGGCGAGACCGTTACCGCGCTCGCCGCTGAATACCCGGAGATCGTCGTTCTGGATGCAGACCTTGCTGCTGCCACCAAGACGGGCATCTTCAAAAAAGCATACCCGGAACGCTTCTTTGACTGCGGCATCGCAGAGTGCAACATGGTCGGCGTTGCTGCCGGTCTGGCCACCTGCGGTAAAATTCCGTTTGCGGCGTCCTTTGCCATGTTCTCCGCAGGCAGAGCGTTTGAGCAGGTCCGCAACTCCGTTGGTTATCCGAAGCTGAACGTCAAGATCGTCGGCTCCCACGCCGGCATCTCTGTCGGTGAAGACGGCGCTACACATCAGTGCTGCGAGGACATCGCGCTCATGCGCACCATCCCGGGCATGGTCATTCTGAACCCCTGCGATCATTACGAAATGCAGGCCGCGGTTCGCGCTGCCGTTGAGCACAAGGGCCCGTGCTATATCCGCCTCGGCCGTCTGGCTGTGGAAAGCATCAACAACAACGATGATTACAAGTTCGAACTCGGCAAGGGCATCACGCTGCGCGAGGGCACGGACATCACCGTTGTTGCGACCGGTCTCATGGTACAGGAAGCCGTTAAGGCTGCCGATGCACTGAAAGAAGAAAGCATCAGCGTTGAAGTCATCAATATCCATACCATCAAGCCGCTCGATGAAGAGCTTGTTATTGCTTCCGCAAAGAAGACCGGCCGTGTCATCACGGTTGAAGAGCACAACATCATCGGCGGTCTCGGCGAAGCGGTCTCCACCACACTTTCCGAGCATTGCCCGACGCCTGTCACGCGCATCGGTGTCAACGATGTGTACGGCCACTCCGGCCCGGCTGTGGATCTGCTGAAGGAATTCGGCCTTTCCGCAGAGCATATTGCAGAGGTCATCAGAGAAAAGCTCGCAAAGTAAGCTTTTCCGCAGGCTTCCGCTTTAAAACCGCATAAAAGGAATTTTGCTCCCTTTACAGGAACTGTGTGCATCCGCACGGTTTCCCGTAAAGGGAGCTTTTTTATATTCAAAGCCCCGCAGTAATAGTAAAACGTCTTCGCTTGACGGACACAAAGAAAAAGCAAAAATAAATGTCTGCTTTCACAAAGAATTCGACCACTTTCTTTTTTCTCGCATTGTACAATAACGGTATCAGCACCGGTACAGATACATTTCATCTTGCTATACGGAGGTTTAGAATGTAAAAGCAAAACACCGCGCTTTTCGGCACATCTGCAGCATTTGACCTTATTCAGCAAATTTGTGTCAAAAAAACGTGAAAATTTCGCGATAAGCGAAGACTTTTCCGAATACAGGCGCAAAAAAGTATTGATCGCGGCAAATCATTTTTATATGCTGTACCGCTTTCGACGGGAGCTGATTGAAGAGCTGCAATCCCGGTATGAGGTAATCGTTGCAGCGCCGTTTCAAACCGGTGAAGAAGTGTTTGAAAGCATGGGCATACGCTGCACGGAAACGAAAATGCAGCGGCGGCGCGTGCAGGTGCTTTCCGAATTGCGTCTTTTACAGGCGTACAAACGTGTTCTTTGTCTGGAAAAGCCGGATCTTGTGCTTACATACGCCATTAAGCCGAATGTATACATGGGTTTTCTCTGCACGTGCTACCGCATTCCGTTTTACGCCACCGTACAGGGACTCGGCAGCGCTTTTCAGCGCCCGTGGCTCAGCTGCGTTGCCACATTTCTTTACAAGCTTTCGTTTCTGCGTGTACAGAACGTATTTTTTGAAAATCAGTCCAATGCGGTAGAATTTTGCCGCAGACACATCCTGCCACCCGAAAAAGAGGTCGTTCTGCATGGTGCGGGTGTAGACCTGAACCGCTATATCTACACGCCGTACACCGCTCACGATCCGCCGCGATTCCTGTTCGTTGGCCGTTTGATGCGCGAAAAGGGGGTAGAGGAGCTGTTTTGCGCCGTGCGCAGGCTGTGGACAGAGGGCTTTCACGTGCATTTGCAGCTGCTCGGCTTTTTTGAGGAGCAGTACAGGCAGGAGGTAGATCGCCTGGTTGCCGGCGGCATGACAGAATTTTACGGCTTTCAAAAAGAACCGCTGCCGTTTTACCAAAACTGCGACTGCGTAGTGCTGCAGCTACCATGAGGGCATGAGCAACGTGCTGCTGGAAGCTGCCGCCGTCGGCAGGCCCATCATTGCGTCCGATATTCCCGGGTGCAGGGAAGCCGTAGAGCACAGCAAAACCGGCCTTTTGTGCCGCGCAAAAGACGCGGACAGCCTATATGTTGCCATGCGCGCGTTTTTGGCGCTTTCCGCAGAGCAAAAAGCAGCCCTTGGGCAAAACGGCCGCCGCAAAATGGAGCGTGAATTCGATAAAGCGAGCGTTGTTGCAGAAACACTGCGCATCGTCACCGCCGAAAAAGCGGCACCGCAGCCCCGGCGCGTCACGGCATAGAGGAGAACACATGTCCGGTTATATTTGGATGCTCCTTTGGCTTTGATTTACACGGCGCTCTCCGCCGTGTTGGAAGTACAGCAAAGCGAAACTGTCTGCGGCGTGCAGACAGTGCGGTTCACGAAGCTCTGGGCAACACTCGGTGTGCTGCCGCTGCTCATCTTCTGTACGCTGCGCGGTGATATCGGCGATACCTATAACTACATGCACGCGTTTTCCGAAATGCCGAGCACATTCAGCGCACTGCCCGATTACATCCAGTCTTTACAGAAAGATCACGGCTTTTTCCTGCTTTCCGCACTCATCAAGCTTTTGTGCGGCGGGCAGGTGCGCGTTTGGTTTTGCATTCTCGCCGCGCTTCAGCTCTGGCCGCTCGTTAAAAACTATCGGCTTTATTCGGAAAGCTACTGCATCAGTCTGTTTTTGTTCATCGCTTCCACGGATTACATCTCCTGGATGATGAACGGCATGCGGCAATTTTTGGCGGCGGCGCTCGTGTTCGCCTGCTGTCCGCTTTTGCTTCGCAAGAGATACAGACAAGCCACGCTCATCATTCTACTTGCCGCCACACTGCATGCCTCGGCACTGTTCGCACTACCGTTTGTTTTTCTCACACGCGGAAAAGCATGGAACCGAAAAACGCTTTTGTTTCTTCTGCTCACTGTTTTGGTCGTGCTTTTCATCGACCGCTTCACAAACATTTTGGAGCTGCTTTTGCAGGAAACGCAGTACAAAAATGTCGTCAGCGATTGGAAAGGCTTTGAGGACAACGGTACAAACCTGCTGCGCGTACTGGTCTACGCTGTGCCGACGTTGCTTTCTTTGATCGGTTTACGGTTTATCCGTGCAGAAAATGACCCACTCATCGACCTTTGCGTCAACATGTCCATTGTATCGACCGGCATTTACATCCTCTCAGCGTTCACAAGCGGCATTTTTGTCGGGCGGCTGCCCATATACTTTTCACTTTATAACTACATTTTGCTGCCATGGGAGCTGCACCACATGTTTTCAAAACGCTCCGTACGCATTTTAACCGTGATGATGCTCATTTTTTATCTGTTTTTCTATTTCTACGGGCTGAAGACCTTCGGCCTTTTATAAAAAGGGGGATCCGTTATGCTTCGTGTTTTGCAGGCTGTCACCTGCATGGACCGCGGCGGACTGGAAACGATGCTGATGAATTACTACCGTCACATAGACCGCACACGCGTGCAGTTCGATTTTCTGACGCACCGCGCACGGGAAGGCGCGTACGATAAAGAGATTTACGCTCTCGGCGGCAAAGTTTTCACCGTGCCGCGGCAAAACCCGTTCAGCCCCGCATACCGCCATGCACTGCACAAATTTTTCTCCGCCCACCCGGTGTATACTGTTGTGCACGCCCATCTTGATTGTCTTTCCGGCGTTGTACTCGGTTGCGCCAAGCAGCACGGCGTGCCTGTACGCATTGCTCACGCACACACCACAAATCAGATGCGCGACTTCAAGTATCCAATAAAAGATCTGTATAAGCGCATCATTCCGCGTACCGCGACCGATCTGCTTGCCTGCGGAGAAGATGCCGGGCGCTGGATGTTCGGCAGTGCGCCGTTTTTGGTGCTGCCGATCGCCATCGATACAGAAAAATTCCGCTTTGATAAAAATACGCGCGAAGACATGCGGCGCACACTCGGTATCACAAAAGAAGAACTTCTCATCGGGCATGTGGGGCAGTTTCGCAAAGAGAAAAACCAAACTTTCCTCTTGGATGTCCTGCACAGTCTGCGCGCATGCGGTACAAAATCGAAGCTGCTGTTTGTTGGCGACGGTGAAAAGCGGGCAGCCGTACAAAACCGCGCCGCCGCACTCGGTCTTACACCGTATGTGCTGTTTTTAGGCGTGCGGGAAGATGTTCCAGCACTTTTGCAGGCGATAGATGTATTCTGTATGCCGTCTCTGTACGAAGGCATGCCGCTCGCCGTTTTGGAAGCGCAGGCCGCAGGGCTACCGTGCCTTGTCTCCAACGGTGTACCGAAGGATTGTCTTCAAACGCCGCGTGCACGGCAGCTTCCGCTTTCCGCACCGCCTTCTAAGTGGGCGGAGGTTATTTTGGCGGAGAGTAAGGTACTCAGCGCCGCGCCGCCTGTACTACAAAGCTTTGACATTTGTGAAAACGCACGTATGCTCACTGCGTATTATCTGCAAAAGGATGCCCAAAGAAGGAGGGAAACCGCACATGGTTCTGCTGACCGTGTTTACGCCGACGTATAACCGCGCACACACGCTGCCAGAAGCATATTGCTCATTAAAAGCGCAAACATCTAAAAACTTTCTGTGGCTCATCGTAGATGACGGTTCCACCGACCGAACCGCCGCGTTGGTCTCCGCCTGGATGCAGGCGGAGAAAGCATTTTCCATCCGTTACCTATACCGTCCAAACGGCGGCATGCACGCTGCGCACAACACCGCTTATGCGCACATCGAGACCGAGCTGAACCTTTGCCTTGATTCCGACGACCGTTTGGCAAAGGATGCCGTAGAGCAAATTGAAAAGCGCTGGGCACAGATAAAAAGCAAGAATTGCGCCGGGCTCATCGGGCTTGATGACGACGGAAACGGCAAGCTTATTGGCACCGGCTTTCCGCCGGGCCTCACCGAAACGACGCTCAGCGGTTACTATGCAGGCGGCGGCAAAGGCGACAAAAAGCTCGTGTACCCGTACCGACATCATCCGAAAATACCCGCCGTACCCGGAGTTTCCAAATGAAAAATACGTGGCGCTCGCCGCAAAATACCGGCTGATCGACCGCGATTACAAACTCGCCGTTTTAAATCGCGTGCTGTGCCACGTGACGTATTTAGAAGACGGTTCCTCGCACACCATGTGGAAGCAATACGCAAAAAACCCGCGTGGCTTTCTATATTGGCGGCAGCTTTGCCTTACGTACCCGGCTGCTGCAACGCGCACGGTACTCGACAGCATCCATTACGATGCCGCGTGTTTTCTCGCGAAAGAGCCCGCACTGATGCTCCGCTCACCGAAAAAGGTGCTTACAATGCTGTGCACGCCGCTTGGCGCAGGACTTTCCGTTTTGATCCGCCTGATGGCCGCGCGCACCGAACGCAAAGCGCAAAAGGAGGCTGTATGATCCCGAAAATCATCCATTACTGCTGGTTTGGTCGCGCACCACTGCCGGACAAAGCCAAGAAGTGCATAGAGAGTTGGCGCAAGCACTGCCCGGACTATATGATTTTGGAATGGAACGAAGATAATTTCGACATTCACCAAAACGGTTACACCGAAATGTGCTGTAAAGAGAAAAAGTACGCGTTTCTCGCCGATTACGCCCGCTTGCAGATCATCGAAAACGAGGGCGGCTTTTACTTTGATGTAGATGTCGAGCTCGTGCGCAGTTTGGACCCGCTTTGCAGTGAGCACGCGTTTTTTGCCTTTGAGACCGACCGTATGATTGCGACCGGCCTCGGCTTCGGCGCAGAAAAACACCATCCGCTCGTGCACTTCATGCTGGAGCAATATGCACCCCTGCTCGACGGCAAGCACGGCGTCATCGGCTGCCCGCAGCTCAACACACAGGCGCTTTTAAAATGCGGCTTAAAGCCAAACGGCAAGCGACAAACCGTGCAAGGCGCAGCCGTCTTTCCCAAGGCGTATTTTAACCCCTACGAGGATGCCACGGGGCGGCTTTATATCACAGACTGCACCTACACCGTGCACTGGTACGCCAAAAGCTGGATGAACCGCCGTACCGTACTGCGCAGCAAGCTCACGCGCCCGCTGCATCGCCTGCTCGCCGACCATCCGCGTATCAAAGAAAAAGTGAAAGGCGGCGTTTAAAACGGAACCGAAAAAACTGCTTTTTATTTTGCCGTCTTTGGAAATTGGCGGGGGCAGAGCGCAGCCTTATCGGACTGTTGGAAGCGCTCGAAAACAAAAGCGTGCAGGTCTCCGTTTTTCTGTACCGCCGCGAGGGAGAATTCATAAAAGATCTGCCGCAATATGTGCGTCTGCTGCCGGAAATCCCTGCATACCACGCCTATACAGAGCCGATCTTGTCGCTTGTAAAACATGGCAGACTGCGATTTGCAACCGCACGATTACTCGCAAAGCTCGCGTTTTTTTTGTACGGTACTTTCATGCGAAAACCCACCGGCACGTGGACGCACTTGCAGTATATCTCCGCATTTTTGCAGCCGTTTTTGCCGAATATCCCGGGCGAGTATGATCTTGCCGCGCAGTACCTCGGCGTCGCCGATACGCTTGTGCACAAGGTAAACGCCAAGTACAAAGTCGCGTGGAACCACACGGATTACACCACACAACACCCAAATCCAAAGCTTGACCGCCGTGCGTATACGAACGTAGACTATGTCGTCAGTGTTTCCGAAAGCTGCACGGAAGCCTTTCGGCGCATGTATCCTGCGTTTTCACAAAAGGCCGTCACGGTCGAAAACTGCCTTGCGCGCGAGCTCATCGAGCGCAAATCGCTGCTGCCGGCTGCCGGCATGTATCGCGAAGCGGGCGAGACCGTGCTACTTTCCGTCGGTCGGTTTTGTGAAGCGAAAAACTTTGAAGCCATTCCGAAAATCTGCACAGTGCTTTTTAAAGCGCGGCCTTTCCGTTAAGTGGTACATTTTAGGCTACGGCGACCGGGAAACCCAAATTCGCGAAGCCATTCAAGCTGTGCATATGGAAGATTTCGTCGTGCTGCTCGGTAAAAAGGAGAACCCGTACCCCTACATGCGTATGTGCGACATTTACGTGCAGCCGTCCGTTTATGAGGGCAAATGCGTCGCCGTGCGGGAGGCGCAGCTGCTCGGGAAGCCTGTCATCATCACGGATTTTTCCACCGCGCACAGCCAGCTGCGAGACGGCACAGACGGCATGATCGCGCCGCTTGATTTTGACGGTTTTACAGATGCTCTCGCCGCGCTGATCCAAGACAACGAAAAACAAGAAGCACTCAAAGCCGCCTGTCGCAGCACCGATTTCACACAGTATAAAGAAGCGGAGAAAATCCTGAGATTTGCAGAAGGAAGGGAAAGTTATGCCGAAGATCAGCGTCATTGTGCCGATCTACAACGCTGAAAAATATCTCGAGCGGTGCGTTAAAAGCCTCATCGCACAGACCTTTCACGACATTGAAATCTTACTTATCGATGACGGCTCTACCGATGCAAGCTCCATACTGTGCGCGCGGCTCAAAAAGAGGACAGCCGCATACGCATTTTGCGCGAAGAAACGCGTGTGGGATGAACTGCACCCCATTTGTTGCATAAGTAAATCGGTTTTGTCGATGCCGATGAAACGGCGGCCTCAGCAGTGCGCGAAACGCGGGTCTGCTTGCGGCAAGCGGGGCATTCATCGGCTTTGTCGATGCCGATGACACCGTATCGCCGACATTTTTTGAAACGCTTTTGCAGAAGATTGAGCAGTATCACTGTGATTTTGCTTTCTGCGACCTCATACGCATAGAATCCGGCAAGCCGCCCACGCTGCGCTCTGCATCGCTCCACGGCGGGTATTACGACAAACGCAAAATCAAACGCTGCGTATTTCCGCAGCTCATCATGCGCGATGATCTCGAATACGGCCCGCTTTTATCCGTGTGCGTTTGTTTATACCGTACATCGTTTTTAAAAGAACACGACCTGCGGTTCGACGAAACCGTGCGATATTCCGAAGATAATCTATTCAGCGCGTGTGCAGGATACCGCGCCGCTTCGTTCTTTTATCTTAAGGGCCAAGGGCTTTACGAGTACCACCGCAACCCCGGCAGCATCACCACAACGCACAAAGCAGATGCGTGGGAAAGCTACAAACGTATGCATCAAAAGCTGTGCGCACTGTTTCAAAACTGCCCGGAATACGATTTTAGCCGTCAACTCGACCTACACATCATTCATTATGCCTGCGCCGCACTCGGCGGAGTCTGTGCTTTGCCAAAGGTCGAACAAAAATCGGAAATCGACCGCATTTTAAACGACGAAGCGCTGAAACGTGCGCTGCAAAACCGACCCGTGCGACATATTCCTGTTAAGCTCGCCATACAGCTTTTGTGCATGCAATACCGCTGCACGCCGCTTATGTGCCTGTGGTTGCAAAGGAGGGAGCACTATGCCTGAAGTCAGCATCATTCTGCCCGTCTATAATGAGGAAAGGCATCTGCAAAAAACGCTTTTCACACTGTGTACCCAAACGTTTCGCGATTTTGAGCTGCTTGCCGTAGACGATGGCTCCACCGATGAAAGCCGCCGCATTTTAGAACGCTTTGCAGCTGCAGACGCGCGTATCACGGTACTCGCGCAGCATCATGGCGGCGTTTCCCGCGCGCGTAACCTCGCTTTGGAAGCCGCCACCGGAAAGTGGGTGTGGTTTGTAGACAGCGACGACCTGCCGTTTTCGAACTACCTCGAAAAAGCATTGCATGAGCCGCAGTCAAACGACGCAGACATTCTCATGGGCAGCTACCTAAAAATGGATTTAAACGGTGAGATTACCCGCATAACACTACCAAAATACGATCTCATAGATTCCGAAACGCTTCCTGTTTGCTTCATGCAAGCACAGTACGAAACCGGGTATTTTGGCTATCTTTGGAACAAGCTTCTGCGTCGCGAGAAAATTCTTTCCGTCAACGCTGTATTTGATGAATCCATGACGCTTGCTGAGGATCTGCAATTTTTAGTACAGCTTTACCGTGCAAACAGCCGCGTACTCCTCACGCCACACTGTGCCATGCAATACGCCGCGCACCCGCTGCGCCGGGAAGCAGACCACTTTAAGCAGCTCCTTTTGCAAAAAGAGATTGCACACTGGGTCATCACAGAGCAAAAGCACACGGAATTTAAGCCGTTTTTTCGCAAAAAACTCAGTGCATACACGGCATTCTCCGTTTTTTACGCGCCGGATATCGGACTTGATCCCATCACGAAAGCCAAAGAGATCATGAAAGATGAAGCGCTTTGCGCACTGCTTTCCGAAGCGGAGCTTCACGGCGTTTTTCGATGCATCGTGCACTGCTTAAAGCAGCAAAATCTGCCCGCATTGCAGCTGCATCTTGCCGCATACCGCGCCGCAAAACACGCAAAATCGATTTTGAAAGGAGAGAATACGCGTGCGTTACATTCTGCATGACCACATCGGCAGCGCAAACCACGGGTGCGAAGCGCTTGTGCGCACCGTTTCTAAGCTTTTAGGCCCCGGCCGCACGGTGCTGCTTTCCGAAGCGCCAGAGGAAGATGCCAGATACGGCGTAGCGCGCCCGCTCGTTGTGCAGGATGTGCGCCCCGCGCGAAGCGATGTGATCCGCAAAAGCTCGCCCGCATTTTGGAGCGCCTATCTGCGCTTAAAGCTTTTAAACGATTACACACCACTCGATGTCTTGCCGTACCGTGCCGCGCTGCAAACGCTCACGCGCGACGATATTCTCGTCTCTATCGGCGGCGATGTGTACTGCTACGAAGATATACAAAAGCGCATTCGGCTGCACAAACTCGCACGGCGCTATGCAGGCGGCAGCATACTGCTCGGCTGTTCGATTGAACCGAAGCTTCTTCGCAGTAAAGCTCTGCTACGTGACCTCACCGCATTTGACCGCATCACAGCGCGCGAGACACAAACGCTGCACGCGCTGCAAAGCGCCGGGCTGCGAAACGTCTCCTTTTGCCCGGATTCTGCTTTCTTGCTGGAGCCGCGCGGTGCGGAGATTCCGGAAGTGTTTCAGCCGCACAACACCGTCGGCATCAATGTAAGCCCGCTTTTACTGCGCCGTGCACGAAACGCAAAGCTTATTTTGGGTAACCTCATCGCGCTGATTGGCACAATCCTGCGCACAACAGACAGTGCCGTGGCGCTCATCCCGCACGCCGTGCAAAACGGCAATGATGACCGCGAGCCGCTTAAAGAATTATACGCTGCCTTTCAAGACAGCGGCCGCGTATGCCTCATCAAAGACCAAAGCGCGTCGCAGCTTAAATCGATTATTGCGCTGTGTTCGTCGTTCATCGGCGCGCGCACACATGCCGTCATCGCGGCGTATTCTTCCGGCGTACCCACGCTCGCACTCGGGTATTCTGTAAAAGCCAAAGGCCTTGCAGAAGACATTTTCGGTGTCGATACGCCCTATGTGCTGCCCATTGAAAACATTGCGAATGAAACTGCCGTCACGCGCAGGTGGATACGCCTACGCATCCACGCGCCGGAGATCACCGAAACGCTGCGTGCCAAAACGGCCGCATATGAAGACGCTTTAAAAGCGTTTCGCCGCACTTTGCAGGAGGGAAAAGATGGAAAAACCGCTCGTAACGCTGCTTCTGCCGTGCTATAACTGTGAAAAAACACTTGACCGCTTCATGCGCTCCGTAATAAGCGAATCTTACCGCCCGTTGGAGCTCATCTGCATTGATGACGGTTCGACAGACGATACGGCAAAGCTGCTGAAAAACTTCGAGACAATTTTAAAAGAAAGCGGCGTGCAGTATACTGTGCTGACGCAGGAAAACATAGGGCTTGGCGGCGCGATACAAACGGGGCTACTCCACGCGCACGGTGATTTTCTCTGCTGGGCAGATCCGGATGATTTTTTATTACCGGGCTCTGTTGAAAAACGCGCTATGTATCTGCTGCAGCACCCGGCGTGCGGCGCAGTGAGCAGTGACGCCTTCGTTTTTGACGAGAGCGACCTCAAAATGCCGCTCTACCGCGAGGCTGCGCGGTTTTCGCACCGTTTTGAACTCATGCAGTTTTGGTATCTTCTGCGCGGCGAAGGCATGGTGTGCGCCGGCTGCCACATGATCCGCATGCGCTGTTTTGATGAAGCCGTGCCGAACCGCATGATCTACCCCGCGCGGCGCGGGCAGAATTATCAGCTCATGCTGCCGGTGTGTTACAAATTTCCGCACGCTTTTTTAGACGAACCGCTTTACGGCTATGTAAAATATCAAAACGGCATGTCTGCGGGAGATGTGACCGAAACCGACAAGCTGCGCCGCATCGCAGAGCACGAGACGATCTTGCTTCAAACCGCTAAGCAGATCAAAATGCCGGAAGCCGAGTACCAAAAGTGCTTAGATGAGATCGAAAAGCGATACGCCTTGCAGCGCTTTTACACGGCAATCGATTTTCGGAACGAAGTGCTTTTGCAGGAACAATATGCCATTTTGAAAAAGCACGGTGCCGTCACGCGCGATATTAAAAAGCTCTATCGACGAAACCGCACTGTGCTGCACAAGCTGTGCTTTAAGTTTTTATGAAGGAGGGAAGAACTATGTGCAAAATTTCGGTGATCGTGCCCGTTTATAACGCGGAAAACACCCTCGAAACGGCACTTAGCAGCGTTTTCATGCAGACGCTCACAGATATAGAAATTCTCTGCATCAACGACGGCTCCACAGACCATTCCGCAGACGTTCTAACGAGCGCCCAGCGCAGAGACGGCCGCGTGCGGTGCCTTACGCAGGAAAACGCCGGCGCAGGCATGGCGCGCAATAAGGGCATAGCGGAGGCAAAAGGGGAGTACATTGCATTTCTCGATGCCGATGATCTCTATCCGGGCCCGTATGCGCTCGAAACGCTTTTGGTTGCCGCCGAAAAAAGCGGTGCCATGGTCTGCGGCGGCTCTATTGAAAAAGCCAAGGGGAACGATGTGCACCCCATGTTTGTTTTCACGGAGGAGGGCTTTCATAACGCCTGCGATGAGCCGCTCGACCGTTTTTTCGCCCGCTTTATTTATAATCGCAATTTTTTGCTTGAAAACAAGCTGCAATTTCCGCCGCTGCGTGTCTATGAAGATCCCATTTTTCTTCTCTGCACGCTTTTAAAAGCCAAAGAATACTACGCCGTGCCCGACATGGTTTACCGCTACAACGGCACGCATTCCAATAAACGTATCACGCTCGCCTGCACCAAAGATTATCTGCGCGGGCTCATCGCTGAGCTGAAGCTCTCAAAGAAAAAAGACTTGCCGGAAATTCACACGCTGTGCTGCGACCGCCTGATGCGTGAGGCGGATTTTTACGCCCAGCGCTTTTTGAAAACGGAAGACCCGGAGCTGCTCGCACTATTACTCGAGGCAAACGCCGCCGTTTCGCCGCAGCTGCTCAAGGGCCTGCCGGAGGACGGCAGTGTCATCTTGCCCGCTTTGCGCACCATCTGGCACGCGGGCTGCCGCTATCTGCGCTGGCGGGATCAGCGCATCATCCGCACGCTATGCGACGTATTTGTAAAGTAGCCATGCGTGCCAAAAGGTGCTTTTTCAATGCCTTTTCCGGGCTTTTCAGCCAGTTTGTTTCCGTCGCACTCGGCGTTATCATTCCGCGGCTCGTGCTCGTACAGCTCGGTTCCGAAGCCAACGGCCTGCTCTCCGCTACACAGCAGGCGCTCGTGTATCTTGACCTGCTTGAAAGCGGTATCGGCACGGCAGCGCTGCAGGCACTTTATAAACCCGCCGCCGAACAGGACAGAGCCGCCGTCAGCGGTATCTTCAATGCAATTCGCCGGGAATATGCCAAAGTCGGCATCGCTTACGCCGCACTCGTTTGCGGGCTTTCCGTGCTGTTTCCGTTTTTCATCAAAACCGAGCTGCCGTTTTTCACCGTATTGCTCACGGTTTTGCTCGGCGGCATGGGACAAGCCGTGCGCTTTCTGCTTCAGGCAAAATACCGCGTGCTTTTGCAGGCAGAGGGCAGAGGATACGTGCTCACCAACGCCAACCTGCTTTTAACTGTTTCCATCAGCATCGGCAAAATCATACTGCTAATTTGCGGGCTTTCGCTCATCGCCGTACAGCTGCTCTGCTTTTTGTGCGGCTTACTGCAAACCGCACTGCTCACACTCTACGCCAAAAAACAGTATAGCTGGCTTGACCGCGCCGTGCCGCCCGATACAACCGCCACCGCGCAGCACCGTGCCGTGCTCGTACACCAGATTTCCGGGCTCATCTTTCAAAACACCGATGTTTTACTGCTCTCTGTCGTCTGCGGGCTGAAAACGACGAGCGTCTACTCCATGTACGTGATGCTTTGCGGCATGGTCGGCACGGCGGTCTCCGCCATAAACGGCAGCGTGTCGTTCGTCCTGGGGCAAACCTATCACACCGACCGCGCGCATTTTTTGCGGCTTTACCGCGCATTTGAAACATACAATATGGCGCTCACATTTGCGCTGTATCTCACGGCGGATGTGTTCATTCTGCCGTTTTGAAGCTCTACAGCGCCGGTGTGACGGATATTTCGTATCTCGATCCCGTTTTGCCGCATCTTTTTGTCTGCACGTATCTGCTTTCAAACGGACGTGCAGCCGCGCAGCGCGTCATCGAATACGCCGGGCATTTTCAAAAAACGCAGAACCGTTCCGTCATCGAATCCGTCATCAATCTTCTCATATCGCTTTTGCTTGTGGTGCCGCTTGGCATGTACGGCGTGCTCATCGGGACGATTACAGCGCTTTTATATCGCACGAACGATATGATCCTCTACGCATCCCACAAGCTGCTGCATGCACCTGCACGGCGTACTTACCGAAAATTCCTGTGCAACGGGGTACTGTTCGTTCTGTTGTGGTCTTCCGCAAAAGCTTTGCCGCTTCCACTCAACTCATATCCCGCGTTGCTCCTATCAGCCGCCGTATTTTGCATATTCAGCCTTTTGCTGTTTACCGTGCTCGGCTCTGCGCTGGATTGTGATGCCCGCCGCGTTCTTTTCGCCGTTTGGTGCAGAGCAGCAGCGATCATTCTTCAAAAGAACAATATATTCGCCGCAAAATAGGGGAGAAGCACATTTTCACACACCGTTCCGCGTTATGAATCTCTGACGAAATTGTTTGCTAATTTCGCTATAAATCAACCATCATATTCGGCAAAATACCAAAACTTAATTATCTTCTTTGTATTTAATTGACCTCTTTCGCCTTTTTGATATACTGTTAAGCGTTAAATCTTTTGGAGAATATTCGGAAGCAATAAAACACAAGTGATTTTGTAAGGCTATATGCTTGCAAAATCACCAAATTTCGAGTATATCTCAGGGCGAGGAGGATATTCTTTATTATGGCAGGAAAGCTCTCTGCATTTTTCGGAGCGCAGGATATGACGGTGGGCAACCCGGCGACAAATCTCATTCGGTTTTCCACACCGCTTCTCATCGGCAACTTGGCGCAGCAGCTGTACAGCACGGTGGACTCCATCGTGGTCGGCAATTATGTGGGTGACAGCGCGTTGGCCGCCATCGGTGCCAGCGGCCCGATCATCAACTTGCTGCTCGTACTGTTCATGGGCGTATCGGTCGGTGCCAGCATCATGGCGTCGCAGTGTTTCGGTGCAAAAGACAAAAAGCGACTTTCGCATTCTGCAGGTACGGCAATCACGGCAACCTTTGTGGTTTCCATCTTCGTCATGGTCGTGGGCCCGCTCATTACACACCCGATCATGTCTGCACTGCAAACACCGCAGGATATTTACACCATGTCGTGTGATTATCTCATCATCAATTTCCTCGGTATTCTCGGCAGCGCATATTACAACATTATTTCCGGCATTCTGCGCGGCCTCGGCGATTCCGTCATGCCGCTCATTTTCCTGCTCGTGGCATGCGGCATGAACATTGGTCTGGATATCTGGTTTGTCGCGGGCTTTAAAATGGGCGTTGCGGGCGCTGCATGGGCAACCATCATCTCGCAGGCAGTTTCCGGCATCCTGTGTCTTGTGCGTCTGCTCTTAATGCGTGACGTGTTGCACATCACGTGGCGCACCCTGTGGCCGACAAAAGCGCTTTTGTTCCAGCTCATCCGTTTAGGTCTGCCCAGCGGTCTCACACAGGCGGTGTTCTCGCTCGCCATGCTGGTCGTGCAGTCCCTTACAAACAGCTTCGGTACCACGATCATCGCGGTTTCCACCGTTGTTATGCGCGTGGACGGCTTTGCCATGATGCCGAACTTCACCTTCGGCACGGCAACGACGACCTTCACCGGCCAGAACATCGGCGCAGGTCGTTTGGATCGCGTGGAAAAGGGCACAAAGGACGGCTTAAAGCTCGGCCTTTCCGTTTCCGTGGTACTTGTTGCGCTGATTCTGTTCTTCGGCCGTTATCTCATGGAAATGTTTACGAGCACGCCGGAAGTCATTGATACCGGCATGCACATGATGCGCATTCTCGCCATCGGTTACGTTGCAATGGCCGTCACGCAGATCCTTTCCGGCGTTATGCGCGGCGCGGGCGATACGATGACCCCAATGTGGATCTCCCTCATCACGACCGTCGTTATCCGTGTGCCGATCGCATACGGCCTCGCAGCACTGATGCACTCTGCAGATGCGCTGTTCATCTCCCTGCTCATAAGCTGGGTCATGGGTGCCGTGCTTACCTCCATCGCGTTCCGCATGGGCCGTTGGAAGAAGAAGTCCATCATCAACGACGATGTGCCCGAACCGGCAGATGTGCAGGTTTAAGCCTTATTTCGTACAGAAAAACGGGTCTGCTTCTTTGTGTGCAGACCTGTTTTTTATTTGATAGAACATAAAAACACCGCGCAGAGAACCGTAAAGCTCTTTGCGCGGTGCTGTTTTTATGCGATTTTCCCTCTGTCCGTAAAAGCTAAATCGCTTTGCAGGCGCAAATGTCATTTTATAAATCGCATCCTTCGGCGTCACCACATGGCGTTCAAACGCGTACTCACTCAAAAAGCGAGGAAACGCACCCAAAAGCCGCAGTTGCCGGAAACCGCCGTTGTGATGCCCTGTCGAAACTCCGCTTCGCTTTTGCTGTTTAAAAGCGGCTGCACATCGGCGTGGCAGTGAATATCGATAAAGCCGGGGCAGAGCAGCTTGCCGTCTGCCTCCAAAATTTCTGTATCTTCCGGCACCTCCAAATTTTGCCCAACTTCCGCAATGCGATCGTTTCTTACCAAAACATCGCCTAAAAACGGCTTTTGGCCCGTGCCGTCATAAATCTGCGCATGACGAAACAAAATCATAACGCATACCTCCCAATCATAGAAAATCAGCATAATTTTACAGCTGTATGCAGAACTTATCAAGGCTTGACAGGGCAATTTTACCAGCGTATACTGAATATAATAAAAAAATTGAGGAGGACTGCACAAATGCAGACTGAGCTCTATACGATACAAGGCGTAGAGAACATTTTAACGCCCGCTTTGATCTACTATAAAGACGAAATTTCCGGAAATACCCGCAAGACAATCGAAATCGCCGGCGGGGCAGAGCGACTGTGGCCGCACGTGAAGTCGCACAAAATGAAAAAGATGATCGAAATGCAGAAGGCTATGGGCATTCATCGCTTCAAATGCGCGACTTTGGCGGAAGTCAAAATGGTTGCCGAATGCGGGGCAGAGCACATTTTGCTCGCCTACCCGCTTGTCGGGCCGAATATCAAAGCGTTTATCTCGCTCGTAAAGGAATTCCCCAAAACGCATTTCTACGCGCTGGAAGATGATTTAAGCTGCCTGCATGCGCTTCAAGCCGAAGCCGAAAAGCAAAATACTGTGCTCGGCTGGTTTGCGGATGTCAACATGGGTATGAACCGTACCGGCGTGGAAACGGCGCATCTTTACGAATTCATCAAAGCAGCACTCGAAAATCCGTCCGAAAATGTTCCATTCAGCGGCCTGCATTGCTATGACGGCCACGTGCACACCACCGACCTCATGGATCGCGAAGCCGAGGTGACGGACATGGTGGAAAGCATTGCCGATGTGCTCGATGCACTCAGTGAAGACGGCATTGAGGTGCCGATGATCATCGCGGGCGGCAGTCCGTCGTTCCCATGTCACGCCGCAAACCCGGATATCTTTTTGTCGCCCGGCACCGTGTTTTTGTGGGACAGCAGCTACAAAGAAAATTATCCTGACCTGCCGTACATCCCCGCCGCAGCTGTTTGCACGCGTGTCATCAGTCACCCGGCGCCCGGCGTGTTCACATTTGACCTCGGCTGCAAGGGCATCGCAAGCGACCCGCCCGGTGTGCGCGGCAAAGTTGTCGGCCTTGAAAACGCCGAGCCGATGTTTCAAAGCGAAGAGCACTGGACATGGCGCATGAAGCCCGGCTTTGAAAACGAGCGTCCGAAGATCGGTGACGTTTTCTACGTGATCCCGACGCACATCTGCCCAACGACGGCGTTGTACAGCGAAGTACTCGTCGCGGAAAACCATGTCATCACAGAGCATTGGACGGTCGACGCGCGCCGATAAATATTTGTACGTACAACTCTTGACATTCGTACTCTTGTATGCTATATTGAACATACACACGGCGATGCTTATCGCCGATTTTAAAGTGGAGGAATTTTTAAAATGGCAAAACTTTCCATTCATACTGACGAAAAGAAAAGCAAGATTAACCGCAATATCTACGGTAATTTTTCCGAGCACCTCGGACGCTGCATTTATAACGGCATTTATGTTGGCGAAAACAGCGACATTCCAAACGTAAACGGCATGCGAACCGATATTGTGGAAGCGCTGAAAGCTATTAAGCTGCCGGTGCTGCGCTGGCCGGGCGGCTGTTTTGCGGATGAATACCACTGGAAAGACGGCATCGGCCCCAAGGAGACACGCAAAAAGATGGTCAACACGCACTGGGGCGGTGTTGTGGAGGATAACACCTTCGGCACGCACGAATTCTTAGAGTTCTGCCGCCAGGTCGGCTGCGAGCCGTACATCAACGGCAACGTGGGCTCCGGCACCGTGCAGGAAATGAGCGAGTGGATGGAGTACATGACGTTTGATGGCATTTCGCCCATGGCGGACCTGCGCGCCAAAAACGGTCATGCCGAGCCGTGGAAAGTGAAATACTTCGGTGTCGGCAACGAAAACTGGGGCTGCGGCGGCAATATGCGCCCGTCCTATTATGCCGACCTCTACCGCCGCTTCCAGACCTACGTCCGCGATTACGGCGACAACCACGTGTTCCGCATTGCCTGCGGCCCGGGCATCGCCGACGATTACAACTGGACAGAAGAGGTCATGCGCATTGCGGGCAACTACATGAACGGCCTCAGCCTGCACTATTACACCGTACCGGGCACATTTGAGAAAAAAACAGCTGCAACAGGCTTTGATACCAACACGTATTACGAGACTATTCGCAGGGCACTGTACATGGACGAGCTTATCACGCGCCACACGGAGATTATGAGCCGTTACGATCCCGAGCACAAAGTCGGCCTGGTCGTAGACGAGTGGGGTACATGGTACGATGTGGAACCGGGCACGAATCCGGGCTTCCTGTATCAGCAGAATACCATGCGCGACGCCATTGTCGCCGCTGTAACGCTGAACATTTTCAATGCACACAGTGACCGCGTCGTCATGGCAAACATCGCACAGCTTGTAAACGTTTTGCAGTCCGTCATCCTCACCGAGGGAGAAAAAATGGTGCTTACGCCGACATATCATGTATTCGATCTTTATAAGCACCATCACGATGCAACGCTTTTGAATAGCCACCTCGAAACGGAGGGGGTCTACGCCGGCGTACCGAACCTCACGGTTTCCGCCTCGGAAGACGAAAACGGCATCGTGCATATCACGCTCGCGAACATTTCCGCCGACACCGCGTACCCGATCGACTGTGCGCTGACCGGCAAGAAGTACAATACGGCATCTGCACGCATTTTGACAAACTCTATCGGCGCATACAACGACTTCGACCATCCGAAGACGTCAAGATTACGGATTTCGACGCGCTGACGCTTGAAAACAACAACCTGCACTTCAATATTCCGGCGTGTGCCGTCATGGAAATCACGGTCTCCTGATGGAACGCATTCCCTGCAGGCGGTGTTTGCTGAAAGACCTCAGCGACACAGATTATTTTCACTCGATCTACGAATATATCGAAAACATTCCCCCGGAGCAGAAAACCCCGGATGCACTTTACAAAGACCGTTTGCAAAAATGCACATCATGCGACCACTTAGTCAACGGCATGTGTGCGCTGTGCGGTTGCTTTGTAGAGGTACGGGCAGCAAAAGTGCGCCAACATTGCGCAAAAAACGCAGAAATCTGGTAAAAATCGGCTCTGATTTTTACTTGTCAATCCGGCAAAATTGTGGTATACTGGCTCGAAGCCTGTATACCACTTTTTGTGTTTTCGGGCATCGCAATCCCGTCGTTTCGACGGGCTACCTCTACCTTGAAAGGATTTATTTATGCTGGATGTCTTTCTCGACGCACTCATCGATTCGTTAAAAACGCTGCCGTTTCTGTTTGCCGCGTACTTTCTCATTGAGTATTTAGAGCACCGTGCAAGCAGCAAAATGGAACACGGTCTGCAAAAGCTCGGCAAATTCGGCCCCATCGGCGGCGCGCTCCTCGGCGTTGTGCCGCAGTGCGGCTTCTCCGTGGCGGCAGCAAATTTCTACGCCGGACGCATCATCACAGTCGGCACACTGCTCGCCGTGTTCCTTTCCACAAGCGATGAAGCCCTGCCGATTCTGTTCTCACACCCGGAGCAGATGCAGTACATTTTGCCGATGCTGCTCATCAAAGTCGCCTCCGGCATCGTGTTCGGCTTTCTGGCCGACCTCATTTTACAGCGCTTTTTCCACCCTAAAAAAGAGAAGCCGTTTGAGGAGCTGTGCGCGGACTGCGACTGCGACCACCACAGCCTGTTGCACTCCGCCTTGCACCACACAATCAGCATTTTTCTCTTTATCCTCGTCGTAAACCTCGTACTCGGCTATGCCATTTATTTTATCGGGGAAGACCGCATTTCCGGCTTACTTTTAAACGGCAGCGTCTTTCAGCCGTTCCTGACGGCGCTCATTGGACTCATTCCGAACTGTGCGGCATCCGTGATCTTAACGGAGCTGTTCACGCTGGGCAGCCTGCAATTCGGCTCCTGCGTGGCGGGCTTATGCGCCGGTGCGGGCGTGGGCCTCGTCGTGCTGTTCCGCACAAACCACCGCGTAAAAGAGGACCTCGCCATCGTCGGTACGCTGTACGCCTGCTCCGTCGTGACCGGCATGCTTGTAAATTTGGTTTTCTAAACTTAAATATATGCAAAAACGACCGAAAGCCTTTACACCGCGCTTTCGGTCGTTTTTATTTACATGTATTTCTCGATGAATTCCGGTAGAGAGGGAATTGCCTTCTTTCAAGGTGAATTTTACAACACGACACCCATGCAGTGCGTATCGGTGCAGTTCTCAATGCGCACAGAGCGGATCTCGCCCGCAAGGGACGTACCGCTTGCCACCGCAACAGGTGTATAGTTCATGGAATAACCCTCCCAAACGCCTTTTTGAATCTCACGCTCGAAAAGCACTTCCTCCGTGCGACCGATTTGCGCTTTAAAAAACGCCTGCTGCGTTGCGGTCGTCACGCGGATCATCTCGTGGCTGCGCGCTTCCTTTACGGCATTCGTCAGCTGATCGCCCATGTCATAGGCACGGGTGCCGGGGCGGCGGGAATAAGCAAACACGTGTACTTTCGCAAATGCAATCTCTTCTGCAAACGCCAAAGATTCCGCAAATTCTTCATCCGTTTCGCCCGCGAAGCCGACCATGATGTCCGTCGTGATGGCAGCATTTTCAAACGCTGCGCGCAGGTTGCGCACAATGGTACGGTATTCGTCTGCGGTGTATTGGCGGTTCATGCGCTTTAAAGTCGCATCGCAGCCGCTTTGCAAGGAGAGGTGGAACTGCGGGCACAGCTTTTTCTGCTTTGCCATGCGCCGGATCACGTCTTCCGAAAGCTGCTCCGGCTCCAAGGAGCCGAGGCGCACACGCTCAATACCCGGCGTAGCGCAGGCCGCTTCAATGGCGTCACACAGATGCAGACCGAACTCCTGTCCGTATGCCGAAAGGTTGATGCCCGTCAGCACCACTTCTTTGTAGCCGTTCGCGCCAAGCCCCGCAAGCTCCGCTTTGAGGTCTTCAAGCGGCTTCGAGCGCACACGGCCGCGGGCATAGGGAATGATGCAGTATGAGCAAAAGCGGTTGCACCCGTCTTCAATCTTCACAAATGCACGCGTACGGCCCGTAAAGTTCTCCACATTGAGATTCTCAAATTTTTCGTCGTTCGTGTGCGGCGCAATGTCGATGATGCGCTGGCGTGCAGAAAGAAACGCCAACAGATCCGGCACCAGACGCTTGCGGTTCGAAGTGCCGAGGATAATATCGGCTTCCTCCAGTCGCCTTGCGTCCTCCGGGAACGCCTGTGCCATGCAGCCCGTCAGCACCATAACGGCATCCGGGTTATCTTTTTTCGCGCGGCGAAAAATCTGCCGCACCTTGCGGTCACTTTCGGCCGTGACCGTGCAGGAGTTGAGGATTACGACGTCCGCCGTTTCCTTGTCCTCCGCTGCGGCAAAGCCGTGCTGCAAAAGGGAAGAGAGCATCGCTTCCGATTCATACTGGTTCACCTTGCAGCCGAGGGTGATGACCTTTGCTTTCATCATATATTTTAATTTCCTTTCGTCACACGTCGTTTTCTTCCAGCCAAAGCGTCAGCTCCGTCCAGTCGTTCATCAGGCTGTCCGCAAGCGCCTTTTGCTCAGTAATCTTATTCGTGATTTCCATCATTTTTTCGTAATCGCTCGCCGTCTCGGGGTCGGAGAGCTGCTCGTTCAACGTGTCAATTTCCGCTTCCGCCGCTTCGATCTCGCGCTCGCATTTCGAAAGTGCGGCACGGCGCTTCCGGAATTTCAGAGGCACGCTCTTTCTTTTGTTTATAGACGGTATGGGCTTTCGGGACAGCGTTTTCATTTTCCGCTTCGGCAGCGGCTTTTGCGGCTTCCTGCTTTTGACGGGCCTCAAGATATGCGTCGTAGTTGCCGAGGTACAGCGTTGTGCCGGAAGGGGTGAGATAGTAGATTTTATCCGCAAGCTTGTTGATAAGATAACGGTCATGCGAAACGACGAACAGCGTGCCATCGTAGCCCAAAAGTGCGTTTTCAAGCGCCTCGCAGGAGCCGATATCGAGGTGGTTCGTCGGTTCGTCGAGGATCAAAAGGTTCGCTTTGGATAGCATCAGCTTTAAAAGCAGCACGCGCGCACGCTCGCCGCCGGAAAGCCCTTTCACGGGCTTATACACGTCTTCGCCTTTAAAAAGGAACACCGCCAATGCGCTACGCACCTGCGTCTGCGTCATGTAAGGGTGCAGATCCCAGATCTCATCGATGACCGTCTTACTCTCATCTAAATTGCCTTGCGCCTGATCGTAGTAGCCGATGTCGATATTCGCGCCAAAGCGGAAATCGCCGAAGGTTTGCTTATAAATGTGCAACAGCACTTTCAGCAAAGACGTTTTTCCGCAGCCGTTCGGGCCGATGAGGAACACCTTTTCGCCGCGTTTGATATCGAGATTCACATTTTTAAAGAGCTTGTGGTCGCCGAACGAGAGGGCAAGCTCTTCCGCTTCCAGAACATCATTGCCGCCGCGCTGGCTCGCCTTAAACTGAAATTTGATGGTATCCGGATCATCCTCCGGCTTTTCAAGCGTTGCCTGCAAACGGTCAATGGACTTCTGCTTGCTCGCAATCGTCACATAGTTGCGCTCCTGATTGAACCGCTTCTGCTGCTCAATGATGCCCTCAATGCGCTTGATCTCGCGCTGGGTGTTATCGTAGACGCGCTGCATCGCAAGGCGGTTTTCTTCTTTCAGCTGCAAATATTTCGTATAATTGCCCTTATATTCTGTCAAATGCGTGTTTTCAATCTCAAATGTGCGGTTCGTCACAGCATCAAGGAAATAACGGTCGTGCGAAATAACGATGTACGAGCCGTTGTAATTCTTCAGAAAATCCTCCAGCCATTCAACAGACGGAATATCAAGGTGGTTCGTCGGCTCGTCCAGCAACAGCAAATTCGATTCGCCGAGCAGCATTTTTGCGAGTTGAATTTTCGCTTTCTGTCCGCCGCTCAAAACACCGATAGGGGCATAGATCTGCTCCGGCGCAAAGCCGAGGCCGATGAGTGTGCTTTTTGCACGGTTACGGCAGGTGAGGCCGCCGTCTGCGATGAAACGATCGTTTAGCTCCGCCTGCTTTTCGATAAGCTCGTTAAGGTTTTCCGGCATTTCCGAAATTTTCGTCGTGAGCACTTCTATCTCTGCTTCCATTTTGAGCAGCGGCGCGAACACCGTCATCACTTCGTCAAACGCCGGTTTTTCCATATCGCGGCAAACATGCTGCTCCATGTAGCCGATGGACGTTTCGCGCGCCGGGGTAAAGGTGCCTTCGTCCGCCGTATATTCTCCGTTCAGTACCTTGAAAAGCGTCGTCTTTCCGGAGCCGTTAATGCCCACAAGGCCAATACGGTCGCCTTTCTGCACTTCAAATGTAATATCCTGAATGATCACATCGGTGCCGAACATCTTTTTTATGTTGTTCACCGTAAGTATTGCCATAGTTGTTCTCCTCGGTTCATATTCCGTTTTATTATACCGAAAGATAGCCTTCAAATCAAGCAAAAACCGAGACAAAATCACGCCCTGCGGGCGAAAATCGCAGAGATTTGACGTTTCTTTCCGATTTTAAGGTCAAAATAGAAAAAAAGTATACGGTTTCGCTTGATTTTCCCCGAAAACTGTTGTATAATAACACTAATTTAAGAGACAGATTTGGTGTGTTAGAACTTTGGAGGTTTTTCCATGAAATGTCCCTATTGCGGATACAGTGAAAGTAAGGTCATCGATTCCAGGCCAACCGATGAGGGGGAGCGCATTCGCCGCCGCCGTGAGTGCTTAAACTGCGCAAAACGCTTTACGACCTATGAAGTCATTGAGACTGTGCCGGTGGTCGTTGTAAAAAAAGATAAATCCCGCGAGGCTTTTGACCGCAACAAGCTGTTGAACGGCCTTCTGCGCGCCTGCGAAAAACGCCCCGTACCGCTTGAAACACTGGAGCGCATCGTAGACGAGATTGAAACGCTCCTACAAAACTCGCTCGACCGCGAAGTGCCGTCCACGCTCATCGGCACTTATGCCATGGATAAGCTCAAGAAGGTCGACGAAGTCGCCTATGTTCGCTTTGCTTCCGTTTACCGTGAATTCAAAGACATCAATACGTTCATGGACGAGCTCAATAAGATCAAGGCTGAGCGCAACCGATAAATTCAGATTATGTAGCAGCAGTCCCAACGCGATATGGGGCTGCTGTTTTTTGCTTTAAAACACATTTTCAAATGCGATGCGCTCTGTTTTTTGAATGTGCTCCGCCGTGTTTTTCACCATCTGGCATTCGGCGCGCGCTAAGGACACCTCCTCCTGCTCAATATAATAGGGCAGCACGGCAAAAATGTTTTCCAGCGGCTCCAAATGCTCGTGCGGCAGGAAAACGCACAGTTTATCGTGTATTTTCTCCCAGTCTGCCTGCAATTTTCGGCTTTCCTCAAGGCTTTTTCCGCTTCGCCGTCGGAAAGCAGCCGGTCGATATTTTCCGCGGACACAATCAGTGTATTCGCAGATCTTGCCGTGTTGCAGTAACCAAAGATACACACCGCCACAGCAAATACCGCCAAAACGATTGAAAAGGCCATGCGCTTCATTTTTTCACTCCCTTTTTAGGCTGCCGTCCCGCCGAATGAGCGTATAATGTCCGGCTGTGTTTACCGTTAGAATAAACACTTCGGGAAGCGGTACGGCTTCGCTTTTTAAAATGCTGTGTATCCACTCTTCATTTTTGCCGCACAAGTGCATAGAGCCCACAGAAAGGTCTCCGTCGCTCACCACAACGACTTCAAGGCCCTCGTCTTTCACTTTCACGCCCATATCGCTCGGACGCAGGTAATCGACGGCGGCTTTTTTAACGACACTCAGCGTGCCGTTCGTCTCTACAATGGCATATGTCACATCCGAAAGCACAAAAACATCCTTTTGCCGCAGTTGCTCAAAAAGGTCTTCTACGCTCATGCGCAGCTCCTGCATGTTTTCCTGAATGATACGCCCATCTTTGATGATGACGACCGGCTTACCGCACACCAAACGGTGAAAGCGGCTGCTTTTAAGCATAAAAACCGAAACGAGCACCTCGAGCGCAATGAGCACCAAAATGGGGATGAGCCCGCTGAAAAGCGGCTGGCCGCTGTCCTGCATCGGGATCACCGCAAGGTCGGAGATGAGCAGCGTCACGACCAATTCACTCGTTTGCAGTTGGTTGATCTGCCGTTTGCCCATAACGCGAACAGCCAAAATAATCGTAAAATACAAGATGATCGTGCGCACAAACGAAATAAACATGGCGTTTTCCTTTCCGTATGTCTTCGTCGCTATTATGCGTCTTCGGGCGTATAAAATACGGCCTTTCTGTAAAATCTACACAGGAGAACCATGCGGAAAGGAAACTGCTAATGGAAAACTTATCTGAACACTTAAAGGAAAACGTAACATATATAAATGGATTATTTGAAAACGCCATGGATTATATCGAGCGCGAATTTATGGTCGGCACGGTACCGGCCGCGCTGCTCACCATGGACGGGCTCGTCAGCAAGCAGCACATTACTTTGAGCATTTTAAATCCGTTGATGCGCGCGAAAATTCCGACAGATAACGGCAAAGAAACGCTTTTGTTTATCGAAGAAAACGTGCTGTGCGCCGTAGAGCAAGCCGAGCTTTCCACCGTCAGCGAAGTGCTCGAACGCATGATGAACGGCTTTGCGGTGCTGCTGCTCGATAACTGTCCGACAGCGCTCGCGTTCGGCACGCAGGGCTTTGCTGCGCGCGGGGTAGATGAGCCCGATACGGAAGTTATGCAGCGCGGCCCCCGCGAAGGCTTTGTGGAAACCTACCAGACAAACATTTCGCTTTTACGACGCCGTCTCAAAACGACCGAGCTCAAATTTGAAAAGGTGACGGTTGGCGAAGAGAGCCAAACACCGGCTGCGCTGTGCTATTTAAAAAACATCGCGGACCCGAAGATCATTAACACACTCAAAAAGCGGCTTTCCGCATGTAATCTAAAAGACGTGCTCGCAGCAGGATATTTGGCGGGTTACTTGGAGCGTCCCGCGATTTTTGATCGCGTAGGTTTTACCGAGCGCCCCGATACCTTATGCGGCAAACTGCATGAGGGGCGCATCGGGCTGCTTATAGACGGCACGCCCACAGCGCTTTACGTGCCGTATCTCTTCGTTGAAAACTTTCAGACCGCCGACGATTATGCAAACCGTCCGTTTTACGCCACGTTCACGCGCTGGCTGAAATACATCGCGTTTTTCCTTGCGATTTTTCTGCCGGGGCTGTATGTCGGCATCGCCGCACACGACCCGGAGCTGCTGCCGGAAACACTGCTTGTTACCATTGCACAGGCAGAGCGCAGTACGCCGTTTCCCGTCATGTTAGAAGCGATCTTGCTTTACTTTATGTATGAACTGATGCGCGAAGCCGGACTGCGCGTACCAAAACCGCTCGGCAGCTCTGTCGGCATCGTGGGCGGTCTTGTCATCGGCGAGACCGCCGTTTCCGCAGGGCTCGTCAGCGCACCGTCGCTCGTCGTCATCGCTGTCACGGTCATTACCGGGTACACGGTTCCGAAATTATACGAGCCCATGGCTGTACTGCGTCTTATTTTTATTTTGGTGGGCGGTATATGGGGTGTGTGGGGCGTGCTTGCAGGCTTTACGTTTTTATTATTCGAGCTTTGCGGCAAAACAAGCTTTTCCGTGCCATTTTTGGCCCCGGTCGCACCATTTCGGCTTTCCGCCATGCGGGATGTGCTTGTACGCGCGGGGTGGAAACGATTAGTGCGTCATAACGCCTCCGTACAACACATGCCCGGCGCGGGAAGGGGGAAAAGCACCTGTGAAAACCAAGATCAGTGCTTTGCAGCTTTACCTTATGCTGTTTCTTTCACGTGTCATCGTCAGCATCACAATCAATGTGCAAACCGTCGGCGGCAGCAATTTGATTGAAAGTATTTTCTCTTCGCTCGGGCTGTTTTTGTACCTTACGGTGTTTTCTCTGCCGCTTTTCATGCTGTACAAAAGCCACCCGGAAGCATCGTTTCTGCAAATCGTAGAGAATAACTGCGGCCGCGGTGTTTCTGTACCGATGTCCGCAATTTACGCGCTTTATTTTATAGTGATGAACATTTTCAATCTTTCGCTTTTTCTGACGCTGCTCGTCAACACTACAGACCCTGTCGCTTCGCGTTTTTCCATCGTCCTTGTCGTGCTCGGCATCGCACTTTATGGTGCCATTCGCGGTATAGAAACCATCTCGCGCGCCTCGGTATGCATTTTCACGCTGTTCATGCTCGGCATGGGGATGATTTTTCTCGCCGTCTCGCCGAACGTCACGCCGCATTATCTCATGCCGCTTTTCTATGACGGCATAGACCAAACCGTACAGGGGTTTCTCGTCTTCACAGCGCGCTGTTCTTCGCTTGCCGAGTTTGCCGTTTTGATGCCGTTTCTTACAAATACGGATACAAAAAACGGTAAAAGCCACCGCGTGCTCGGCTTTGTCGTTTGGAACGGCGGCATCACCGTGTTTTTGGGTGTGCTTCTGTTTTTCATCGTCTCGTGTCTCGGCGAGTACGCCGCGCTGCAAGTTTTTCCCGCATACACGCTCGCTTCCATCGCGGAGATTGCCGGCATTCAGCGGCTGGACGCGCTTTTCATCGGCATCAGCATGATGGCGCTAATCGTGCGTATTGCCTGCGGATTATTCTGCATCGCCGTGTGCATGACACCTATCCCGACACGCCCGCGCGCGTGGCTGACGGCACTCATAGCCGCGCTGACAGCAGTTCTGTCCCTATGGCTCACAGACTCCGCCGCACGCGTCGGGGCCGTGTTCCGCACAGCGTATCTGCTGCCGTTTTCCGTTTTGACCGGCGCTATGCTGCCGAGTTTGCTTTGGTTTTTCGACTGTATCAAAAAGAAGAGGAGAAGCGCCGCATGAAAAAAGCACTCGCATCCGTTTTACTTTCGCTCATTTTGACGCTCACCGCTTCGGGCTGCGCACCGGAGCTTTACGAGCGCTTGCTCATCAGCGCAATCGGCGTAGACCGCACGACAACCGGCTGCCGCGTGACGGTGCTCGCTTCCGAAACGACGGAGGACGGAGGGCAGAGCACCTTTTCCGGTGAGGGCGATACCGTCCCCGAAGCGCTCAGTCAAATCGCGCTCGAAAGCGGCCGCACGCCGCTGTATTCGCACAACGCCGCCATCCTTTTCGGTATGCAATGCGCAGAAAGCGGTATCGCCGAACAACTGGATTTCTTTATCCGCCACTACGATTCCCGCCCGACCGCCAAAGTTTTCCTCGCAGAAGATACCGCCGAAAGCGTCCTGTTACAGACGGATCTCACCGCCGAACGCTTCATGCAGCTTTCAAACGGCGCAAAATACAGCGGGGCCGCGGCAGACGTGAATTTGCTGCAGCTTGTAAACGGTCTTTACGGCATAAACACCACTGCCGCACTGCCCGTTCTGCGCGCCGATGATTTGCCCACGCCCGTCGGCACAGCCATTCTGCAAAGCTACCGCCTGTGCGCCGTGCTCACGCCGGCGGAAGCACAGGGGTTTAGTGCCTTGCAGGGTACACTTTCTGGTGGCGAATTCACCGTAAAAGACGAAGCTTTCGGCACGGTATCGCTTAAAGTCCGCAGCACAAACAGCAACATTATCTTCACAGGCACAGCAGAACAGCCCAAGTTTACCGCCAGAATTCATGTTATCGCCGAAGTTTCTGCCGTCACAAATACCGCAAAGCACGTAGGGAACGAAGCATTTCCGCGCTTTGAGACTGCCCTTGCCAACTGTACTGAGGAACGCATCGCCGCTTATCTCAAAAACGCAAACGGAGCCGATGCCGCAGGTCTCAGCGAAGTCATTTTCCGCACCGCGCCAAATGTGTGGCGTGAAATGGGGGAAAGCCGCGCAGAAAAGCTCTCAAAAGCCGAAATTACCTTTTACGTCACTGCCGAAGTACAGCGCGTGGAAGAGGAGGACATTCCGTATTTTTAGAGCAACAGCTGCACTTTATAGCAATCGGTCGCCGGGCGCATAGGGAAAAGCCTGCAAATCGCACATCATATCCCATCCTTTTTTCGAATAGAACATTCTATGCGCCATGCAGGCTTTTGTTCGTTACAAATTTGATTATTTCTTGGCTTTTTTTTCGTCGGACAGCGCCATTAAAATGCGCTGGGCAACCGCTTGTCGCGCCGTAGCTTCCGCTGCAAGCTTCAACGCCGCTGCACGCAAGGCCGCTGCGTCACTTTCCGGGTGCACGCCCGCTGCCGTCTCGTGCAAAGCACCGCTCTGCGCCGCCGCAAAGTCTTTATAAAGCTGCTCCGCGTCTTCATCACCGGAAAACAGCACGGCAATATCCTGAATGGAAAGCACCTGCTTCAGCAAGCCCACCATCATCAGTTTAGAAAGATGCTCTTTGCTGTACTTTTTGTGCACGGGATGATCCACAACGCCGCTTTTCACGTAATTATTGATCATACTGTTCGTCAACAAACTCTGCTTTTCATCGCGTTCAAAAAGAGACAGCGCTTCACCTGTAAACATCATCACCTGATCCATATAAAGGGGAATAGAGGGTAGGACGCTCCAATTCGGCAGTGCAAATTCTTCGGCTTCCTGCAGCCATTTACCGCAATCAAATTCAACCTTGCTCATTTTCACAACGACTCCTTTTGTTTTTCATAAACAGTATACGGCATTTTTCTTCGCATTGCAAGCGCTTTTCTTTGGCTGTTTTATTGTTTTTGGAAAAAAACGGTCAAAATTCCATTATGGGCTTGACAAACCCACTCGGTTTTTGTATAATTAATAACAGTCAAGTCGGCTCTAAAATGCACAAAAAACATGCTTGACAAAGCATGCTCTGTGTGTTATAATATCACTTGTTCTGAAATAGGTGTCCGAGTGGTTTAAGGAGTAGTCTTGAAAATGGGTAAGGGACCTTTCTTTTATATTCACCATGGAGAAGTACCCAAGTGGGGAAGGGGCTCCCCTGCTAAAGGGAGTAGGTCGGGTAACCGGCGCATGGGTTCAAATCCCATCTTCTCCGCCAAAAATCCACCGTAATTTTGATAGAATTACGGTGGACTTTTTCTATGCCCGAAAACCGCTTAAAATAAGGCTTTTCGGCTGTTTCGGCACATAAGCGAACCCCGCTGCAGAGCAATTCTGCGGCGGGGTTTCGTGTTTTTTGCGAGGATTGTGGCGTTCTGTTCCGTCGTAATCGTTAAACCGCCGAGTTCTGATCATTCTTCCGCCAGATCGGCAATCAACTTGACGTCGCTGACGGCCAGCGCAAGCTGAAGCTTGTTTTCCAGCCCGGTTTTTTGCAGCATGTTTGCCACATGGAATTTGACCGTTGACATCTCGCAGCCCATCTCTGCCGCGATGCGCGTGTAAGACAAGCCCCGCAGCAGATGCCGCAGAACTTTCAATTCCGTCTTTGTAAATTCCGTGCTTTTTGCCATGCCAATCTCAACTGTCGGAGGTGCGTCCGGAAAAATATGTTCCCCCGCCAGCGTTTGCCGGACGACATCCATCAAACGCTTCTGCGTCGAGTCCTTGTACCACAGGCTGTCGGCCCCGGCCTTCTTTGCCTCATCCAGAACGGCGCCGTCGATCAGCGAAGTCACAACAATAATTTTACTCTTCGGCTGTATGGCTTTAATCTGGCGAACAGCAATCAACCCGTTCTCACGGTTCTCTGTTTGCACATCCATCAAAATCAGATCGACAGAATTTGTCCTGCACATCTCGACTGCTTGTTTCGCGCCTGGAATGGACGCCGTGATCCGGTATCCGTCCTCGGCGCGAAAATAGCTTTCCAACAGACTGCGAATCATGGTCTGGTCTTCAACGATCATCACCTTCATATGCCGCTTCCTCCTTTTCCTGCAAACTGAGCATCAGCTTAAAACGAGGGACGCTCTGAATCTCCATTTTGCCGCCGGATTCTTCTATGCGTTGACGCAGCATAGAAAGACCTCCGCCTTCTGTGATTTTTCCCTTTGGTGCCGCACCGTTGTTGGTTAAGGAGACCGCTATGCAGTCCGGCTTTTGCCAAAAGCACACATATAGCTCTGTTCCGTCGGCGTGACGGACACAGTTCGATGCACATTCGCTGATTGCCAGTGCAATCAGTGCGCGCATACGCTGCGTTCGCGGCTCATCTCCTGCCAGCAGAACTCTGACGCCAAGCTTTTCCGCTCGTTCTTTTGCGGCTTCCAACGGTTCGGATTGCGCTCTCATCTGACTGGAGCGGTAAAGCACTGAAATGGATTGCTCCCACAACGCTGCGGTTGCACGAATTTCCTTCTGGTCTGTGTTTTGGAGCAGCACGCGCCGCGTCGCGAGGATGCTGTGTCCAATGTCATCGTGCACGCGCAGCTTCATGGCCAGCGTTTCTTCCTCCCGGATGATCTCCGGCATCTGCGCAAGCAGCCGCCTAAGCCGCTTGTTTGTTTTCTCCAGCTTCGCATTTTCCGCTTTTAGCTGGTTCTGCTTTTGAATCAGCTCTGTAACGTCTGCGGCAGTGATTTGTGTATATCGGGCACCTGCTTTTGTTGTGATCTGCTCCTGCGCAAAGCGCAGCGCTGTTCCGTCCGGAAAGCGGTAAATCCAAAGGTGCGGATCCAGACAGCACACACTTGCCGGCGGCGCCTGCAGGGCGCTTTGCATCTCTGCCAGTGACTGTATACCGCCTTTTTGCAGCCAGTTCGTAATGGCAAGCATCCGGCGGTTGATGAGCCGCACCACGCCGTTTTTATCGAAAAAGCAGGCCGCGATGGGGAGACTGTCAAAACTTTCCTTGATCCTATCCATGCGCCTTTACCTCCTCGATCTTTCCAGCTTCCGCGTCACATATTGCAGCCCGTCCTCATCCTGCTCCCATTCCAAACCTTGAAAATGCGCGCGCAGCCCGCAGAGCGGCTCTGCCGCTGAAACACAAAAAGACACTTCTACCTGCGCACCGACATCTATGGAGATCAGCATTGCACGAAGGGATTCCAGTTCCGTTTCCACGACGGCCTCGAACAGGTCGTAGATCTGCGTCGCCTGTTCGAGGGTAAGCTGGTCATCCCCCTTGACAATTGCCTTACAGTCGGCGCCATAGACACAGATATTCTCGGAAGATTCATTGAGGCACAACCGAAGCTCCTGCACACTGATCGCACCGCGCTGTGCGCCGACAAAAATCAGGTTGCTTCTGCGTTTGATGTAGGTTCCGATAATGATGACCTGCCCGAGCAAACGCTCTGGCTCGGTTTTGGTCCTCCGTTTTCTGCAATTCAGCCAACAGGTCCCACAGCATCGCGATCTGCCGATCAATCTGTGCCTCCATCATATCATACAAGCGGTTTTGCTCCGTCAGCTTCAACCATCTTGCATGCTGTGCATTCTCCGCCGCCAAAACGTCGCCGGTGTCATGCAACTCATCTCGTGTCAATTCCAGTTTCTTTTGAACCTGACTCAGCGCTGAGATGTCCTCCTTCCAAAATACCCAGCCGCGGCGCAACTTATGCCGTTTCAAAAGTGTATCGTCATCCAGATAGACGGTATTCTGCTGTATATGCCTTAGCTTACTTTGCGGCAAAGTCCCCTGCATGGCGGCAGATACATATTTGGAGCAAAAAACGCTTGATCGGTAATCTGAACAGGCAGGCTCGTCGCTTCAAAGAGCTCATCGTATCCGAGGTTGGAATGAATCAGTCCGCTTTGAATGCAGCATTCAAGGATGCTTGCAATAATCAGGCACTGTGACACAGTCACATCGCCCGCGAGCACCCAGACCCAATAGACATTTTTGGCATACGCATAAACATATACCAGCGAAAGCGCAAACGGAACCAACGGCAACCAGCGAATTTTCCTGCTATGCGGGATACGACAGTTTTTCACCATCGAAAGAAATGCAAACCCTGCGCACAGACCTTCCCAGCCCAGCACGAAGAAAAAACCGACCTCATACCGATACCCCGGTCCGATAAAATGCCGGACGGAAAGAAAATACCTGCTGATGCAGATCATTGGTCAGAACGAGCAAAAGCAGCAGCAATGTCGGAAGATACAGAAGCTTTGTCCATCGCGGCAGACGAAAGTCCTCTCCCTTGCCCAGCGACTGGGAAACGAAGACCGACAGCATGGGGATAAACAGCATCGGAAAATAATAGGAATACCACAGCAGGCGTTCTGCATCCGTGTTATCAATGGAAAACTTGATTGAGCGCAGCAGAATCCACAGCACCATCAGCGCCGAAATCGCCAGCATGTAGTGCCGCACCTGCACCTGTACGATGCGCGCCCAAAGAGAGTAGCACCACACGCCGAACAAAAACAAATAGATTGCGCTTCGCAGGTAGCTGGCAGCCGGAGAATGAAAATAATGCCGGCCTGCATATCGGAGCCACATGGCAAACGCAATGAGCACCAGCAAGCCCAAGGCGTACAAAAGGCTTCTTTTCGTCGTTTTGCTCATGCCGCATGCCCCCAAAAAATTAGTATATTTATATGGATAGTATATCATGCGGATAGACAAAAGACAACACGTTTTGTCCTCTTTATACAGAGAACTGTTACAAAAATTTCGCTTTGCAAGGAAAATAATTACAAATCCTATCCAATTGGCGGGGGCGGAAATGGAAGATAACGGCTAAAATATAGATGAAGGATTCAAAGGAAGAGAAAGGCGGTGGAAAAGCACAAATGCGAAGAATTGTATTGGATATGAAGGGAGGACTTCTGTCGGAGGCGGTCATGCAATCACTTTCGGGATGCGACCCGGATTTTCTTATCTACCGTTCTTCAAAGCCGGAAGAAACGCTGGCGTTGTGCCGGACCTGCCGTGCCAATGTGTTGGTGATGGAGGTCATCCGACAGGGAATCTGGAAGCTGAGTGAGAGACTCAAGATCTGCAGTGCCGTAAAGCAACTCGGTTGGACTGTAAGGTTCTGCTTTTGGTGGATGAGGACGCGGATGAACTGCTTGCCTCTGAAGTGCGGCAGGCGGTAAAGGATCAGCTGGTTGATAACTTTATTTATGCATCAGTATCGCCGACTTACCTCGCGGGCGTAATTGACACGCTTTGAAAGGATGGTGAGAAATGAAAAACTACTGCGATGGATTCTAATATTCCTGGTATTTGCGTTCATGGCGGCGCTGTCCGCGATTACCGCGCTTGCGTGCTCGCCGGACGACAATAATCCGGAACATCATGAAAACGTTATACAGACCGATGAGGAAAAGCCAACCTGCCTGCAGGGAGGATACTACGAACTGAAATGTACCGTCTGCGGGTGGAGCCGCGTCTTTTCCATCGGCGACATCGTGCCCCACGAATTCGGGCCGTGGGAGATCGTTAAAGAGCCCACCTGCACAAAAGCCGGCGAGAAGCGAGCCTATTGCAGTACATGCAACAAGTGGTATCCAGAGCTCGTGCCGGCAACGGGCCACAGCTGGTATAAGTACTATACAAAAGAGCCTACCTGCACCACGGCAGGAGAATACTACACCTACTGCCGGAATTGCCCTGCGAGCCAGGGGCGCTCCACAGAACCTGCCACGGGTCACTTCTGGGTCGTCTGGAAGCGAGTATTCGCTACATGCACCACGCCGGGATATACCGAATTTATCTGCGACGACTGCGGCGCGGATGGGGGGACCACGACGACGCCCGCCAAGGGGCACAGCTTCGGCGCGTGGTTTACCACGACGCAGGCCACCTGCACGGAGGAAGGCATGCAGAAGCGGGAGTGCGCAACCTGCGGCGCGACGGAGACAAAATCGATCGCCAAGACGGGACATAAATTCGGCGCGTGGTTCACCACGACGCAGCCTACCTGCATGGAGACCGGCATCCAAAAGCGGGAGTGTACGCAATGCAGTGTAACGGAGACAAAACCGATTGCCAAGACGGATCACAATTGGGACGCCGGGAAAGTGGTCGCACAACCGACAACAAGCCAAGAAGGAGTTATGCAATGGATATGCAATATGTGCGGCACGATACGCACAAATCCAATTCCCAAGCTCAAACCGGGAACGACAGCGGCTCCGAGCACAACACCGACTCCGGCGCCTACGGCTCCACCACGCACATCCGCCACAGCTACACCGAAGGCTTCGCCCACGGCTTCACCGCACACATCCGCCACGGCTACGCCGAAGGTTACGCCTACGCCAAAGGTTACGCCTACGCCGAAGGTTACGCCTACGGCTTCACCACACACATCCGCCACAGCTACGCCCAAGGCCTCGCCCACGGCATCACCTAATGCGGCTTCCTCGGCCTCGCCGGGTATTTCGCCTACGGCTTCACCCGGCGCATCAATTTCGGGGACAGCGGATAGCGACGGAAAGAATGGAGATAGGGGCGAAAAGAACGGATTTGGTGAGAACGCTGTCGGTAAAGATGTTCCCCAAAAGAACGAAAAGAACAATGTGCAAGCGGCAGAACGCAGCTTCTCCGTGGGAACAATCCTTGTATTCACACTTGTGCCAACGCTTTTGATTGTTGCTGTCGTCGTTTTTCTACTCGTTTGGAGAAAGAAAAAAAGGCAGGTTTAACGGACATTCTTTCCGGATAGTGAAGAGGTTAGCTCATCGTACAGCGCGTTCCGCCAATGAGCGATCGTTCATGAAAGATTGGCAGATTGATAATTCTATTACACGCTGGGATCACAGATCTATTTTACAGGTGTGATTGATATACATTTAGAAAGGAGTGGTTATGTTGCAGGTTGTAATTCAGAAAATTCCGGAAAATTTGCAGGAATTTGAAATTCTTGCCGCTAAAGGGCGGCAGCCGGAACATATCTGCGCACTGTTTCTGTGTGCATTGGCGCTGTTTGACAGGGACAAAGATGCAGGCGTTGCTGCGATGAACCTTCTGCGCGGGCCTAAGCCCATGACACCGTATGACTGTCAGTTTCTGCGCGACCGACTGCGCGGTAAGGTCTATCTGCCGCTTGCATATTTTGAAGGCGCAACGCCGGAAAATGGGTATCAGCCGTGCATGCCATACACGCTGAACGTGCTGGCAGACCCCAGACCTCAGGATATAGAGTCGGGCTATATGCGCGTGTTTCTTAAAACGTCCGGCGCGGATTCACCGCGTCCCATGAAATTGCGGCAGAAGGCTTCGACCGGCGAATGGTTCCTCTGGGAATATTCCAGTATTCTCAGCGGCATCCGTATTCCGGCGGCGGAAGATCCGTGGGCATAGTAAGCAGAGAAAGGGAGTACAGAAAATGGGACTCATAAAAGCAGCATTGGGTGCGGCTGGCGGTGTGATGGCCGACCAGTGGAAAGAGTATTTTTACTGTGAATCAATTCCGGAAAACGTTATGGCGGTCAAGGGACAGCGGCGCGTTTCCGGGCGCAGCAGCAACACAAAGGGAAGCGAAAATATCATCTCGAACGGTTCCGTCGTTGCAGTGGCGGACGGACAGTGTATGATTATTGTTGATCAGGGCAAGGTTGCGGAGCTTTGCGCCGTGCCGGGTGAGTTTGTCTATGACAGCTCGACGGAGCCGACGATCTTCTCCGGTGAGTTGGGAACCAGCATCTTAGACACGTTCAAGAATATCGGCAAACGCTTTACTTTCGGCGGCGAGCCGCCCAAAGATCAGCGTGTCTACTATTTTAACACGAAAGAGCTCATTGGCAATAAGTATGGCACGCCCTCTCCGGTGCCGTTCCGCGTTGTCGACCAGCGCGCGGGCATTGACATTGATATCGCCATTCGTTGCTTCGGCGAGTACAGTTACCGAATCAGTGACCCGATTCTGTTCTACACGAACGTATGCGGCAACGTCAGTGAAGACTATACCCGCGACCGTCTGGACGGTCAGCTGAAAACCGAGCTTTTGACGGCGCTTCAGCCCGCGTTTGCGAAGATTTCCGACATGGGAATCCGCTATTCCGCGCTACCCGGTCATACAATGGAACTGGCCGAGGCATTGAATGAAGTTTTATCCGGAAAATGGCGCTACCTGCGTGGACTTGAGATCGTTTCCTTTGGCGTTTCGTCGGTCAAGGCGAGCGAAGAGGATGAGCAGATGATTAAGGAGCTGCAGCGTAATGCGGCGTTTATGGATCCGACGAGAGCGGCAGCCTATCTTGTCGGTGCACAGGCTTCCGCGATGCAATCTGCGGCGTCGAATCAAAGTGCAGGCCCCGCAATGGCGTTTATGGGCATGAACATGGCAGGTCAGGCGGGCGGCATGAACGCGCAGAATCTCTATCAGATGGGCGCACAGCAGCAAGCAGCGCAGCCTGCTCCGGCTCCGGTAGCTGCTGAAGGATGGAACTGTTCGTGTGGACAGAGCGGTATTACCGGAAAATTCTGCCCGAACTGTGGCAGTAAAAAGCCGGAACCAAAGCCTGCCGCCGAAAGCTGGAAATGCCCGCAGTGCGGCGCGACGGCAAGCGGAAAATTCTGCCCGGAATGCGGCACCAAAAAGCCGGAATCGCAGGCAGCCGGCTGGACGTGTAGCTGCGGTGCGGTGAACAAAGGAAAGTTTTGCGCTGAATGCGGCAAACCAAAACCGGCCGGTGTTCCGCAGTACAAATGCGACAAATGCGGCTGGGAGCCGGCTGACCCGACACACCCGCCCAAGTTCTGTCCGGAATGTGGCGATCCGTTTGACGACGGGGATTTGAAGTGAAAAAAGCATCCATAATCGCTCTGACCATCGTGTCGGCGGTTGTGTTTATCGCACTGGCGGGCGTATCACTGTATCGATATTTTGTCGATAGCCGGATTCAAGATGGAGGTAGGATGGAAAACCCGGATACATACAGAGCAGGAAAAGATCTGGTGGAATTTGAGTGGCGACAGAACCACAGGAATTTTTACAGCTGCTTTTCACTGAAATTCTACCGGGAGAAGGATATGCCTCTGCTGACCGGCCGGTTTCCGGACCAATCCGGCGACGAGATGAGAGAAAGCGAAACGGATGCGTTTTCCAACCCAATCCCTTGGCAGCTTACGTGGGTGCAATGGTTTGAACTTCAGAATATGCTGGCAGAGTCGGATCTGCCCACGTACCGAAAGCCGTCTCCAAATGTCCAGGACGAGACCGACAGCGAAATCCGGGTCATTTGGCGCACCGATGACGGGAACGAGATTCAAAAGCTCAGCGGCAGCCATGCAGAAGCGCTGGAGACCTTGGTGCTGCGTATTGCCGAAGAAGCTTATGCCGCGTCAAACCTTGAAACGGAGTAATGCGAGGTATGCCAAACGGCAGTCGTACATTTTGCGCAGAATGTGGGGCCAAACGCCCTGCGAAAGAATAAAAAAACGAACCATACGATTTATTGTAACAGGAGGATTTACCATGAAAGGGCATAAATTTTTGAAGGTTACCGGAATTCTGATGATCATTGCCGCAGTATTTTCCATCATTGCGGGTGTTCTTGTCGGTGGACTGGGTGTATTGGCGGCAGGACTCGGTGCGGAATCCGGTCTGACATTTCCGTATTGGGCGGCGCTAATCCTGACGCTGGTCGGAGGAATTTGCCAGATGATTGCCGGAATCAAAGGCATTAAGCACAGTAAGCGCAGCGAAAAAGCAGGCGGGCTCATCGTATGGGGCGCAATCGTGGCTGTATTCAGCGTCTTGAGCATCGTGATGAATCTGGTCAACGGCGGCGAGTTTAATGTCGTAAGCATCCTGACAGGAATAGCTATTCCGGCCTTGTATATCTACGGTGCGGTACTCAATTCCAAGGCAGACACGCAGTAACCGTATAATTCAAGTAGCATACACAAAGGAGTTTGATACATATATGGGACTGTTTGATAAAAAATATTGCGATATTTGCGGAGAAAAAATAGGGTTACTTGGCAACCGGAAGCTGGAAAACGGGAATCTCTGCAAAAACTGTGCCCAAAAGCTTTCCCCTTGGTTCTCTGATCGACGCAACAGCACTGTTGAGGAAATCAAGGCACAGCTTGATTACAGGGAAGAAAACCAGAAAAAGGTCGCGGCATTCCACACAACCAGAACGCTCGGCGCGGACACCAAGGTGCTTCTTGACGAGGACGCGGGAAAATTCATGGTGACACGTGCCAGAAATCTCGTGGAAGCCAACCCGGATGTTTTGGATTTTGCAGACGTGACCGGCTGTAATCTCGACATCGACGAGAGCCGCACGGAACTTAAGCGTGAGGATAAGGAGGGTAGGGAGATTAGCTACAATCCCCCGCGGTATGAATACTCCTATGATTTCTACATCACCATATTCGTCAACAACGATTACTTTGACGAAATACGCTTCAAGATCAATTCCGATTCCGTAGATATTACACCGCCTCCCGCAATGCGACCGGGGATGACGACCCGATGCAATCCGGAGACTAACGTTGAGTACCGCAATTGTAAAAAGCTCGGCGAGGAAATCCGGCAGGTTCTGACGCAGGTCCGCAAGGATGTGCGCCAGCAGATTGAACAGGAGGCCGCACCCAAAACGGCAGTCACCTGTCCCTACTGCGGCGCAACGACCACACCGGACGTGAACGGCTGTTGTGAATATTGCGGTGGCGCGGTAAGAGGATAAATATCCATCAAATGATAATTAAAGAAAGAAGGACAAAATAATGAAAAAGTTTGTAGCATTGCTTCTGATTGTGGTTACGCTTTTAACACTTTCTGCCTGTGGTAGCAAGGATGCGTTAGCCGGAACATGGTCCGCCGAACTTGGCGCAGACGGTACGATCACATGGACATTCAACGGAAGCGGCAAATGCACCATGGAAAATGCTTATATGAAACAGGACGGTACGTACACCATTGAAGGTGATCAGCTTACGGTGACACTGGAGGCATGGAGTGATCCATCTACTTATACATTCTCCGTAGATGGAAACAGCCTTACCATGAATGAGAATTCCGGCTACGGCATCAGCGGCACCTTTACGAAAAAATAGCCGTGTAGCTTACCATTAACACTATCCGCCCTCTGACCTTTTAGAAAGGAGAAAAAACGATGAATAACCTTACAGGCAGCATGAAAGACGTTGCATTCGCTACCAGTCCCCGTGAATTTGATCTTCCCTATTCAACCACACTGGAAGAAATCATGCAGAAACTCAATGCGCGCAGAGCAGCGTTCCAAATGCCATTCCAGATCAAAGGCGGCGTTCCCGGACAGCGCATCTCGTTTGAGAAAAGAACCAAATGTGGACGTTGGCCTCTGGCTTTACCTCAAGGATGGCACACACATCCGGATTCAGCCGGTCATTACGGAGGCTAAGATGTCGGTTGGCGGTATGCGCGTTGATAAGAACAGCGCACTGCGCAAGGGCCTAAAGGGTGCGACGGTCGGTCTAGCAACGGAGCGTGGCGCCTATATCGACACCGTGACTGAAACCGTGAAGAAGATTTTGAACGGTGAGGAAGTAGAGGACTATGTTGCGCCGGAGGTTCCGGTCGAAACGAAGGACTGGATGACAACATTCTTGCTTTGCTTCTTCCTTGGCGGGCTTGGTGTCCACCGCTACTATGTCGGTAAAATTGGCACAGGCATTCTCTACACGCTGACGGCCGGTCTGTTCGGCATCGGATACCTTGTCGACTTTATCAAGATTCTCTGCGGTAAGTTTACCGACAAGGACGGAAACCTTATCCGGCGCGAAAAGAAATAAGAAAAAAATGTCTCAGGTAGGCACGGCTGCTTTTTGCCGGGATTATACGTTGTTTTCTGCTGATCGGCAGATCTGTGCAACCCTGAAGGATATTGGGAGGAAATTATGAAACAGACGAAGACCAAGCTTCTATGCCTGATTCTTACGGCACTGATGCTGCTCAGCGGCCTCACCGCCTGCGGAAAGGATAAGGAGGGGAAAGACTCCAATTTAATCAAGCTCGGCGATTATGAGCTGCTCTACAAAGACGCGTGCATCATGGAAGATTCGGACGGAAACGACGCGATCGTTCTGACGCTGGACTTCACAAACAACAGCAAGGAAAACGCCTCATATCTCTGGAGTGTCGATGAGACGGTTATGCAAAACGGTGTAGAGCTGGAACCTGCATCTATTATCACGGACTATGAGAACCTTGAAACCGTAGTGAGCGATCAGTTTACGGATGTTGCGCCGGGTGCAACGCTGGAAGTGCGGACAGCTTTCGTGCTAAAAGACACGACCAGTGAAGTCAAAGCGACCTTTGAGGAATTTCTCGGCAGCAAAAAAGGTACAATCACTGTTGACCCGGCTACGCTCAGCCGGGAAACAGTCTCCCATACGGAACCGGAGACCACCAATACGACCGGAGACACATTGCTCGATTGGTGGAACGGCGAATGGTACGGCTGGTGGAAGATGACCGGATGCTACGGCGATTATGAAAGCATGGAAGGCGACTGGTGGGATATCTGCGGCGTCATTGATTTAGACGCAGACTACACAGGCACAATCGAGCTTTGGGATGAGGACTACACGAGATCCGACCCTATGGCTTCCGCGCAGGTCAGTCTGAGTGAAGCCGGAACCGGCGAGCACGGTACGGTGATGTCCGAGGGTGGCTGGTTTACAAACGTAACACTGGAGCATGCGGACTGGATCGTTGACCCTGGTCTTTTGGACTACGATGATATGATCTGGATCAGCGGCGACTATGAAGACGGCGATGACGAATTCCACTATGACATCTATCTGCGCCCGTGGGGTCTCTACTGGGAAGACATGGAGGAAGATGCGTATCCCTACCGGTATACCGACTGGTATCTGCCTCTGATTGACGCAGGCAAGTCTATGCCGGATGCCATCGGAGAAGGTGTTTCGGAGGGGAATGCTCCGACCAACCAGACGAATGCTGCAGCTCCCGGCGGAAACGGCATCGTGACTGAGGAGCAGGTGCAAAAGGGCTACGTTTGGATGAACGAGGTCAATAATAATATTTTTGACGCTACTTACGAGGATATCGTTGCCTACTTCGGCGTGGAAGGCGAGTTTGTCAAGGAAGAGTACAGCGACCACATGAAGGCAAACTACCGCTACTACAAATGGATATCCAAGGACGATGACCCCATTTCATCTACGTCAATTTCAAGGAGAACGAGTCGGGCGTTTATACGGTGAGTGCGTACAACACCAGCGGCTTCTCCGGCACAGAAGCCATAGAAAAGTATCTGGACATCGTGAAGGCCGAGGCCGCCGAGGCGAACAAGGCAGCGTCTGCAAACGCCGAGATGAAGGACTTCTCCGTGGAAATCGCCCAGTTTGCAAAAGACGATGTTAAGGTCAAGATCATGACGAAGATCCCGGTATCCGGCTGGTCGTTCGATGATAGTGGGCGCTGCCTGGTGGAAAATGACGATCCCACAGCCTTCGGCGCAGGCGCCATTCAGTTTGAGATAAGAGAGAACGTTGAAAAATTTGATTCCTACAAGGACAAATTCGAAAACTATCAGGATATCGAAGACCGCGTGATCGGCGGCATCACCTTCCGCGGCCGCACCTATAAGTACATCGGCTACGAATGGATTCAGTATATCGCGCAGCTTGACGACAACCGTGCCCTTTCCATCGGCCTTCGGGATATGGACTGTGTACCGGGCACGATGCCGGATATCATTCTCAACAATATGACGTTCCAATAAAAAACGGCTCCCGCTCCAATTTGGAGCGGGAGAATCCGGTTATTCGCGAAAAACGGAGGTAATGCGGTGAAGTTCAAAGCGCTCCTCATCGCAGCAGGTCTGGGTATGAGCCTGCTCGGTCTGACCTCCTGCGGTCAGGTCGACGGATGCACCTATCAGTACCCGGAAACATCGGTCCTTTTTGACGATTTCCACATTACAAAAACCATTTACAGCCAAGGGACGATGAGGCTCTATTATCGCGGCGTACAGTTCAAAGACAATCCCATCCGCTGCTACGACGCGAATTTTGAAGATTTGGGCGATCAGTTTGACCATACGTTCCGAAACGGTGTTCTGACCGTTCAGGCGGATTTTGCCGAAAAGATCAGCGGGCTGACAATTGAGGACAGGGCACACGATATCATCTATCGTCTGCGTTATCTGGACTCCCCGCAGTTTGCATGGCTGGCAGACGTGTTCTGGTACGATGAAGGCTGGAACGAAACGGGAGACCGCGAAGCGTATTACAGTGCGGCCGAGCTGCAAGCGGAAGCCGACAGAAAAGCCGAAAGCCAAAAGGAAGCACAGGAGATCTTTGCATTGCTGGAAGGCACGTGGGTTACGGAGGACGGCCTGCAAAAATATGAGTTTGTCGCAAATGAGGACAAAAGCGGTATGAACTGTTGTACTATGTGGTGGAACAACGAGACACAAGAATGGTACAGCTGGAGCATTTTTGCCGAGTCCGCGTTCCGGACGAAGAGCTTTGACTTTGTTTGCGATGCAGACTGCGTTTACGACGAAATTGCAGAAAAGGCCGAAAAGCTGATTACCGTTATACTTGTCAACAGTGACCATACAGCGGCTGATATGCGCATCTTGTACGATTCGGAAGAAAACGTCATAAAGGACACGGATGCAATTTATCACAAACAGTGAGTTTGCGGGACATATCCGGAAAATGCGGTTATAACTGTGTTCGGCACTACGGACTGCGCTTGCGGGCTGTAACGCCAACTGGGAAGTGAGGAACTTAGATGGCAACACAAATCACAAATTATCAATGTCCCGCCTGTACGGGACCACTCCATTTTGTAGGAGAATCCGGCAGGCTGGAGTGCGATTACTGCGGCTCAAGCTTCGATGTCGCAGAAATTGAAGCGCTCTACGCGGAAAAAGAAACAAAAGCAGCGGAAGCGGCGCAAAAGCAGGAAGAGACAGAAGCGGCTCAAAAAACTGCCGAAGCGAAAGACCAACCGGCCGCCGCAGGCGGCTCTGACTGGGACACTTCCGGTTTGAACGAGGATTGGGGTGCGGACGCGGCTGACATGAAGGCTTACAGCTGCCCGTCGTGCGGTGCGGAGCTGCTCTGCGACGCAACGACTGCGGCTACGTCCTGCCCATACTGCGGAAATCCGTCGGTGCTTCCGGGTCAGTTCGCCGGCGTTTTGAAACCTGATTTTGTGCTTCCCTTTAAGCTGAGCAAGGAGGATGCCATCAAGGCGCTGAAGAAACACTATCGCAAAAAGCCGCTGTTGCCGTCAACGTTCTCCAAGTCCAATCATCTTGAAGAGGTCAAAGGCGTGTATGTACCCTTCTGGATGTATGACGGTGCGGCCAGCGGAAGCGTGCAGTTCCATGCTACCACTGTACATAAGTACACCTCGGGAGATTATGAAATCACGGAGACAAGCCACTACGATGTGCGCCGCGCCGGTTCTATTGGCTTTGAGAAAATCCCGGTGGACGCGTCAAGCAAAATGCCGGACGACTACATGGATTCCATCGAACCGTATGACTATACAGACTTAAAGCCGTTTTCCACGGCATATCTGCCCGGATTTTTGGCAGACAAATATGATGTGAGCGTTGAAAACAGCCGGGAGCGGGCAGACAAGCGCTGCGCGGGTTCGCTGGTGTCTGCGCTGGAAAGCACGGTTTCGAATTACACCACCTGCAATGAAACGAGCCGAGACATCCGTTTGAAGCGCGGCAAAGTGCATTACGCGTTGCTTCCCGTCTGGATCTTGAATACAAAGTGGGAAGGAAAAGATTTCCTTTTGCCATGAATGGTCAGACAGGTAAGTTGGTAGGCAACCTTCCTGTCAGCACGAAGCGGGTTGTCGGTTTGTTTGCAGCAATCGCGGCGTCACTCAGCGCCATCGGCGTGACTGCGCTGCTGCTTTTGGCACACTAGGGAGGGCGGAAAAATGAAAGAGAGAATACGCTGTCTCCTGCTGACGTTTATAATCGCGCTTGTATTCTGCGTGAATGTATCCGCAACCGAGCAGACAGGTGCACAGCTTTATTATGTGACGGATGAGGCCGGACTTCTCAGCGAAAACGAAAATATGATGCTGGAAAAGATGGCGGAAACCGTCTCCCAAAAATACGGCATCGGTGTATATATCGTAACCGTGGAGGATTATCGTGACTTCCATTCTGAAGGTGTTTATAAGGCAACCTATACCATCTATCACGAATACACGATGGGCGAAGGACCGGACCGCGACGGGATTATGCTCCTGCTTAGCATGGATGATCGCGACTGGGCAATGTTCTGCTACGGCGCACACTGTGAGTATGCGTTCAACAGCTATGGTCAGCAGAAACTGGAAAAGGTATTCCTTGATAACTTCGGTGAAAACGACTGGTACGGCGGCTTTGAGGATTACATCAAAGAATGCAGCGTCTATCTGGAAAAAGCAGCCTTAGGAAAGCCGGTTCGAGCGAGTTTGTTTTTTCCGATCCTTATCGTGATCGGTCTTTCCCTACTGGCAGCAGTCGTGATCGTCTCTGTGATATGGCAGAAAATGGAAAATGTATCGAAAAAAGCAACTGCTAACGCCTATGTTTCCGCGGGACTTCAGCTTACAGAGCAAACAGATCATTTTACCCATAAGACGACCTCCAGCCGGAAGATCGAGCGCAGCTCTTCCGGCGGCGGAAGCAGTCACAGCGAATCCGGCGGCGGCGGTTCCGGCCGAAGCGGAAAATTCTGAAAGGAGTGGCTATGAAAACAACACCCAGACGCATGTTCGCGCTATTGCTGGCACTGGTTCTGTTATTGTCGCTCTGCGCCTGTACACAGAAGACGCAAACGGAGCCTGACGAACCCAAAATAAATACTGCCCACAAAAAACTCCGGAAAGCCAACAGGAGAAAGCTGTATTACAGAGCAACGGGAACGATTTTGTATCACAGGATAAAACCGTGGACACGCCGCCGGTGCAATACGCGTTTTCACAGGAGGCAGAGACCTCGCTTGGATGGCTGCGGGACAGGATCGATTTTCCGACGACAATGTTTGGCGCGGCGTATCTCGGTTATGTCGGCGGGCTGTTTGACGAGGGCTTCGAGGCGGGTTTCCCCGCGTGGCTGCAGGAAACCAATGAGGCAATGCTCCGCGAATACCCCTTTATCGCAGAGATCAATGATGAGCACATCATCGGCGGCGCGGGGCATCTGTATTGCATCGTGCCGGTCGATGAGAACGCGACGGTTGCAATCAACCGTGTCCAGTGGAACGAAAAAACACAGACCGACGAGGTCACGGAGGTGCTCTACCGGTCAGAGAGCGGCGAACCGGTGCTGCTCTTTGCGAATCTTGACGGCATTGCGCATGAGGCCGACACCCAGGTCTTTATCACCGACAACAGCGGGAACACCTGCGAATGGTATCCCTCGCTTGATGCGATGAGCCATCTTGCACCGTGTACATCGGAAGCCGGTGACTATCTTTCGTTCGATTTTACGGAATATGCCTGGTATGACATCCCATCCGAATTTTCCGATTGGCTTTCTGACGGCTGGGCAGGCATGACCGCGCTTGGCCTTGCCGGATCGCAGAGTACAGGCATGGGCTGGATCACAGAAACCATGGTAGAGGAAACCGGCCGCTATGCCTATTTCTCGCTGCGCTTCTATCTCGAGGATGAGACGGGGGGTACAGTTGATCTAGAGTGGACATACGAAGACAGCGACGACATTGAGGAGATGTGGAGCGGCTTCTGGGCGATTCAAACCATTCCGGACGGGCCGAGCTATGTGACGCTCAGCTTGTCGCTTGTGGGCGGTAACAGCTACGGTGTCACGGACGGCCCGGTGTATCTGTGTGAGACGTATCCTCTCCTGATCAGCCCGAGCGGCACGGAGCTGCTGGTCGGCGCGGGTGAGAGCGGCATTTGTCTGCCGTTCATGTCGCAAAGCACAACGGCATGTGTGCTGACACAGGCCGTAGGATAGAAAGCCTGCAGGAAGCAAACTGCTTTGAGGTTTGCATTCATAAATTCTGTTTGGTCGCAATCTACCGTCCAAGACACAGCTTTCCTCGGAGATCTTGCTGCGCAAACAATGTCAAGGAATGCTTCAAAGAGTTCTTCTGGAGTGCAGTACCCCAGATTCTTCCTCGCTGTTAAGGGCATCTGCTGCCCAGAGGATATCCTCATCAGAGAAATTCTCAATGGAAATTCCCTTGGGGACATATCGCCGAAGCAACCCATTGTGACGCTCATTCTGTGCTCGTTCCCATGAAGTGTAGGGATGCGCAAAGTAGACCTTTGTTCCGTACTTCTCAATCTGAGCGAAATCCGCAAATTCAGCTCCGTTGTCTACCGTGATAGTCTTAAACACCTGGCTGAATTTCTCACCGAATTCCTCATGGAGTCTCTCCATAGCGGTGTTCACTGCCTCGCTGGTCTTTCCGGGAATACGAATCGCAATGTAGTTCTGCGTTTTCTTTTCCAGAAGAGTCAGAATCACAGACTCTTTGCCGTTGCGTTTGCCTACAACGGTATCACCTTCCCAATGGCCTTCCTCGGTTCGGGAATCTACAATTTCTGGCCGCTCATCAATGCTTGTTCCATACACTTTCTTTCGTTTTACGGGACTTTTATGATGCTTTTTCCGTTTTATTGCTTCGGGAAGTTCCAAGATGTTGAGGGACAAATTGCCGCCCCATACCTCATTGTAAAGGGTTTTGGTGCAGACCATCTTCTCTTCCGGGAAGAGCTTGTTCTTGCGGGCATAGCCGACACAGGCATCAATAGACCACTTTTCCGTACGCACTTGCGTGACGACCCACTGAACAAATGACGTACACTTGTCAATGCGGTGCGGCTTGTGGCTATTCTTTCTGTTTTCCTTGTACACAGCGTCCCCACGCTTTGCGCTATAACCGGGAGCACGGCCCCGACTGCCCGTTCTGGGCGGTGTACCGCGCTTTAGTTCATTGGAAATGGTGCTGGGTGCGCAATGCAGGTATCGAGCAATCGCCCGATTGGAGTGTCCCAGTTTCTTCATAGCCTGAATCGCTCCACGATCTTCCATGGTTAAATGCGTTCCGGGCTTGCGTTCTGCTCCATTTGTGGTATACTGAGTGTGATCCATAGTGATTACCTCTGGTGAATGGTGTTGGGGAACTTCATTCTACCACATTGGAAGTCACTATGGATTCCTTTTTTCAGGTGTCCAACTTCATTTTACAATCGACCGTCAATAGAAAATTCGAAAAAAATGTGGATATTTTTCATGTTTTTAACCTGCTTTTAACGCTTTTGCAGAAGTCTATTGCCAACCGACACGCAGGGTACAATCGACTTAAAGTACGTGGAGGAGATTTTGTCGTGAACATGAAAACAATCGGTTCCGCCGTTGTAATCATCTTGGCCGCCATAGTCGGGCTATTCCTCGGCACTGCCATGAACGACGGGTTAAGCGGCTCCATACTGCTCGCGGTCATTTTATGGGTTTTACGGATTGAAAACAGCGAAGTAGGGAATTTTTTGATTTTACGGTTTAAACAGCGCTTTTTTTCATGGTTCGACAGCTACGATATTTACGATGAGAACGGCAACACGGTGTATGTCGTCAAAGGGCAGTTTTCCTGGGGACACTGCCTGAAAATTTTTGACGCTTACGGCGAAGAGGTCGGCACGGTAAAAGAACGCATCTTCACGTTCCGGTCACGATGTGGCAAGCATCTCCAAAGAGCTGTTCAACTGGACGGACACGTACCTTTTGAACATATACGACCCCGCAGACGCACTGTGCGTTTTGATGATCGTGCTTGCGATCGACGCCGAAAAGTGCAGCCGAAATAACGGCTAAACGCTATTTTCTGTACAGAAAAGACTTCCGCTCAAGACTGTTTGGCCCGAGCAGAGGTCTTTTCTTTTCCCAAAATTTAAAATGCATAGAACAAAATGCCGAGACCGGCGGAAAGCACGATCATCAAAATGGGCGAGGGTGCTTTCTTTTTAAAGTGCTTATAGCCAAAGTGCAGAATAATCAGCAGCAGCAAAATCACAACACCGCGCAGATCGATCTCGGGGGCGCTTCGTATGGTCGTAAAGCCGAATAGCGTGCTGAGACCCATCGTCAGCGCCGTAGCCAAAATGAGCGCCACCACGCACGGACGCACGCCGGAGAGGAATGCCTGCACACCGGCGTATTTCAGCAGATTACTCAACACTGCCGCAATGAGCAAAATAATGACGAACGAGGGGAGCACCACGCCCAAAGTCGCGAGCAGACTGCCCAACACGCCGCCTTGCGAAGAGCCGATGAACGTCGCCATGTTGACGGCAAGTGGGCCGGGGGTCGATTCGGACACCGCAATGAAGTTGATGAACTCGCTTTCCGTGAGCCAGTGATTCGAGAGCACGGCTTCGCGGATGAGGGAGATCATGCCGTAGCCGCCACCGAACGACACTGCGCCAATCTCAAGGAAGGTCAGGAATAATTTAAAATAGATCATTTCACGTCACCGCCTTTTCCACGCAGGCGCTGTATGAAGTAGGCCGCAAGACCAACCACGCCGCTAAGCAAAATAAAGTAGATGGACGAAAACGAAACCGCGAAAACGGAAAACGCTATCATGCAAACCGCTACGCCTGTGACAAGCACGGTATTGAACGCCGTCTTTTCAAGACTTTTCAGCATGCGCACACCGGCGGAAAAGATGAGGTACACAACGCACACCTGAATTCCGCGGAACGCGCAGGAAACGAATTTCAAGCTCAAAAACTGGTCAAAGAATAGGGAAATGAGGTAGATGATGACAAACGAAGGGATACACACCCCAAGCGTGGCCGTCGCCGCGCCGGGCACACCGGCAATGTGATAACCGATATACGTTGCGCTGTTAATCGCTATCGGGCCCGGCGTAGACTCCGCAATCGCGATCATGTTGAGGAACTCTTTTTATCGATCCACTTTTTCTTTGCGATAAATTCATTTTCCAGCAAGGCAACCATCGCATAGCCGCCGCCGAACGTGAAAGCGCCGATCTTCAAAAATGTGAGGAACAGCGTGCATAGTTTTTTCATTTTTCAACCCCATTTTCTGCAGATTTAAACACGATAATCATACACCGTTTCACCGAAAAAAGCAATAAAAAAGGAAGCAGGCGCACCTTTCGATGTGTTCCTGCTTCCTTTGCTTTATTTTAAATTACTTAGAGAAGAGGTTTGCCACACGGTTCCAGAAGCTGTCTTTGGTTTCAGTCTCGGTCGTGGTTTCTTCCGTGGTGCTCGTGCTGTTGCTGCTCGAGTCCGTTGCGGTGCGCATTACATAGCTTACGGTCATATCCGTACCGTCTGCGCGGCCGGAGCCCTTGAAGCTGTCCGCACGATCCTTCATGATGTCCATCACGCGTGCCAGCGTGGAATCCGGGTCGGTAATTTCGCTGAGGCCGTCGAGCTTATCATTGATTGTATCGGAGAACTCCGTCATGCCGTCGCTGAGTTCAGACGTGCCGTCTTTAAGTTCTGCGCCGCCGGACTGGAACTGACCGATCGCATTCGATACGGTCTTGCTGGAGGAAGAGAGCGTCTCCATGCCGCTGAGCAGTTGGTCGGTGCCTGCATCGAGCGTGCCTACGCCGGTTGCGAATGCAGAGGTGCCGGTTGCAAGCTGAGAAGCACCGCTGCCAAGCTTTGCAGCACCGTCGGAAATCGCGTTAGCCGCACCGACAACCGTGTTGGTATCTGCCGGATTCTCTGCGTTATACAGCGCGCCGGTCAGCGTATCAACACTGCCCATCATTTCGCCTGCCTGCGAGGAGAGGTCTTTGAATTCACCCATCAAACTCTTGAGCTCATCGGTGTTAATGTCGGGATTGCCGCTGCAACCTGCTGCACAGCGCTCTGCTTTGCCGTCGCAAGGTCATCGGAAGACGTTACTTCTTCTGTAACAATCGGGGCAACCTGTTCAGCAACCTTCGGGCCGACAACCGATGCGATGGCGTCGGGATCGATGCCGGAAGCGATCTTCGTAACCATGCCGGAGACCTGTGCGGTCACATTGCCGATAACTTCGGCGCTCGGGGTGGAGGTAGAAGCCTGTTCTGCCTGTGCGAGTGTTGCCAAAATAGCCGCTTTCTGCTCCTCGGTGAGACGGAGTGCTTCGTTGTTCAAAGCTGCTTCCACATAAGCTTTCGATGTCTGATAGCCTGCGCTGTAGCCGCCCTGATAAAGCTGTGTCGTAAGGGCTGCGGCTGCATTTGTGACATCTTCAGAGGAAGAAGCCGCCTGCACGTTGCTCTTGATCTCTTCCGCCGTCTTCTGGGAAGCCGCTTTCGCTGCATTGCTTGCGGCAGCCTCGGAAGCCGCTTTCGCTGCGCCGCTCGCCGCGCCATCGAAAACCTGTTCAGCGCCTGCGCCGAGCTGTGCTTTGAGTGCTGTCATATCCGGGATTTCAACGGTCTCCAGCTTGCCGGAAAGCTCGGTCATTTTGTCTTCAAGCGCGGCCTTCTTTTCGGAAGCCTCTACAAGGCCCGGGACAAGTTGCTGATTCATGACGCCCGCAAGCTGTGCGGTACTGTTCTGCAGCTGAATAGCACCGAGGGAAAGCTCGCCGGTCTTCGTTGCCAAGAGTTGTGCGTTTTCAAGCAGGTTCTCCGTGCCGTTTGCAAGCGTCTGCGTGCCGCTCAAAGCGCTGTCCACGCCGGCATCGAACTGGCTGTAACTCGAAGCAAACGTGTCAAGGCTTTCGACAAGTGTGCCCACAGCGTCATCCAGTGCGCCGGAACCATCCTTCAGCTGATCGATTGCATCGGTCAGTTCATCCATCGTGTCGCCAAGCTCGTCGGAAACCTCATCGAGGTCGAGGTCGGAAAGGCTCGGAGCCGCGGCGAAGAGAAACGTCGGGACGGTGCAGTCCGTAACATCCGCTTCGAGGGTAAGGGTATCGAGCATCAGGTCGTCGAGCTTATCAAAGCTGTCGGGGAGCAGGTCGCTGACGGCTTCCTTCATGCCCGGCATCGCAAGGTAGCAGGCAACCTGCGTTTTGGAATCAGACTCCACAAGACCGTGCTCTGTCGTGATGTTCTTGAAGTTTTTCGCTCGGCAGCACAGCCGCCGCAACGGTAAAGAACGGGGTATAGACGGTGCGCTTTTTACCGTTTACGGTCACTTCTTCGCCGGTGTTGTTCGTCAGCTTAACGGTTGCGACAAGGTGGCCGCTCTGACCCTTGAGTTCATCGGCCGTAACCGCCTTGCCGTCCAGCGTATACTCGATGGAAACACCGACCGGCGCCTGTGCGCTGTTCTTGCCCTGATAATAAATATCGGTTTCGTCCGTCGTCCACTTGAGCGTATTGCCGGACTGTTCCGGCATCACGTCGCTCTTGAGGTTCTGGATATCGGAAAGGTCGCTTTCATCGGTAACGGCATCAAAACCGTCATCGCTGTGCAGCCAATCGCTGGTGATCTGCTCCTGCACGGAACCGTCTGCGTTCAGGATGAGATAAGAGGTTTCTTTTTTCTCAACGGTAGCATCCGCCGCGAAAGCCGGGGCAGCGCAGCCGAGGAGGAGAAGTGCGGAAATCGTAGCCGCAACGGATTTTGTAAGATACTTACTCATATTGATCGAGATCCTTTCTCTGAATCGATTATGCCTTTTTCTCGGTGATTTCGGGCTTTTTCAGCCAATGGAATGTGGTCTTTCTGAGAATTGGCTCCGTAATGACGAGCAATGCCGGCAACACAAGCAGGATAACTGCCATACTGATGAGTGCGCCGCGGCTGATGAGCCTGCACAGCACGCCGATGAGCTCCATACGGGAGACGAGGGACACGCTGAACGTTGCCGCGAAGAAGGTGAGACCGCTTGTTAAAATGCTCTGACTGCACTGTTCAACGGCAATTTGAGCCGCTTCCTTTGCAGTGTGACCCGCGTTACGCTCTTCACGGAAACGCGTAGTCATGAGGATCGCATAGTCGACCGTTGCACCGAGCTGAATGGTGCCGATAACGATGCTTGCGATAAACGGCAGCGTCGTGCCGGTGAAATACGGAATGCCGAGGTTGATCATGATGGCGCTTTCAATCGCCGCAACGAGCAGCACCGGAACAGAAGCGGAGCGGAACACGATGGCGATAATGACGAACACGACGATGATACTTGTGATGTTGACGTTATTGAAGTCGACATCCGCAACCTCGATCAAATCTTTCGTCATCGCACCTTCGCCGGTGATGACGCCGTTCGGGTCGTACTTTTTCACAATATCGATCATTTCGGAGAGCTGGTTATTTTGCTCGTCACTGCCGCTCTTATAGGAGGAGTTTGCAAGGATCATCTTGTGGCCGCCGGCCTCGAAGATATCGCGCACGTCGTCAGGAATAAACATTTCCGGGATCGCGCCGCCGACGAACTTTTCATAGCTCAAAACTTGGTGAATGCCGTCCACGTCGCTCAACTCATCGGAAAGATCGGAGAGATTTTTTTCGGAAAGGGTATCGTCCACAATGATGAAGTGGGACGTTGTCATATCGAAGTCTTCCTTCAAGCGGTTCGTACCCGCAATGCCGGGAAGGTCCTGCGGAAGCGCATCAAAGATCGTGTAGTAAACGGAAGTCTTTGATTGTGCAATGAAGAACGGAATGAAGATTATGATAAACGCAATCAAAATCGGCACACGGTGCTTCACGACGAAGTTCGAGGTACGCTTGAGCTTCGGGATGAACGTGCGGTGCGTGTGCTTTTCAATGGCACGACGGAACGTCATGATAAGGGACGGTAAAACCGTGATGGTGCAGATAACGCCGAGCAGAACACCCTTTGCCATGACGACGCCGATGTCTTCGCCGAGCGTAAGCTGCATGGTGCACATGGCAAGGAAGCCCGCAATCGTTGTAAGGGAGCTGCCGGTAATGGAGGAAAACGTCTTTTTAATAGCCGCCACCATGGCGTCCTCATCGGATGCCGCCGTCAGCTTTTCTTCTTCGTAACGGTGCAGCAGGAAGATGGAGAAGTCCATCGTAACACCGAGCTGCAGGACCGTTGCCAATGCTTCCGTAATGTAGCTGATTTGGCCGAGGAAAATGTTCGTGCCGAAGTTATAGACGATTGGGAACAGCATGCCGAGCATGAAGATAAGCGGCACAATCGTTTCTTTCAGGCTGAGGAACAGAATCAGCAACGAAGCGCCCACAGCGCAAAGGATATACAAGGGCATTTCTTTATTGATAAGGCTCTTGGTATCTTCCAAAATAGCCGACATACCACCGATGAAGCAATCTTTATTCAAGATGTTCTTGATTTGCTTCTGCGCGTTCATCGTTCTGGCATCTGCGCTCGGGGCATCGAACTGAACGATGAGCATCGTTGCGCCGGAATCGTTATAGAAGAACTTCTGAATATCGCTCGGAAGCATTTCCTTCGGCGTCGTCACATCGATAAAATCGCTCGTCCACATGACCTTCTGTACGCCTTCGACCCCTTCAAGATCGCTTTTCAGTTTTAAGGTATCAGGCGTAGACATGTTTTCAACCGTAATCATGGAAACCGATGCCATATTGAAGTCATCCTCCAAATACGTCTCGCCGATCATGGAATCCAGATCTTTCGGCAGGTAGGTCAAAATATCGTAGTTAATGTAGGTGCCGAGCGCACCGAACACCGAGGGGATCAAAAGCAGAACCGCTAAAACAAGAATCAGCTTTCTGCGCTTCACGATCCATCGTGCAAAGTGCTCCATTTAGCACCGCTCCTTTCATTCGGGAACCATCCCGTTTATTTCGTTATGTAGTTTAGTCCAAAATGACCAATAGTCAATATTAAAAACGACGAACTGCGCAGGCAAAATAAATTGACTATTAGTCATTTTATTCAAATCTGTACAAAATGTTGTTTTTGGCTTGCTTTTTACGGTGTATCCGCCTTATACTATAAGACAAATAAAGTGATTACACAGGTAGATTTGAATGTTGGGAGGCCACAGCCATGTGCGGCGGTGTTGAACAGAAAAAAGAACAGAAAAAGGAGGGGCTGCTCGAGGCGGCCTATCAGCTTTTCCTTGAAAAGGGCGTTAACAAGACCTCGGTCGCTGAGATCGTAAAGAAAGCGAACGTCGCAAAGGGTACGTTTTATCTGTATTTTCACGATAAAACCCAGCTTCTGCAGCAGCTCACATACCGCATTTCCGCGCGTGTTTTGAGTGAGGCCTATGAATACGGAAGAGCATAAGACCGGCGTTTTTGTAGAAGACATCATCCTCATGGTCGATTACATCGTGGAATACTTTAAAAGAAGCCGTCTGACACTGCGGCTTTTGGAGCGCAATTTCTCTTGGCCGATGATTGAAAAGCAGCTTGATCTAAGAGAAGACCCATTGTGGGACAAGCTTGTCACTGCCATTGAGAGCAGCTCGCTCGCCGTAGGCTGCACAGAAGATGTCTTATATAAGCGCGTGTTTTTGGTGGTTGAGCTCATCGGTTCCACTTGCTTTGCCACGATGATTGAAAATAAGCCGGATACAATAGACAATATGAAACCCGTGCTTTACGACATGGTGCGTAAGATGCTTGCGTAATGTAAAGCGTATCGACTTTATAAAGTTGAGTTGCTTTGTAAAGCCATATTGACTTACACATAAACCTCCCGGGGTAGGTTTAAAGCTCGCCCGGGAATTTTCTATGTTCGATTGAACTTTTTCGCAAGATATAGTAAAATAGAAACCGAAAAATGAGAAAACACAGAACCAACAGAACGGAGATCATTTGAACCTATGGATAAATCGGAAATCCTTGCACTGCGCCGCGCAGTGCTGGAAAAAGACTTTGCACGCATGAATGACCGCCAAAAGCAAGCCGTGTTCACCGTAAACGGCCCGCTGCTCATTTTAGCGGGCGCAGGCAGCGGAAAAACAACGGTGCTCATCAACCGCATCGCGAATATCCTGCGCTATGGCGACGCGTACAACAGCACCTATCTGCGTGACGATCTCGATGAAAATGATATTGCCGCATGCAAAGCTTATATTGAAAACGGCACGCCGCTCACAACGGAAACACAGGAGCATTTGAGTGTTTCTGCCTGCGCACCGTGGCGCATCATGGCTATTACCTTTACAAATAAGGCTGCAGGCGAGCTGAAAGACCGCCTGTGTGCCATGCTGGGCGAGACCGCCAACGACATTTGGGCATCGACGTTCCACTCCACCTGCGCGCGTATTTTGCGCCGCGACGGCGAGCGCATCGGGTATTCCTCGCACTTTACGGTGTACGATACCGACGACCAGCGCCGCTTGATGAAAAGCATCTTAAAAGAGCTCGATATTTCGGAAAAAAACATCACGCCAAAATCGATTTTGAACGAGATTTCCCGGGCAAAGGATTCTTTAATCTCGCCTGCTGAGTACGCCCTCACGGTCGGCGACGATTTCAGATTAAAGATTATCTCCCGCGCGTATACAACGTACCAAAAGCGTTTGGAAGACGCCGATGCTATGGACTTTGACGACCTCATCAACAAAGTAGTGGAGCTCTTCAAAAAGTGCTCGGACGTTCTGGAATACTACCAGAACCGTTTTCGCTACCTAATGGTTGACGAGTATCAGGACACAAACCATGCGCAGTACACATTTGTGCGCATGCTGGCCGAAAAAAGCGGTAACCTCTGCGTGGTCGGCGACGACGACCAAAGCATCTACAAATTCCGCGGTGCGACGATCGAAAACATTCTGAGCTTTGAAAATACGTTTCAGAATGCGACGGTCATTCGTCTGGAGCAGAATTATCGCTCGACGCAGAATATTCTGGACGCCGCGAACGCCGTCATTGAGCATAACACCGAGCGAAAAGGCAAAACGCTGTGGACGCAGAACGGTACCGGCGCCATGATCCACCTGCACACGGCGGAAAATGAAACGGACGAAGCCGAGCGCATCACGAAGATCATCTTAGACGGCGTTGCTGCGGGGCGGAAATTCTCTGATTACGCTGTTTTGTACCGCATGAACTCACAGTCGCTGACATTTGAACGCAATTTTGCAAAATCCGGCGTACCGCATAGAATTATAGGCGGCACGCGCTTCTACGAGCGCCGTGAGATCCGCGAGATGATCGCATATTTGAGCGTTATCAACAATCCGAGTGATGAAATGCGCCTGCGCCGCATCATCAACACGCCGAAGCGCAGCATTGGCGACCGCTCGGTCGAAGTCGCGGCGCAGATCGGTCAGCAGACGGGTGAGACACTGTTTGAGGTCGTCTCGCACGCGAAAGACTATCCCGCACTGTCCCGTGCCGCAAACAAAATGACGCTTTTCGCCGCACAGATGCAGGGACTCATCGAGCTCAACAACGACGAAAAAGTCACGCTCGGCGAGCTTTATGACGAGCTTGTGGAGCGCATCGATTACCTGAATTTTCTTAAGACCGACGACCCGGAATCCGCAGAAGACCGCGCCGCGAACGTGCAGGAGCTTGCTTCCAACCTGCGCCGTTTTGAGGAGGAGAACCCCGAAGGCACGCTTTCGGATTTTCTCGAAGAAGTTTCGCTCATCACGGACATCGATAATTACGATAATAACGCCGATTCCGTCGTGCTCATGACGGTGCACTCCGCAAAAGGTCTCGAATTCCCGGTGGTGTTCCTGCCGGGCATGGAGGAAAACATTTTCCCGGGCATGGCGAGCGTATATGTACCGTCCGAAGTGGAGGAGGAACGCCGTTTAGCGTATGTTGCCATCACGCGTGCAAAAGAGGAGCTGTACATTTTCCACGCGGAATCCCGCATGATCTTCGGCATGACGAATCGCAACCGCGTTTCGCGTTTTGTGGAAGAAATCCCGGAGATGCTCGTCGAGCACACCCGCTCCCGCGATTACAGCGCGCGCCCGGTCTCTATGCCGAGCTTCGGCGGCGCGAAGCCGTTCGGGGAAGCACCGAAAACAAAATCCGTTGCGGAAGCCGGCGGATTCACGCCGAAGCCGCGCGTAAAGCCCGCGCCTGCCGGTACATACCGCGTAGGCGATACTGTCCTGCACAAGGCGTTCGGCACGGGTCTCATCGTTTCCGCCACGCCGATGGCGAACGATACGCTGCTCGAAGTCGCGTTTGACAAAGTCGGCACCAAAAAGCTGTTTGCAAACTTCGCAAGACTGACAAAAGTATAAAAAGAGTAAGCCGTGCACCTGTTTTCAAAGTGCACGGCTTATATTATTCAAATGCGGCTCTAATTTTGTCTGCCGCAGCCACAGCCGCAGTCGCTCGCTTTCGGCGGGAAAAATTCATCGGTCGGGAAATCAATCTTGCGGAACAGCTCGCAGGGGTTGTCGCCGGAGGTGACGCATTCCTTATCCGGAATGCAGAAATCAAACGCGGGAATGAGCATCTGCACATTCCGCACAATCTGCACGATGGTAAACAGGCCGATTGTCACGTATACGGCGTTTTTCTGCTCTACCGTTTCAAACGCGCCGCCGTAACGGCTTGCAATGCAGTCCGGGATCACACAGCAGGGCTCGCAGCCGCAGCGGCAGTGCTCGCAAAGCTTCGCGGAAAGCGCCACCGGCTGCGCGACCTGCACAGTCGCCTTGGGTAAGACCTTATTGCCCTGTAAATCGGCTTCGTCACGGCAGCTCTCGCTTGTAAACATCTTCACGTTGCCCTCACTGCCGTAGAGAATGACCTTCTTATTGAAAATTGAAATACCGCTTACGCGTTCGCAGCCCACTGTCGCGCCGCCGTACAGCTCCAAAGATACGTCAAAGAAAAACGTGAGATCAATGGAATAATACCCGCGGTTAAAGGGGATCGGCTGCATATCAATGTACACAGAGATTACATCAACGTCCCGCACCCGCACATTAGCGGAAGCGTCCACAACGGGCTGCACCGAGGCGGGAAACAGCACACGTAAATCCTCTAAGCAGTCTTTATCATAACATTGCGCAAGCTATAAGTACAGGCAATGTAAAAAAACCTCGAGGGTAAACCCTTTTGGTTGAACGCCTTTTTGCTTGTTATATACGATCTTATCGATGATGGATTTCAGTAGTTGGTTCTTCGTGTTGAAGTCGGCGGTGGGGTAGGCGTCGAACACGGCTTCAATGTTGGCACGCATTTTTTCGAGGTCGAGCTGTTGGGGCGGGACAAGGTTCTTACGTTCATCTTCCAGCGCCGATATGCGGCTGAGCAAGGCGCCGCGTCGCTCGTTGAACACCTCGATGGTGTACACGCCCTGTTCCACCAGATCGTACAGGCGGCCGAGCTGCTGATGTGCCGTACTGATTTCGGCATCTATGGACTTCGCCATGGCTGCGTAGTCAATTTGGCTTTCCTGCTGCTTCTGCTCCGCGTTGGCGCAGAGCTTATCAAACTCCTTTTGGATTTCCAGCAGAACGGCTTGCTCGACGTATTCGAGCTTGCTGGACACGATGCACCCGGGCACTTGGCAGCCGAGCAAGGGCCCTCCGGCAGACTGGATTGCAATGCGCTGCAAAGGCCGCCCGCAGTTTCCACAAAGTACGAGACCGGCTAAGGGGTTTATGCGCTTGCCGGTGTTTGCAGGTGGGTGATAGTGCCCTGCAAGAATCCGCTGCACGGCTTCAAACTGCTCGTTATCGATAATCGCCGGGTGCAGCCCGTCAACAACAGTCCACTTTTCGGGGGCGTTGTAGATCGTGAGGTGATGCTCGTTTCCGCGCTGTCCGGGGCGCACGCACGTCTTTCGGTTCCAGACGATCTTCCCGCGGTATACGTCGTTTTTGAGTATCTTGAGTATTGTGGAGCGCGCAAAATGCTCGCCGCGGCGCGGCTTTGCACCGAGCCGGTCGATCGTCGTTGCGATGGTCGCCGTACCCATGCCGCTTTGGTAGAGGTCGAAAATCATGTGGATAAACTTCGCTTCGGCTTCATTGATCTTCAGCGAGGGCGTTTTGCCGATTTTGGTTTTATCGTAGCCATACGGTGCGTTCGCGATATAGCCGCCGTTTTCGATCGTCGCGTTCAATCCGCGGCGCAGGCGCTTTTTGATCATCTTGTACTCCTGCCGTCCCATAAAGCTCTCAAATTCGGTGTATGTCTCGTCCATATCGTTCGAGAGGTCGTAGGTGCGCGTGGGGGTGATGATCTTCGTGTCAGACCACTTGAATGCGTCTAAGATCATGCCCTGGTCCTGCATGGAACCGCGCCCGAGGCGCTGTATATCCACGCACAGAACGCCGGTGTATGTGCCCGCTTCGACGACCTCGAGCAGACGCAGCATTTGCGGACGCGCGTAAAGGCTGTCGCCGGAGACGACTTCTTCAAAAACGTCTTCGTCCTGCACGGCGATGTCGTGCTGCTGCATATATTTTTCGAGCATCTGGCGGTGGCGCTGCAAGGTCACCTCCAGCGGCTCGGACGTATCATCCGCACGGCTTTTGCGCAGATATATCGCGTATCTCATTGTTTATGTACCTCCTGTTTTTATCCGTTCTCAATTATATGCGTTTAAAATTGGGCATAAAAATGCCCGGGCTATTGCTTTTGCCCGGGTCAGGTGGTACAATATAGCTTGTCTGGGACTTATATTGTCCACCCGGTTCGCCGGGCGGCCTCGTCGGTGTTGGTAGCACCGGCGGGGCTTTTTTATTTTTGTGTTGTGGCGGGCTTCAATTCATCGGCACGCTGTCGATATAACACTCATCTGCACAAAGGTCAACTTTATTGTTCCAGACCTTATTGCTGTCCACATTCGGGTCAATATCCCACGCGATGCTGTGGGTATCATCTACATAGACCCGGCTGAAATTTTCCATATCGGTGAACGGCTCAAAAACGGTACCTTTTTTGAGAAGCGGTCGCATATCGTAAAGCCGTTTTTCGCCGTTATCGAAGCTGATCGTCAGGGTGAAGTCACGGTTGGCAACGACACCGACGATCTTTTTTTCTTTCCGCCTGCAAAATACTCTGCAGCTTTGTGGTCAAATCCTTTGGAAAGATAATATTCAACTGTGTTTGCCATGGTATAACCTCCTTATCTCAGCGGCTCGATGGAGAACAGCTCCTGCTGATTTCTTGCAAGCTCCCAGTTCTCGCGGAGCTCCTCTTGATGGAACGCTGCCCAGCCCAGAAGCATTTTCAGCTGCTTGGAAGGCATTGAGCCCTCTAACACTTCCAATTCTTCGATGGATACGAGGACTTCGGCACCGCCATAAAACGCATGGAAATGCGGCGGCATATGGTCGCTCCAATAAATACAAACTTTAATTCCTCTGAACATTGAAATCGTCGGCATAAAATCAACTCCTTCTCTATGATTATTATAACATGTTGAGTTTCCATTTTTCAACTTTTTGCCCCACAGCGGGGCTTTTTCTTTTTTATCCACGCCCTCCGGGTGGAGGGCGACAAACAAACTTGTGCCCGACTGATTATCTGCGAAATTTCTATCCACGCCTTTTTCTCAAAAGGCGACTAAAATTCAGTTATTGTTCAACAAGCTCATAGCTGTCGCCGGAACGAACGTAGGTATGAATGCTTTTTAACAATGCACCGTCTTTATCAATTTCACCGTAATCAAAAACGGTAGTATTGCAGCCGGCAAAAACAAGTCCTGTACCGTCCATTAAATCGATAGTGAACCAGTTATAATCTTTACCCTCGATTTTTTCATCGACGAATGATACAAACTCTTCTTCGGTGCTCAGCTTAAGAACTTCTTTACCAACGATCACGGAAGCTCGTGTGCCGTTGGACATACTATATTCCGTAACCGGAAGGTTGAGCAAGAAGGTATTCGGGGTACTTTCGGAAGAAGTCTCGGTTGTGTCTGTTTCAGAAGAAACGGCGCTATCGTCGGCTTCACCCTGCGGCACTTGACCGTAGTAGAGAATCTCTGCGACCTTGCCTTGATTTAATCCAAACGCAACAGAGAAAACGCCGTCCGTCAAGCTTACATCTACACCGTCAACGTAGAGACTAACACCACCAGTTCCGTCGCCCTGCATCATGGTCAGCTTTCGGGTGTCGGAATTATAGGAGCACCACGTGACAATCATCAGATATGAGTCAGCAGGAATTTCATCTGTGTGCCGAATACGGTCTTCAAGGGACGTGTATTTTTCCATGTATGCCGTGCCCGCATTTGTGGTGTCGGTATCTTCGTCAAAATACACGTCGGACATGGAAAAGTCATAATTTTCAAGAAGTTTCTCAGTGGTATCGCCGATTTTGATGCCACGATACGTGTGAAGCGGTCCGAGTTCTTTTCGGCTTCGGAAACAGAAGTCCACATTAAATTTGACGAATATTCACATTCATCATCTTCATTCCACATCAGGAAGTCATCGATAGACCAGCTTGCTGCGGCTTGTGAAGAACTTTCAGTGTCGTCACTTGTTTCTTCGCTTGGCATAAACGTGCTTTCAATAAGAATACTGGTCGATATGTACTCCACTTTGTCGTTATCATCGTACATTACAGAAACTTCACCATAATGCCAAAGTTCCTCGGGATCAGCGGTGACAACGATGCTTTCGTTATAAGGCACATTCATATCGATGCTTTCATCGATCGTGGCATCATCGTTCATTTTAGCCGCGAACATTGTGTAGTCATCAGAATCAGAAACTTTGTCACTGAGCTTTTGCAGCCTTTTAACCACGCTTTCGTGGCTATCTCCACAATGAATACCGCAAATCTGATACGTTTGGGAGTCAGAGATGGAAATGCTGATAATCGTGCTGTCAAGTTGTTTTATTGTCACACCGTCGTAACCCCAAAGCACACAATCGTATTCGTCCGGGTCCGTTGTAAATTCCGGCTCACCGAGGTATTCAACCGCTTTGTCGATGTTGTCGCCGAGGACTATTTCCTTGCCGCCATACTGAAATGAGAACTTCTGTGGAAACTTTTGCGAAGCCGCGCCCGAGCACCCGCAAACCGCACAGGCGACGAAGACGATGCAAAGAACTACGCTCATTACCTTTTTCATGTCAGCATATACCTCACTATTCAATTTTCTTCTGTGCTTTTTGAATTCGCGCTTCAAACCCGCCCTTTGTGCTATCTTCCAACTTATACCTAAGAGCTAATTTACATATTTCAATCAATTCATGGTATTTCCCTTGCTTATCATAAATTTTAGCGAGAATTTCAAACGAAGGAATCCGCGGTAAAACATGATCGTTTGGGTAAACTTTTGGATATGCTTTAGCAAAATCTGGAAATATCCGCACGTCTTCTAAGCAATACTTTTCAGTTCGTTCGTAGTTCTTTTCACGATAAGCCGCGTTGATTTGGTCTAAAAGTTGGTAATGACGATTAACTATTCTCTGATCGTTAGAAACTACGCTCTTTTTTGGAGAAATACTTGTCCTAAAAGTGTCAAGTAAACCCATAAAATATACCTCTCTTATTCATTTTTGATTAAAACCAATGCGTAAAACCGACGGCGAGCCCTTCAATGGCTACGTCTTCTAAGTCGGAGAGTGAATAGGTGAGCGGGGGATAGCTTGCGTTTGCAGGCTGGAGTACCATTGTATTTCCGTTGATATACACGCGCTTTAAGGTCGCTTCTCCGTTGATACGCACAGCGGCAATTTGTCCGTTTTCTACGGTCGGTTGCTTACGAATATACACGGCGTCGCCGTTCTTAATGCCGGCATCAACCATGCTGTCCCCCTCACACAGCAACGCGAAGTCTACTTGACGGTCAACGGGTACATCTATATAGCCTTCGAGGTTTTCTTCAGCCGTGATCGGCGTACCGCAGGCAATGCGCCCAACGAGCGGAACTTTGTATGTTTTCGGCAGCGGAATGAAGCCGGGCGGGATAGGGGAGCTTGAAACATCCCAACCCATGATCCATTCGGGCTGAACTCCTAAAGCTTTAGCAATGAGTTCTACCTTATCGGAAGGAATATTGGAAACCAGACCACTTTCGTATTTATATACGGTTTGCTTGCTCTCGCCTATCATGTCAGCTAAAGCAACTTGCGTGATGCCGAGCTCTTCGCGTCTGGCTTTGATACGTTCTCCTTTGGTCAATTTAATTCACCTCCTGTTTGACTTCATTATATCACGAAAAAGTTACAAGTCAAGAAAAAATATCTTGACAAGTTACTTTGCGCGTGCTATACTCAAGGTAACCTAAAAAGATACTAAAAGAGGTGATACAAAAAATGATCCAGACTGACGAACTGCGCGGCATCATTACCAAGCGCAATATGTCGCAGGCGAGTGTAGCAAAAGCTATTGGTATTACGCCTAAAACATTCTATGGGAAGATGAAAAAAGGCGTTTTCGGCAGTGATGAAATCGATAAGATGATTTCGCTGCTTAAAATTCAAAACCCAGCCGAAATTTTTTTTGCACGCGGGTAACTCTAAAAGATACCGAATTATGGTAAAGAGTGAGAGGAGGGAGGAAGTGAACTTAGACTTGATTGACTCGGTATTAAATATGCCGAGTGGAGAGGAGAAAGAAGGTAAACATTGAAAACTTGTCTGTGGATACTTATCCTTGTTGCGATACTCTCAATCGTTTTGATCGGGAAAGGAAAAAAGAGTGGCTATGGCTATTTACAGCGTCGGTGTGATTTGTCTATTTGTGCTTGCGTATCTCGCAATTCACGGCTCATTTGCCTAAGCGCATATACAGCATAATTCCAAGGAGACTCGCCGTTGAAACACACGTTGCGTACGCCGAGTAAAGCTTCTTCGGTTTTTTCATCGCAGAGTATTAAAGCACGGTTAAGGAGCGAAATCAATTTTATTCGATCATATCCGTTCCCGTTGCTATCTACCAAGCGGGATAACTCGGATGCTAAAGCTAAATAAGCCTGCTGCTTTTCCGGGTATACCAGTTTCATTTTTTCGATTGATATATCCAATTTATGGCGGCGGTTTTCGAGCAAGCCAGTTACACAGCTTGTTATAACCGGTGCAATGATTGCAGCGATTGCAGCAATTAAAGCCACCAAAGTTGCACTGTCGAGTTCCATGATTACACCTACTTTCATTTTTTTATTATTGTAACGTCAACTCGACAAATTTGCAACCCGCCCCGCAGCCTTGCCCCATGCCGCCCGGAACTTACCTCCCATGATTTCATTTTGTTTGCGCCGAAGTGATTATTTTCTTGTCATTGAACGGGCGGCAGGTGGGAGGGCTGCGGGATATGGACAAACCGACACCGCATAAAAAGAAAAGAGGTGATTTTCATGAAAGAAACGACCGCGAAGAAAGCCCCTAAAATACGCAAGGAGCGCGACCTCGGCACGCCGACGGTGATTGTACGATACTTAGACGAGACGCCGGAGCAGGTGGCGCAGAACCGCAGATGCGTGGAAGCGGCGCTGGACATGATGTGGCGCAAGACTTACGGCCTGCATCTGACAAACTTTGACTGGGGCGAGAAGCCGGAAGGCTACGGCAGGACCCGCGTGACCCACCCGAAGATTTAGATTCTGGAAGGAAGTGTAAAGCATGATCTTAGTCAAGCTGCTCGGCTTTGCGATGCTGATCGGGGCGGTCATGGGGTCCGTGCTCGGGCTCCAGATCGTTATCGACCGGCTCGTCGCCGCGCAGCGCAGGAAAAGAAAAGCCGCACGGTCGTGCGGGAATATCGTGAACATCAATGAGTACAGAAAAAGAAAGGAAAGAAACGCATGATCTTTAGAAAAAAGAAAGCCGCTTCAACTGCTGGCACAGATGAAACGGCAAAAGAGTTTAGAAATCACTCCGATTTCAGTATAGACAGAATCATCGAAAATGTCAAGACCTCACAGCTATACGGTTGTCTTATCGTTGACGTTGCAGGCGCAGACAAAACTGAACCGCATCTTTACTATCATACAAATGAAGAACTGCGGCTTTTATGGGCGGGCGCTGTGGAAGCTTGTTATCATGCTTTTGCAGGTTCGGGAATGTCTTATAAAGACTTCAAAGACATATACGATCTCACAGTGAAGAGAGCAGCACGCGAAGGAATGGCAGATGTAATAAAGGAATTGCAAAAAATTCTGCCGGATGTACAGGAACTCGCAAGAAAACAGAGAGAAAAGCTGAGAAAGGGGAACAGAAATGAAACTGCTTAGTTTGAAACTGGAAAATTTTATGGGTGTGAAGGCGTTTGATTTCGCGCCCCTTGGGCATTCGGTGACGGTGCTCGGCGCGAATGACAGCGGCAAAAGCACGCTGGAAACTGCTTACTGGTGGCTGCTCACCGGCAAAAACGCCGAACAGAGCACGGATTTTGACGTTTACCCTTACGGTGCTCCGGAGGGTGTGGAAGCGTCCGTTACGGGCGAATTCGAAGACGATAACGGCGATACGTTCACGCTGACCCGTACCTATAAACGCGAGTTCACCCGCCGTAAGGGCGACGCGGAATCGGTGTTCAAGGGCAACAAGACGTCGTATCTCATCAACGGCGTGCCGGAGACGCAAACAAAATTTAAGGCGTTTGTCGCGGAACATATCGCCCCGGAAGACAAACTGTTGGTGCTCGGAAAGCTCCATTATTTTGCCACAGACATGAGGTGGGACGCACGCCGCGCGGTGCTGCTGGACGTTTTTGCCCCGCATTTGAGCGACGCGGACATCATCAAAGCGCACGAAGAGCTTGCCCCGCTGGGCGGGTGGATCGGCGCAATGACAACCGTCGACGATATGGCGCGCCAGGCAAAAGCGAAGCGCCGCGAATTAAACGCCGAGCTGAACGAGATCCCGGCGCGCATCGACGAAGCCGAGCGCAGCAAGCCGATTTTGCCGCCAGAAAGCGAGCGCCCCGGTACGGCGGCGCTCATGAAAGAGAAAATGAAGCTCGTCAGCGAGCTGGAAGGCTATAAAGCCAACGCGGACGCCGCGACGCTCCGCACGAGGATCGCCGAACAGAAAGCCAAAGCCGCCGAAGCGAAGGCAGCGTACATAAAGGACAGCACAGCCGGCAGCACGACGATCTCCCGACAGGCGGAAACGCTCCGAGAACGTATCCGCCGCGCAGAAGAAAAGCAGATGCAGCTTGAGAGAGACTACAAGGCGAATGTCTCTTTGAAAGAGAGCTTTGAGAAGGAACTCAACGAGCTCAGAAAACGTGCGGTCGATAACCATAATGAGCAGTTTCCGACAGATCAAACAATCTGCCCGACCTGCGGACAGATCCTCCCAAAGGAACGCTTGGAGGATCTGAAGGCCGAATTTAACACGCGTAAAGCCCGGCGCGGCGATGAGATCACGAAAAAGGGGCTTGAACTGAAAGCTCTGTGCGAATCTACGGCGCAGCGTGTAAACGAGTTTGCGGCAGAACTGAAGGACATAGAGATGCATTTGCAGTCCGACAACGAAATGCTTCGCGGTCTGACCGCAAGCATCGTTACACCGTCTGCATGGGAGACTACCGTCGATGCAATGGCATACGATACAGAGCTCCATGAGCTGGAAGCGAAGCTGACAAAAGCCGAACAGACGACGGATGAAAGATACTTTGCCGCACAGAAGCGCATGGACGAGCTGAATGCACAGCTCGCTTCCGGCGATACCCGCGCAGCTGTCGAAGCACAGATCAAAGCGCTCGACAAGCGCATCGAGGAGCTGAAAGCACACGAAACATACCTCGGGCGACAGCTTGCCGAAACGGATCAGCGCATTACCTTGGCGGAACGTTTTGTGCAGCTTCAGGCGGCGGACATTGAGGACAAGATCAACGCAGGCTTTAAACGTGTGCGTTGGGTTATGTTTGACCGACAGGTCAACGGCGGTATCGCACCGTGCTGCCGGGCGACGGTGCAGAGCAACAAAGAGGACGTTTATACCGCATACGAGAGCAATACAAATACCGCGCGGCAGTATAACGCCGGGTTGGACATCATCGCGGCGCTTTCCGAAGCGATGGGCTTACATTTACCGGTCTGGGTGGATAATGCGGAAAGCTGCACAAAGTTGGACAGCATCGCAAATCAGATGATTCGATTGCAGGTTGCGGCAGAACACAAAAAAATCAAAGTGGAGGCAGACAAATGAGCGAATATTTGAAAGATGCCGAAAAGATCACCGTGCCGGTAACCGGCGAACCCGTTTCGATCTGGAGCGGCGAGCTGAAGAATATCATTTATGCCATTGATGATAAAATCGTTCGCGCGTTGCGCACAGCGTTGGAAAATCGCACTGGGTTTGAAGTCAACGCGAAGATCACATTCGCGCCGACGCAACACAACGGGCAGACCTTGTTTGCCGTAACCTACAAAACAAACCATAAATTTGACCCGATACAGCTCGAAGACAAAGGGGCTCTGAATGACTTTTTTGCCGGTGGCAATCGATGAATACGGGCAGCTTGTCATCCCGGACGATGCAGAATATCAGACAATGCTTGACGACTAAAAGGAGGAACAACAAATGAACAACAATCTTGCAAAAAATCGATCAGTTTAAAGGCGTGCTGAACAGTCAGACCATACGCGCCCAGTTGAAGAACAGTCTGAAGGACAAAGCGGGGCAGTTTATGAGCAGCATGATCGACCTGTATTCCGGCGAAACGGCGCTCCAGAACTGTGACCCGGAAAAGGTGGCGCTGGAATGTGTCAAAGCAGCCGCGCTTGACCTGCCGCTTGTGAAATCTCGGCTATGCGTATGTTGTGCCGTACAAAAATGTGCCGACCTTTACGATCGGATACAAGGGCCTCGTACAGCTTGCGCAGCGCACAGGGCAATATAAGATCATCAACGCCGATATGGTATACGAAGGCGAGCTTCGCGGCTTTGATAAACTCTCCGGCATCCCGGATGTTTCGGGCGAACGCATATCCGATACCGTGGTCGGTTATTTTGCGTATTTTAAGCTGCTCAACGGTCATGAGCATGTTTATTACATGTCCAAGCCGGACATGGAGGCATATGCGAGCCATTATTCGCCGAGCTATAACTCCAATTCGAGCCCTTGGAAAAAAAGAGTTTGACAAAATGGCGATGAAAACCGTCCTGCGCCAGCTCCTCAGCAAGTGGGGCCCGACCTCGACAGAAATGCAGAAGGTCGAAGCGCTTGACGATAAGGGCAAAACGCCGGTACAGGAGATGCAGGAAAAGGCAAACAAAACAATGATAGACATACAGGTCGACGAGAGCACCGGCGAAGTGATGAACCCAGAGGCGTTGCCGGTGCCCGAAGAATCCATGCCGGAAGAGGCACCGTTCGTGCCCGGGTTTTAATTGGTCTCGGTCAAATGCCTGGCATCCGGCAGCGCAGGAAACAGCTACGCCGTGGACGATGGAAAAAGCGTCCTGCTGCTGGAGGCCGGCATCAGAAAAAGGACGATACTCGCGGGGTATATGGACTTGCTTATGCGTGTGCAGGGGTGCCTTATCACACACGAGCACCAAGACCACGCCAAAGCGGCGCTTGGCCTGCCGATGGCGGGCATCGATGTTTACGCGTCGGGAGGGACGTTTTCCGCGCTGAACGCCGAGAAAGACCGCCGAAACTACCGCCTACACAGCATCAAAGCGGGCGAGCAGTTTACACTCGGCACGTGGACGGTGCTGCCGTGGGAAGCGCAGCACGATGCTGCGGAGCCGCTGGGTTTCCTCCTGCACTCGAAAGAGACGAGGGACAAGCTGATCTTCGCGACAGATACTTACTTTATTCCGAATACATTTCGCGGTCTGACCTATATCATGGTCGAATGCAATTACGACCGAACATTGTTAGACCGCAATATCAGCGCTGGGTCTGTGCCGGAGTCTCTCCGGCCGCGCCTTGTGCGCAGTCACTTTTCACTTGATAATGTCCGAACATTTCTTACCGCCAACGATCTTTCAACCGTGCAGCGTATTTACCTATTGCATGTATCAAATCAAAACGGCGACAAGGACGCATTCAGGCGCGACATCGAAGCCCTGACCGGCATACCGGTCACCGTATTTTAGAGGAGGTGAGCCGAACGGCCGGAAGACGTCCTAAAAAGGGGCTCGACTGGTTCAAGAAAGATGTCAGCTATTATGAGGATTTTAAGGTCATGGACCTTATCAATGAGTACGGCCCTTTAGGCAGCACGATATTTGATTGCATCCTTTGCATGATATATCGTGAGGGATATTACCTTGAGCTGCCGATTGATAAACTGTGCCTCGCAGTTGTCAGATCGATCGGCAGCAAATGGGTCAAAAAACACCAAGTGATGCAAGTTATCCAGTATTGTGCGGATATAGGCTTATTCGATAAAAGTCTCCTCGCGCGGTCTGTGGTGACCTCTGCGGGACTCCAGCGTCGCTACGCCGAAGTGACCTCGAGGAACAAGGTGGATAAATCCTTATACTGGTTGATCGACGATGACGGTCAGCTCTTAAAAACTGTACCCGAAAAAGCCATTTCCGATACAGAAAAGCGTATTTCTGCAACAGAAATTCCGATTTCTGCGGCAGAAATGCAACAAGAGACAGAAGTAAGAAAGAAGAATAAGAAAGAGAGACATAGAGCGGCTTGCGCCGCGGCTCCCTCTTTGGCTGAAGTTAAGGCGTATTGTGAGGAAAAAGGTTTTACCGTTGACCCGGAGCGATTTTGGAATTATTACGAGACGTTAGGCTGGGAAATCAACGGACAACCGGTGCGAAGCTGGAGAGCTCTACTCGGTAACTGGAGTTTATCCGAGCGGTGGAAGCCTCCGAAGCACGAACCGTCTTATGATCTTAGTGAGTACGAGAAATATGATATCTTCGCGGCAGCGAAGGCGAAAGGTGAAGTATGAAAATCAAATTTATAATACCGGGCGAACCGCAGGGCAAAGCCCGGCCGCGTGTAGTGCGGATGAAATCCGGGCGCAGCATGAGCTACACGCCCGATAAAACCGTGGCGTATGAGGAGCTTGTGCGGCAACGCTTTTTAGCGGAGGCACAGGGTAGGCGCTTTGCCGATGATACACCGATCGATATAATCATCACGGCGTTTCTGGGCATTCCGAAGAGCGCCAGCAAGCGAAAGCAAATGCTGATGACGAGCGGCGCACTTTTCCCGATGAAAAAGCCGGACCTGGACAACGTGATGAAGATCGTGTGCGATGCCTTGAACGGCATTGCGTATAAAGATGACGCGCAGATCGTGAATGCGAAGATCTGTAAGCGATGGTCATCGGAGATGCCGAGCGTATGGGTGACGATCTGCGGCACCGAAAGAGAGGGTGAAAACGATGAACGTAAAGAAGTATGATCCAGATCCGGTAAAGCGGACAAGCACAGCAGCAAACGTAAGACATCGCCGCACAGGCTGCCGTGGTTGCATCTACCGGCGTGACAATACGTGCTGCTATTGCTTTGACACGGGACACCCGCGTGGATGCCCGGTGGAGCATTGCACGAGAAAAATATACAGGAGGTGAGCCTGTGGCGCAAGTAAATCCATGTGTGCAAAATTGCCCGCAGCGCTCGGTGCTTTGCCATGCCGGGTGCGAGGCGTACAATGAGTACCACAAACAGCGTGAAGCGGAAATGAAACGTCGCGCTCAAAAGGCAGATGAAGCGGGCTTTTACCACGAAGCACGGCAGGCTGTGAAAAAGAAAACATGAGAGGAAGATCAGATATGACTAAAATCATCTTGGTCGTGCTCGTAATCGCGGCGACGCTCACGGAGTGTATCGTGATGCGCAAGTCGCGGGAGTACGATGCAGCGGACAATATCGCCGGATTAGAGCGTTGTGTAAAAGCCATGGTGGTGCTTGGCTTTGTGGGCATTGCCGCGGCGGTGGCGTTTGTGGCGATGTGATTTTTGAGGAGATGCGATGACAAAAGAACTTTTGGAGCAATACCCCGACATCTGCGCGGAAATCGAAGAGCTGAAGGCGAAGGACAGCGCGGCGGTCAGCGACGTGGTGCAGGCAAGTGCGGACGAGTTCCCGTTCAACCTGCACAGCGTTACGGTGCAGGGGATGCCGGTGCAGCAATACACGGAGCAGATTGAGCGGCTCAAGGCGCAGAAGACGGAGATTGAACAATTCGTCTTTCATCTGCCAAACCCTACGGTCAGACGCATCGTGATGCTGCGTGCCTGGCACGGCTATTCGTGGGACGGGGTCGCGGCGCAGATGAGCAAAAATGGGAAATCTCTTTCGGCGCAGACGTTGAAAAAGAAGTACTATGGAATTTTCGGAAAATAAAAAGTTTTTATACGAAAATATACCAAATTACACTTTTCTGCACGTATAATAAATAATAGAGAAAGTCTACAAGGAGCAACTATGACACACAAAGAAGCTGTTATTTTATCCGCTTACACCGGTTTTTTGCTGGTTCGAGATTTCAGTGACGTGCATCGCTTCTGCGAGAAGCTGCTCGGGCGCGCGATCTTCACGCACGAGTTCGCCGACCCGAAGTTTATGGGAAAGATCAGGACGAAGTGCGAGCCGCTCGTCGAGGAGATCATTCGGGATGCAACGTGATTTTCCTTTACAAGCCTTTGCAAAGCGCGTATAATTTGCACTATACGACCTCGGAGGTGCATTATGGCAAAGGGAAACAAAAAGCCGATTTTATTTATTTCTCATATCTCGGAAGAAAAAGAAGCCGCAAGCCTGCTGAAAGATTTCTTTGAGCACGCTTTCCTCGGCGCGATTGAGGTGTTCGTCTCCTCGAACGAAAAGAGCATCACCTACGGCGCGCGATGGCTGGACCGCATCACGAATGCGCTTCAAAGCTGCGACACTATGCTGGTCCTATGCAGTGCGAAATCCGTGCAGCGCCCGTGGATCAACTTTGAGACCGGCTTCGGCAGCGCGAGAGGTGTTGAGGTCATCCCGGTCTGCTATGCCGGGCAGGACAAGGGGCAGCTTCCGGCGCCGCTTTCGTTCTACCAGGGATTGAACCTGCGCGATGCCGGTGTTCTGGAGCTTCTGTTGGAGCAGATTGCCGAGAAAGTCAACATGCACTGTCCACAAGCAGACTGTGCAGCGCTGGCGGAGCGGATTGGGAAGATAGAAGAACGATACATGTTCTGGGATGCCTGCAATGCTGCATTTGATGGACTTGAAGCGTGTATGCCGGGTATTATGCAAACGCTGAAGCAGCTTCCGGTCGGCGGGACGTATGAATTTGAGGTCGAAGGCACAGAGGAGAACCAGATCTTCAAAAAGCTTCGAGAAGGGTTCTTCGCAGACGGCTCGATCTTAGCGCTTTCGGAAGCAGAGGGAATGACTATTTACGCCGATTACGAAGTTAGCAAAGATTATATCGTCACCGTGCAACAGCGTTTCATCGATGAAATCGCCGGGAACGAGGAATTCAAGTACAAGTAAGTAAACAACAAAGAGGCACCTGCGCTGTTGTGTGGGTGCTTTTCTTATGCCCGAAACCGAAAGGAGGGGCGCACGTGAAAAGAGAATACCGGGTGTGCCCGAGGAGCTGCAAATGCGTTTGGGCGGAATGCTTAGACGGCACATGCTTCTGTATGCTCTCTGTGTGCCCCTACACGGCGATTTCGGACGGTGCGAGGGTAGCTTCACCTGTTGAGAGTGAAAACGGCGTAGAGAGCTGTACAGACGGCTTTGAGAGCGGGTGATGCGATGAGCAGGCCTGTGGGCAGACCGCCAAAATACAAGAGCGTGGAGGAGATCGAGCAGAAGATTGAGGCGTACTTCAAATCATGTGAGGGCGAACCGCTGAAAGATAGGGACGGCACGGTGCTGACGGATAAATACGGCGCGCCGATCATCGTCGGCAAGAGACCGCCGACCGTAACGGGCTTGGCGCTTGCGCTGGGCTTTGCCAGTCGTCAGGCATTGCTGAATTATCAAGGCCGAAAGCAATTTAATGACACGATAACGCGGGCGAAAACTTACGTGGAGCAGTACGCCGAAGAACGGCTCTTTGACCGGGAGGGCGTGCAGGGCGCGAAATTCTCGCTCGTCAACAACTTTAAAGGGTGGAGCGAGAAGCCGGAGAGTGAAAGCGACGCCGAACTGCTCCAAAAGGCGGCGGAATTGCTGGGAGGTGTGGACAGTGTCATTTAGTCCGAAGCAGCAGGAGTTTTTGCAGAACTGTAATCACCGTTGGAACATCAAGACCGGCGCGACGCGTTCCGGCAAGACATTTTTGGATTACACCGTGATCCCGAAGCGGATTTTAAAATGCCGCGGCGAGGGGCTCATTGTGCTGCTCGGCAACACCAAAGGCACGCTTGAGCGCAATATTCTGGAGCCGATGCGTGCGATCTGGTCGCCTGCGCTCGTCGGGCAGATCGGCAGCAACAACACCGTGCAGATCTTCGGCAAGAAATGCCATGCGCTCGGCGCAGATAAAATTTCGCAGGTGTCAAAATTACAGGGCGCGGCGTTTGAATACTGCTACGGTGACGAGATTACAACCTGGCACGAGGACGTTTTCCAGATGCTCAAGTCGCGCTTATCGTGCCCGAACAGCCGTTTTGACGGGACATGCAACCCCGGAAACCCGCAGCACTGGTTCAAGAAATTCTTGGATTCCGATGCAGACATTTACCGGCAGGCGTACACAATCGACGACAACCCGTTTTTGGCGCCGGAGTTCGTCGAGAACCTCAAGCGCGAATATGCCGGCACGGTGTATTATAACCGCTTTATCCTGGGCGAGTGGGCAGCCGCCGAGGGCGTGATTTATCAGGACTTCGCAAACAGCGTGGCAAGCCGTGATGAGCGGTTCGTATGGAAAGGCAAGGAGCTGCCGTTGATGGCGGTGAATATCGGCGTGGACTTCGGCGGCAATGGGTCAAAGCACGCGTTTGTTGCGACCGGCATTTTATCGGGCTATTCCGGCGTTGTGCTTTTGGCATCGCGCCGCGTGGAGCCGAGCACGCCGCAGGCACTTGAAAAGGCGTTCGTCGATTTCTGCGCGGCGGTGCACCTTGCGTACAGACGCATCGACCATATCTACTGCGACAGTGCCGAGCAAGTGCTCATTCGCGGTATGCAGATCGCTTTGCAGCGGTCGGCGCTTTCGTTTGCCGCTTCCAGAGTGTCGAATGCCGCAAAGACAGAAATCAACGATCGTATTCGCCTTGTGTCCGTTTTGATGGGCGCAGGGCGCTTCTGGTATTTGCCGGAGGCAGGTTCGGCGAGAGACGCTCTGGCGGCAGCGCTGTGGAGCACAAAGGACCCGACGAAAGACGAGCGGCTTGATGACGGCAGCACGGACATCGATACGCTGGATGCGCTCGAATACAGCATCGAGCGAGACTATAAGCGCTTTTTGAAAGCGAGGGGACACACATGAACATCGGAGCAGTGATCGAATACCTGAACAAAACATACGGGTACGATCTCAACAGCAGTTATTATACATACATTGCCGAGTGGCGCGACTGGTGGACAGGCTTTCACAGGCCGTTTCATCATTTTGTGGAGATGCGGCAGAATAAGCCGATCCACCGCGAGCTTTTCACGCTGCACATGGGCAAGAAGGTGTGCGAGGACTGGGCAAGCTTGCTGATGAACGACAAGACGCGCATAGACGCCGGTGAACAGAACCAGGTGTTTTTGCTCGGCAATGGTACGGAACGCGGGCTTTTTGATGAACTTGCATTTTGGCTGCGGGAAAATGAACTTATTGAACGCGCTTTTGCGACCGGCACGGGCGCGGCGGTGCTGCGCTTTGAAAACATGCTGGTGCAGGGCGGCGCAGTACAGCCGGACGGGAACTGCCGCATTTGTGTGGATTATCTGACGGCGGAAAACATCGTGCCGCTGACGGTCACGCCACATAGCGTACAGGATGTGGCTTTCGCGACCGATACGGTCTACAACGGCAAAACGTACACGTATGTTTCTACGCACCGATTGATCGGCGGCGAATATGTAATCCGCAACGCGTACTTTTCGGAGGAAGCGGGCGAGCTGAAGCCGGCAGAACTGCCGGAAGGCATCGCACAGGAATACCATACCGGCAGCCGTACGCCGTTGTTTTCGCTCATCTCGCCGAATATCGTGAAGAATTTTTACGGAGGCGCGGGGCTCGGTGTATCGGTGCTCGCGAACGCGCTGGATCAGCTCAAGGGCGTTGACCTGGCCTATAACAATTTCTGCCGGGATTTTAAGCTCGGCGGCAAAAAGGTGTTTTACGATCAGTCGCTCGTGCAGATGGACGAGAACGGGCAACCGGTCACGCCGGATGACATCATGCAGTCGTTGTTCTTTCAACTCGGTGACGGCTGCGCCCTCGGGGAGAATCACCCGATTACAGAATACAACCCGTCTTTGCGCGTGGAAGAAAACATCGCGGGCATACAGGCGGCGCTCGATTATCTTTCGCTTCGCGTCGGCTTCGGTACGAAGCACTATCAGTTCAACAGCTCATCTATTGTGACGGCGACGCAGTACAACGGCGACAAGCAGGACCTTGTGCAGAACGCCGCAAAGCACAGTATCGCCGTAGGGCAGCACGTGCAGGCGCTTGTGCGGGCGCTCTTGTGGGCGGGCAAATATGTGCTGGGCGCAGACGTAGACCCGGAAGCGCCGGTGACAGTCGATTTTGACGACAGCTACATTGTGGATAAAGAGACGCAAAAGGAGCAGTTCCGGCAGTTTGTAATCGCCGGCAAAGTGCCGCTGTGGTATTACCTCACGCGCTTTGAGGACATGGAGGAGGGCGAAGCGAAGGCGATTGCGAACGAGAGCGCACGTACGCTCGGTGATCCGTATGCTGACGCCTGATTATCTCGAACACTGCGCCGGTGCGGTGATTCTGCTGTATCAGCGGCTCGACGAAGCCATAGCGCGGGACATTGCCCGCAGGCTCATGAAAATGGGCGAAGTCACGGACACGGCACGCTGGCAGGCGGAGCAGTTACAGCACGCAGGGCGCCTCTATGACGAGGTGATCGCCGAAGTCGCGCAGTACAGCGGCATGACACAAGAAGCCGTGCGCAAGGCGTTTGAGGATGCCGGTGTGAAAAGCATGGACGCGGAGATCAAGCAGTATTTGCAGGCGGGCATAAACGTGCCGCCGATACGTCAGAACGAGCGTGCATGGAACATCTTGCAGGCCGCACTCAAGAAGACAGGCGGCGAGCTTTTGAACCTTACGATGACAACGGCGCTTGAAACGCAGCAGAGGTTCATTTCTGCATGTACGCTCGCCGAAATGCAGGTTACGGGCGGCTTTTTGAGTTACCAAGAGGCTGTACGGCGGGCAATACGCGATGCAGCGGGGGAAGGCACTTCCGTACTTTATCCCTCCGGGCATGTCGATAAGCTCGACGTTGCCGTACGGCGTGCCGTCGTGACCGGCGTCAATCAGACGTGCGGGAAGATCACCGAATCGCTTGCCGATGAATTTGAATGTGACCTCATGGAGATCACTGCGCACGCAGGCGCAAGACCTTCGCATGCCGTTTGGCAGGGACAGATTGTCTCCCGTTCCGGGCGGCGCGGGTATTTGTCGCTTTCGGACATCGGCTACGGCACGGGCGCGGGCTTTCAAGGGTGGAACTGCCGTCATAGCTGGAATCCGTTTTTTGAGGGTATCTCGAAGCGCTCCTACACAAAAGGAGACATCGAAGCGCTGAACGCCAAAGACGTGCCGTATAACGGCGGCATGTACACGGAATACGAGATCAGCCAGATGCAGCGGCGCATGGAACGCGAGATCCGCGCCACACGCCGCGAGCTTGCGGGACTGGACGAAGCGGCAAAGTTTTCAACGGGAAAGCAGAAAGCCGACCTGCAAAGCGATTTCGCGCAGAGCTCCGTGAAGCTCAAGCGGCAGGAAGCAAAACTGCGGGACTTCACCCGGCAGACCGACCGCCGTGCAGATACCTCCCGCGTGCAGGTGATAGGCTTCGGGCGCAGCATGAGCCAGAAGGCGGTTTGGGAAAATAAAAAAGAGAAACCCATATTTGACTTGCTTTCTGCTCATGGTGTAAAATACAAGCAGAGAATCAACCATAAAGAGATCATTGTTGATGCAGGAAAGCCTAAAATAGTCGGTATGCGTGTTCATGCGGCTGAAAATCTTACAACCAAAGCTGACCGCGCTCAAATGTCGCTTGAGCAGGCACAGCTTTTCGTGAACAATGCGAAACTGACGCTGTATCAAGACGATAAGTTTACAATGAAATTTTTGGCCGAAGACGGATATGCAGTTCTTAATTTTGACTATGAGTTGGTAACAGCTGTACCGCAGAAATGGCGTAAGAAATACGATCAATATTTGGAGGAGATGAAAACATGAGACATCCAGACGACAAACATCCGTGTCCGTTACTGAAACGCGACGTCCTTTGGGGCGAATGTTGGGTCATTCAGGACATCCGCGACGACAACACCGATATGGAATTTGCCCCGGAGCCTTTTTGAACGATCCACCGCAAATAAAATCTGTGAGAAATGCCGGTGGTATAGGGTGGACGAAGAAGCATCACGATAATTTTACACCGTTGATAAAGCAGCTTAGCGCTTAGGCGCCGGGCTGCTTTTGCTTTGCAAAAATATTTTTGAAAACCTAGATAAGTTTTGCGAACAAAAGAACGTAAATCAAAACGAAGCTATTCGGCGAGGGAATTTACGCTTGGAAGAAGAAATTAAAAAAAAAAAACAGAACACCGAAACATGGCTGACAACCAATACGTTTCGATGTTCTGCACACGACAGAGCAAGCTCTATCTGAAATCTATTCTACATCAGATAGGGACTTCTTGATGGAGGTTTTTATTTATGATCGCACATGAATTCTTTGAGCTGGACGACATCATTGAAGAACTGCGGATGGTGACCGATACGCTTTGCGCATTAGAGGTCGCAACCACGGAAAGCAGCTCTATCATCCCCGGAGAGGCGTGGACTTTGCCGTGCCTTATGTTGAAAAATCGTATAAAGGACTTGACGGAGAAGTACAACACGGTCTTCATGAAGGTCAAGAAGCAGGAAGAAGGTGTGGCAGTATGAACGAGATTGGGAAAACGAAGCAGCGACAAACGCTCATCACGCCGAAAGGACGCGAGACCTTCCGCCTGTTGATGATCGGATAAATTAAACATTGTTGAATCAGCACGCTGCCGATATTTTTCGGCGGTGTGCTTTTTTTCATACCCAAAATTACCGCCTGCCCGGCGGAAAAGAAGCGGGCGGCCGCAGAACGGGGACTGGCCCGAGAAAAAGGACGCGGCAGAAGAAAGGAAAAACTATGGCACTTGAATGGCTGAAAGGTATTCTCGGCGACAAATACACCGAGGACATCGACAAGCAGGTCTCTGCAGAGATCGGCAAAGCATTCGTTTCTAAGGCGGATTTCAACACCAAAAACACAGAGCTGAAGAACGCGAAGGACGCTTTATCCGATGCGAACAAGACGATTGAAGGCTTTAAGTCTATGGATGTTGACGCGATCAAAAAGTCCGCCGATGAATGGAAGCAGAAGGCCGAAAAAGCAGAGAAAGAAGCCGCGGAGCAGATTGCACAGCTCAGATTTGACGCGCGTCTCGATAACGCGATCCTCTCCCGGCACGGCAGGAGCACGAAAGGCATCAAGGCGATGTTGGACGTGGAAGCCCTCCAAAAAAGCCAGAACCAGGACAGCGACATCGCCGTTGCGTTGGAGGCCCTGCAGAAAGAAAGCGGCTACATGTTCGAGACTTCCGGCACAGGCAGCCCGAACACAGACAACGGTACACAGGGCGGCATCCGTCTGAACAGCGGCACACAGCACGCCGGCGGCGGAACGCCCGACTACAATGCCATGAGCGACGCGGAATATTATGCCGCTGTGCTCAAAGATAACAAATAACAGGAGGTCATTATGGCAAATCAGTTTTTAACCATCAAAGAGGTCGCACGCCAGGCGCTGCCGCGTCTGATCGAAAACCTCGTGTTCCCGAACCTTGTATACAAGGACTATTCCGACACGTTCCAGAAGCGCGGCGACGAAATTCAGATCCGCAAGCCCGCAAAGCTGGAAGCAAAGGAGTTTGACGCAGCGAAGGGTGTTGAGATGCAGGACATCGACGACAGCCAGACCGTAACGGTCAAGCTCGACAAGATTGCGACGGTGGACGTGGAGATCTCCGCGCTGGAGGGTGCGATGAACATCGACAACCTCAACCGCCAGTTTATCGAGCCTGCGGCTGTCGCGCTCGCCCAGAAGATCAACAGCGATGGTCTTGCACTTTACAAGGACATTCCGTATGTCTGCGGCACGCCGGGCACCACGCCGAGCAAGCTTGAGGACATCACCGCCGTGCGCAAGGCACTCAATGCCAACAAGGTACCGACGAGCGGCAGACGTGCCGTGTGGGACGTGGAAGCGGATGCAGCGTTCACAACGATCCCGGCGATTGTCAACGCGGAAAAGTCCGGCAGCACAGCGGCGCTGCGTGAGGGCTCCATCGGCAGACTGTTCGGTCTCGACAACTACATGTCGCAGGCGGTCAAGCATCACACTGCCGGTACGCTTTCCGCCGCCATCAAGCCGAAGGAATCCACAAAGGCAGGTGCGACACAGCTCACCCTCGCGGCGACTGCCGTGACCGGCGCGCTCAAAAAGGGCGATATTCTGACGATCCTCGGCGACACGTATGTGGTCACGGCGGATGCTGCGGCAGCCTCGAACGAGATCACAGTGCCGATCTATCCGGCGCTCAAGAAGGACGTTACGACCGCGACGAATGTGACAGTCGCAGGCGACCACACCGCAAACCTGGCATTCGTTGCCCCGGCATTCGCGTTTGTCACCCGTCCGCTCGTTACGCCCGCCGGTGTGGACTGCTATACCACGAGCTACAACGGCATTTCCCTGCGCGTTACAAAGGGCTATGACATGAAGCATAAGCGCGAGATGCTCTCCATGGACGTGCTGTACGCGTATAAGACGATCTATCCGGAGCTCGCCGTGCGTGCGATGGGTTGACATGTGGACGGTCGATTTTGAGTTCTACCGCAGCACATACGGCGGTGCGATGGAAGCGGAGAGCTTCCCGCAGGCGATGCGTGCGGCATGCGCATATATCGACACGCTGACGTTCGGCAGGCTGCGCGGTGCGGAAGAAATCCCCGATGACGTGCAGCTTGCGGCTTGTGCTGTGGCGGACGTATACGCCGCGGAACAAAGCGCGCGCCGGGAGCAGATGCAGCGGGCGGGTGTGAAGTCGTTCACGACGGACGGGTACAGCGAAACGCTCGGCGACGCCGCACAGCTCGCGAAAGACTTTGCGCAGCACCGTATAGACGTGGCTGAAATTTACCTGCCGCGTGCGCACCCGCTGCGCTACGCCGGTATTTGGTAGGAGGGCAGCATGCAGCTTTGTAAAGAACAGCTCACGTATTTCGTGCTCGATGAGCGCGACCGCGTTGAAAAAGCCATTCCGCTTTTCGGCTCCTGGTACAGCAAAAGCACTTCGGAGCTGACGGATAAGGGCATGACGTTCGCGCAGGTCACGGAGTGCCGCATCCCCGCGGAATACGCGCCGCAGGGCTTTGCACCGAAAGAAAACGACATGCTGCTGCGCGGCACGTTTGACGGCGACCCGCCGGCGGCTGCACTGCTCAAGCACCGATACCACGCGGTGACGGTGAAAGCGGTGCGGGATAACCGCCGAACCGTGATGGCGCCGCACTGGCATATCTTTGCGGTTTGAAAGGCGGTGTATATGGCAGTCAGCATTGAACTGAAGCTTGACCCGCTTGTGAAAATGGAAGCGAAACGCCATTTGAACGACACGGGCAGAAAGAAGGTCGCAAGCGAAGTGAAACGCCTTTGTGACCCGTATGTGCCGTTTGACACCGGCATGCTGAAAAACACCGCACAGGTGCTCACGGACGGCGTATTGTACGTGCAGACATACGCGGCGGTGCAGTATTACACCAACGCCGGCAGCGGCAGGCAGGGGCTTACAAAGCAGAATGCGCACAACTACAAATGCCTGCGCGGCGCCTACTGGGACAAGCGCATGATGGCGGATAAGGGCGACGAGCTCAATAAGAGCATCGCTTCGTTCTGCGGCGGAAAGGCGGGAAAATGAGCATATCGGTTTTGGCGGGCATCCGGGAGTATCTTTCCGGGTGTCCTCTTTTTGATAACGGCTTGATACGCGTGAATTACCTCGAGGGCGAACCGATCGCGTATACGGTCGATGAAGTCCCCGCAAAGCCCGTTGTGCGGCAGTACACGGACGGCAGCAGCCTGCGGCAAGCAGAATTCGTCATCGCATCAAGCGAGTATTACAGCCGGGATGAAATCGAAAACCTCAAGGTGAGCGGCTTTTATGAGCAGCTTGCCGACTGGCTGGAGATGCAGAGCGAAAGCGGTGTTTTGCCCGAGCTGCCGCGCGGGTGTACGGCACAGAAAATAGAAGTTTTGACAAACGGTTACTGTATCAGCGCGGATGTGCAGCAAAAGGTCCAGCGGTACCAGATACAGTGCCGTTTGCTCTATTTAAAAGAATTTTGAAAGGAATGATTTGAATTATGGCAGATACCAGAACTTTGGTACCCAGAAGCAAAAAGGTGCTCTTTTACGGCGTTCCGGCAGCGTCCGGCGATACAACTACTTACCACCGTATGAAGGGCTTTACGGACGTTTCTACATCCAAAAACGCGAAGGAGTATACCCGTCAGTATGTAGACGAGCTTTTTGAGCAGACGGACGTCACCGGCTATTCGCCGTCCACATCTTACGGTTTCGACCAGTATGCGGGCGACCCGGTGCATGCGGACATTGTGAAGATCACAGACGATGAGCTGATCGGCAGCAACGCCGTGCGCTCTCTGATCCTTGTAGACCTCTCCGCAACGGGTGCCACGGCAACGACTGCACCCGCCATGAAGCGCGATTATGCCGTCATCCCGGATTCCGAAGGCGGCAGCATGGACGCATATACCTACACGGGCAATTTCCGCTCGAAGGGTGAGAAAGTCACCGGCACGGCTACCACGGACGACGACTGGCAGACCATTACGTTTGCATAAGGAGGTGCAGCATGTACAAGTTCAAAATCGAAAATACCGAGCTCGAATACAACTTCGCGGACGCCGATGCTGTGGAATGCTTTGAAAAAGCGATGCTCATGCTCGGTGAGCAGATGCAGAACGTGCCGAAGGAAAAGAGCGGCAGCGAGCAGATCCGCTACGTGTGCAAATCTGTTTTCGCGGTGCTGGACATGATTTTCGGCGACGGCACGGCGAAGAAGATCTTCGGCGCGACCTGCGATATGATGCGCTGCATGAATGCGGTGGATGCGCTCGTGACCGCGAGATATGAGGCGGACGCGCAGCTCAGCGAGCAGATGCGCGCTCTGAACGGCAAAAGCTATATCAAATGACCTCGTGGCAGACATTGCCCGAAAGCATCATGGTGGACGGCACGGAGATCCCGATCAACGCGGATTTCCGTGCCTCTGCTGCTTTTGAGGAGCTGATGCAGGACCCAACGCGCACCAACGAACAGCGTGTTGCGGAGATGCTGGAGCTGTATTTTACCTCGCAGACTATGCCGATGCTGCAAACGCTGGTACTGGAAGGCAAAGCACCGGCACTTTTTGAAGCAATCTTGTGGTTTTACCGCTGCGGCAAAGCGCCGAAAGAAGATCACGTAGCGAGCAAAAACGAGCCGCGCCCGTATTCCTTTGCCGCCGATGAACAGCGCATTTACGCGTCGTTTCGGGAGCAGTACGCGCTTGATCTGTACGACGTGCCGTTTCTGCACTGGTGGAAGTTTTCCTCTATGTTTGCGGCGCTCGGAGAGAACACCGAAATGGCACGCGTGATGCACATTCGCACGGCGAAGTTTGAAAACGGCATGAGCGCCAAAGACCGTGCGGCACTGCGCAGGGCGAAGCGTGCGTATGCGCTGCCGGATCTGCGCACCGATGCACAGCGCGACGATGATTTTGCCGCTGCATTTGCTTCGGCGTTTTAGGAGGTGACGGTTTGGCATCTGACGGTTCTATCAAAATATTGACCGACCTTGACACCTCGGGTTTTGAAAAGGGTATCAACAAACTTTCGGGCTTAGCGCCTAAGGGGTTAGGTACGGTTTTGAAATCGGTCGCGGCAGTCTCCGGCGCGCTGGGTGCTGCGAGCGGGTTTGCCGTAAAAAGGTCGGCTCGGACTTTGAAGCCGGTATGAGCGAGGTCGCCGCCATATCCGGCGCTACGGGCAAGGATTTGGAAGCCCTCACCGCGAAAGCGAAAGAGATGGGCGCGACCACAAAATTCAGTGCGACGGAGTCCGCCGAAGCGCTGAAATATATGGCAATGGCGGGCTGGGACACCGACAAAATGCTCTCGGGCTTGCCGGGTGTCATGAACCTTGCGGCGGCATCGGGTGAAAATCTCGGCACGGTATCGGACATCGTGACGGACGCCATGACGGCGTTCGGGCTTTCCGCAGACAAAGCCGGACACTTTGCGGACGTGCTGGCGCAGGCTTCGAGCAAATCGAATACCAACGTCGGCATGATGGGCGAAACATTTAAATACGTCGCGCCTGTTGCCGGTGCACTCGGGTACAGCGTGGAAGACGCCGCCGTTGCGATCGGTCTGATGGCGAACAGCGGCATCAAGAGCAGCCAGGCGGGCACAGCTTTGCGGCAGACGCTCACGCGCCTTGCAAAGCCGACCGACGAAGTGGAAGCCGCGATGGAAGACCTCGGCATATCGCTGACGGATAGTGAGGGCAACATGAAGTCCCTCGGCGAAGTCATGCTCGATATGCGCAAAGGCTTCAAAAATCTCACGAAAGACCAGCAGGCGCAGTATGCGGCTTCTATCGCCGGGCAGGAAGGCATGTCCGGCCTGCTTGCGATCGTCAATGCAAGCGATGAGGATTTCAACACACTGACCAAAGCCATCCAGAATTCCGACGGTGCGGCGCAATCTATGGCAGACACCATGCAGGACAACCTCAAGGGCGCCGTGACCATCGCGAAATCCGCGCTGGAGGGGCTGGGCATTACGGTGTATGAAGAAATCAGTACGCCGATGAAAAATGCTGTGGAGACCGCTACGGAGTACACAGGGCAGTTACAGCGAGC
>VOFB01001021.1_pt1 | contig 121903 bp, 112 predicted proteins | sample 5384141 | NCBI WGS metagenome assembly VOFB01 (sample SAMN12384721, study PRJNA508395) | human gut metagenome | isolation source: healthy gut A | host: Homo sapiens
TTACACCAGAGCAAATTGAGGTTCTGGAAGATAAAAATTTGAAATACTTGGCCGTATGGGTTCTGTACGATATGGTGTTAGGTACGGACGTGAACGATATTAAAGAAGTGCTTAATAAACCAATACCTATCGAAGAAAAGGAAAAGCAGATTCGGAACTTACACGGTAAAAGGCACTACCTGCTTATTTCCATAGAAAATTGGAAAATGGTAACAGAGTGGAACGCATGGAACAAGTGTGCAGATGACGGTACACTCAGTTGTATTAAAAATTTGCGTGGTAATTTCCTTTGTGCGGATGCAGTTATGGATGATGACTATAACCTCATTGATACAAATGAAAATAGATACTTGAGCATTTGATTATAGACTATATTAGAAGAATTTGTAAATTTGATGAATGACATAGTTTTGTGACCACATAGGGGCGACCACTTTTGGATTTCTGAAATTCTGAAAATACGGCAACATAGCCTATTTGTTGTTTTAGGTATTTATACTCGACAGGGAGATATAAGAAAACATATAGAAGTTTTTTTTTAGAAATAACGACGCGACATGCTAATGACGAAGAAGTATGTTCATTTGTTGCAATACGTCTGAGAAGTAGTGTGTGCCTATCGTCTTTGTTTTCCATTTCTATCGAGAATTTTCCATATCCTAATAGAGGAGTATTATAATCTTCATCCCGGAAACCCATTAAAAGATTCTTGGGCTGTAAGTGTTTTCCTTCTTGTGTAATTTTAGGTGGAGTTTTTTCAATATGAAAATTAGTAGCGTGGTTAGTATTTGTTTTACATATAGAAGTTTTTTGTGGTTGGACACGAGAAATTCATTCAGATCCTCCATCAGCTCTTTTACGGAGGAAAAAGACCTGCTCATTCCAATCCCATTCTCTGCATCCTCGATTGCTTTCCTTGTTACAGCGTTCGGTATTTCTCCGCCGATTTGTATGGTGTTGTGCTGCTGTACACAGAAGGTATGGCGATTTGCGAAGATGACTGGGAGAACCTTTGGTGCGCCGAGATGCCGGAAGAGTTTGTGACAGAAGGAGACGGTATTGAAATCGACGGATTGACACCATTAGAAGATCTTCCGATGGAGCAGCAAGTGCGTATTAAAAATGAGCTGGCTGCACTGCCGGAAGAATATCTGGACGTGCTGCGTAATTATGGTGGAGGTGAGGAGTAATGCCCGGTTACGGAAAATATCGTTCACCAGAGGAAAAAGAAGAATTTGTAAAGCAACTGGGTGCAGACGCCAAGCAGCGCATTATTGACCTTGCGGAAAACTGGGAAGCAGATGCAAAAGATGTTGCGGAATTTTTGATTTTTTCAAGCCGGTTCCCAGATTACAGCGTCCGCAACCAGATGCTGATCTACAAGCAAAATCCGTATGCTATGTTTACTGCGGGATATAATCAATTTGAAAAAATGGGCTATACCGTACAAAAGGGCGAAAAAGGTATGCGTATATGGGTACCCCATAATATTACCTATTATCGTGGCAAAGAAAGTGAACCATGGAAGAGGCTGACGAAAAGCACACCAAAAGCAGTACGGGACATGATAAAAGCCGGAATGCTTGAGACACGTGAAGAATTGCAGTTCTATCGTTATGGGGTGGTCTTTGATATTGCACAAACGAATTGCCCTGCGGAAGATTACCCTAAATTAGTCGGTCTCGGCTGCGCAGATGAGCTGCACGCAGCGGCGTTTGACATTATCAGCGAATACAGCAACCGCTGCGGAATGCCGGTGCGGACGATTGATTTAAAGAGCATTGCACTGCGCGGATATTACGAATCAGAGACATGCAACATTACGATTAACAGCCGCCTTGCTGATACACAGCGATTATCGACGCTGCTGCATGAGATGGCGCACGGCATGTTGCAACACGGTATGGATACCGGCAAAAGCCGTGCACAGCGTGAGTTTGAAGCAGACGCTTTATCCGTTATGCTTGAATCCGCCATGGGTCTGCCAATCACTGACACACGTAAGGAGCACATGAGCGTGGAGTATAAGAACTACATAACCGAGCTTAAAACGGGCAAAACGGATGAAGAAAAAGCGGAAATCAATGAGCAGATCGATAAGGTCTTTAAACCAATCGGTGATCTATATAAGCGTCATGCGCCGCAGATTTTGGCAGCGCTGCGCCTGTCCGGTATTCAGCCGCAGCCGATAAAAACAGCGCAGCAGGCAGCACCTGCACAGGAAGAAAAGACGCCGGAACACGTTATAGATAAGCCGAAAAGAAAAATGAATCGTTCACTGTAAAGAGAAATGAACGGAGAAAGGAGTGAACTATTTTGGCAATATCGAGAGATCAAGTCGATGAGATCAAAAGCCGCGTGAGCATTATAGATGTTGCAGCAGAACGTGTGAATCTATCGCGGCACGGATCAACCATGTCGTGCTGTTGCCCGTTCCACCAAGAAAAAACACCGTCATGCGTGTTGTATGAGAAGACCAATTCCTTTTACTGCTTCGGATGCGGCACGAGCGGCGACGTCATATCTTTTATTCGCGGTACGGATAATCTCAGTTACGTGGAGGCGGTGCAGCAGCTCGCCCAGCGTGCCGGAATAACGATCGATGCCAAAGGTGCACAGCTCAATCAGCGTGAGCAGGAGCTCAGAGATCGTATTCGTGCGTGCAACCGAGAGGCGGCACGTTACTTCTTCCGTTCGCTTACACAGGACGATGAAGGCAGTGTCGGGCGAACTTATTTGCTGAATGAACGCGGTTTGAGCATGGCCGCTGTACGACATTTTGGTTTAGGTTATGCGAAGCCGGAAAGCTTTGGGCTTGTGAATTATCTGCGCGATAAAGGCTTTACGGACGATGAAATGATAACCGCAAACCTCGCGTATCAAAGTAAGACTGGGCACGTTATGGATCGGTTTCGAGATCGGATCATGTACCCAATATTCGATACAGTCGGCAATGTAATCGCGTTTGGCGGGCGCGCCTTGAACAAAGAGGACAAAGCAAAATACATAAACACCAACACCACGCCGGTATTCAGAAAGTCCAATAATCTGTACGGATATAACTTCGCACGCAAGGCGCACAGCGACCATTTGATCCTCGCAGAGGGTTACATGGACGTAATTGCGTTGCAGACGGCAGGCTTTGCCGGTGCGGTCGCTTCACTCGGTACGTCGCTGACGGAGGAACAAGCAAAGCTGATTGGGCGGAGCTGCAAGGAGCTTACTATTTGTTATGACAGCGACAGTGCGGGCATCAGAGCAACGCAAAGAGCTATACAGGTTTTGCGTTCTGCGTGCCCGGAGCTGCGCGTCAGCGTAGCTTCCTTGGGCGAAGGTAAAGACCCGGATGAGTTCATAAAGATGCACCCGAAGGACGGAGCAGAACGCCTTGCTGAGGCTTTTAAGGCAGCAATAAGTGATACCGAATACCGGCTGCAAATGTGCAAAAACGGGCTGGACATGAACGTGAATAAAGACCGTCTGACCTATGCCGTTGAAGCAGTACGTGTGTTGGCGACGGTCGAAAACCCGGTTGAGCAGGATTTATTTGCGGCACAAATTGCTGCGGAGGTCGGGGTTGGACGTGAGAGTATCTTAGCACAGGTGCAGGCAGCTGCGGCAGACCCAGCAAATAAAACCGTGCCGGAAGAAATTAAAGACGAGGAAATTTTTGAGCCGGAAGAAGAACCTACGCAGCGTTATCATGCGTTTATTCGCCCGGTTTCTGACGCAGAAAGTGAAGTGGTAGCCTTTGCGGATGTCATCATCAATGAGGATTACCGCATCAACGGCGTGCGTCTGGTGTTGGATGAGCACAATCGATTTTCGGTTTTGATGCCCGCGTATCTCGCTAAAGATAGGCGTGAATGGGTTCCGTATGTTGAGCTGAAGCCGGAGATTGAAAGAGAAATGACGGCGTTCCTTGCACGTAATTTTGATTTTAACTCGGAGGTTGAAGTCATTGGTGGCGGTACGGCGATAGACGTCGGAGAGACAAAACTCACGCTGCGAAAAGCTGCGAACCGCAATACGGTTAAAGCGTATGCCGAGCTGCAAAACGATGTGTTTGCGCTCAAATACGGCAAGATCATGGAGGGCAAACGCGGGTATTTCTATTCGCCGCCGAGCATGGGAACGTACACAGATCAGAACGGCAATAAGCAATATCAGTATGCGTATGGGTTTGCTTCCGCACCGGAGCGCACAAGAATTTCGGGAGAAATTAAGAAACAATATGAGCTTATGTGCCGAAAAAATAAGCAGGTCTATGAAACAAAAATTAAATAGAGAGGTGAAATTTTGCAGACGATTTATTTAGTTACCGGGCTTCCGGGCGTCGGGAAAACGAGCTTTTTACAGGTGCTTGAAGGCTTAAAGTTACTGCCGGAGTACAGCGTCACGCCGCAGAAAATCGCTCGAATCTACAACAGTTCGGAAACGTATGCGATGCAAAAGCTCGTTTCCGACGGGCGTAGCTTTCTGTGCGAGCTGCCGCTCGAGCAAGAAAAAATGGAGCAGTTTTTCGGTTTGCTTGAAGGAAAAGCATACACGGTGAACTGCTATTGCATCGGTCTGCCGGACGCAGCAGAAGCCATAGCGCGGTTGGTGCGGCGAGATCGTACAGGTGTTCCGGCTGCGAAAGTCGTGGCAGATTTTGAGCTGTTTCCGTCCAATATCTGGGAACTTTCAAAGCGCGTGGAGAACATTAAGTTCTTCGATAATACACACGGATTTTGCCTGACCGGCTATTTCAGTGCGGGAAAATTTATGCTTTCAGATGCCGGTCATTGCGTGCCGTGGATGCAAACCGTTAAAGCTGCACTGCTTCCGAATGAGCAGCAAATTACGCCGGAGAGTGTGTGGCAGACAGAAATTTTTGAAAGAAAGGTAAAAGAAAATGAACGCAAATTGCAAGTTCAAGTTGGACACCCAGCGGTAGAAAATTGGGGCTTCCGCAGCCGCTTAGGCTGCGCAAACAATGTCAAGGAATGCTTCAAAGAGTTCTTCTGGAGTGCAGTACCCCAGATTCTTCCTCGGAAGGCTGTTAAGGGCATCTGCTGCCCAGAGGATATCCTCATCAGAGAAATTCTCAATGGAAATTCCCTTGGGGACATATCGCCGAAGCAACCCATTGTGACGCTCATTCTGTGCTCGTTCCCATGAAGTGTAGGGATGCGCAAAGTAGACCTTTGTTCCGTACTTCTCAATCTGAGCGAAATCCGCAAATTCAGCTCCGTTGTCTACCGTGATAGTCTTAAACACCTGGCTGAATTTCTCACCGAATTCCTCATGGAGTCTCTCCATAGCGGTGTTCACTGCCTCGCTGGTCTTTCCGGGAATACGAATCGCAATGTAGTTCTGCGTTTTCTTTTCCAGAAGAGTCAGAATCACAGACTCTTTGCCGTTGCGTTTGCCTACAACGGTATCACCTTCCCAATGGCCTTCCTCGGTTCGGGAATCTACAATTTCTGGCCGCTCATCAATGCTTGTTCCATACACTTTCTTTCGTTTTACGGGACTTTTATGATGCTTTTTCCGTTTTATTGCTTCGGGAAGTTCCAAGATGTTGAGGGACAAATTGCCGCCCCATACCTCATTGTAAAGGGTTTTGGTGCAGACCATCTTCTCTTCCGGGAAGAGCTTGTTCTTGCGGGCATAGCCGACACAGGCATCAATAGACCACTTTTCCGTACGCACTTGCGTGACGACCCACTGAACAAATGACGTACACTTGTCAATGCGGTGCGGCTTGTGGCTATTCTTTCTGTTTTCCTTGTACACAGCGTCCCCCACGCTTTGCGCTATAACCGGGAGCACGGCCCCGACTGCCCGTTCTGGGCGGTGTACCGCGCTTTAGTTCATTGGAAATGGTGCTGGGTGCGCAATGCAGGTATCGAGCAATCGCCCGATTGAGTGTCCCAGTTTCTTCATAGCCTGAATCGCTCCACGATCTTCCATGGTTAAATGCGTTCCGGGCTTGCGTTCTGCTCCATTTGTGGTATACTGAGTGTGATCCATAGTGATTACCTCTGGTGAATGGTGTTGGGGAACTTCATTCTACCACATTGGAAGTCACTATGGATTCCTTTTTTCAGGTGTCCAACTTCATTTTACAATCGACCAAAAGAAAATGAAGAAAAAATCAGATGGAAATCGTGGTGAAACTCAGCGTAAGCGCGGAAAAAAGAAGGGCGCTCGAGATGTACTGCGCGGACTTTGCGGGCACACTGCAAAAGGATTTGCAGGCAGCAGCGGAACAGATTTTAACGCAAAAATATAACAAGTCCGTGCCGAAAGCCGTGCGCGAATACGTGGAGTTGTGCAGTGCAGACGAGGAAAATTCTTCCGCTGCACCGAGCGAAAAGTAATCCACTTTTTCGCAAAACGCGGTGAAAAACTGCGGGAAAACTTCTCCTTAATCAGCAAATTTCTGCGTCTGTCGGACACATTTTTGCGTGCGGCGGCGCAGAATTTTGGGCGAACTCCGTTCGTTTTTTTGCTATCAGCAAAAAAGATTTGCGGCGGAAGCCGCCCGGGCAAACTGAAAAAGTGCGAAACGCACTTTTTCAGTTTGTTTCGCAAGCATACCATTCTTACGTAAGAATGGTAGATCGGTGAAAATCACCGATTTTTTAGGGACACCCTAAAACCCGTCATGCAGAAAGAAGTGAGACAAATAAGAAAAGGCGAATACAAATACCCTTACCGTTTAGAGTTGCGCTTAAATGAAACACAAATGGCACGTCTGCAATCCTTGGCGAGCAAATCCGGCTTATCGATGTCGGCGTATGTGCGGCAGCTTATCGACGGTGTGCTTCCGCAGGAACGCCCGCCGTTGGATTTTTATAAGATGCTGACAGAGCTGCGTTATATTGGCAACAACATGAACCAGCTTACACGCATAGCACATGCGACCGGCAGAATCGACAGAGAGAAATTTGAGCGGCTGACCGATGAGATCAAGCCGCTGGCATCTATGCTGTATCGCTACGTTACGGAGCCAATCAAACGCGACCCGATGACTTCGGAGCTTGGGACGTATATCCGTAAGTCCGACCAAAAGGCACTGAAAGAAAAACGGGAGGAAGAACGAAAGTGGCGGTAACAAAATCTGGAAGATCAACGGCTGGATCGGCGACTGCCTGCTTTACATCGAAAATCCGAACAAGACGCAGAACCCGTTGGTGATCGGTGATCCGAAATTAAAAGAGGAAGAATACCAATCTCTGACGGATGTGATCGAGTATGCGGAAGACGGCAACAAAACCGTGCGGGATACTGAGCGTTTTGTGTCCGGCGTTAACTGCGATGCAGAAACGGCGCGGCAGGAAATGATTTTAGCAAAAAATGCGTTCGACAAAAACGACGGCATTTGTGCCTACCACGCCATACAGAGCTTTGCGCCGGGGAGAGGTCACGCCGGAAACGGCGCACGAGATCGGTATTCGGCTCGCCGCTTAGCAAGCGGCAGGTGTGAGGTTTCAGGCCTGTGGTCAACGGCTAACCTGGTGGGGAAACCCAAAGGGGACAATAGCACGACCGTAACGCTGCAAGTTGGCAAGTTGCCGTGCCACGACTGAGCAGCAAGACCAAAAGTTCATATAAGGATGAAACCTAAACTGGCTGAACGGCAGTCCGAGGGACATTTGTGGTGGTCGTAACGGAAGGCAGCTATACCCGTTACGCTGTGCATCTCACCTGTAGAAACATGAGCAGGATGAGCGAAACCGAATGCACAGTCCGTATGTATCAGCATAAAAGGACGAAAACCGCTTCCGACAATGAACAATGCTTTTTTTTTACTCTGCTGCTAAATGGGGATTGCCTAAGTTGGAACGCTCACAAGAGCTATGGGCGTAGGCCCTGAATATCCAATATGGCAACGGAGCCGCCGTAGTAGTCCGAGCGTATTAATGGCACGCACATGGCGAAGGGCGGCAGTTCATTCAATTCAATACAACAGAAAGGAAGGTGCGTGAGGCACTATGAGAGATCCAGAAAATGTATTGAACAGTCTGCAAGAACATTCAGCTCAATCCGGCTATGTCTATGACAGGTTGTACCGCAACCTGTTCAATCGGGAATTTTTCTTACGGGCATATCAGAATATTTATGCCAGTCAGGGAAACATGACCGCAGGCACAGACGGAAAAACCATCGACGCAATGAGCCTTGAAAGAATCGACAGGCTTATTGCAACCCTGAAAGACGAATCCTACCAGCCCAAACCGTCCAGACGGACATATATCCCTAAGAAGAATGGAAAACTCCGTCCTCTGGGTATTCCGTCCATTGACGACAAGCTGGTACAGGAAGTTGTCCGTATGCTGTTGGAATCCATCTATGAGAACAGCTTTGAGGACGCCTCCCATGGCTTTCGGCCTGACAGAAGTTGTCACACAGCTTTGAGGATGATTCAAAATCGCTTTACCAGATGCAAGTGGTTTGTTGAGGGTGACATTAAAGGATTCTTCGACAATATTGACCACAATGTCATGATTGGCATCCTTCGCAAGAGAATTAAAGATGAGCGTTTTCTGCGCCTTATCCGTAAATTTCTCAACGCAGGATATATGGAAGATAACCAACTGCATCAAAGCTACAGCGGCACTCCGCAGGGCGGCATCATTAGTCCCATTCTAGCCAATATCTATCTCGACCAGTTCGACAAATATATGGTTGAATACAAGAAACGGTTTGACCGTGGGAACAAGCGAGCCGTCAATGTGGAATACCATAAGCTGAGCGCAAAGAGAATCCGACTCAAAAGGAAGCTGGCAAAGGCACAGTCTGAGGAAGAAAAGCAATCCCTTTTGAAAGCATCCGGGAACTGGATAAGGTACACAAATCCATCCCCTGCAAAAATCAATGGATACAAATTTCCGCAGACTGCAATATGTCCGCTACGCTGATGATTTTCTTATCGGTATCATCGGAGCCAAAGAGGATGCACAGGCTGTTAAGCAGGAAATCGGCGTATATATCGCCGAACAGTTGAAACTGGAACTGTCGGAAGAAAAGACGCTGGTCACTAAAGCAACAGACCGTGCAAAATTCTTGGGATTTGACATCAGGGTCACACCGCAGAGCAATCACACCAAAAAGACAAAAAGCGGTTCCACAGCCCGAAACTACAGCGGCCATGTAATGCTGGAAGTTCCGACTTCTGTCATTCAAAAAAAGCTGCTGGAACTGGGAGCCATGAGAATTGATGTTCGCAATGGAACAGAGATTTGGCAACCCACGTATCGTGGAAAACTTGTCGGACGAACAGACCTGAGTATCCTAGACCAGTACAATGGTGAGGTGCGGGGATTCTGTAATTATTATGCGATTGCAAACAATCGCTCTAAGCTGCACAAGTTCCGCTATATCATGGAGTACAGTTTCTATAAAACCTTGGCCTGTAAATACCGTACAACCAAAGGCAAAATTATTGCTCAATATCGTATTGTCAAGGACATCGGGGTAAAATTCCAGGACAAGCATGGAAATGAGCGCATCCGACTACTGTGGAAGGACAGTCTTGCAAGAGACCCCTATCCGCTGGGAAAAGAAGCAGATATTATCCATAAGCCGAAAGGCATCCTGAAAAAGCCCAGTCTCGGCGCACGATTAAAAGCAAATCGGTGTGAATGGTGCGGAAAAGAAACTTCAGCGTTGGTAATGCACCAAGTTAGAACGCTGAAAGAGCTGGATGAAAGCCAACCGTGGGCAGTTTTCATGAAGAGGATTAACCGAAAAACTTTGGTGGTCTGTGAAAGTTGTCACACGAAAATTCACGGTGCAGGCTGTGAATGAATAGAGAGCCGGATACAGCGAGAGTTGTAAGTCCGGTTCGGGGGCGAGTGCCTGGAAACCTACCGCAGCAATGCGGCAAGGCGCTGGGTACTTAGCCTACTCAACTCGGTTTCGTTTCTGGACGGCAAACGCTTATGGAAAGAGAAAAACTATTGGCAAATGAGAACGGTTTCGGATGCACTTTGCAGAGAGTATGGTTTATCACTTATCAAGCCGGTGCGCCGAGGTATGCCGTATGCAGCTTGGCAGGCAGAGAAAGAAGGAAAGCCGAACCGGCGTAAAGCGCTACGCGAAGACATAGACCGCATACTCGCAAATGAAAATATAGAATCGCTCGAAGCTTTTTACGATACGCTGCGGGCGTACGGGTATGCCGTTATGACAGATCGAAAGTATGTTACGATCTGTCCGCCGGGCGGTGAACGAAATATTCGTTTGCAGTCGCTTGGAGAAAACTACGAGCCGGAAGCGCTGCACTTGCGCATTCTCCGTATCAAAGCAGACCGGCTGCTCGGCAAAACTAAAGTTATAGAGCAACCGACGATGCAAAAAAGAAAAATGCGCTTGCGAGGAACGGTACGTCGGAAATCTAAAGCGCATGGAATACGAGCGCTTTATTACAAGTGGCTTTATTATCTCGGCGTTTTTAAGCGGCGTCCCAAAGTATACGGCAGTGCGTTTACCACGGCGCGTTGGCAGCTGAACGCGTACATAAAGCAGTTCGATTATGTTGCAAAATATAATCTTAAAACTCGCGATGACGTAGAGCAGCGGTTACGCGTAGTGCAGCACGAAATCTCCGGGCAGATCGATGAGCGGGAAGAAATAAGAGCCGTGCTGCGGTGTTTGGAGACAGGCGATGCTGAAATACAGGAGCAGCTTGAGAAGATTGAGAAGATCAACGCGCAGCTCAAAAAGCTGCGCTCAGAAGCAAAGCTCTGTGTGCAAATCCTCGAGCAGCAGCCGCAGATCAAATCCAAAATCGACAAAGCACATGAAGTAAAAACATTTGAAACAGAAAGGGGAAAAGAAAATGGACGAACAAGCGATCATCACCTTGAGCATCGAAGGAACGAAGCTGCTCCTTCGCGGGAGCAAAGAAGTTCTGGCGGCGCTCGTAGCAGCGATCCGATACAGCGCAGATAAAATGATCCCGGCGCGAAAATGCCGAGATTTTTTGACGAGTACATCGGAGGTGCGCTTTATCTCGATGAGTGATAAAGCCATCGAAACATTCAAAAAAGCTGCACGGCCCTATGGCTTGCGGTACTTGCATTTGCACGACAGCAACGGCGATGGATTATCGACCTTAATGGTGCGCGGCGAGGATGCAGCAGTTATTAACCGTCTGATCGAGCGCAATAAACTGGCTGTGCTGACGGATGTTACACAGGCGGAAATCGAACGTGACCCGTCTAAAGCGGCAGATGTAAACGAGCTCCCAGAGGTCGTGATCGGAAAAGATCAAGTGCGGGTACAGGATGCTGTTAAGGAGGCACGCGGCAGCGCACAAGATCTTTTAAAGCCGGAGCCAAACCCTACGAAAGGACAGACGGAACGGAAAAGCCGTCTGTCCTCCGACGGCTTGAAGACATCCGTAACGGAACAAGAGACTGAAGAACTTTGGGCAGATGTTACGGCATCTATTGATAAGGACTTTGCAGAGCGAATCGAAGAAAAGCGTCAGCACAATTTTGAACTTTATAACCAAGACGACCCGCTGCTCGGCGAGAAGGTTGTGAAAACCAAACGTACCGTGCCGGTACAGGACAAGCCATCTGTTATGAAAAAGCTGGAGGCTGCAAAAAACGTCAACACGCAAAAAGAAGCGAGAATTGCGGAAGCTGTGCGCCAGATGCAGGCAGGTGGACGTACTTCAAATACCGATAAGGTCATTCAGAAGACGCCGAAGGTGAAGCCGCAAAAGCTGAGAAGGTAGGATGGTGTGTATGGCAATATCAAAAGAAGACATAAAACCTTTGGCTTGGTCGGCGGAGGATGAACCAACGTTCCTCAAGGACGACGAAAATAAAGACGGAAAAAGCGGCAATGTTGCCGGTTCTGCGGATACGATTTTACGCACACGTCGCATTTTCAAAATGAAGAAGAATTCCGGCGGCAGAAAAAAACAATCATGGAAAGCGCTGAATACACGTTGGGTAAGGGCGCGGGATGAGATGTTCGTCAACGAGCGCTTTTTGGAGAAAGTGTTGCAGGTTATGGGACGTATGCGGTTTGGCGTTAAAAACTCAATGCTGATCGCATTGCAGAATGAGAAGGCAACACGTATTGCAACGGCTGCATCATGGCGCGGCTTAGGCGTGCAGCTTCTGCCGGGTGCAGAGGCAAAACCGATATGGTTGGATGCAGGAGCAGACACGCAGCGAAAAACCATAGTACCGAGCAAATGGTATGACATTACGCAGACAGATGCCGGAGAAAAACTGACGCTGAAAGGTACGATCTATAACACGCTTGCCATTTGCAGAATCACTCTAAATCAGATCGACGAGCTGAAAATCGTTGAACAACAAAATGTGACGGGCATCCACTATGACCATGAAGCACGTGCGTACCTTGTGCAGCCGGGGCAGATGGAAAGAGCTATGCTTTGCTACGCCGCGCTTGAAGCATTGGCCGAAAAAGATTTCGCTTTGGTGTTTCAGGAGAATGAGAAAACAGCGCTGCCGGACACTCCGGCAAGCGAGGTTATTGCAAAATGCGCAGCGTATATTGTGTGCGTGCATTTTGGTGTTTTGCCGCAGGAAGTGTGTGTGCGCGTCCCGACGGCGCTCGGCACAGATAAAATTGAAAATCTGCTGCGAGCGTTATCTACAGCGCAGAGCATCGCAGCACAAGAAATTATGGTGATCGAAAATCGACTTCGGTCAAAGAAATGGAGGACGATATGATGGAAAACAAAAAAGAATTAGCGGCGAGAGGTTGTTTGTGTGTGGAACCGAGTTCACCGGAATGCAGCGTACCTTATATCGTTACAGACCCCAAAGGCGAGCTGCGGCACTATGAGGAAAAAATAAAGGAAAATGGTTATAAAATAATTGTGAGTGAGTTCAAAAGATGAGAGGCAAAAACACATTAACGACTTGGATCATGGCAGGCATCGGGGCGGTATTTGTGCTTTGGCTTGCGGTGCTGATCGCGCCGTATGCAGAGGGTGGCTTGCCCGGGATTTTGCTGAACATGAATGAGATTACTGCACATCCGTTTCGGTTGGAATTCTGTGCCGATACCGGAAAAGCCGTGGGCATATTTCTGGGCGGCTATGCGTTGATGCTCCTATATATATTCGGCTCACAAAAGAATTTCCGCCATGGCGAGGAACACGGTTCGGCAAAATGGGAAAATGTGTACCTGCTGAACCACCGGCTCCACGACAAAGAACACCCGGATGAAAACCGCATCTTATCCAGACATTTGAGCATCACAACGGATCAGCGCAAATTGGATAAAAACCTATTTACGCTTGTTATCGGCGGCTCCGGCTCACGCAAAACGCGAGCGTATGTAAAGCCTAATTTGCTGCAATGTAACTCATCTTATATCATCATGGACCTGAAAGGGGAGTTGCTCCGCGATATTGGTAATGTATTTAAGGCAGAGGGCTACAAAATCCGTGTCTTTGACCTTATCGATATGCTCAGCAGTTTTCGGTATAACCCATTCGTCTATTTTAAACGGGAAAGCGACATACAAGGCTTTATCACAAACCTATTTGCAAATACCGAGGATAAAACGAAACATGGTGGTGATGCCTTTTGGGACAAGACGGCTAAAATGATGCTTTCGGCGCTCATGTATTACGTGTGGTATGAATGCCCGGAGACGGAAATGAATTTCGGAACAGTTATGGAGCTGATCCTTGCCGAGACCGTCGAAGAAGGCGATGAAGCTGGGGTCTCTGCGACACAGGTGCTCATCGAGGAGCTGCGTGCCAGAAGCCCGAGGCATATAGCGGTGCGCTACTTTGATGCTTATCGAAAGGGTGCAGGCGAGACGATCATGAGTATTCAGGAATCGCTTCTCAGTCGCTTAGAAAAGTTTTTGCTTGAAGATGTGGTAAACCTAACGACCGGTGATGAATTGGAACTCGAGAAGATCGGAGAAGAAAAAACGGCGCTGTTTATCCGTATGCCGGACGACAACAGTTTCCATTTCCTGGCATCGGCGCTTATCACGCAGCTTTTTCAGCTTATGATGGCACAGGCAGATGCACGCAGCACCGGCAGCTTACCCGTGCCGGTGCATTTTGTGCTCGAGGAAGCGCGAAATATTACGTTGCCGGACAGCTTCCAAAACTGGGTTGCGACGATGCGTTCGCGCAACATCACATTATCGATTATTCTGCAAAATATATCGCAGATCAAGCGTATGTTCCCGGACGACTGGGAGTCCGTGTCCGGCATGTGCGATGAGATACTATATCTCGGCGGCAACGAGCAGAGCACGCACGAATGGATTTCCAAAGCGATGGGACAGGAAACGATTGACAATCGCAGTTACGGTACAACGCATAGTTGGACGAGCGGCAGCAACAGCACCAATGAGCAAAATAGCGGCCGCGCTTTTGATGGATGTAACAGAGGTACGCCTAAAAAACAAGCTGTTGAAAGGCAAAATTGGTAGCGTAATTATGATTTTAGCCGATGAGCGGCCGATAATCGACGAAAAATACGACCTGAACCGGCATCCGAGAATTAAGCTTTCGGCCGACGGCGGTGCGCCGCAGTATTCGTATGTTTCGTCAGAGCTTTTGCCGGAAACGAACACAATACAGATCAACGAAACAGACGTTGATGAAGACGAGGTGGATGGTGTGTTTACCTTTGACCTTCTAAATGTCGAACTAAATTAAAGGAGCGATTCACATGAGAAAGTTTAATTTGAACCGAGTGGGAAAATACGCACGGTACGCATACTTTGCGGTGGCAAGCGCAATGCTGCTTGCTATCCCCTGCTTTGCAAGCACCGGTGTGGCAGAGATCGACACACCGATTAACAATTTGCTGACGATGTTTTTCGGGCTGCTGAAAGTAGTAGGTATATTTGTAGGCTTATTTGGTCTTGTGCAAATCGTCATGGCAGGATTTAGCCACGATTCTACGAAGCGCATTATAGGTGTTACGTGTATTATCGGTGGATTTACCCTTTGCTTCGCACAGCAGATTCTGACGTTCCTCGGCATGACAACAGCATAAAAGGGAGTGAACTGCTTTGTATGAACTTGTGCTGCAATTTTTGACACAGATATTCGGCTTGATGTACTCGGTGCTGACGGAAGATCTCTCGGATTTTAGCCCGCACGCATACGAGTATATTTCAATTCTGAATACGATATTGAAAGGGTTTGCATCATCACTGATGCTTGTTGCATTTTGCGTAGGGTACATACAATCCGCCGTGTCGCTGATCGAGTAAAAAACGCCGATTGCAATATTCAAAACCTTGGCACGGCTCGTGATCGTCAATGCTCTGGTGGTACGCGGTACGGATATAATCCTCATGCCGATGTTCTCCGTTGTCCGCAGCTTAACAAGCCGCCTGATTGAGGCGATGGGCGGACAAGCCGGACTTCTTCCCAATATAGACGAAAGCTCGCCGGGCGGTGTTGCCGGTGCGATAGGCGAGCTGCTGTCCATTAACATCCTGACCGGTATTTTATATATTGCGGTCATTATCAGCGGCCTGGTTTTGCTGCTGACGGTGTTCGGACGATTCCTCAAAATCTATGTCTATATGTCGATAGCGCCGGTTCCGTTGGCGTTTTTTGCCGGTGGAAATGTAACCGCCATGTATGGCTGCAACTATATAAAAAACGTGTTCGGCGTTTGCATGGAAGCCGTTACGATGGTAATCGCCATACAGCTATTTTGCGCGATAGCGGATGATGCTGTGATGACACAGGTAGGCGGGATGTTGGGCTTTCTGGGCACGATGGCGAAGCCGGTCATGCTGCTTCTGTACTTGTCGTCTCTCAGCGCCATTATAAAAGGTGCCGACAACATGACGCATAAGCTGTTGGGATTTGTGTAAGGAAGGAGCGAAAAGAGTTATGCAAATCAAAGTAAACCAAGAAATACGAGATATTAAAGATGAGTTCCTATCCGGTTTATCTGTGCGTCAGACTATTTGGAGTGCTGCAGCGCTATGTGCGGGCGTTATCACTTTTTTGGAATGTGTATACGCGTTTCGGCAGTACCGATATGGCATCGTTCCTTACGTTATGCGCAAGTGCGCCGTTGGCCTTGATAGGCTTTTTTAAGTGGCATAAAATGCCCGCTGAGCGTGTGGCATTATGCTGGCTGCATATGCTCTTGATGCCGCGCAGGCTCGTTTTTAAGGGTAGCAATATACACGCAAATGAGATCGAACAGCTTTGCACAGCCGCACGTGCGGTCGAGCAGAATGAAATGAAGAACAGAAGGGAGAAAGGCAAAGATGCTTTGGAAAAAGACCTTGAGAGGCGCGGAGCAGTATCAACAGGGAAGCATGAAAATTCCGCGCAGCACGCAGGAGATGATCCCGGTCAAGCGCATTCTGAATGATGGTACGTTCGTACTTGACAGCGGAGAATATTCCAAAATGTTTGCGTTTACGGACATCAACTATACAGAGCTGCGCGATGAGGAAAAGATGCGTCGGCTTGTGGATTATTCAGCACTGCTCAATTCTATCGATAAAGGCATTTACGCGAAGATCAGTATTTTCTTTCGGCCGATACGACAGGAGCAGTTCGAGCGCGATGTGTTGATCCCGATGAACCCGGAAGATGAGTTAGATGATTATCGGGAGAATATGAATACCGTACTGCGGGAACAGGTGCGCGGTACGCTCGGCATGACGAAGCAGGCGTATCTGACGATAACAGCAGGACGAAGAAATGATGAAGATGCCGCAGCGTTTTTTGCTCGCGTGGATGGAAATTTAATTGGCAGTTTTCAGGCGCTCGGTGTGGAGCTGCGTGCAGTACCGTTATCCGAACGTCTGCGTTTGCTGCACGATATTTACCGGCCGGGTTTAGAGGAAACTTTCCGATTTGATGCTCACGCAGAAAAAAAGCTCGGCATGAACTGGAAAGACAGCATTGCACCGCTCAGTGCGGAAGCTCTCAATTCCTGTACGTATTTGAAAATCGGCGGCCGATGCTGCAAAACGCTGTTCCTGAATGCCTATCCGATATATCTCAACGACCGCATTGTTTCGGATGTTGCCTCTATCGGCAAGCCGATGATCTTTACAATCGATTTTCTGCCGATACCGAGCGCCGAAGCGATGGCGGAGGCGGAAAGCCGCAGTATGGCAATCGATACGAAAATCGTAAACTATACGCTGCACCAACAGCGCAACGGCAATTACAGCGGCAGCGTGCCGTATAAGCTGATGCAGCGTGCGGCGGGAGTACAGGAAGTCATGGAGGCTATACAGGAGCGCGACCAAAACTTATACCTTGTTACCGTCACCGTAGCACATTTTGCCGATACGCGGGAAGAACTGGAAAACGATGCTGAAAGCATCATGAGCAAAGGAAAATCCATTTCCTGCCAGTTTCTCCCGCTTCTTGCGCAGCAGTACGAGGGACTGAATACGGCATTACCTTTTGGGCGTCCGTTTATTCAGGCGGATCGGTTGCTAACAACGCAGGCGCTTGCCGGTATTTGCCCGTTTGCAGCGCAGGAAATCTATTATCCGGGCGGCTCGTGGTTCGGTATTAATGCAAAGACGAAACGCCTCATCACTATAAATCGCGATATGCTGATGAGCGGAAACAGTCTTGTGTTGGCGACGACCGGCGGCGGTAAGTCGTTCCACATCAAGGAGGACGCTTTGCAGGTCGCACTGAAAGGGGAGGCAGACATATTTTTCGTTGATCCGGGTGTGAGTATGTTGTAGCGACACAAAGGCTTGGCGGAACGGTGATCTCCTTATCTCCATCTACACCGCACAGGATCAATCCGCTTGAGATCAATGCCGACCCCGATGACCGCAGCAGCGAACCGTTGAAAGAAAAGCTTGAATTTATCATGTCTTTCTGCCGTATCTTGCTTATGGAAGATGGCAACGTGCTTGACGGCAAAATGAAAAGCCTTTTGGATCGTTGTGTGCGAAAGCTGTATGCACCGGTCGTGGCGTCCGGCTATACAAAGCCGTCGCCGTTGCTTGGTGATCTGTACCGTATGCTGAAAGAGCAGGATGCGCCGGAAGCACAGGAACTGGCGCTGCGCATGGAAATTTATACTGCGGGTTCTTACGATATGTTTGCGCAGCCTACGAACGTCGATACACAGGCGCATATCATCGACTATGACCTTTCAAAGCTTGGTGAAGGGATGAATGCAGTCGGTATGCTCATTGTCCTTGAATCGATTTACAGCCGCCTAATGGACAACTGGCGGAAAAAGAGGCACACGTACATTTATATCGATGAGATCATGACGATTTTCCGTAACCCATACGCGGCACAGTATTTTGCATCGCTTTGGCAGCGTATCCGCAAGCGTGGTGGCTATATCATCGGTGCGACGCAGAACACAACGGAAATACTCAACAGCCCGGAGGCGCGCAAGCTGCTTGAAAACAGCTATATCATCACGATGCTGTATCAGTCTGCACCGGACAGAGACGTACTTGCAGAAATGTTTAGCCTGTCTGAGGCGCAGAAGCAGGCGCTTGCCAAGGAGCAGTACGGCACAGGACTCATCAAGGTCGGCAGCACGATTGTGCCGTTTGAAAACGATTTCCCGACCGATAATCCCTTGTATCAGCTGATGTCCACAAAGCCGTCTGACGGATGGGGGCAAGAAGTAAATGAACATTACGACGTATGAGAACACGGTAAAGAAAGGCACGATCAAGGCGCACGGGCGCAGTGACGGTTTACGGGAAATGTCAGAGCAGCTCTCCGAGATGCAAAAAATCGTCACTGCACCGATGAGCGTTGATACGCCGGAGCAGGATGGGGACAAAGCGCCGGAAACGGCTGCGGCAGATCAGGCTGTCGGCTGTGCAAAATCGATGGCAGGGGCGGTCAGAGATGCTGTGACGAGTGAGATCAAGCGCGCTGTGCGAAAGAGTAAAAATAAACCCGTTGAACGAGGCGTGCAACCGTTGGCGAAGAACTCTCCGTGGCGGCAGACGTTGCGTGCAGGAGATACGGTACAGGCATCGTATAAAGCCGCATCCAAGACTGCGTATAGAAGCACCTCCGAAGCAGTGTCACATACGGCACGCGCCGGTGCGCAAGCTGCACAGCAGGCAGCTAAGACGGCCACTGTGGAGACTGTAAAAGCTACGGCAACCGTAAGTGCCGGTGCAGCGACGGCGGGAACCAGCGTGGCCGTACAGGCTGCGGCCGAAACGGCTAAAAAGGTAACGGTTGGCACGGTGCAAAAAACACAGGAAAGTGCGCAGACGGCTACGGCTGTACATGCGCACGATATGGCACGTGCGGCGCAGCAGTACGTCGCAAATAAAACGCAGGATGTACCGGCGACAGACGCCAAGGGCTTACCTAAAGCTCTCATGGCGATTTGGATCGGTGTTGTTGTACTGCTGTTGATTTTTTCAAACAGTTTTGGCAGCTTAGCGAGCAGTGCCGGACGTGCGATAAATCTAAACGACCGCGTGGAGTCCTACCGCGCATCCATTACATATTGGGCACAAAAAGACGGCATACCCGAATATGTTGAGGTTCTATTGGCGCTGTGTATGGCAGAGACCGGCATTTTGGATGACCCGGGAGACCCGTTTGCGTGCTCCGAATCCGGCTTGGCGGTAAAACAGCCGAATGGCATAACTGACCCCGAGTACAGCATTGAGATCGGCGTATATTGCTTTAGCCTCAAGGTGAAAAAGACCGGCTGCAAATCACCGACAGACAAGAATAATTTGTTCAAGGCTTTGCAGGCATACAACATGGGCGATGGCTTTATCGATTTTTGCGATACATATTACGGCGGGGTATGGTCGGTCGAATGCGCGAAGGCTTACTCGGAAAAAATGGGCGGCGGCAACACATACGGGAACCCGAATTATATCGATCAGTTTTTGCGCTGCTATACGTTTGGCACGATTTCGGGAACATACCCGGGAAGTCTGAATGCACGCGGTCTATGCGCACCGCTTGAGCCGGGATGGGAGCAGAACATTACGCAGCGTTTCGGCGGTATGTACAGCGGTTCGCCGCACAAAGGCATGGACATCGGTATGCCGGAGGGCGCGCCGGTATATGCAGCCGCAGACGGCAAAGTGACCGTTGCAAATGCGTCGGATTCGTGGGGCTACTCATGGGGCTATTACGTCAAAATCAACCACGCAGAGGGCGTAGACACGCTGTATGCGCATCTATCCAGTGTGGCGGTATCTTATGGGCAGTATGTGCATCAGGGCGACGTGATCGGCTACGTGGGCAGCACCGGCAATTCATCCGGCAACCACTTACATTTTGAATTATATTTAGAAAATAACCGAGTTGACCCGTATCCGTATATCGGGACGGATTTACTCAGCAAGTATCTGGAAAGGACGTTTTAATATGACAATCAAACAGGCTTTTATCGGAATCGTTACGGCTATTGCGCTTGTGATCGCGGTGCTGATTTCACAGATCGTGCGTATCAACACAATGACCGGTGATCTGCAGGAGGCGCAGACACGCATAGAGGCATTGGAGACTAAAGCCGCAGCAACGCCAAAACCCACGGCTACGCCGGAACCGAGCACGGAACCGACTGCAACGCCGGAGCCGGTGGTCTATGTGGTGAGCCCGGTCAGCGAGTTCAACGCGTATAACGTAGAGGCAGCGCCGTATTACTGGCTGCCTGTCCCGGATGCAGAGGCAGACGGGACACTCGAAGCCGGGACGAACATGGTCGTGTCCGGCGTTTGCGGAGAGCTTTACTACGCTATGCTGCCGGATGGCACGTATTTCTATATTCCGCAGTCGGCCGTAGCGCAAGTGCCCGAGGCTACTCCGGAGCCGACCCCGGAACCCACACCCGAGCCTGCACCGGAGAGCGTGGCGGAAACAGCCACACCTGCACCAGCAGAATAACTTTAAGATAATTAAATAGAATGGAGGAGTAAGGCCGATGAACGACTTTTACGCGACATTAGACCTTAATATCAGCAGCCTTACCCCTCGCAGTGTAAAGCTGTTGGCTTTTTTACAGGCGCATGCAGACAAAGAGGGTGTATCCTTTTGGAGCAAACGAAAGACCTGCGAGGCGCTCGGAATCAGTGAATCAACCTATGCACGCGCTTTGCGCGAGCTGACGCGTGAAGGCTTAGTGGAGGTCAAGCCGCGATTTGATGAGAACGGGCGTCAGCGTAGCAATATATACCGTGTTTTAAACACCAAGGGGCTCAAATACCGCGCAGACATGGATGATGTAGAGAAGCTGCACTACCGTGAAGTGAAGGTATACAGCCAGATTATGCTGCAAATCGGTGAGGATAGCTGGGCGATTTCCCGTCGCAGCCTTGCCGATGCGTGCGGATGCTCTATGCGCTCTATTTCGCGCCTCGTGGCAGCCTTGCGCGATAAGGGAATCCTTTGTGTGCGTGCGGAAGATCGCAGTTTTATGGGCAATAAGGGGCAGAGCTTCAATCGTTTCCGTCGGTACAAACCGGCGGAACTTTTGCTTTTGCGCCGTATTTTACTCGTGCTGCTTTCTTCTTTGAATACCCCCATAGTCAAATGTGACACCCCTATGAACCCTTACCCCCAGCTACAGTTTTTATGCCTGGTTAAGGAGAAGGGGTATACGGTATTTAGAGTTTACAGGAAGAATAGAGTAAACAGGAAGAATCAACTATACCGCAAGTATAAGCGTGCAAAAGTGGCACTTTGCGGTGGGGAAAGGAATATCATGACAGAGATCATTTATGCAAAACCGCAGTACAAGCAGTCCCGTATGCTGGGAAAGGAACTGTGCTGGCGTGTGCCGGAGGACATGCCGCTAAAAAATGAGAAGTGGGCATTGGTTCCGTGCAAGGAACACCTGTATCTTGTGGAAATCTTACGCAAGGAGTGGGTGGAGGACAATATAGCCGAGCAATACCGTCGTGTTTACGCGATAGGCAGCACACGAGAAGAGTTAAAGCCGCCGATAGGGCGCGTGCATCTCATCGACGCGGACAGGATTGACATGCCCGGCGAAGTAAGTTATCACGCCGTTGAAAACTCGAAGCTTTCTAAGCCGGACGTGATGGAGTTACTGCAATATCCCATCGGTGTGACACTTGAAGCAGACGGTCGATACCGTGTATTTCTGGGGGCGTATCGGGTTTGGTATTTGAGGGAATGCCTGCACTGGACAAAAATCCCGTGCTATGTTTACAAGATCAAACGGCAGATACGTGATCCTCGTGAACGGCGCCGCCGGGAAATTCATCGCAGGCAGCAGGCGGCAGAAAGTCCGCGTATCCGGCTCCAACTCTATGAGAATTACTACAAGCTACTGAAAGGCATGAAGGACGCAGGTGAAATCAAAGGCGGTTTACAGACGCGGCTGATGCAGCTTCTCGGCGTTTCCGAACGCACGGTGCGCATTTATAAGCAGCTCTCGGAACAGCTTACCGGGCGAGAAAAGCAGCACTTAATGCGCGGTAAGCTGCCGTTTGTGCAGGCGCGTGCCGTTGCCGCAGAGAGAAATCAAAAAGCGGCAATGTTGCCGGATTTTGAAGAAGTAGAGGACAACAAAGACAAAACCTACCCGCCAACAATGGTGAGTAGGTTTTTCCATTTTAAAAAGCGGCAATATTGCCGCTTTTGCTCCGAGAAATTTGTTGCAGCGACTTATTTGCATTTCGTGTTATTGAACTTAATGAGTTTTCACACGTGGGCAATAGGAAACATACAGGGGTAATGAACTTGTTATGTAAATCTTGAAAAATTTCTTGATTTTTTCACTGATCTTGAATATAATAATATCAAATCAAGATTTACCAAATCTAAATTTGTATTACTTGGAGGTGTGCCGATGTTTATCGGGAGAGAGACAGAATTGAAATTCCTGAATGATAAATATTCAGAGAATGGCGGTCAACTCATTGTGCTGTACGGCAGACGGCGTGTAGGAAAAACCGAGACGCTGCGGGAATTCTGTAAGGGAAAGCCCCATGTTTTCTTTTCCTGCACGCAAACGACTGATCCGGTACAGCTTCGTAACTTTTCTGCTCGGATGCTGAGAGAAGACATTCCTGCAAAAAGCTATATTACTGAATTTACCGATTGGGAAAGAGCATTCCGTGCGGTACGGGAGCTACCATACGGTGACCGGAAAAAATTGTTGGTGATCGATGAATTTCCGTATATGTGCCGTGGTAACAAGAGTATTCCCTCTATTCTTCAAAATCTCTGGGATGCGGAGCTGCGGGATGCCAACGTAATGATTATCCTTTGCGGCAGTGCCATGAGCTTTATCGAAAAGGAATTGCTGGCAGAGAAAAACCCACTTTACGGCAGGGCTACGGGTATCTACAAGATGAAAGAAATGGGATTTTATGATGCCGCAAAGTTCTTTCCAGATTATTCTGACCGTGATAAGGTGCTGGCTTATGCTGTTCTTGGTGGTATCCCACATTATCTGCGCCAATGGAATCCCGGGCTGTCCATTGACGAGAACATCAAGCGCAATATTCTGACTAAAGGCTGCATCCTTTACAGCGAGGTGGAGTTTTTGTTGCATCAAGAGCTGCGGGAAACACCTATCTACAACTCTATCATTGAAGCTGTTGCGTTGGGCAATACCAAGCTCAACGACATCAGTCAAAAGTCGCTTGTGGAGGATACTTCCAAAACCAGTGTTTACTTGAAAAATCTCATAGAGCTTGGAATTGTGGAACGGGAGTTTTCCGTGGATGCTAAGACCAAGGAACAGGCAAATTCCGGTCGAGGAGCCTATCGTCTGACGGATAACTTCTTCCGTTTCTGGTATGCCTTTGGTTTTGCAAATTTTTCGCAGCTTGAGGACGGCGATGTGGACGGCGTATACGAGTATGTTGTAAAACCGGCTCTCCACAAGTTTGCTTCCTTTACTTTTGAGGATATTTGCCGGGAATTTGTTCGTGAAATGCAGAAGAAAAAAACGAGCTGCCTTTCCGTTATGCAAAGATGGGACGTTGGTTTGGAAAGACTACGGTACGGGACGAGAAAGCAGCTTCCGGACTGCGGACAGCAGAGACGGAGATTGACATACTCTGTATTGACCGAGGGGCAAAGGAATATCTGGTGGGTGAATGTAAATTCAAAGGCGTACCGTTTTCCTATTCTGAGTACTGTGACACGGTGGCAAAGCTTTCTCCGCTGAAAGAAAAAGCCAAGTTTCACTATGCACTATTTTCTGAAAACGGATTTGACAAGAAAATTATCGATCATGCGGCTGAAAACGAAACGCAGCTCTATACCCTTAACCAAATCGTTCATTACGCATAAAAAGCAGAGAATAGCAAAGGTAAAACCTACCCGCCGATAGTGGTGAGTAGGTTTTTTGTTTTAAAAAGCGGCAATGTTGCCGGTTTACTGCTGTATGCTTGAAAGACGACACATTTGCTCGTAGAGGGATGTATGATCCGGGTGGACATACCGGCGGAGCGTAAAGGCCGGGTTGGAGTGGCCGATGATGAGGGCAAGGCTTTTTGCATCCGAACCGTTTTCGATCATTCGGGTCGCGAAGGTATGGCGCAGCATGTGCGGCGATACGCGGCGAATCCCGGCGCGCTTTGAGGTGTACAGGCAAATGTGCCGTAAGTGACCGGCGCTTACCGGTTCTGCACCGCCGAATATGTAGCGGTTAGAGTTACAGCGCTTGGCCCAACCTTGCAGATGTGTGAGCATGAGGGCGACTTCTGGAATTACCGGCACGCTGCGAATTCCGTTTTCGGTTCTGCTTTTTTCAACGCGCAAAACCTTGGCTTTTTTATCCCAGTCCTGCCAGCGTAGGTTTTGCAGCTCTCCGCGCCGCAGGCCGGTCAGAAGAAAGGTTTGCAGAATGAACTGATCTCGAATCGTGAGTTGCTTTGCAGCTTCTTCAAACGCTTGCTGTTCTTCACGTGATAGCCCGTTGACGACTTTTTCCGAGGCTTTTTTGGGGACGGTGACACCATTGATCGGGTTTTCCGTACACTGGTGATTCTCAATCGCGGTTTGGTAGGCCAAGTTATAAAGCGACTTGATATGCCGTAAAGATGATTTTGCGTACTTCTTTGATAGGTCGTTCAAGGCTTTTTGAAATGTGACCGGCAGCAACTCTGTGAGCAGTGTGCTTTCGATTTCCGGGAAACGCCGCGATAGTCTTTTTCGGGCATCTCGGTAAATTTCGAGCGTTTTCGGGGCATATTCCGGCACGGCGTATACCTCATACCAAACATCCAGCCATTCGCCGATGGTACAGACTTTTCTTTCCATTGTAAACCTCTCCTGTTAGATAAAAATTCCCGTTAGGGTTAATTCAGTTTAGCAGTGAAAGGAAAGAAAAACAAAAACCGGCAATGAAAAAGTAAATTTTTGATTGATTTAAGCAAATGCTATTACCTATTTTTCATAAATTATATTGACAACTGTAATTTTATGTGATATTATGACCATAAATTAAGGGATGGGTCGACACATTCCTTGCAAAATCTACATAATTTAAGGAGGCAATTGTATGTTAAAGAAAAGGCTTATAGCCGGTGTGGCAGCTTGCTTAATGGCGGTTTCTGCGTTTTCCATGTCTGCGAGCGCGTATGCTTGGACAGACACGATACGTGTGTACAAAAATCAAGGAGCTTATCTTACAAATGCTTGTGTAAAATTGAATACACAAAATTATTTTAAGGTTAATATCCAACCCGATAAAAATGTTTCTGATGCGTGGAGTCAAGGGACAGAGTTGATTTATGCTCGAGCCCGAGATACAAATAATGTATATGCGTCTTCATTAGTTGAAACGAGATATGCGGGTAAGTTTACACCCTTGTATTATTCCGGATATGGAGTATTTGGCTATTCGTACAAATGCGCAGCGCAATATGCCGACAGCAATCCATATCAGTATGCAGCTTTGACATTGAACTGGGAACCGTAATAGATGATGCCGGAGTGAAGCAAAATTTAATTTTGCTTCACTCCTATCAATAAAGGAGCTTATTATGAAACAAATTAAATTACTGCTTATACTGTGTGTGTTGATTTTACTGGCTTCATGTAGAACAACAGAAAGTACAAATAGTTTGAATATTACTAGTGAATCCAAAGATATTAGCTCTGGAAAAGAATTTGTCAGCTCACAACCAATACTAAAGGATAATGTGAATTTATCAATGTCGGTGTTTAAAGGAGTTACTTCCATATTTTCTGAAGATGTTATAAATAGTGCTTTCAAACTTAGTGAAAATAAAATTACACAGTATGGAGTGGGACCGAAAGAGAGTGGATATATTATTACAGATGAAAATGTACAGTTACAGTAGATGAAGGTATGATTTCATATTTAAGTTCAGATGTAAAAGAAGTTTTACCTGTTTTACAAGTTTTTCGATATAATGAAACCGATCAGATGTATAACGCAAATCAGTTTGAAAAAGATGGAGACTTAAACTTCAAGAGCCATAATGAAGTTTTACAAGACTTTTATAAAATATTACAGGCTATTGGATTGAAAAACAATTATTTGGTGAATTGCTATAATCTTGATTCTGAAACACTCAAGGAAAAAGAAAAAGTTATGATAGATAAATTTGGTGGCAATGAGAATTTAGATGGATGGAAAGACTGTTATTTCTTATATGCTGTACCGAAGCTGAATGATAAAAAGTTTTTACGGATGTTCATGGAAGCTCTGAAAAAGGCACTATGATAACTGGAGAAGAAATAATTTCAATAGTTACAGAAAACGGGTTACAATTGCTTGTTGTTTCAAATAGTATAAATATAGTTGAAGAACTCGAAAAGAAAGAAATTATGACCGAGAATCAAGCGAAAGAGGAAATAGAAAGGCAGCTTGGTCAGTTGATTGTATCAGAACAGTATACAATTAAAAGTATAGCGCTAGGATATTATCCTCAGTTTGCTGATACGGCACATAAAGAGGTACTCTTCTATCCGGCGTGGAAAGCAGTTGTACTTGCGGAAGGGGATGACACAATGAGGTCATCAAATGACACCGCCTATTCTTATGAATTTTCATATATGATCGATGCTTAAACGGGATTAGAAATTTCGGAGGAGTAATATGCAAAAATTATTTAGCACTTTTATACAAGATGCATATCGTAGCTATTGCACTAAGCGATTTGTATTTGCTGTTTTAGGAGTTGCTTTCTTTAATTTTCTGAGTGTGTACTGGGATATGCTTTTAGGTTCAGCTAATTGCGTAGCTTATTTATATATGATTTCAGGTATAATGGGCATCGAAACATTGTATCTCTTGTTATCTGTTTTACCGGGAACAATTCTTTTTAGAGTTGATAAAAACGAAAATTATCAGAGAAATGTTTTGTTGCGTTCTGGTAAAATAGCATATCTACTATCAAAGGTAGTAATAACAGTATTTACGGCAATATCAGTTTCTTTGATCGGCGATTTTTTATTTATATGTGCGTTGGAAATGCGCTATCCTTTTACAACAGATGAGTTTTCTGAACAGGTTTTATCGTTGTATGGATGTAGTGTATTGGAATATATATTTAGAAAAAGTTTTATTAAATCAATATCTGCATCTGCATTTTCGAGTATGGCGTTGTATATATCATCCCGAACTAAAAATATACTTATTATTTTATTTTCCCCGATTATTCTATATTATTTGTGGTTGCGTTTATGCCGGATACTGGGGTTACCTCAATGGCTCGATATTGCTTTATTGATAAGAGGGGAAACACTTGGTACCGCGACTTCTTTGGTAGTTTTTGTAATAGTTATAGTAGCTTCCAGTGCGTTATTTATAATGGAAGCGAATAGGAGTATGGAATGAATAATTTGCTTAATATATACCATGTCTTTCTATATGGTGTGCGTCGATTGCTCTCGGATTCACGAATATTTCGCGACCAAGTGGTTTTGAAGAACGTATCGATCTCGTTTGAAAAGGGAAAGATACACGGCATTGTGGGGCGCAACGGCTCCGGCAAAACGGTGCTTTTTAAGTGCATCTGCGGTCTGATGCACCCGGAGGAGGGCGTGATCCTCGTGAACGGCAAGCGCGTGGGACGTGACGTGGACATGCCGGAGGACATTGGAGCCATTATTGAAGCGCCGGGCTTTCTGCCGAATTACAGCGGGTACAAGAATCTGCGCTTTTTGGCGAACATACGGCGGAAAATCGGCAAGGAAGAGATTTTGAATGTGCTGAAGACGGTGGGGCTTGACCCCGAAAGCCGCAAGCATGTGGGGAAATACTCGCTCGGCATGCGGCAGCGCCTTGGTATTGCGCAGGCAATCATGGAAGACCCGGAGATCCTCATTTTGGACGAGCCGATGAACGGACTGGATAACGCCGGTGTGCAGGATATACGGGCACTGCTGTTGGAGCTCAAGGCACAAGGGAAGACGATTTTGCTCGCGAGCCACAACCACGATACGTTTCATTTTTTTTACCTCTTTTCTTAATAAACTCTCGTGCCTTCCGGCTCTGGAGGCGGCGTTCCTTCGACTTCTTCATAAAGTCTTGTAATGATATGCCCATCCTCGAACTGTCGTTCCCGCCAGTTATCAAACAGAATATATCCCAAAACGCACACAAGAGCAAATACAACTGTGGCGATTACAAAAACGCGCACAGCTTTTCGGTGCTTAAATGTTCGTTTTACTTCATTGTACGGTTCAGTGCTCAGAAAATTTTCGGCTATGCTTTGTGGTGTGCCGAAATGTTTTTCTAAGTCATTTTCGGTCAGCGTAGTTGTTGTGCTATCAGCAAAATCTTCCATGTCATTTTGCAGTCGCTGCAAAAACTGCTTTTTCTTCTTTTTGTCACACGTCATTTCTTTGTCTATTCGATGCAAATAGTCGTGGACAACATTTACGGTTTCGCTCATCCCATATCCCCCCCAATTTAAGAATCAAGAATGTTATGAATTCCTTGCTGAACGGTTTCGTAATCCTTTTTTAAGGATGTTAACCGTTCGCGCCCGGCATTTTCGATATGATAAATCACACGCATACGGGAGCGCCCCGTGCTCATGCGTGTTACGATCTCCTGACCGGTGATGTACCCATCGTCTGCCAAGCGATACAGAAGCGGATAAAATGACCCCTCCTGCACTGTGATTAAACCTTTGCTTCGCTCTTTGATCTTCTGCACAAGCTGATAGCCGTATGTGTCTTCTTCACACAGCAAAACAACGTGAGCATTTCGATTGAGCCTTTTTTCATGGTATCGATAGCCATAGTGGAGATACCTCCTGTCAAGTCATAGATTACAGTAAAACGATTTATAAGTCAATACCTATTTTAAATAATTTATTTGACAAATAAAAAATTGAAATGCTATTATGATATTGGATTAATCTCATAGAAAGAACGAAGAAATTGTAAGTTTACTTGATTGGAGATGAGTTATAGTGCTTAAGGAAGAATTGTATCGACAATATTTGCAATGGAAAAAAGGAAAAATCGCGTGGTCAATAGAAGAAATGTTTGGGTTTCCGAAAGTCGATTGCGATGTATACGAAAATGAAGATGTTTTAGTTAGTCGCCTTTTTTATGTTATTCCCGATATTTTTGAAGTAAAGTTACGCGTGTTCATTTTTTACGAAGAAAACACCTTTCTTAAGACAAAAGGCGATGACTTAAAATTGATCCACAGTGAACTAAAAATACAATAGTTGATGCATAAAGGAAAACCGGCAATGTTGCCGGCTTTTTCTGTGTGAATATAAAACTTGCCAGATAAAAGAATTTCTGGTAGAATTTAAAAGGACCGTGATAGCGGTTCGGGTGCTGCCATAACGGTGGACGGTTCAGCCCTCAGATACACTTCGGTGTACCGTGTGAGGGAACATTTCTTGAATATGAAAAAATCCCTCAATCCAACACGGAGAGAGGGATGACGCTTATGAAGCTCGAGCTGAACTTTAGCGATTTGTGCCAGTTGGCACTTGTCGTTATTGCGTTGATCGAACTGTTTCGTGATCGTAAACATAAAAAGAAATGAGCCGCCCTCTCCCAAGGTTTCGGCTCATTTCTTTAAGCTGTACTGAGGGCTAACCGTTCATCGGCAGCACTCTTTCTATTTCTAATTATAAACGCTTTTGATATTTTGTCAAGCGCGAAAAACGGCAATGTTGCGGTTCCCAATTTAGCGGTTACATTTTTCGATACGATAGAAATCTCCGCCTATATTTGGTTGTGATAAGATAACTGTGTACCCATAAGTAGGTAAATTGAGGCAAATATAGTTGCAAATCTCCCTACTGGTCTCTGAGTCTAATGAGTACTGCTTTGAAAACCAATTTTCTGTTTCTTTAATGGTAGCTGTATTTTGTTTTCGTTCCATGAACTGAATGAATTTACTGGAAATTTCTTCAATATACGGGTGAAGGATAGAAGCTCCCTTTTCGTTCAGAAGATACTTTTCTTTGTGTTCTTCACCTAACGAGGCACAACCGGCATCAATAAACTTACGAACTTCTGGGTATTCAAAATCTTCGTCTATAAAATAACCTTTTGGACTTGTATAAAAGTCGATAATTAAGTGAATGGCTTCCAAAAATGTGTAATCACTGTTCATAATAATACCTCCATGTAAAGTAATTGGTAAGAAGTGGTGAGCAAAATTGCGATACCTTGTTGAAAATACAGAAACAATCTTATTTTGCGTTGACGAGCGGGGAAAGAAGTGCTATAATTTTAGGCAGAAATAAAGAAAACGTCCGCTACGGACGCTTCTCGGTCAATAAAAGATCGCCAAATCTTTTATTGATTCCAGATGTACGACCATCTGAAAACTTCGCGAAAAGACGCCGATAGGACGTTTTTTACAAGAGGGGTGCTTCATGTCTAACACTTAGTTAGATTATAGCACAAGCCAAACGATATTTCAAGGCTTTTCAGATGCTTGTCTGGAGAGCCTTTTTTATTTCTGATTTCGCACCTTGAAAACCGAATGAACCCACAAGCGAGAATACCCGGCGCAAATCAGTGTGCATTTGCACGCCTCTGCAAAGGGAATCACGCGGAACAACACGACCGGACAGAACTGATCGTGCCGCACGTACAGGAAAATCGTTTAATGAAGGGTCACCAAAATCAGGATTATTAAAACGAAATACTTTGTTTTAATCGATATGCACAACCGAAACGCAAATAACAGTTGTGCATATACATTAGAACAAAATTTGGTGGAAACGCGCGGGCTCGAACCGCGGACCTCCTGCGTGTGAAGCAGGCACTCTAACCAGCTGAGCTACGCTTCCATATTAACTGTATTATGTATTCTACCACAGAAAATGGGATTTGTCAAACGCTAATTTGGGGATGACGTGATTTTTGCGGAGGGATTTACAGAAAGTTTCAGTAAACTTTCCTTTTTCCGACACTGTATTTAACACGGGGGCAGTATACTGAAAACACAGAATGCACGGGGAACGCCGCAAGTGGGCTGAAATGCGGCGGAGAAGCTTGCCTTTATGTGGGTTTTATCGGTGGTTAGTTATTGAAACTATACAAACCGAAGTGAGTTTTCATGGATTATTGTTAGAAATTAGCTAAAAACCCTTGAACTTTTTTCTTGTTGTGGTATTATTAGTATAAACATTGGTGCAGAGCGTCTTTTATTAAATTGAACGGCACGGAAAATAGGAAAATAAGACGCTGTGCGGCAAAAAATTCGGACGGACTGCGGGTGCAAAAATGAGAATGGCATGCACCGCCGGCGTTTGCCGGGATGTTCCGAATGGAAAGGACAGGACGTATGAGTGAGATGATAAACAAAACGGCGCCGGAAGGCAATGTTCCGCTTTATTTGTTCCGCAGCGGCAAAAACAGCCATTCCTACGAATACATGGGTGTGCACAACACGGTGAAGGACGGGAAGGCATGCACCGTGTGCCGCGTATGGGCGCCGAACGCGCAGGCAGTTGCCATTACCGGTGATTTCTGTGAATGGAATCCGGAAAAGTATCCGCTTACAAAGATCGACGACGCGGTTTGGGAGGGCTATACGGACGAACCCTTAAAGGAATTTGACGCGTATAAGCTCGTCATTACGGCGGAGGACGGCACGGTGACGTATAAGGCCGACCCGTATGCGTTCCACGCGGAGACGCGTCCGGGCACGGCTTCCCGCTACTACGACATTTCGGGGTACAAGTGGAACGACGGCCGCTGGTTTGAGCACAAGAAAAAATACCCGCATTATAACCAGCCGGTGAACATCTACGAGATGCACGCGGGCTCCTGGCGCAAATATGCGGACGGCAGCGTGTTCTCTTACGACAAGCTCGGTGACGAGCTGATCCCGTATGTGCAGGAAATGGGCTTTACGCACATTGAGTTGATGCCGTTGACGGAATACCCGTTCGACGCTTCCTGGGGCTATCAGGTGACGGGCTACTTTGCGCCGACCTCCCGCTACGGCACGCCGAAGGACTTTATGCGCTTTATCGACCGCTGCCACCAAGCGGGCATCGGCGTGATTATGGACTGGGTGCCGGGACACTTCCCGCGCGACGAGGCCGGCCTTGCGAAATTTGACGGCATGCCGTGCTATGAATATGCAGACCCGAGAAAGGGCGAGCACAAGGAGTGGGGCACGCTGGTGTTTGACTATGGCCGCACGGAAGTCATCAGCTTTTTGATGAGCAGCGCACTGTTCTGGGTGAAGGAATACCACATTGACGGCTTGCGCGTGGACGCTGTGGCCTCAATGCTGTACCTTGACTACAACCGCAAGGACGGCGAGTGGATCCCGAATAAGAACGGCGGCAAGGAAAATCTGGAGGCCATTGCGTTCTTACAAAGACTGAACGAGGCGGTTTTCGCCGAGGTGCCGGAGGTCATGATGATTGCCGAAGAAAGCACCGCGTGGCCGATGGTGACGAAGCCGACTTACATGGGCGGTCTCGGATTCAATTATAAATGGAACATGGGCTGGATGAACGACATGCTGCGCTACATGTCGTTGGATCCGCTATTTAGAAAGGGCAGCCACAACAGCCTGACATTCTCGTTCTTCTATGCGTTCTCCGAGAATTTCATTTTGCCGATCTCGCACGATGAGGTCGTTTACGGCAAGGGTTCTCTCTATAATAAGATGCCGGGCACGCCGGAGGAAAAGGCTGCAGGCGTACGCTGCTTTGCGACCTACATGATGGCACACCCGGGCAAAAAATTGCAGTTTATGGGCACGGAGTTCTCGCAGCACGACGAGTGGAACTTTAACGAAGAACTCGAGTGGAATTTGCTGCAATACCCTGAGCACCAGATGGCGCAGACGTTCTTTAAAAAGCTCAACGCGTTCTACCTCGGCCGTTCCGAGCTGTGGGAGATCGATTTCTCGTGGGAGGGCTTCTCGTGGATCTCGAACGACGATGACAGCCAGAGCGTTATTGCGTTCCGCCGCTTTGACCGTGAGGGCAACGAGCTGATTGCCGTGTGCAATTTCCTGCCGGTCCGCCGCGAGAATTACTGCATCGGCGTGCCGTACGCGGGCGTTTACGAAGAGGTGTTTACCTCCGACGCTGCGGAGTTTGGCGGCACGGGCTTTACGAACGGCAACAACATCCGCACCGTGGATGAAGCGATGCACGGCTTTGAGCAGAGCATTTCGCTGACGCTGCCGGAGAACACGGTATTCTTCCTGCGCTGCAAGCGTAAGGCGGCAAAGAAGCCCGCTGCGAAGACGACAAAGACGACGGCAAAGAAGCCCGCAGCCAAAAAGCCCGCGGCCAAAAAGGCGGCCGGCACAAAAGCCGCAAAGAAAAAAGCCTGATTCATTTTACATGAAACAATATACGGGCGGCGGCAAAATGCCGGAACGCCCGAAATCTACCAGAGAGGGGATCATCAGTCATGTTACCTAAGCAAGAAGTAGTTGCAATGCTGCTGGCAGGCGGCCGTGGCAGCCGTCTCGGTGTTCTTACCAAGAACCTCGCAAAGCCGGCTGTTCCGTTTGGAGGCAAGTACCGTATTATCGACTTTCCGCTTTCCAACTGTGTGAACTCCGGCATTGAGACCGTGGGTGTTCTGACACAGTATCAGCCGCTCGAGCTGAACGAATACATCGGTTCCGGCCAGCCGTGGGATCTCGACAGTATGAACGCCGGCGTACATATTTTGCAGCCGTACGAGCAGAGCAGCGGCTCTGACTGGTACAAGGGCACGGCAAATGCCATTTACCAGAATATACCGTTTATTGAGCGCTACAACCCGGATTACGTGGTTGTGCTGAGCGGCGACCACATCTACAAGATGGATTACTCCAAGATGATTGCGTATCACAAGGAGCACGATGCGGCCTGCACCATCGCCGTTTACGAAGTGCCGATGGAGGAGGCTTCCCGCTTCGGTATTCTGAACACGAACCCGGACGGCTCTATTTACGAATTTGACGAGAAGCCGGCTGTGCCGAAGAGCAACAAGGCTTCCATGGGCATTTACGTCTTCTCCTGGAAGAAGCTGCGCGCGTATCTGGAAGCGGACGAGAAGGACCCGAACTCCTCGAATGACTTCGGTAAGGATGTGCTGCCCACCATGCTGAACGCAGGCGAGCGTATGTTTGCGTACCGCTTTGAGGGCTACTGGAAGGACGTCGGCACGATTGACAGCCTGTGGGAATCCAATATGGACCTTTTGAACCCGAAGGCCGGTCTTGACCTTTCCCGCGAAGACTGGAAAATTTATTCCAGAAACCCGGTCATGCCGCCGCATTACATTGCAAAGGGCGCAAAGGTGCAGAACTCACTCGTAGCAGAGGGCTGCAACGTATACGGCGATCTTGAGTTCTCCGTATTGTTCCACGGCGTTTATGTGGCGCCGACCGCGACTGTGACGGATTCCATCGTGATGCCGGGCGCTGTGATTGAAGAAGGTGCGAAGGTGCAGTATGCGATCGTGGCGGAGAACGCCGTCATCGGCAAGAACTGCGTCATCGGTAAACGCCCGGAGGACATGGAAAACAGAGACGATTGGGGCGTGGCGGTCGTAGGCCCGGACTGCAAGCTCTCTGAGGGCACCGTTGTGGCGCCGAAGGAAATGATCGATAAGGAGGCGCAGGCATAATGTTTGGAAATAATGTTTTGGGCATCATCTTTGCCTATGCACACGAAGAAAGAGTACGCGACCTGACAGAGCTGCGCGTGATGGCTTCCGTGCCGTTCGGCGGCCGTTACCGTTTGGTTGACTTCACCCTCTCCAACATGGTGAACTCCGGCCTCAACAAGGTCGGCATCATCACGGAGGATAACTACCAGTCCTTGATGGACCACCTCGGCTCCGGTAAGGCATGGGACCTTTCGAGAAAGCGCGAGGGTCTGTACCTGCTGCCGCCGTTCGGCAAATCGACTTCGAGAACCGACGGCAAGATCGAATCGCTCGATTCCATTCGCCGCTTTCTGAAAAATTCCCTTGAGGAATATGTGATTCTCTCCGATTGCGATATGGTCTGCAATATCGATTACCGCGAGGCACTGGAGCAGCATGTGCGCCAGAACGCGGACATTACGGTCATTTACCGCCATGGCACTTCGCCGGACGTAGACCGCAACAACATCTATATGGTAGACCCCGAGAACCGCATTCGCGAGCTGCTTCTGCACCGCGGAAGCGAGCACGGTGTAAATTACGGCATCGGCATGTATATCCTTAGCCGCGAACTGCTGCTTCAGCTCGTTGAAGGATGCATGAGCCGCAACGAATATGACTTTGATAAAGATATGGTTCAGCGCGTAATTCCCGAACTGCGCGTGATGGGTTATGAATTTAAGGGCATTGCATATCAAATTTCCTCGTTTGAAGCGTACTTTAACGCTAACATGGGTTTGATGGATCCGCGCGTGCGCGCAGAGCTGTTCAATCCGAACCGCCCAATCTACACGAAGGTGCGCGATGATATGCCGGCGAAATACGGTTTGAATTCGTATGCCACCAACTGTCTTGTTGCAGACGGCTGCGTGATAGACGGTGAAGTGGAAAATTGTGTGCTGTTCCGCGGTGTGAAGATCGGCAAAGGCGCGAAGATTCGCAACTGCGTTATCATGCAGGACACGGTCATCGGCGCGAACAGTCGGCTCGATTATGTTGTGGCGGACAAGAACGTGGAGATTGAAGAGAACCGCACGCTGATGGGCTATCAGACCTACCCGGTGTACATTGCAAAGGAAAGCAAGGTCTAAGCTGCCCCGAAAAACGAAGGAAAGGAAAGCGGTGTAATTGATATGAAAGTTTTGTTTTGTGCCAGTGAAGCGTTGCCTTTTGCCGCAACGGGCGGCCTTGCAGACGTAGCGGGTTCTTTGCCGCAGGCGCTGCGCGCACGTCTGATTGGCTGCCGCGTGGTGATGCCGTTGTATGAAAGCGTGCCGCAGGAATTACGCGACAACATGAAGTTTTTAACAAGCATCAGTGTGCCGGTGGCTTGGCGTCGCCAGTATTGCGGTATTTTTGAGGCGAAGGTAGGCAATGTCATTTACTACCTCATCGATAACCAGTACTACTTTAAGCGCCAAGGACTTTACGGTCACTTTGACGACGCGGAGCGCTTTGCGTTCTTCTCCCGTGCCGTTTTGGAGATGTTGCCGTACATTGAATTTAAGCCTGATGTAATCCACGCGAACGACTGGCAGACGGCGCTGGTGCCGATCTACTACCGTTTGTTCTATGCAAATAACGACTGGTACAGCGGCATTAAGACGCTGTTCACCATTCACAATATCCAGTATCAGGGCCAGTACGGCTTTGAAATTCTGGAAGACGTTTTCGGTATTCCGAAGAGCGAGCAGAGCTTACTCGAATACAACGATTGCGTGAACCTGATGAAGGGCGCGATTGAGAGCGCGAACTGGGTCTCTACCGTGAGCCCGACGTACGCGAAGGAAATTCTTGATCCGTGGTTCGCCCACAAGCTGGACCCGATTTTGCGCGAGCGTGCCTGGAAGCTTTCCGGCATTTTGAACGGCATTGACGTGGTGGGCTATGACCCAGCGACGGACAAGAACCTGTATGAGACGTATGACGCAAAGCACCTGGAGGGCAAAGCCGTCAACAAGGCAAAGCTGCAGGAGCGCCTCGGCCTTGCCGTTGACCCGGATGTGCCGCTCATCGGTATGGTGACGCGCCTTGTCTCCCACAAAGGACTTGACCTTGTAAAGGGCGGCGTGGACAACATCATGACGTACTCGAATGCGCAGTTTGTGGTCCTTGGCAGCGGCGACTGGGAGTATGAGCAGTTCTTTAAAGAGATGCAGGCGAAGTATCCGGGCAGATTTGTGCTGTGCCAGGGCTTTGTGCCGGAGCTTGCGCGCAAGATCTACGGCGGCTCCGATATTTTCCTGATGCCGAGCAAGAGCGAGCCGTGCGGTCTTTCACAGATGGTGGCGCTGCGCTACGGTTCCATTCCGGTCGTACGCGAAACGGGCGGCCTGAAGGACTCCATTACGGACAGCGGCGACGGCAAGGGCAACGGCTTCACGTTCCAGACGTATGACACGCAGGATATGCTGAACTCCGTGCACCGCGCGATCTACGCGTATAACGAGAGCAAGGACGGCTGGAAGGTGCTTGTGGAGCGCGCAATGGCGTGCGACAACAGCTGGGGCCGCTCCGCAAACGATTACATTCGTTTGTATAAGCAGCTCATCAACAGCTGATCTTCTAAAACGTCTTTCGAGAAACAAGACGGCGTTTTGCACGACCGTTTGATTAGGTATCGTAGAAAATGGGAAATGCCCTGCTTGTGTTTTTTAGGCACAGGCAGGGCATTTTTGCGTTTTTATGTTTTGGTTATTTCTCCTCCGGGTAACGGACGGGGACAAACTTTGCGCGGTTCATGAGGGGGTGCTCGAGGCGGATGGCACCGTCGTGCGGGCACGCCATGACGCATGCGCCGCAGTAGTAGCACTCGCCGGGGTAGAGCACGATGGGGTGCTTGCCTTTTTCGGGCGAGGGGATGAGGATATCCACCTGACAGATGTTGACGCAGGCGTTGCAGCCGACGCATTTTGTTTCATCGTAAAGAATCGGGTGTGTGCTGCACGGCACGGGTTCTGCCGTGAGAATTTTGTTTTGAAGCTCGCTCATTTCCGATACGCCCCTTCTGCTCGGTTCTGATGTAATCCCCGTTGCGCTTTTCGTACTCGGTCTCGAGGTCGCCGAAATAGTAGAGCGGATGGCTGCCGTAGATGACTTCGCCGTTTTCTTGTCGGACGGTGATGAAGCGGCGGTCGCGCTCAGGGTCAGTCTCGGTGCTGTCCGTGCGTTTGAAGAACAACGGCTCGGACGACGTTTTGCGGGAGAGACAGGCGTGCAAAATTAACTTGGAGACGGTCAAAATGTCAAAGACCTCGTGCGCGCGCATGAGCTCGTGCGGGTTTTTGCAGCTGATCTGCGGGACGATCTCGGTTTCAAAGCTTTCGAGCAGATCGAGACCCTCATGCAAAAGCGCATCGCACTTTACGCCGCCGCAGTAGTTCTGCATGGCTTTGGAGATGGCCATGTTGAGTTCGCGCCAATCCATGCCGTCTTCGCGGCGGATGGGGGCGAGCAGGCGTTCGCGCTCGGCTGCGGCCTCCGCTTCATTATAGTCGGGCAGGGTATCGAGTGTTTTGGCAGCTGCGGCGGCTTTGCGGCCGGCGTAGTAGCCCGTAGCGCAGGCGAAACCGGCGCAGTCCGAAGCGTAGAGTTGGTCGCCGGCGGCGTAGATGCCGTCGATGTTTGTTTTGAGGTCCCAATCGTGCCAAATGCCGCCCGGCGCGCCGAACAGCTGCCGTTCCTGTTCAAGAAAGTTTGCGGACTGCCAGCCCGTGCCGTAGCTTTGCAGCATGTGTTTTTGGGGGTCAAATCCACGCTCCGTGTAATTTTTGAGGATCGGAATTTTTGTTTTGCCCTCTTCGCCGACCATCATGCCCCAGATGACGCGGCGCTCCGCGTCGGGCATACGGCTGAGGTCTGCGTAGAACGGCAGCTGGTAGCCGCGGCGCATGAGCTCTTCAAAATCGAGCGTTTCGGGGCCGCGGTACTCGTACTTCGGGTTATCGATGACGCCGCCCTTTAAGAAAAATTTCTGGCCGGGAGCGGGGTAGTAGCGCTCGGAGACGGTTTTAAGCTCATTGCCGTCGCGGTCGACGTAGGGGATTTCCACGCCGCGGGCGTCGACCATCGTTGCGGCATACCACGTGTTGTGGTTATTGCCTGCGCCGTAGGGCGGAAAGCTGCGGCCGGCGGCGGAGAACTCGCCCTTGACGGATTTTTCCATCATGGTGAACTCGATGCCGGCCTTGTAGCCCATGGCGTGGCCACTGCCGATGCTCTGCATGGGGCGGAACTCGCACAGGCCGGTCATATCCGGGTTAAAAAGCCAGACGCGCGCCGGGCGGCTCATGGTGAGAACGGTCTCTTTGGCGCGGAGAATGTAGAACTTGCCGGTGCGCACGTCCATGGCGCAGGCGCCCGCACCATGCTTTTTGCCGTTCCGGGCGTTGGTGAGCAATGCGGTGGCTTCGGTGCGGTCAAGCACTTTCACGCCGAGGCGCAGAAGCTCCTTGAAAAGAGCGGGCTTAAAGGTGCTTCCCCAGACGCGCAGAGTGAATTTGTTTTTATAATCGTAGGCGAACATCAGCTTCGTTTCGTCATCGCGGAACTCTGCGCCCTTGAATTCATCGTCGGTGTCGCGGACCTTGCCGCCGAACGACTCAAGGTCTAATAGACAGTCGTAGCCCTCGCGGCACTCGATGTAGTGCGCGATGCCGTTAGAGTAGCCGCACTGCTCATCGACGTACGCTTCGGCGATTTCCTTCGGCGTGACGGTGGAGCAGGGGTTCGTACAGGCGGATTCCCAATGGTCGAAACCGGTGCCTGCGCTGCCGCTGCGGGCGGTGGCACCTTTTTCCACTAAGATGACGGACTGTCCGCGCCGTGCCGCCGCGATGGCGGCATAGCAGCCGGCAAGGCCGCCGCCGAGCACCAAAACGTCGCAGGAAAGCGTTTCGGTGATGTCTAATTCATTTTTATATGGCCAGTTATAGGTCTGCAAAGCAGATCCCTCCTTGTTTGAGTGTGAAAAGCGGAGCTTCAGCAAAGCTTTAGGCGGTGTGCGTCTTTTTATGCTTTGCGTGCCTGTATGCGAGCAGGCAGATGATGCTGCCCAGTACCACGAGCGCCAAGATCATCAAAGCGCAGTGCATGAAAAAGGTATCGGGCAAAATGGTGATGACGGGGTCTGTTGCGGCATCGAAGATCCAATAGTTGTTATGGAAGACAATCTTATGGAATAGGACGAACACCGTTTCCCAGTTTAAGGCGATGAGTACACCGAGCGCTGCGGGAATGGCGATCGTTAAAATGCCGGAAAGCAGCAGATACCCCGGGTTCTTTTTAAAATGGCGGTAGATGATGCCCGCAAGGCTTAAAATGCCGCTGACGATGAGCGTGATCTCGAAGACGCCGAACACGTTTTTGACTTCTTCAAAATGGATGCGGCCGCTCTCGCTCATGGCGAGCGTGGGGAAATTCAGAACTTTTGTGCCGAAAATGGAGTTGTAATCGATGAGCACGTTATAGTTCTGCAAAATTTCCTCGCGCGGCAGGCCGGACATGGCGGTGATGTTTAAATGGTCAACGTCAAAATAATAGAGCGGACGGAAATTGAGCGTGAAGACGACAGCGGTGCTGATGATGAACAGCACGAGCGCGCCGGCGAGCACGATATTGAAAACGACCGCCAACGGGGATTTTTGAAGTTTATCAGACACGGGAAATACCTCCGAATTTTTTATCTTGCAAAAGCAGACCCGCACGGTGCTTTCTGCGGGGACATGCCCTCCGGGATGGGCTTTTCTAATTTTTTTGTGGAGACAAACGTCATACGGTGTCCCTCCTTTTTTGAATTTATAGGAAACATGATAGCACAATCCCTGCAAAATCGCAAGGAAAACGCGCAAAAAGACTATTTGATAACGCGATACTGGCCGAAGCACTGTCCGTTTGGCGTAAAGCAGATGACGCGTATGACGGAGATTAAGGATTGCTTCGGTGAATGCTTTTAAAAACAGGATAGATATGAGAAAACCGCCGCATACCGAAATTTTTCCGGTATGCGGCGGTTTTGTGCTTTTTATGATTCTTTGACGAGCACATCGATGACTTCTGCGATGTACATTTCGTGGTAATCCTTGTCCGGGTACCAGCGTCCGTCTACGGTTTCGTCGAGGAACTGCTCGGGTCTTAACAGCGTGCGGCTCATTTTGCGGCAGACGAGCACGAGCTCCGCTTCTTCAAAATACGCATTGCCGTTTGTGAACGCCGGGGTGAAGCCGACTTTTTTGACCTTGTCTTCATCGCGGCCGGAAACTTTACCGAGGTAGGAGAGTGCGTCTTTTTTCTCTGCGGGGTAGAACGAGAGCGTGAAAGTATCGCGGGTATCGACAAACTCTTTCGTGTAGCGCTGCGGGCGGATATACACGGTGACGGACGGCTTGCCCCACATGAAGCCCATGGCGCCCCAGGAGACGGTCATGGTGTTGAATCCGTTTTCATCGCCGGCAGTGAGCAGGGCCCACTCTTTGCCGATTTTTGTGAACGGGTTTAAAGACAGGGAGTCATACGGTACGGAACGAAATGCCATTTAAAACAGTCCTTTCGGAAAAGATTTACAGAAGTCAGGCGGTCTGCTTTTGCGGACCGCGGTTAATAACGCGTTTGATGGTGAGTGCGTAGACCAAAATGGAGACGAGCGGCGGGAAAATATCCGAGATGGGCTCGCAGAAGAAGATCTGCTCGATAGGCAGGAAGCGCGGCAGAATGAAAATGCACGCAAAGAAGACGACCTTGCGAAAGACCGAAAGCGGCAGCGCGATTTTGACGACGCCCATGCCCGTAAAGCCGTCCACAATCTCGTACTGCATGCCAAGCAACACGGTGCCGAGCGTGTAAATACGGATGAGTCGCGCCGTCATGGCAATGTATTCGGGTTCTTTGGTGAAAATGCCTGCAAAGAGATGCGGGATGGTCTGCGCGGCGAGCGTCATGAGGGCGCAAAAGCTGACCGCGATGACGAAGATGTACCGCTGCGCGCGAAGGATTTTCTCCGGACGGCGTGCGCCTAAATTGTAGCCTAAAATGGTCTGTGTACCCATGGTGAGGCCGCCGAGCGGCATGGTGATGAGCAGCTCGAAGCTTTGCACGATGGTGTTGCAGGTGAGGAGCATGTCGCTGTTGTCGCCGCCGTAGCGCTGAAGCATCATGTTGAGCGAGATGAGCATGACGTTATCGAAAAGAATAATGAGGAACGCGCTCATGCCGATGCTCGTCACACGGCCGATGACTTTTAAATCGTATCCGCCAAATGTGATGGGAACTTCGATGTGTTTGCCGAACAGGACGCACAGCACGAACGCGCAGCTTGCAACCTGCGAAATGACCGTGGCGACGGCCGCGCCCGCGACGCCCATATGGAGAGAGAAGATAAAAATAGGGTCGAGCACAATGTTGATGATGGCGCCGATTAAAACGGAGAACATGCCGCTGCGGCTGCGGCCCTGTGTGATGATAAACTGGTTCATGCCTGTGGCGGTGAGGGCGAAGACCGTGCCGATTAGATAGAGCGAAAAGTAGGTCTCGGCGTAGGGGTAAACGGCCTCGGTTGCGCCAAACGTGAGCAAAATGGGGCGGCGGAAAATATATGCCAGCACCGTGACGGGCACAGCGAGGGCCAAAATGTACACGAAGCAGTTTGCGATGACTTTTTTAGCGGCGGCTATGTTCTTTTCGCCAAGATTGATGCTGACAAGCGGCGCGCCGCCGATGCCGACGAGAAACGCAAACGACGAGATGAGCGTGACGATGGGACCGCACACGCCGACGCCCGCGAGCGCCTGTGTGCCGTTGCTCGGAATATTGCCGATGTACATACGGTCTACAATGCTGTACAGTACGCTGACGAGCTGCGAGAGCATGGAGGGGACGGCCAAGGTCCAGACGAGGCCTTTGATGTTATCCGACCCGAGGTCGTTTGTGAATTTCAAGGAAAGGCGCCTCCTCAGTGCTCGTGGCAGACTTGAAAAATATAGAACTTGAGGTAATAGGATTCGTCGGCACTCCACAAAATGGGATGATCCGGCGACTGGGTGCGGAACTCCACCTGACGCAGGCGGCAGTGCGCGGCGCGCGCGGCCTGCCCAATGGTCTGGGCGAAGAGCTCGGCGTTCATGTAGTGCGAGCAGGAGCAGGTGGCAAGGTAGCCGCCGTCCTTGACGAGCTTCATGCCGCGCAGGTTAATCTCGCGGTAGCCCTTGACGGCGTTTTTAATGGCATTTTTGGATTTTGTGAACGCCGGGGGATCGAGAATGACGACGTCGAACTGCTTGCCTTCGTTTTCGAGCGCGGGGAGCAGGTCAAAAACGTCGGCGCACTTGAACTCGACCGTATCGGAAAGATTATTTAGAGCGGCGTTTTTCTGCGCCTGCACGACGGCGAGCTCGGACGCGTCTACACCAAGGACGTGCTTTGCGCCCGCGATGCCGGCGTTCAGCGCGAAGGAGCCCGTGTGTGTGAAGCAATCGAGCACATCCATATCCTTGCAGATGCGCTGCATGGCGAGACGGTTATATTTTTGGTCGAGGAAAAAGCCGGTTTTCTGGCCGTCTTTAACGTCCACGATGTAGCGCACGCCGTTTTCGACGATCTCGACATCGGTGTCGGATTCGTCGCCGATGAAGCCCTTTTTGCGGTCCATACCTTCTTTTAATCGCTCTTTGGCGTCGCTGCGCTCGTACACGCCGCGAATTTTGATGCCGTCTTCGAGCAGGACTTTCTTTAAGATGTCAACGATCTGCAGCTTCATTTTATCGATGCCGAGCGCGAGGGACTCGACGACGAGGACATCGGAGAATTTATCGATGACAAGGCCGGGCAGGAAATCCGCTTCGCCGAAAATGACGCGGCAGGCGGAGGTATCGACTGTGCGCTTGCGGTATGCCCAGGCGTTGCGCACGCGCATCTCGAGGAACGCGTCGTCAATCTCCTGTGACGCGTCGCGGGTGAGCATGCGGATGCGGATCTTGGAGTTCTGGTTGATGAAGCCGCGGCCGAGCGGGCAGCCGTTTTGCTCCTGCACGGTGACGACGGCGCCGTTTTTGAACGTGCCGTGGATGCTTTCGATCTCGTTGTCATAGATCCAAAGACCGCCCGCTTTGAAAGCGCGGCCTTCGCCTTTTTGAGTGTTACAATAGTTTCGTTCATAGATGGGTTCCTTTTATATAGTTGAGATGGGGAGTTCTTTTTCTAAAGGCTTGCAGGGCAAGCCTTCAAGGGACCCCTAATTGAGTCCCTTGCGGTTCAACTGTCCACCGGACAGTTGAACCTATCCTTCTGATTTTGGGTAGGCAAAAGGGTTTCGTCGTCTGCGGACGACGACCAAAGGTTTCACCTTTGGAATCTGACCGACTTTTTGAAAAAAGTTGGATCAAAAATTTTTAACCAACGCTTTCGGAGAGATTGGCGTTCGCTTTTTCCGCTTCGATCTGCTTTGTGACTTTCTTAATGCAGTGCAGGCAGGTGGGGGTGATGTAGAGCACGGCGGCGATCCACGCGGTTTGATCCGAAAAACAGATAGCCGTATAGCCGAACGCGCCGACAAAGCCGAGGCTGACGATGGAGCGCGCGAACATTTCCGTTACGCCGGAGAATACCGCGCGGCCGGAGAAGCCGATGCCCTGTGTCGCCATGCGGCAGATGTTGAGGATGCCGAGACTCCAGAAGAAGTAGCCCATGCAGCGCAGATATTTTGCGGAAGCGTCGAGCACGTCGCCTGCACTCGATTCAACAAAGAGCGTGGACATGCTGCGGCCGAAGAAGATCATGACAAGGCCGATGCAGAAGCCGTAGGCGACGCCGACGATGACGCCGAGCCGTACGCCCTGCCGGATGCGCTCCGGCTTTTTGGCACCGAGATTCTGACCGCAGAAGACGGAAACAGCAGAACCGAGGGCATCAAACGGGCACATGCAGAACTGCTTTAAGCGCATACCGGCCGTGAAGCCCGAAACGTACACGCTGCCGAGGCCGTTGTTCGCCGCCTGCATGACCATGCTGCCGATGGCCGTGATGGAGGTTTGAAGTCCCATGGGGATGCCCATGACGACGAGGTCACGGATGGATTCCGCATCCGCTTTGCAGTCTGCGCGGGAAAGCGTGAGGAGCGGCACGCGGAAGCGGATATAGATGAGGCACAAAATGCCGCTGACCGCCTGCGCTGCGATGGTGGCGATAGCCGCGCCCGCAACGCCCCACTTGAAGACAATGATGCAGAGCAGGTCAAGACCGATATTCAGGACGGTCGAGATGGCGAGGAACAGGAACGGCGTGCGGCTGTCACCGACGGAGCGCAGGATGCTGGAGAGCAGATTGTATAATAAGGTAAAGGGGATGCCGAGGAAAATGACGATGAGATACGCGTAGGCGTCGTCAAAAACATCCTGCGGCACAGAGAGCATTTGCAAAATGAGCGTGCAGCACAGAGAACATACCGCCGTGATGAGCACCGCGAATAAGGCGGTAAGCAGCACGGAGTTGAAAATGTACGAACGCATTTTATCAAGACGCTCTGCGCCGAAGCTTTTGGCGATGGGGATACCGAAGCCGATGCAGATGCCGATGCAGAAACCGAGTACCAGAAACTGCACGCTGCTTGTAGCGCCGACGGCGGCGAGTGCGCCGGTACCGAGCACACGGCCGACGATGGCGGCATCAACCAGATTATACATTTGCTGCAAGAGGTTGCCGAACAAAAGCGGAACCGCAAATTGCAGGATAAGCTTGAGAGGCTTACCCTCTGTCATACTTTTTGTCACGAAAATCACCCGAAAATACATAGTCTCTTTTCAACCTTCTTATTTTATCATACCTTTTTAATTTTGGCTATGGCAGAACTGCGGATTTTGCACGTTGTTTTCCACACTTTTTGCGTGAATTGCGGAAAAAGCGCCCGATTTGCGAAAAGAGGAAAAAACGATGGGAGAAAAGGTGTTTCCTGCAAAACTTACAAAAGAAAAATTTTGACAAGGCGGTCGAAAAGCATTGACAACGGGGAAAGCGGGTGTTATAATCTATTCAATTTCATAACAAAAAGCGATGACGAAGACTGTCTGTGCAGAGCTGTTTCAGAGAGCCGGTAGCAGGTGTGAACCGGTGCAGAGATGCAGAGATTTCTCCCTTCCGAGCCGGATGCCTGAACAGCGAATTCAGTAGGGTATCCCGTGATTGCTACGTCAGTGCATAGAAGTTATTGGACTTCGAAGAGCGGCGGAGGTTCTCCGCAATTTGAGTGGTACCGCGAGTGCATAATTTAGTTATTACACCCGTCTCAAAGCATAAACGGCTTTGAGGCGGTTTTTTTACACTTCAAAGCGGAAGAACAAGGCAACAAGCTGCAAGTTTGAAAGCACAAACTTTCAAATTCATAAGGCTTTAAACCGAACACAGCAGGAAAGGCAGAAGAACATGTTATCATTAGACAAAGTATTTGATGCGCAAACCGTTCTAAAGAGCATCATCCGCGAAACAAACGTCGTGAAGACCTACGGCATCGCGCCGGATTGCGACCTGTACCTAAAGCCCGAGAATTTGCAGATCACCGGCTCTTTTAAGGTGCGCGGCTCTGCGTATAAGATCTCCCAGCTTTCCGCAGAAGAGAAAGCGAAAGGCGTTATTGCCTGTTCCGCGGGCAACCACGCACAGGGCGTGGCGTTGGCGGCAACGAAAAACGGCATCAAATCGCTCATCTGTCTGCCGGACTCCGCACCGATCTCAAGGTGGAGGCCACAAAGGGCTACGGCGCAGAGGTTTGCCTTGTGGAGGGCGTTTACGACGACGCGTATAACAAGGCGATTGAATTGAAAGAAAAAGAGGGCTATACGTTCGTGCACCCGTTTGACGACGAAGACGTTATCGCGGGCCAAGGCACCATCGCGCTGGAGGTTCTGAATGACCTTGACAACATCGATGCCATTGTGGTGCCGGTGGGCGGCGGCGGACTCATCTCCGGCATTGCGTACACCGCAAAGCACATCCGCCCGAGCGTGAAGGTGTACGGCGTACAGATGACCGGCGCACCGAGCATGTACAACTCCATTCACGACGGCAAGATCGAGACACTCGACACCGTGCAGACCGTGGCGGATGGCATCGCCGTAAAGCGCCCGGGTGACAACACGTTTGAGATTGTCAAAAAATATGTGGATGACATCGCGCTGGTGAGCGAGGACGAAGTTTCGAGCGCAATCTTGGCACTCATCGAAAAGCAGAAAATGATCGCGGAGGGCGCGGGCGCTGCTTCCGTTGCCGCCGTGATGTTCAATAAATTTGATTTAAAGGGCAAGCGCGTTGTGTGCATCGTCTCCGGCGGCAACATCGACGTGACGAGCCTTTCCCGCGTGATTGACCGCGGCCTGATGAACTCCGGCCGTTCCGCGAGCCTCCTCATCGAGCTTATCGACAAGCCCGGTCAGCTTAAGGAGATCTCTTCGATCATCGCGGACTGCGGCGGCAACGTGACCGGCGTGCACTACGAAAAGGGCAACACCGAAAGCATTAACGGCTGCTTCCTGCGCATTGAAATGGAGACGCGCGACAACAACCATGTGAAAACGATCAAAAACGCCCTGCGTGAAGCAGGCTTCAGAACCACCAAGGGTTGAGAGGAGAAAGCAAAATGATGGACGCAAGCAAATATAAGGTCGGGTACTTTCCGGTATCGAAAGAATATAACAAGTGGGTGGAAAAAGACCACATTGAAAAGGCGCCGATCTGGTGCAGCGTGGATATGCGCGACGGCAACCAGAGCCTTGTTATCCCGATGAGCCTTGAAGAAAAGCTTGAATACTACAAAGTGCTTTTGCAGGTCGGCTTTAAGGAGATCGAGGTCGGTTTCCCGGCGGCGAGCGAGACGGAATATGAGTTCCTCCGCACGCTGATTGACAACAACATGATTCCCGAGGACGTTACCGTGCAGGTGCTCACCCAGTGCCGCGAGCACATCATCCGTAAGACATTCGACGCGTGCAAGGGCGCACCGAGCGCGATTATCCACTTCTATAACTCCGTCAGCGTTGCACAGCGCGAGCAGGTGTTTAAGAAGTCCAAGGAGGAGATCAAGAAGATCGCCGTAGACGGCGCGAAGCTCGTCAAAAAGCTTGCGGCCGAATACGAAGGCAACTTCCGCTTTGAGTATTCTCCGGAGTCCTTTACGGGCACCGAACCGGAATACGCGCTGGAGGTCTGCAATGCGGTTCTCGACGTTCTGGAGCCGAGTGAGACGAACAACGTCATCATCAATCTGCCGGTCACGGTGGAAATGAGCATGCCGCACGTGTATGCTTCGCAGGTCGAGTACATGAGCGAGAACCTCAAGTACCGCGAATTCGTGACTTTGTCTCTGCACCCGCACAACGACCGCGGCACGGGCGTTGCGGACACCGAGCTGGCGCTCCTTGCCGGCGCAGACCGCGTAGAGGGTACGCTGTTCGGCAACGGTGAACGTACCGGCAACGTGGATATCATTACGCTTGCGATGAACATGTACTCCCACGGTGTTGACCCGAAGCTTGACTTCTCCGACATGCCGTACCTTGTGGACGAATATGAAAAATGCACGCGTATGCATGTGTACGAAAGAGCCCCGTATGCGGGCGCACTGGTGTTTGCGGCGTTTTCCGGCAGCCACCAGGATGCGATTGCAAAGGGCATGAAATACAGAGCGAAAAATAAGCTGCATCAGTGGAACGTACCGTACATTCCGATCGACCCGAAGGATATCGGCAGAACGTACGACGCAGACGTTATCCGCGTCAACTCCCAGTCCGGCAAGGGCGGCATCGGTTATCTGCTGGAGCAGACGTACGGCTATAACCTGCCGCCGAAAATGCGCGAGCACTTCAGCTATCTGTGCAAGGATATTTCCGACCACGAGCACAAGGAACTGAAGCCGGATGAGGTTCTGAATATCTTTGAAGAGAACTACCTCAATCTGACGAACGGTGTTACCGTGACGGATTTTGAGTTTATGCGCGACAAGGACAACGTGAAGATCGGCATCACGTTCGCGAAGGACGGCGAAGAGACCGAGATGGAAGCGGAGGGCAACGGCTCCCTCAACGCGATCAACAACGCGCTGCGTGCGTACACCGGTGCAGAGTACACCCTGCAGGTCTTTACCCAGCACAGTATGCAGGGGCAGGGCTCGCAGAGCGTGGCGGCTTCGTACATCGGCCTTGAAAAGGAAGACGGTTCGATGTTCTGGGGCGCAGGCACCGACACCGACGTTGTAAAGGCGAATACAAAGGCGCTGTTGAGTGCTTACAACAATATGATCAAAGGGGGAAACTGAAATGAAAATGACCATGACGCAGAAGATTCTTGCGGCGCACGCGGGTCTCCGTGAAGTTACCGCCGGTCAGCTCATCAATGCAAAGCTGGATATCGTGCTCGGCAACGACATCACGACGCCGGTCGCAATCCATGAGTTTAAGAAAGCGGGCTTTACAGACGTTTTCGATAAGGACAGAGTGACGATCGTGCTCGACCACTTTGTGCCGAACAAGGATATTAAGGCGGCGGAACAGAGCAAGACGTGCCGCGAGTTTGCGTGCAGCCACTGCGTGAGCCACTTCTATGACGTGGGCAAGATGGGCATTGAGCATGCGCTTTTGCCGGAGCAGGGCATTGTGACCGCCGGCGACTGCATCATCGGCGCGGACAGCCACACCTGCACCTACGGTGCGCTGGGCGCGTTCTCCACAGGCGTTGGCTCTACGGATATGGCAGCCGGCATGGCAACGGGCATGGCGTGGTTTAAGGTTCCGTCCGCGATCAAATTTAACCTGACCGGCAAGCTGCCGGAAAATTGCAGCGGCAAAGACGTTATCCTCACAATCATCGGCATGATCGGCGTGGACGGCGCGCTGTATAAGAGCATGGAGTTCACCGGCGAGGGCGTGAAGAACCTCTCCATGGACGACCGCCTGTGCATCTGCAATATGGCGATTGAGGCCGGTGCGAAAAACGGTATTTTCCCGGTGGACGATATTACGCTTGCCTATTTACAGGACAGAAGCGAACGCGAGCCGGTTGTATACGAAGCAGACCCCGACGCGGAATACGAAAAGGTTATCGATATCGATCTCGCAAAGATTGTGCCGACCGTCGCCTGTCCGCATCTGCCGGAGAATACGCACCCGGCAAGCGAGCTGCACGATATTAAGGTCGACCAGGTCGTCATCGGCAGCTGCACAAACGGCAGAATGGAAGACATGGAAGCGGCGTACAGCATTTTGAACGGCAAGAAGATTGCGGACGGCATCCGCTGCATCATCATTCCGGGCACGATGCAGATCTACCGCGAGTGCGTGGAGCGCGGCTACGTGACGGCATTTATCGATGCGGGCGCTGTTGTTTCTACCCCGACATGCGGTCCGTGCCTCGGCGGCTATATGGGCATTTTGGCAGCGGGCGAACGCTGCATCGCCACAACGAACCGCAACTTTGTCGGCCGCATGGGTCATGTGGACAGCGAAGTGTACCTGGCTTCTCCGCACACGGCGGCAGCCAGCGCGCTGACCGGCTACATCACCGAATATAAGGAGGCGTAAGCATGAACACACAGGGCAAGGTTTTCAAATATCCCGATAACGTCGATACGGATGTTATCATTCCCGCACGTTACCTCAACACCCCGAACGCACAGGAGCTTGCGCTCCACTGCATGGAGGATATTGACAAGGCGTTCGTAAAGAAGGTCGAAAAGGGCGACGTCATTGTGGCGGGCTGGAACTTCGGCTGCGGCTCTTCCCGTGAGCACGCACCGCTCGTCATTAAAACCTGCGGCACGGGTTGCGTTATTGCAAAGAGCTTTGCGCGTATTTTCTACCGCAACGCCATCAATATCGGCCTGCCGATTCTCGAGTGCGAGGAAGCGGCAGACGAGATCAACGCAAACGACGAAGTTTCGGTCGATTTTGATACCGGCATCATCACCGACATCACGACCGGCAAGACGTATAAGGCACAGCCGTTCCCGCCGTTCATTCAGAACATCATCAAAGCAGGCGGCTTGCTGAAGTCCCTCAAGGAGGAGGAAAACAAATGACGAAGAACATCGCGGTGATCCGCGGCGACGGCATCGGCCCGGAGATCGTAAACGAAGCGCTCCGCGTGCTGGATAAAATCGCAGAGCTGTACGGACACACCTTTCATTATACAGACGTCGATATGGGCGGCTGTGCCATCGATAAGTGGGGCGACCCGCTGCCGCAGGAAATGCTCGATAAGTGCGTAGCTTCCGACAGTGTGCTGCTCGGCGCCGTAGGCGGCGACAAGTGGAACGACGTGCCGGGCCCGAAGCGCCCGGAAAAGGGTCTGCTGCGCCTGCGCGCGGGTATGGGTGTTTACAGCAACAACCGCCCGGCGAAAATCTGGCCGCAGCTCTCTGACGCTTCTCCGCTGAAAAAATCTATTGTCGAAAAGGGCATCGATTTCATCATCGTGCGCGAGCTCATCGGCGGCATCTATTTTGGCGAGCATAAGACCGATGATGCAGACGGCCAGCCGGTCGCGACGGACATTATGAAGTACAGTGAAGCGGAGATCGAGCGCATCGGCCGCATCGGATTCGAGACGGCAAGAAAGCGCAATCACCGTTTGTGCTCCGTAGAAAAGAGCAATGTGCTCGACACGAGCCGCCTTTGGAAGAAGGTCATGCACCGCTTGGCGGAAGAATACACCGACGTGGAGCTGACCGATATGCTCGTCGATAACTGCGCGATGCAGATCGTGAAGAACCCGGCACAGTTCGACGTCATCGTGACGGAGAACATGTTCGGTGACATTCTTTCCGACGAAGCTTCCATGATCACCGGCTCCATCGGCATGATCCCGTCCTCGAGCCTCGGTGCAACGAGCTGCGGCCTGTACGAGCCGATCCACGGCTCTGCACCGGACATTGCGGGTCAGGACCTTGCAAACCCGATCGGCACCATTCTTTCCGCCGCCATGATGCTGCGTTACAGCTTCGATATGGCGAAGGAAGCCGATGCGGTGGAGCATGCGGTTTCCAAGTACCTTGACGCGGGTTACCGTACTGCCGACATTATGGAAGACGGCATGACGAAGGTCGGCTGCAAAAAGTGCGGCGACCTCATCCTTGAATACTTAACGAAGGAGTAATTGAATGCAGCTTACAGGTGCAGATATCCTCATCAGAACTTTAATTGAACAGGGCTGCGACACCGTTTTCGGTTATCCGGGCGGGCAGATCCTGAACGTTTACGACAGTCTTTATAAATATCAGAATGAAATTCGCCACATGCTGACGGCGCACGAGCAGGGCGCTGCCCACGCGGCGGACGGCTACGCAAGAGCGACCGGTAAGGTGGGTGTGGTGATGTCCACCTCCGGCCCGGGCGCAACGAACCTTGTGACCGGCATTGCGACGGCGTACCTCGATTCCATCCCGCTTGTCGCGATTTGCGGCAACGTGCCCACGACACAGATCGGCACGGACAGCTTCCAGGAGATCGACATTACGGGCGTGACGCTGCCCATTACGAAGCACAACTACTTCGTCGGCTCCGTGGAGAATCTGGCGGACACCATCCGCGAGGCGTTTGCGCTTGCGCAGTCCGGCAGACCGGGCCCGGTGCTCATCGACGTGCCGAAGGACGTGCAGACAGCGGTCTGCGACTACGAGCCGCAGGCACCCGTACAGCCCGAAGAACGCCACGCGGCGAAGGACGTGCGCATCAAAGAAGCCGCGGCGCTCATCAATGCCTCGAAGCGTCCGTTCATTTACTTCGGCGGCGGTCTCATCACATCGGAAGCACAGGAAGAAATGCTTGCGCTCGCCGAGAAGATTGACGCGCCGATCGGCTGCTCCTTGATGGGTCTTTCCGGCATTCCGACCGACCACCCGCGTTTCCTCGGTATGCAGGGCATGCACGGCCACTACGCTTCCTCCATGGCGATGCACGACGCCGACCTCATCATTTCGCTCGGCGTGCGCTTTAACGACCGCGTGACGGGCAACCGCGAGAAATTTGCGAAGCTTGCGCAGATCATCCATATTGACGTGGACGGCTCCGAGCTCTCGAAAACCGTGAACTCCGCCTGCGGCCTGCGCGGCGACGTGAAGCTGACGCTGCAAAAGCTCATTCCGCTCGTCAACGCAGAGCAGAAGCCCGACTGGGAAAAGGCCGTGAAGGCCTTAAAAGAAACCGAAAACGATTATCTCGATATTCGCCCGGGCCTTACGCCCCGCAACGCGATCATGACGCTGAACAAGCACCTCGGCGAGAATACCGCCGTTGCAACGGACGTCGGCCAGCACCAGATGTGGGCGGCGCAGAACGTGAGCTTTAAAAAGCCGCGCCGCTTCATTTCCAGCGGCGGCCTCGGCACCATGGGCTTCGGTCTCGGTGCGGCCATCGGTGCGGCGGTCGGCACAGGCGAGCGCAGCGTGCTCGTCACGGGCGACGGCAGCTTCGGCATGTGTCTCAATGAACTCACCACTGCCGTAACCTACAACGTTCCGGTTGTCATCCTTCTGATGAATAACGGCGTGCTCGGCATGGTGCGTCAGTGGCAGACGCTGTTCTTTAATAAGCACTATTCCAACACGATTCTCGACCGCAAGACCGACTTTGTGGCGCTTGCGCGCGCGTTCGGCGCGGACGGCGAGGCTGTTGATACCGTGGCGGCGCTCGACAAGGCGTTTGAGCACGCGTTCAGCTGCGACGGCCCGTATGTCATCGATTGCAGGATCGATAAGGACGAATTCGTCCTGCCCATGCTCCCGCCGGGCGGCAGCATGGATGATATTATCATGAAGGTGGGTGAATGAGATGAATCGATATACCGTAGCGGTTCTGGTCAATAACCAGTTCGGCGTGCTGAACCGTGTGACGAGCATGTTCAGAAGACGTCAGTTCAACATCATTTCTCTGACCGTCAGCGAAACGGAATCGAACGCGCTTTCCCGCATCACCGTCACGTTTGAGGGCGGCGAGACGCAGAAGCAGCAGCTCGTGAACCAGCTTTATAAGCTGCCGGACGTTTGCTCCATTAAAGAGTTTACCCCGGACACCTCCGTCAGCTGCGAGCTGATGCTCATTAAGCTGAAAAACGATTCCAAAACGCGCAGTGATATCCTTGCCGCGGCGGACGCGTTCGGCGCGAAGACCATGGATTACTCCAAGGATTCCCTGATGCTTTGCCTGACCTCCGAATCGCGAAAAATCGATGAATTCGTCGATTTGATGCGCGACTACGAGATCCTTGAGATCTGCCGCACCGGCAATGTTTCCCTTGAAAAGGGCAGCACGACGATCCGTCAGGCCATCAATTTCTAATTTAGTTTGTCCATTTAAATTAACATACCAATTCATGCACAGAAAGAGGTAATTTATCATGGCAAGAATTTTTTATCAGCAGGATTGCGATCTGCAGAAGCTCGCAGGCAAAACCGTTGCCATCATCGGCTACGGCTCGCAGGGTCACGCCCACGCTCTGAACCTGAAAGACAGCGGCGTTGACGTTATCGTCGGTCTGTATGAAGGCTCCAAGAGCTGGGCAAAGGCCGAGGCACAGGGCCTCAAGGTCATGACGAGCGCCGAGGCTGCCAAGGCTGCGGACATCATCATGATTCTCATCAACGATGAAAAGCAGGCTGCACTGTACAAAGAGAGCATTGAGCCGAACCTGACCGAGGGCAAGACCCTGGCATTTGCACACGGCTTTAACATTCACTTCGGCTGCATCAAGCCGCCGAAGAACGTCAACGTCATCATGATCGCGCCGAAGGGCCCGGGTCACACGGTCAGAAGCGAGTATCAGGCAGGCAAGGGCGTACCGTGCCTCATCGCGGTCGAGCAGGATGCAACGGGCGACGCTTGGGACATCGGCCTCGCATATGCACTCGGTATCGGCGGCGCAAGAGCAGGCGTTTTGGAGACCACGTTCCGTACCGAGACCGAGACAGACCTGTTCGGCGAGCAGGCAGTTCTGTGCGGCGGCGTTTGCGCTCTGATGCAGGCCGGCTTCGAGACGCTGGTTGAGGCAGGCTACGACCCGAGAAACGCGTACTTTGAGTGCATCCACGAGATGAAGCTCATCGTTGACCTCATCTACCAGAGCGGCTTTGCCGGTATGAGATACTCCATCTCCAACACGGCAGAGTACGGCGATTACATCACCGGCCCGAAGATCATCACCGAGGAGACGAAGAAGACCATGAAGAAGATCCTGAAGGACATTCAGGACGGCACCTTCGCAAAGGACTTCCTGCTCGACATGTCTTCCGCAGGCAGCCAGGTACACTTCAACGCAATGCGCAAGCTGGCTTCCGAGCATCCGAGCGAGGCTGTGGGCGCGGATATCCGCAAGCTGTACAGCTGGAGCGACGAGGATAAGCTCATCAACAACTGATTTGAACGGAATCTGTTTTAAGGGGATAGCCATAGGGGAGTTTTCCTCTATGGCTTAAACCCTATTTACACACGGCGCGTTTTTCCATGTGGGACGCCGCGCCACAGCCAAAATTTCACGGATCGAGGAAATAAAATGAAAAGTGATTCTCTGAAAATCGGTACGCAAAACGCGCCGCACCGTGCGCTGTACCATGCTCTGGGCCTCACGGAGGAGGAGATCGAACGTCCGCTCGTCGGCATCGTCAGCTCCTATAACGAGATCGTCCCGGGCCACATGAATATCGATAAGATTGTGGACGCCGTAAAGATCGGCGTTGCGATGGCAGGCGGCACGCCGATTGTCTTCCCGGCGATCGCGGTATGCGACGGCATTGCAATGGGCCACACCGGCATGAAGTATTCGCTCGTCACGCGCGACCTCATTGCGGATTCCACCGAAGCCATGGCATTGGCACACGGCTTTGATGCGCTCGTCATGGTGCCGAACTGCGACAAGAACGTGCCGGGCCTTTTGATGGCGGCGGCGCGCCTTAACGTGCCGACGGTGTTCGTCAGCGGCGGCCCGATGCTTGCGGGCCACGTAGACGGTGCAAAAACGAGCTTCTCCTCCATTTCGGAGGCGGTGGGCGAATTCAACGCCGGTAAGATTACCGAAGAAAAGCTGCGCGAATATGAGTGCAAGACCTGCCCGACATGCGGCTCCTGCTCCGGCATGTACACCGCAAACTCCATGAACTGCCTGACTGAAGCCCTCGGCATGGGTCTGCGCGGCAACGGCACCATCCCGGCGGTATATTCCGCACGAATCGAGCTTGCAAAACACGCAGGCATGGCGGTCATGGATATGCTGAGAAAGAATATTCGCCCGCGTGACATCATGACGAAGGACGCCATCATGAACGCTCTTACGGTCGATATGGCACTCGGCTGCTCCACGAACAGTATGCTGCATCTGCCGGCCATCGCGCACGAGTGCGGCATCGAGATCAACCTCGACATCGCAAACCGGATCAGCGAAAAGACCCCGAACCTGTGCCATCTGGCACCGGCGGGCAGAACGTACATTGAAGAGCTTGACGAAGCGGGCGGCGTGTACGCTGTGATGAACGAGCTGAGCAAAAAGGGTCTGCTGCACACGGACTGCATGACTGTGACCGGCAAGACCGTCGGCGAGAACATCAAGAATTGCGTAAACCTGAACCACAACGTTATCCGTCCCATCGAGAATCCGTACAGCCAGACCGGCGGCATCGCCGTGCTGCGCGGTAATCTTGCGCCGGAGGGCAGCGTTGTAAAGCGCTCTGCCGTTCTGCCGGAGATGCTTGTGCATGAAGGCCCGGCACGCGTGTTTGAGAGCGAGGAGGACGCACAGGCGGCCATCAACGCGGGCAAGATCGTACCGGGCGACGTCGTTGTCATCCGCTATGAGGGCCCGAAGGGCGGCCCCGGTATGCGCGAGATGCTGAACCCGACCTCTGCTATCATGGGCATGGGTCTCGGCAACAGCGTGGCGCTCATCACGGACGGCCGTTTCAGCGGTGCAACGCGCGGCGCGTGCGTCGGCCATGTTTCCCCGGAAGCGGCTTCCGGCGGCCCCATCGGCGTTGTGGAGGAAGGCGACATCATCAGCATCAATATTCCGGAGAACAAAATTGAGCTGAAGGTGGACGAGGCTGTCCTCAATGAACGCATGAAGAACTTTGTGCCGAAGAAGAAAGAGCTTTCCGGCTATCTGAAGCGCTATGCGGCGCTGGTCTCCAGCGGTGCTTCGGGGGCGATTTTGAACTGATGGGTAGTTTACAGGAGTTGAGCATCCGCCTTTCCACGCTGGCGGTGTTCAGAGGATTACAGGAAGATGCGGTTATAAATAGTCTGCGTAAGTATCTCGCAGAGCCGTCCCCGGCGCTGTATGCGTCGTTCGTCTCTGCGCTGTATTGCGCAAACGGCGGCATACTCGGCGCGTATGTGCGCGAAATCTGCGAAAACAGCGAAAACGTCTACGTGCAGGCCGTGGGCAAAAAGGAAGAGATCCCCGCCTACCTGCGCGAGGCCGTTTTGGAAGAGCTTAAAACGCTGCAGATGACGGCGGAGCTCACGCCGGAAACGCTGCGCAGCGCGATGGAGTATAGGGGCTTTTTACCCGGCTTTGTCAGCGAAGCGCCGGACATTAAAGCGTGCTACACAGAGCGCACCGAGAACATCGGCAAGTACGGCTACGGCATTTACGCCAAAAACCGCATGTTCTACCTTGGCGAGAATGCCGAGATCGTGCCGGTCAGCAACCCGGACAAGACGGAGCTTTCCGACCTTGTGGATTACGCCCGCGAGCGCCAGATCATCATCGATAACACAAAGGCGCTGCTCGAGGGCAAGCCCGCGGCGAACATTTTGCTGACGGGCGACGCCGGTACGGGTAAATCGTCTACGGTGAAAGCCGTCGTCAATGCGCTGTGGCGCGAGGGTTTGCGTATCATCGAGGTGCGCAAGGATCAGTTACAGTCGATCCCGAAAATTCTCGATGAGCTTTCTGCGAACCCGCTGAAGTTTATTCTGTTCATCGACGACCTTTCGTTCCTCAAGGACGACGATAACTTCAATGCACTGAAAGCGGTGCTGGAGGGCTCCGTTACGGCGAAGTCGCAGAACGTGGCAATCTACGCGACGAGTAATCGCCGCCATATCATCAAGGAGAAGTTCTCCGACCGTGAGGGCGATGACATTCACCGCAACGATACGATGCAGGAGCTTGCATCGCTTTCCGAGCGCTTCGGCATCCACGTGACGTTCAGCAAGCCGAACAAGGACACGTTCCTGCACATCGTGCGCCACCTTGCGGAGGAAAACGGCATCGATATGCCGACGCAGGAACTGGAGCTGCTCGCCGAGCGCTTTGCGCTGGAGCGTGGCAACCGCTCCGCGAGACTCGCCCGTCAGTTCATCGACGGACTGCTTTCCAAGGCGGAATAAAAACCTTATACAGTAGACTGTTTTTGAAGCGGCACCTTTGCTGCTAAAACACGAAATGAAAAATGCTCCCGGTTTTTAGCTGGTTGCTCATAAAAAAGTGAATCCGACCTATGGCTGCAATCAAAGGTCGGATTCTTTTTTTATGTTAGGGCTGGAATATCCATGGCTCCCTCTGACGCGGGAGGCTTGGATGCGGTGCAAAATCGCACATTACCGCACTACACCGAATGGTGTATAGAAGTGCGCCCTTACTGTTTGACAAATTGGAATTGATTTTCCTTTTTATTTCTTAGTATCAATCCAAATGAAAACTCTCTCGTCAGTTCTTTCAGTAACAACACCTCCGTTTGCTATTGCCACAGCTTGAGATGCTATGTTATCTAAAAGAATGGTTACTAACACTTTATCTATTCCCATTTCTTTCGCTTCATTAAGCAATAATCTCAGCAGTTCTTTTCCATATCCTTTTCCACGAAACGCTGGTGCAATTCCGTACCCGATATTTCCTCCTGCTTTTCTCAGTGCCTCAGTCAAAAAATGTCTGACAGAACCAAATCCAACCGGAATACCATCAGCATATAGCCAAAAAGTTGTAGAAGGCACTTTCCAACCATCTACAATCCCTTCTTGCTCAGAATCCCTCTGTTTTACAATCAGCCATTCTTTATACTCATCAAATGTTAATCCGTTGGCTTTGTTAATTAATCCATTTTCTTCAGCAGGGATCTCTTGCAGCATTGTGTAAATATCTAAGCCATCATCAACTGACAATCTTTTTAATTCCAACATCATTTTCAATTCTCCTTAATCAAATAAACTCAAGTTTATCAGTCTGTTTAATCATATCATATGGCTTCAATGTACGGCAAGAACAATCCCGGCAGACATTACTGCCGGGACTGATGCTGTTTTATGGACATCTACATTTATGCCGGGAGCATTTTTGTGTATACAGGTAAATTCGATTTTACAAATTGCTGTGGCGGCTCGAACCTGTTTGCAGGGTACTGCCGAGGCTGGTGATGCAAAGGAGTGTTGCGATGAGGAACACGCCGGGAATGACGATAATCTACCACGCGTTTGTGAGCAGAGCCTTTTTGCCGACAGAGACGCATTACGCTTCGTATTCGCCGCGAATGTCTTCTTCCGGGGCGGGAATGGGGTAGTCGCCCGTAAAGCAGCCCGTGCAGATGCCGAGGCCATTCACCATTTCCGGCAGACGCTCTAAACGTAAATAGCCGAGCGTATCTGCGCCGATCTCCTTGCAGATCTCGTCGACCGTGTGATTATAGGCGATAAGCTGGTGGCGCTCCGGCACATCGATGCCGAAGTAACACGGCCACAGGAACGGGGGCGAGCTGATGCGCATGTGCACCTCTTTTGCGCCGGCGTCTTTCAGCATGTTCACAATCTGGTCGCTCGTCGTGCCGCGCACGATGGAGTCATCGATGAGGATGACGCGCTTATCCTTGACAACCTCGCGCAGGACATTTAATTTAACGCGCACGCTGGATTCACGGCTGCTCTGCTTCGGTTTGATGAATGTGCGGCCGACGTAGTTGTTTTTCACAAATGCCGTGCCGTAGGGGATGCCGGATTCCATGGCGTAGCCCTGTGCTGCCGCGTTGCCGGATTCCGGCACGCCGACGACGATGTCCGCATCCACGGGGGAATCTTTCGCGAGGAAACGGCCGGCAAGCAGACGTGCGGAATACACGTTGATGCCGTCAATGCGGCTGTCCGGGCGGGCGAAATAAATGTACTCAAAAATGCAGCGCCCCTGCTTTTCGGCGGGGAGGCAGTGCGATTTGTCGGAGAGAATGCCGTTCGGCGTGATGGTGACAATCTCGCCCGGCTCTACGTCGCGGACGAATTCCGCGCCCACGGCGTCAAGCGCACAGGTCTCGCTGGAGAGGAAATACGTGTTGTCGCGCTTGCCGATACATAGGGGCTTGAAGCCATAGGGATCGCGCGCGCCGATCAGCTTGCGGGGGGACATGACCGCGAGGGCATAGGCACCCTCAATTTTGTCCATCGTGCGGCTGACGGCCTCCTGTACATTTTTCGTCTGTACGCGCTCGCGTGCGATGTAGTAGGCGATCGTCTCGGAATCGATGGTCGTTTGGAAAATAGCGCCGCTGTACTTTAGTTTTTCGCGGAGGTCAACGGCATTTGTCAGGTTGCCGTTGTGCGCTACGGCCAGCGTGCCCTTGATATAGTGGATGATGAGCGGCTGCGCGTTTTCGCGGTTGCTCGCGCCGGCGGTGGAGTAGCGCACATGGCCTACGCCGATATTGCCGTGCAGGCGATTGAGACGCTCCTCGTCGAATACCTCGTTTACAAGGCCCATGTCCTTGTAGTAATCCACCTTGCCTTTGGGGCCCTCGGTGTCGCTGACGGCGATGCCGCAGCTTTCCTGTCCGCGGTGCTGCAAGGCGAATAATCCGTAATAAATGGAAGAAGAAATGTCGTGTCCGTCAAAATCGTATGCGCCGAAAACACCGCATTCCTCGCCGGGCTTGTCCGTTTCAAATGGTGTTCGATCGTAGTTCATAGAAGTCCCCCGTTCCTCCGCAAACCGCGGTATTCTGCTGTTTGTGTTCTGTTTATCTGCCGAAAATACACAGGCGGCAAACGCCGTGAAAACGTTTCCCGCTTAACAGAATTATTATAATCGGATTTTTGTGAAATTGCAATTCTAAGTTTTAAAAACTGCAAATATGTGTAGAGGATGACAAAATCCTTTGACAAACGGCGCGCAAAATCGTTGAAACAAAAAACAAAATGCGGTATAATAGCAAGCGAAAGAAACGACGAGCCCGAACAGTCCGGGAGACTGTTCAGCCGTAAGAAACCCTATCAAGGTTTTTTAAAACGGCGGTCAGAAACGGCCGTTAGAAAGAGCTATAACACATTTTTACATGTAGGATAAAAAATGAAAACAGAAAGGACCTCGCTATGCATATCGTTATTTTGGACGGCGGCTCTACAAACCCCGGCGACGTCTCGTGGGCGCCGCTCAGGGCGCTCGGCAGCGTCACCGTGTATGACTCCACTAAGCCAGAAGAAATCGTAGAGCGCGCAAAGGACGCCGAAGCTGTCATCTTGAACCGCAATGTTATAAGCCGCGAAATCATGCAGAAATTGCCGAAGCTGCGCTTTATCGGCCTTCTTGCAACGGGGTATAATACTGTCGATGTCAAAGCCGCAGGAGAACTGGGCATCACCGTGTGTAATGTGCCGCTTTATTGCGTGGAGACCGTCGCGCAGCAGGCGTTTGCGCTGCTTTTGGAGCTGTGCAATCACACCGAAAAAATAAGCGCCGCCACCCGCGGCGGCGACTGGGATAAGGCCGAAACGATGAGCCACAGCACGCACCCGCTGTTTGAGCTGTACGGCAAAACGCTCGGCATCGTCGGCTTCGGACATATCGGGCAGACCGTCTCAAAGCTCGGCGCGGCGCTCGGCATGAAAATTCTCGTGTACAGCCGCACGAAACGGGAGCTGCCCGAGCGTTATCAGTGGGCGGAGCTCGACGCGCTTTTCAAAAATGCCGATGTCGTCTCGCTGCATTGCCCGCTCACGGACGAGACCCGCGGGCTTGTGAATGCGGAGCGCCTTAACCTGATGAAGCCCACTGCGTTCCTTATCAATACGGCGCGCGGCGCAGTTGTGGACGAAGCTGCCCTTGCCGAGGCGCTGAATAGTGGCCGCATCGCCGGAGCGGGGCTTGACGTCCTTGTGCACGAGCCGCCGAAAAAGGATGACCCGCTGCTCGCCGCCCAAAACTGTATCGTCACGCCGCATATCGCGTGGGCGTCCCGAGACGCGCGCGCCCGTCTCATTAAGACTGTCGCCGAGAACCTGAAAGCGTTCCGGAACGGCACGCCGCAGAATGTCGTTTCGTGATTTTACCGCTCTTTTCGCTTTTTGCGGAGACTTCAAAAGTCTTCTGTAAAAAGTAACGCAGAAAAGAGCAAAAGGCGAGAAATGAATCTCGCCTTTTGCTCTCTTTGGGGAGGAGTTGTATTGAAAAGTCGCGGTAACGTTTACCGCAGAGCTCGTTGTCATTTGTTATGTCTCTATTATAGCGACTGAAATATCGATTGTCAACGGTTTCTGCAACAATCTCCCTTTTGCTATTGTCGCACAAATTAAAATAAAAATTTGTGTATATTTTGCACATATAAATTGACCGCGTTCTTCCACATAAGCCGTTTGAAATCGTATCTCACCCTTAAATTACCCGCATGTTCTCTGCTTTATGCATGAAAAAGAGAATTTTGTGTTTGACGGAGGTTTTTCTATGATAAAGAAAAATGATTTGTTTGAAGCGGAGATCACCGCCATGACCGCCGAGGGCAGCGGCATCTGCCGCGCAGATGGCATGGCCGTGTTCGTGCCTGGTACCGCCGTGGGCGACCGATGCGTCGTGCGCGTCGTAAAAGTCCTCAAAAAGTACGCATTCGGGCGGCTCGAGGAGCTGCTTACGCCGTCGCCCGATCGCACCACACCGGATTGTCCCATTGCAGGCCCGTGCGGCGGCTGTGTTTACCGCCACATCACGTATGAAGCGGAGCTGAAGATCAAAACGCAGCGTGTCCGCGACGCCTTGGAGCGCATCGGCGGCTTTGAAAATATCCCCATGGAGCCGATCCTCGGCGCGCCGTCCCGCACGCGCTACCGCAACAAATGCCAGCTGCCCATCGGACTTTCCAAAAACGGCGAAATGCAGATGGGCTTTTACGCCGTGAATTCCCACCGTATCATCGACACGCACACCTGCCTTTTGCAGCCCGAGGTGTTTGATCGCGCGGCGGAAGCGTTCCGCGCGTGGCAAAAACTGAGCGGGGAGAGCATCTACGATGAAGCGGCGCACAGCGGCGTTCTGCGCCACCTTTACATGCGCTGCGGCGAAAAGAGCGGTGAGGTGCTCGTGTGCATCGTCGCGAACGGCGCAAAGCTGCACGGGGAAGACTTGCTCGTCAAAATGCTGCGCGAGGCTGTGCCGGAAATTACCGGCATTGTGTTAAACATCAACCGCGAGCGCACAAATGTCGTTTTGGGTCGCGAGCTGCGCACGCTGTGGGGCAAGCCCACGATCCGCGATACGCTCTGCAGGCTGGAGTTTGAAATTTCGCCCCACGCGTTTTATCAGGTGAACCGCACGCAGGCGGAGGCGCTTTACAACAAGGCCGCAGAGTACGCCGGGCTTACAGGTGCGGAAACGCTGCTTGACCTCTACTGCGGCACCGGCACCATCGGGCTTTCCATGGCGAGCCGCGCAAAGAAGCTCATCGGCGCAGAGATTATCCCCTCCGCTGTTGAAAATGCCCGCAAAAATGCCGCGCACAACCATGTCGCGAACGCCGAGTTCCTTTGCGGTGATGCCAAAGACGCCGCGCGCATCCTCTACGAGCGCGGCGAGCGCCCCGACGTCATCGTCATCGACCCCCCGCGCAAGGGCTGCGATGCCGCCGTTATCACGACCATCGCCGCCATGCGCCCCACGCGCGTCGTCTATGTCTCCTGCGACCCCGCCACTCTCGCCCGCGATTTAAAGCAGTTTACCGCCGAGGACTATAATATTGAGGCCGTCACCCCCGTCGATATGTTCCCGGGTACCGCGCATGTCGAGACGGTAGTACTGCTTTCCCACAAAAAGCCAGACGGACATGGAGAGGGCTTGGTAATAAATGAATCTAATTTGGAAGATACAGATAAAAGCAGGATGAAGAAGGCATAAGACGAAGAGAGGATTTTTATAAAATGAAAATAGAAAATTATGAAGACAAAATATATTCCTTAGGTGATAATGAACCGGGGCAGACACAGGCCATGTCACAGGCCGTACAGAAAACACTGGAAAATAATGGCGGGGTAGGTATAATGACAGGATCTTATGACCAAAACCTGTCTATTTTGTCTGTGAATAATCTGCTGTTGCATAGTACAGGATATACATTCGATACTTTCATGGAACAGACAAAAGGCTCATTGAGAAACTTCTTTTATGACGAGGAAGATATACTGGAGCGAGACCGCTTTTTGCAGCTTCACGGAACAGGGGAAGCACAGATCCTTGCAGCAGACGGTACAGTGAAAAATGTACGGCTTTGTAAAGAGGATGCGACAGATGAGGCGGGCAGACAGATCTGGGTTATGTCCGTACAGTTCAACTGGGATCATGTAAATTTGGCACTGCTCAATGAGGCTATCCGTTCCGGCTTCTGGTATATTGACTGTGACGAAAACAGTGAGATTGTGAATGTAAACTGGAGCCATGAATTCCGAAAAATGCTCGGCTATCATGACACGCTGGACTTTCCGAATAAACTGGAATCCTGGTCAGATCTTCTGCATCCACAGGATAAAGAAAGAGTAATGGCGCAGCTTCAGGCGGCAATTAAGGATAAGACAAACCGGATAAAATACCAGGCAGATTATCGTATGAGAATGAAGGATAATCAATACCAGTGGTTTCGGGCAGCGGCAGAAGGAATACGCCGTCTGGATGGTTCTGTCAGCAGGATTGCCGGGATTTTTATTAACATTGATGCGAAGAAAAAGAAGTCATGCAGGCACAAAAATCTGCTGCTTTCCACCGGGCTTTTACGAAAGCAGATCTGTGCGAGTATTATGTGAATCTGGAAGCGAATACTTTTGATACATTTAAGGTTGAACCGTCCCTGATGACAGTCTTTGAACAGAGTCGTACATGGGATGAACTGATCCGTCATTTTGTGGATTCCTATGTTGTGGAGACAGATAAGAAGGCGGTATCCTCTTTTTACGACCGCGGTTATATTGCAGAAAGGCTGAAGGGTCTGGAAACCGAATTGTCTTTAGAGTGCCGTATCACTCTGAATGGAGAAGAACGATGGGTCCGCAATGTGGTCATACGTGGCGAAATAGAGGATTCAGAATATGCCATGATCTTTCTGCGTGATATCACAGAGGCAAAGGCAGAGAGCAAACGGCATCTGCAGATGGCAGCGGATAATGCTTCCATGGAGCAGCTGATTCAGAGTATTGTGCGTCTGTTTGACCGCTTTGTTGTCTGTGATCTGGAAAATGACAGATATAAATCCTACACTCTGAATGGACAGAGGATATATAAACCTCTGGGATTTTATCATGATTTTCAGATGCAGGTTCTTGAAAAATATAAGACACTGGAACCATTGGAAGCTATGGATATCCTGATAGCACCGGAAAATATCCGGAAAAAACTGAAAAGTGAAAATGATATTTATAAGTTTGAGTATTGCAGCCTGGATGAAAAGACTTATAAAATCGCTTCTTATATTCCCTTGGAATGGAAGAATGGAAAGCTGGAAAAGGTATTGCTGGCATCCATGGATGTGACACAGGAGAAGAAAGCAGAGATTGAATCCCGTCAGGCACTGAAAGAGGCTTACCGGTCCGCAGAAAATGCAAATCGTGCGAAAACAGAATTCCTTTCCAATATGTCCCATGATATCCGGACACCAATGAATGCGATTGTGGGTCTGACGGCAATCGCAGGAGCAAATGTTGAGAGCCAGGACAGAGTCATTGAATGCCTCGGCAAGATCACAGAATCAAGCCGCCATCTGCTGGGGCTGATCAATGAAGTATTGGATATGGCACGTATTGAAAGTGGAAAAATGACACTGGCACAGGAAGATTTCAATCTGTCAGAGCTGGTAGATAATCTTATTACACTTATGGAACCGGTGCTTGATGAACATAAACATAATTTTGATATACACATCAATCGTATTGAACATGAGGCTGTCTGTGGTGACAGCTTGAGGATTCAGCAGGTATTTGTGAATCTGATGAGTAATGCGATCAAGTATACACCGGATGGTGGAAATATTACGTTTTCGATAGAGGAAAAACCCAATGGATTTTCAGAACTTGGATGCTATGAATTTACGATTGAGGATAATGGAATCGGTATGTCACCGGAATTCCAGAAAATCATGTTTGCTCCTTTCAGCCGCGCAGATGACCACCGGACAACCAGAGTCCAGGGAACTGGTCTTGGAATGGCAATCAGCAGAAATATTGTGAACCTGATGAATGGCACTATTAAAGTGGACAGTACCTTGCACAAGGGAACTAAAATCACAGTAACAATTTATCTGGAGCTTCAGGAAAAAAGAAAAAGAACAGGACAGAGATCTGATGAATCTGCCGGTTCTGGTTGTGGATGATGATAAGACATGCTGTGAAAGTACAGTTGCCACACTGAAAGAAATCGGTATTACAGGTGAATGGGTTCTTTCTGGCAGGGAAGCTGTTGAACGTTGTTATGCACGGCATGAGTTGAAAGATGATTACTTTGCTGTTATTTTAGACTGGAAGATGCCGGATATGGATGGTATAGAGACTGCCAGACAGATTCGGAAACGGATAGGAAAAGAGATCACCATCATTGTACTGACATCCTATGAATTCAGCAAAATTGAAGAAGAAGCAAAGGCGGCAGGTGTAGATGCTTTTATTGCAAAACCGCTGTTCCGTTCCCGGCTGACGGCTACACTGCGGCAGTTTACTTCAGGAAGAAAAGAAAAAACAGCAAGAAATTATCTGGAGAAGCTGTCAGAATCAGACTACACGGGAAAAAGGATTCTGCTGGTTGAGGATAATGAGTTGAACAGAGAAATTGGTGTTGAAATTTTGCAGATGACAGGGGCAGAAGTGGAAACAGCAGAAAATGGAAAAATCGCAGTTGAGAAAGTGGAAGCTTCTCCGAAAGGTTCGTATGATCTTATTTTTATGGATATCCAAATGCCTGTCATGAATGGTTATGAGGCAACAGCAGCAATCAGGAGCCTTCCGGGTGAACAGGGAAAACTGCCTATTGTTGCCATGACTGCCAATGCTTTTGCAGAAGATGTACAGCTGGCCAAAAATACAGGCATGAATGGACATATTGCGAAACCGCTGGATATGAATAAGCTGAATGATGTTCTGGGAAACTGTCTGTAATTGCCTTTCTGGATGCATGGGGAAATTAGCTGGGAAACATAGAGAGGGTTTTGTTATAACAGAAATTATATATATATATTTCCGAAGCAACCGCAGTCCATGGCAGTTTTGGCTTTCATAGCCGTGCTGATCATTTTAATGCTAGAATATAAATAGTACAAGCCAAAATGAGAAATTCCAAATACACATAAGCATGGTACAATAGAGACAAGCTGAAGGAGGATCTCATATGGCAAAGCAACACGACAAACAATTTAAACTTGATGCGGTCCAGTACTATCAGGATCACAAAGATCTCGGAGTACGTGGATGTGCAGCGTAGCTACTCGAAGAAAGCTTTTCCGTGGGATAATGCGTGCATGGAATCCTTTCATTCTATTCTCAAACGTGAATGGCTCAATCGCTTTAAAATTCGCGATTACAAGCAGGCATACCGGTCAATTTTCGAATATCTGGAAGCTTTTTACAACACGAAACGAATTCACCGTCATTGCGACTTTATGTCACCAGATGAATTCGAGCGAGTATATAAAAGAGCACACATTAAGGCGGAGCTGCTGGCAGGTTGAATTTGGGAGAAATTTCTCATTTCAACTTGTACTAAATTTTGACATAGGACCACTTGATTTTGTGAAATAGGGCTATTATACTTAGTTGTGACAAAAGTCCCGAAGACTCATTTGAAAAAGCCCCGGAGCAAAAACAGAAGGACGATTCCGTCCGCCGCTTTTAGGGGGCAAGGAGGCTCTCCTGTGAAAAAGTTGTTTTCCATCCGAAAAATGAAGAAAATGATGCTCCTTCTGTTTCTAATCCCTATGTTCCTGCTACAGGCGATCCAAAGCTCCCACTTTCTCCGGGTCCTTAACGAGGAGATGGCGCAAAACGGCCGGGAGATCCTCTCTCTGCACCAGAACGCCCTGGATGACGACATAAGCCGCATTGCCAATTCTATCTCTAGCTATTGGGCCTTGGATTACAGCCACAGCAAGCTGCTGTATCACCAATCGGATTTTAACGCATACCAGTATTCCTACAACGTGCTGAAGGAATACCGCTCCCTCATGTCCTTAGAGCCCTCCATCGGCGCCCTGCTGCTCATCTCCCAGGCCAACCACATGGTGCTCGGGGCCTACAACGACAGCATGATTTCCTACGGGAAAAAGGACGTGCTTCAAGACTTTGCCCAAAACCTGACCCTCTGTTGGGACTACGCAGGTCTCCAGTCCTGGGAGCCCGTCCAAATTGGGCAGCGGTTTTATCTGGCCAGGCTGTTCCGCAACCAGACAGCGGGAACCCTCTGTTTTATTCCACTGGACCAAACGCTTCAAACCAATCTCTCTCCTCACGACTCCTCTGAGAATTTCCTTTTTTTCGCAGATGGAGAGGGGGTTCCCCTCACCCTGGACCCTGTGGGAAAGGAGGTAACCCTTCAGCCTCACCAGAAAAAGGCCTATTTTTCCGGAAATTACTTTATTGTGCAAAGCTACTCCCCCCACCAGCAACATGTATCTTGTTTTCGCTGAAAGTTCTCCCGTAAGCCTTCGCAAAATCAACGTCCTTTCCATTTCCATTCTGGGAGCTTCCGTCTTGGTGCTTCTCCTTCTTCCCCTGTTTTTCCTCCTGCTGAAGCGTTGGTACCTGCACCCAATGGAGCAGATGGAGACAGCCCTGCAAAAAATCCGCCAGGGCCAGATGGACGTTCGTTTCCAAGAGGATCAAAAAGGTGGAGGAACTGCAGCACCTGAGCACCTCCTTCAATCAGATGATGGATCGCGTCAAGCAGATGAAAATTGCAGCCTACGAAAAAGAACTGCAGTACCGGTACGCCCAGCTCCAATACCTGCAGCTGCAGATCAGACCCCACTTTTTCCTCAACATTCTCAAGTCCCTCTATGGCATGGCGCAGGGGCGAAATTATGAAAAATCCAAACCGCCATTCTGATGATCTCGGATCATGTGCGCTACATTTTTCACGACAACCAGGATATGGTCCCCCTGCAGACAGAACTGCATCATGTGGAAAATTACATTCAGATGCAGCACTACATCACCTCGCAATCCATTGAGCTCCACATGGAGATAGAACCCGGTCTTGAAGGCGCCCAGGTTCCCGCTCTCTGCTTGCAGACCTTTGTGGAGAACAGCTGCAAATACGCGACTGTCCCAGGCCGTAGGCTGGAGATTTTTTTTTAGAAGTGCGCTACCTCCCCTCCGAGGAGGGTGGCAGGCTGGATGCCGTCATCCAGGACAACGGCCCCGGTCTCTCGCAAGAGCTGCTTCGGGAATTCAATGGGCAGGTATCCTTTAAATACCGGGAGGATCGCATTGGCGTGTCCAATATCCGGCAAAGGTTTCAACTGCTCTATGGAGGGGACTGCGGCTTTGCCTGCCGCAATCTGGAGCCCGGCACCGAATTTGAACTTATTTTCCCCTTGCAGCGCAAAGGATTTACAACAACCAAGGAGGCAGAGGAACATGAAAATTTTAGTGGTGGATGACCAGCCCGACGTGGTTGCCGGGATTCTGGACGGCGTGAATTGGCGCGCGCTTCACGTTGAGAAAGCTTACAGCGCTCTCAGCGCCGCAGAAGCCAAGGATCTTCTCCTACGGGAGAAAATCGACATCCTTCTGTGCGATATCGAGATGCCTGGAGAAAGCGGTCTAAGCCTTGTTGCATGGCTGCAAAAGCAGGGCCGGGAAACCAAGTGCATTTTCCTCACAGCCCACGCGGATTTTCCCTATGCTCAAAAAGCACTGCAACTGGGAGCGGTGGACTATCTCTTACAGCCTGCAAGCTATGAGAATATTGAAGCGGCTATTTGGAGAGCGGCAGAGCAATTGCAGGAGGAGAGGCTTTCTCAGGTATATGAAGCCCTGGGGAAAAGCGTAGAGCGGGAGACATTGAATTTTCGACGAAACGTGTTGCGGGAATACCTTCTGGAGATCCGGCGTGGTCCCCAAAAGGTGGCGGAAAAGGCCGCTGCTTTTGGGTTTCTGGCATCCTCCCGTGCCTACCGCTGCACGCTCATCGCCGTACAGGAGCCCGGCAAAAACCAAATCGATGATTTTCTGCTCTATGGCATTCAAAATGTTTTGGAAGAACTTCTGCAGGCCTGTACAGAGCAGGTTACAGTCCTCTTTCTGGAGCAAAAAATATACCTGGCCATCCTGGCGCTGGCAGACAATCCTCCAGAGGGGGCGGAGCAGTCCATTGAGCAGGGGTTAGAAACCCTTTGCCGCTTTGGCAGCCGGGAACTGCACATGGGTCTTTCCTGTTATTGCAGCAAGGACTGCGTCCGCTTTGAAGGGCTGCCCCAGGAATACCAGCAGCTTCGCAGGCAGCATCGGCAAAATGTGGCCTGTAGCTGTGGGCTGATCTTGCCTAAAAAGCAAAGCACCTCCTCTCTCAAGCCAGAATTCCCCAAATGGGCCGGAATGCTCTCTCAGGGACTAGGGGATGCTGTGCGCAGCGAAATCCACAGCTATCTGAACCAGCTAAACCAGGAGGGGGGCCTCACTCCGGAGACCCTTTTCCAGTTTCACGAACATTTTCTTCCTTTGTTCCTGGGCGCAATGCAGCACTGGGAAAAGGACCAGGACATTTTCAGCAAAGTGGACTACGACGCCATAATGCAAGCCTACGCCTCCCTTCCCCAGATGCTGCAATTTGTGGACTTCGTTACGGAATATGTGGAAAATAGCGCCAGCAAGGGGAAGTGCCAAGGGCGCTCTCAAATTGAACGGATACTCTCCTATATACAAAAAAACCTGACCAGGAATATTAGCCGTTCGGAAATTTCCAAGGCGCTGTATCTCAACCCAGAATACCTTTCCCGGCTCTTTAAGCGGGAAATGGGGATCGGCCTGGCGGAGTACCTGATCCAGGAGCGCATGCGGCTGGCCCAGTCCCTTTTGAAGAATACCTCCTTTTCCATCAGCATCATTGCCTCCCGTGTGGGTTATGTAAATTTTTCCCATTTTGCCAAGGTATTTAAGCAAGAATTTGGCGTTTCGCCCTCCGAGTACCGTAAAATGTGCGATCCGCAGGGGAAATGACCAAATATTTTCAAGAAAGCAAAGTCATTTTTAGAACAATAGAAAGTCACATTATTGGCAGAAACTCCTTCCAAAACATTCTATGATAATAGCGAAATAAAAAAAGCGGTGCAAAAGCACGAACGCGAGGCACCGCAAAGAAGGAGGAAAACCAAATGAAAAGACTTTTGACCATGCTGCTTTCGGCAGCCCTTCTCGTTTCAGCTTTCGCAGGCTGCGGAGGAGAGGGAAAAGAATCCTCCGCCACAAGCGGGGAAACCGCTGGCGGCTCGTCCAGCAACCAGGCCAGCACGGAGGAAACCGATTGGAGCAGCCAAGAACCCTACACGGTAAAGCTTCTTATCCCCGGTGACGCCAAAACGGAAGACGTGGAAGAAGTTTCTGCTGCAGCTAGTAAGATCTTGGAAGAAAAGTACAACACCACACTGGAAATCATGCGGGTAGGCTTCGGCAGCTATCCCGACCAGGTGAACCTGATGCTCTCCTCCGGCGAGAAGCTGGACGTGCTCTACAACAACCGCGACATCTTCGTCTCCGCCATCAACAACGGACAAATCATCTCCATGGAGGAATACCTGCCCGAATACGGTCCCGACCTGCTGGAGCAGATCCCTGAAGAGAGATGGGCCACCACCTCCCTGAACGGGGAAAAGTACGCGGTGCCCGCCAACAAGGAAGTGGCTGTGAGCTGGGGCTTCTCCTGCGTGAAGGAAATGGCCGACGCCACCGGCGTGGATTACAGTAACATCAAGACAGAGGAAGACCTGGTCCCTCTGCTGGAGGCCGTTAAGGAGATGTACCCCGACGTATGGCCGGTGGTCTCTGGCGGCGGTGCCATGACAGTGTTGAATACCAACGATGACCTGGGCGGCGACATCGGCTCCCTGCTGGACTGCACCAACCCCGATGACACCACCGTCATCAACTGGTACGCCTCCGACGAGTATAAGGAAATCGTGGAGCGCCGATATGAGTGGGTGAAGAAGGGCCTTATCCCGCCGGACGCCTCATCTTCTTCGGATCAGGCTGCCACTCAGATCGCAGCCGGTAGAGGCTTTGGCCAGTTCTGCAACACCAAGCCCGGCATCGAAGTGGAGCAACAGCGCTCTACCACGAAGGAAATGCTGGTCTTTACCCTGACCCCCGTGTACACCACTACCACCCGCGTGGATATCTTGTGGTACATTGCCCACAACAGCACACAGCCCGGCCGCGCCATCCAGGTGCTCAATGAGCTGTACATCAACCCTGAGCTGGCCAATATCTGCATCAATGGCATTGAGGGCAAGCACTATGAGCTCATCGACGAGGAGCAGGGCATCATCGCCTATCCTGAGGGCGTGGACGGTACTACTACCGGCTACACCTCCAACCCCTGGGCATGGCCCAACGAGATGATTTCCTATGTGTGGGACGGCGACTCCCCCACCATTTGGGAGGACACCACCGCTTGGAACGATTCTGCTATCGTCTCCCCTGCCATGGGCTTTACCTGGGACAATGCCAATGTCCTTAATGAGGTCACAGCTGTTCGGAACGTGAGAGGCAAGTATGCCAATGCCCTAGAGTGCGGCTCTATTGACCCCGCCGAGGCGCTGCCTGCCTTCCTGGAGGAGCTGGAGACCGCTGGCGCCAACACCATCATCGAGGAAAAGCAGAAACAGCTGGATGAGTACCTAGCCAGCAAAGAATGACCTCATCTATTAACGATTTATTCCATTGTTCTGCGGGAGAGGCGGAGCATTGTCTTTCGATCGCTCCGCCTCTTTTTGCGGGATAAATCAAATGAAGGAGGGTCCCTGATGACAGAAAAGAAAAACCTGGGGAAACGCCTAAAGCGGTTCATCCCCCTTTACCTGATGATGATACCAGGCGCTGTTTACCTGATTATCAACAACTACATTCCCATGACGGGCATCGTGATTGCCTTTAAGCAGTTCAACTACGGCAAGGGGATCTGGGGAAGCCCCTTTATCGGCTTCAAAAACTTTGAGTTCCTGTTTGCCACCAAGGATGCCTGGATCATTACCCGTAACACCCTGCTGTACAATGTGGCCTTCATCGTTCTGGGCACCGCCTGCGCCATCGCCGTGGCGATCCTTCTCAACGAGATCCACTCCAGCGCCGCCAAAAAAATCTATCAGACCACTATTCTGGTCCCCTTTCTAATCTCTATCGTGGTAGTCAGTTATCTGGTCTATGCCTTCCTTAGTACGGAGTCCGGATTTTTGAACAAGACCATCCTGCCCGCCCTGGGGCTGGAGCCCGTCTCCTGGTACACCGAATCCAAGTACTGGCCTTTCATCCTCATCTTGGTAAACCTGTGGAAGGGCCTGGGCTACAACTGCATCATCTACTACGCCACCCTGGTGGGCATCGACCGGGGATATTACGAGGCCGCCGTCATTGACGGCGCGAACCGCTGGCAGCAGGTGGTTCACATCACTCTGCCCGCCCTGAAACCGACCATTATCACCCTTACCTTGATGGCTATTGGGAGGATCTTCTACTCTGACTTTGGCCTGTTCTACCAAGTACCCATGAATTCTGGACCACTGCTGGACGTGACCAACACCATTGACACCTATGTCTACCGCGGCTTGATGTCCCTGAACAACATCAGCATGGCCTCCGCTGCGGGCGTGTATCAGTCTTTGATTGGCTTCCTTCTGGTGCTAGCCGCTAATTTCATCGTCAAAAAGAGCAGCAGTGAAAACGCTCTGTTCTAAAGGGAAAGACCTGCTAATAAAAGTCAAGAGTAAAATTCAGAAAAAATGAGCAGTTAAAAAGAGTACATTTCTCTAAGCCGCTGATCGTTTCAAAAAACGGCGGCTGACTGGCGATATATGTAAAAATATCAGGCTTGTTCTAAAGAATCCAAATATGCTTTTACAGTAGCGTAGTAGATCCGCTGAATAAGCGGTTTACATTGGGAAAGACGGTATCCAGCAAAGAGATCAGATTATTCTTCAAAACTGTTTGTACCTTAGAATACTGCTTGTACTGGCGGTAGCAGTTTTTCAGTAAGAGCCGGGCATCTTCCTCCGGGAAGTATCTCGGCAAAGTAAGCCAGCGGTTAAGGCCGTAATTTGCCGGTTTTACGGCATCCTTTCGATCGGTTTTGACCCGTCTCAAATCGTTGTTCCCGTAGCCGTGTATCAACTTTGCATGGACGACGGAAACATATAATCTTGCGTCGTGGAAAATTTTCGCCACCGGCGTATGGTAATTTCCTGTGGCTTCCATAACCACACGAGTCTCACCGTCCAGGCTTTTGAGCAGCCTTGCCAGCGCACTTAGTTCACTGTCGGTGTGACGGACTTCAAAAGGTGAGATGACGACCTCTCCAAAAGGGCGCATGACGGCAACCGTGCTTCTTCCTTTGGAAACGTCGATGCCAACAGAGTTCATTTGCATTCCTCCAATACAGATTTGCCTCATTGCCGATTCAATCTATTGGGTAACGCGAACTCTATGGCTCAACTTGCTCAAATCGAACGCTGCAATAAGGGGACGGCTGACAGTCTTTCGAACGGACATAGAGGCCCAAGGAGGAAATGGTCAGCCGGTTGCTCCCTTTTATTGTAGCTTAGGCATGAGATGGATTAAAGCCCAGCTGGATGCTGGGCTTCCAACCAATATTTATTGTAATAGGAGGATAGAAACCATGGTAGATCGAAGCAAAACTTTTCAAATCATCGCAAATGCCGTCATGATCCTGCTTGTGCTATTCTGTCTGGTTCCCTTTGCACTATTGATAGTTTCCTCTATTACCAAGGAGACCAGCCTGGTAAAATACGGATACAGCTTTATCCCCCGGGAAATTGATTTGGCCGCGTATAAATACCTCTTGGTGGATTCCACCGATATCATCCGGGGCTATGGTATCTCAGCGCTGGTCACGGTCGTGGGCACCATTTGCAACCTGACTATTACCACGCTGTTTGCCTACCCCCTGTCCCGCAAAGACCTGCCCGCCCGCAATGCGTTGGCCTTTTTCCTGTTTTTTACCATGCTGTTCAACGGTGGCCTGGTGCCCAGCTACATCATGTGGACGCAGACCTTCCACATTAAGAACACCTTGGCCGCCTTGCTATTCCCCAGTCTGATGATGAACGCCTTTTACGTCATTATGATGCGCACCTACTTCACCACCAACATCCCAGACGCTGTCATCGAGGCTGCCCGGATTGACGGCGCGGGAGAGCTGCGAATACTCTCTCAGGTGGTAATGCCCATGTCCATCCCCATCATTGCCACGCTGGCCCTTTTGGCGGGCCTGGCCTATTGGAATGACTGGCTCAATGGTCTATACTATATCAGCGATGACCGTTTGTTCAGTATTCAAGTTTTGCTGAACCGCATGCTTTTGGACGTCCAGTTCCTGATGAGCAACAGTGATGCCGCAAAATCACTGCAGCAAAATGAGGAGTTTGTGCTGCCCTCCACAGGTATTCGGATGGCAGTGGCTGTTATGGGTGCGTTGCCTATTCTGGTGGTATATCCTTTCTTTCAAAAATACTTTGTAAAGGGTATTGTTATTGGCGCCGTAAAAGGTTAATGTTTCAAGTAAATAACTTTTTGAGAGGAGTTTTTGACATGACGAAGCAATATCGTTTTGCCCATACGGACTCGGTGTACACGCATCAGCCTGATGATCCTCGGGCAGTTGTTCTGCAGACCGATGGCTTACAGCCAGACGAGAGAGGCATTTATGACGTGACAGAACGGCTGCAGGCGCTTTTGGACAGTGTTAAACAGCAGGACAGGAGGGGCATCGTACTTATCCCAGAGGGTGTGTACAGTGTTAGTCAGACTATCTATCTTCCCCGGGCTGTACGCATGATCGGCTTTGGGAAAAAACGTCCCAAGTTCGTATTGAAAAAGGATACTTCCGGTTTCCAGGAAGCCCCCCAGGACGACAAGGGGGAGGCTGTGTATATGTTCTGGTTCACAGGTAACACACCCCGGGTGGAAGGTTATATCCAAGACGCCAATGCCGGCACTTTTTACAGTGCTGTCTCCAACATCGACTTCCAGATTGAAGAGGGGAATCCCGCCGCCGTGGTGATGCGGGCCCACTTTGCCCAGCACGGTTTTGTCTCTCACTGCGTGTTCGACGTTGGCCAGGGCAAGGCAGGTATCTTTGACGTGGGAAACGAAATGGAAAATTTGGTCTTTCTGGGGGGAGAGTACGGCATCTACACCACCAAATGCTCTCCCGGCTGGCCTTTTGTCCTGGTAGAAAGCGCCTTTTCCGGCCAGCGGAAATCCGCCATCCTGTCCCGGGAATGCGGACTGACTCTAAGCCATGTGGAATTCAAGGACGTTCCCGCCGCTGATATCGTGATGGACGGCTACTGGGAGAAACTGTTCTGGAAGGATTGCGTAATGGAAAATATCGCTGGCCCGGCCATTCGGATTTCTCGAGAGAATAACAGTTGTACTCAAATCAATCTGCGGAATATTTGGTGTCGTAACGTGCCGCAACTGTTGCTTGGAAAAGACAGCGGTAAGGTGACAGGGGGCGAACAAAGCGAGTATATGCTCCATACCCTTTTCCATGGGGATGACCTCACGTTGGGCCAGAGCGAACCGGAACGGAAGACATTGGTGGACTGGGAGCCTGCTTCTCAGGAACCTGAGTTTTTCCGGGAGATCTGCGATCTCCCGCCGCAGGAGACTTGGAAAAATGCCCGAGATTACGGAGCCTATGGCAATGGCATTTCCGATGATACCGCCGCCCTGCAAAAGGCTTTGGATGAATGCGATACTGTCTATTTGCCCCAGGGAACATATTTGCTCAGCGACACCCTGCGGATGCGGGAGGGGAACTCCCTCATCGGCCTGAACCCCATTTCCACCCAGCTGGTCCTCGGGGAAAACAGCCCCGCTTGGGCCGGGATGGGCGCCCCCAAGGCGGTTCTGGAGACCAGCCGGGGCGGTTGGAACCTGGTCAATGGCCTTGGCATCGACACCGCGTCCCGTAATCCCCGGGCCGTGGGCTGTAAGTGGATGGCCTCTGCCAATTCCTATATGAACGATGTGAAGTTTGTGGGCGGCCATGGCCAGATCACCCAGCAGCAGGAAAACGTGCCTGTTTACAACGCCTCCCGCACAGCGGATGTGAACCCAGACCGCCCCTGGGACTCGCAGTACTGGAGTTTGTGGATCACCGACAATGGGGGCGGTGCTTTTAAGGATGTGTGGACGGCCAATACTTATGCGGAAGCAGGTTTTTTCGTGTCGGAAACGGAGACTCCCGGTGTTATGTATCAGGTGTCTATCGAACATCACGTGCGTCACGAGGTGCTGCTGCGTAACGTGGCAAACTGGAAATTTCTTTGCATGCAAACTGAAGAAGAGGTGGCAGAGGGTCCCTATTGCCAGCCATACGAGATGACGAACTGTCACGACTTGTTGTTTGCGAACTTCTACTCTTTCCGAGTTATTTGGGTGGACAATCCCTATCCAAGTGTTGTCCGCGCTTGGAACTGCGAGAATATAGATTTTCTGAATTGTCACAATTTCACCCAGATGAAGTACACCATTGAGAATCTGTATGTTGATGTCAATACGGGAAAAACAGCTGGGTTCTGGCAGCTGGGAAGGCTACGGATTCCGCATATGGAAAGGGCTAAGAAGTTGCCTGATGTAAAAGGTGAGATTGGAAAAATAATTTCTGGTCTTGATTGTGTGGATGCTTTGTGTCAAGCTCCGGATGGCGCTATCTATATTTGCGACTCTCGGCTGTATCGCATCTATCGTTGGGATCCTGAGACAGAGACAATGATTTTGTTGACGAGCCAGCATTTTCAGCCCCTGTCTTTGGCTTGTGACAGTCAAGGACGACTGTTAGTTGTCACCGAGTATCAGCCGGTGAAAAATTCTGTGGTGAACGGTATAGAGGAACTGGCTACCGATGAATTTGGCGGGGAGTCTGGCGGCGGTTGCTATTATCCTTTCTTTTCCTACGATAGAAGAATCCGTGTCTGCGCTATCGATCCTAAAGCTCCCGAAGCTTCTTTGGAGCTGCTTCCCGTTGTCTCTTTAGAGCAGGCAAAACCTGATATCCTGTACTATCCGGCAAATCAATGGCGGGACAGCGGGGACATGATGGAGTCCTTTGCAAAAAATGACATCGCCTGTTACTTGGCGCCTGATGGTAAGACCGCTATCGTTCATACGCCCGCTTTGGCCAGAGCCTGCGGTTTAACCCCCTTGTGTCCGGGTAAACCCGCTTATCTGGTAGACGAATACAATAAGTGTATCGTGCAAGTACAGGTGGGGAATGACTTTGCCCTTTCAAACCCCACTGTTTGGGCCGAACGAGGTGAGTATGGGTTTGCCATGACAGAGGACGGTGACGCATATATACCGGATTGTTTACTATATATCTACGTCGACGGAGAGAAAAAAGATACAATCCAGCTTCATGACCGTCCCGCATGCGTGTTGGAAGCTGGCAAAAATAAGGAATACCTCTATATTACCGCCCGCAGAGATGTGTACGCTTTGCGCTTGAAATAATTTGTAAGACTAAGTTTGAATTGCACCCCATTTGTTGATAGTATATCATACTGTCTAACAAATGGGGTGCAGTTCAGCAGTCAATAACGGGCATTTGTCATTCATATACAAGCTCGGTCAAAACGATTTCCTCCGTACGATTGCGGATGCTGTTCATGCGGCGCACCCATCCCATTTGGTCGGAGAACAGATCGTGCTTGAAGGTGCCGATGCGGTGAAGGAAATGCTTCCCGGCTTGGTATGAGACTTAAAGCGGTACGGCTTTTCTGCAAGGTAAATTGATAACGCTGATAAAATGTTGACAACATAATATCAATCTATTATAATAAAACGCGGCTTTATTAGTATTTGTATTTTTCGTTGTGATAGGGGGATAAAATGTTAAAAACCGTCCTGCTCCAGAAAATAAAACCGCACCGTCGGGTAAATAAAAAAGGCTTCACGCTTATGGAAATGCTGATTGTCGTGGCTATCATCGCGATACTCATTGCGGTCGCGATTCCGGTTTTCAGCGCACAGCTTCATAAGGCAAGGGTCGCAACGGACTGGGCGAACCTGCGGTCGTTTTACGCCGACATACAAACGGATTATATGACAACAGGGAAGCAAAACCCGAAAGTCCCCGTAGGTTGGCACACAAACCCAGCTTACGACTGGCATTCGGTGACGTTTTTGAACGGACAGAAAGTCAAAATGAAAGCAGGCTTCTGCGCGGTGAATTTTAAAGAAGATGAGGGTTATTCGATCGTATACGAGTGTAACAACGATCACCCAGCGTGCCATCTCAGCCTGCCTGCACAATAATATCTTGTTTAGAAGACTTTGTGCATTTTATGTGCAAAGTTTTTTTTGCGGAAAAGCAAACCTTAAAAACATAAACCAAGAAAGGAGTCGCAAAATCCCCCCCTGTAACCGCGTCTTTGTTATTGCTCTCGATTCCCTCGGCGCGGCTTTCGGAGCTGCTATAAAAGATGCTCTTTTCGTAGTATCCGTCAAGCAAAAAGGAGGGTTCTGCTGGAGGTTTTCTGCTTTTTCCTCTACACTGGAGGAAAAGGGGGAGATGCTTTTGGAACGACCGGTATTCAGCTTTTTTTCAAAACTTATTATGCCGTTGTTTTACGATAAAAAGTTTTTGCGTGGCCGCTGGTTTGAGGAATCCAGTCTCGGCTGGACATGGTGCTGGCGAAACTTATGGATGCAGAAGGTAAAGGGCATCAATCGCGATATTCCGTTCCCGGTTTCTTTCCGCAATGAAGTAAGCAGCGCGGAAAATCTGATTTTCGACCCGGATGATATGAACGATTTTAACGCGTTCGGCTGCTATTTTCAGAATTTCGCCGCCAAAATCGTCATTGGCAAAGGCAGTTATATCGCGCCGAATGTCGGTCTTGTCACGGCGAACCATGTGCTGACCGATTTGGAGCAGCATCAGCCCGGCAAAGCCCCGGGGTCTCAAATTGCTCTGTAAAGCGATTTGTTTCGGGATTGAAGAAATCAATCATTTTAACCGTATTTTCAAATCCATCGTGGGCGTTTCGCCCACCCAGTACCGTTCTGCAAACCGCGAGGAAGCGCAGAACTGATTTGATTTTTGTAAAACTGTTTTGGGTTGACACGGTGAAAAAAGCAGTATATAATAATAGAAAAATACTGCGAAGCAGAAGGTTTTGTGAACCATCTGCTATCCTGCCAAACTCTGTCTCTCAAAATCAAAACACAGCTCGCTCGCATCACGGAAAGCCGGAAAACGCATCCGGCAGAGAACCTCCCCGAAGACGACCTCGAAAAGCTTCGAAAATATCTCATCGCCGAAATTCAAAAGTGAGGGAAAATATGAAAGGCCCAAAAACGCTCTACGTCTCCGATTTAGACGGCACTTTGCTGCGCCATGACCAAACCGTCTCGCCGTTCACGGCGGAAACGATCAACACGCTGACGGCACGCGGCATGCTGTTTTCCTACGCCACGGCGCGCTCGCTCGTCACCGCGAAAACGGTCACTAAGGGGCTCAACACGCACTTTCCGCTCATCATCTATAACGGTGCGTTCGTGCGCGATAACGTCACGGAGGAAATTCTTCTCGCAAATTACTTTGACGCTTCCGTGTACGCGGTTTTAGATGAACTCTTCAAGGCGAATATCTACCCCATCGTGTACGCAAATGTGGACGGCAGAGAACATTTTTCCTTTATCTATGAAAAGTGCACGCCCGGCCTGAAAGGCTTTGCCGATACCCGCGTAAACGACCCCCGTACCCGCGAGGTGTATACGACAGAAGAGCTCACGCGCGGCGATCTTTTCTATATCACCTGCATCGGCGACCCGCAAAAACTCGTGCCATTTTACGAAAAATACCGCGAAACCTACCACGTTGTCTACTCCAAAGACATCTACTCCGACGAGCAGTGGCTCGAGATCATGCCGAAAACCGCCTCCAAAGCGAACGCTGTCCGCGAGCTGAAAGAGAAGCTAAAGTGCGAGAAGCTCGTCGTCTTCGGCGACGGCAAAAACGACCTTGATATGTTCCACGCTGCGGACGAAGCTTACGCCGTTCAAAATGCCGACAAAGAACTGAAAGCCGCCGCCACTGCCATCATCGGCAGCAGCAACGAAGACGGCGTAGCCAAATGGCTTTTGGAGCACGCAATTTTTTAAATCCCGGAGGAAAATATGTATATTTATTACCCAAGCTGTAACTTTAGCGCTGCAAGTCCCGCAACGGCAAAAAAAGTCAAAGCGTATTTTGAAAAGCAAATGCCGGTTGCCGGCTGCTGCCGCGTCGACAAAAGAGAGATTTCCCCTGCGGATATCGCGCTTTACATCTGTCAGGCATGCCGCGAAACGCTCGAAGACAAAGTGAAAACGCAGTCGATGTGGGAATATCTCGATGCCTTAAAAGATTTCAACTTTCCGAACCTAAACGGTCAAAAATTCTATGTGCAGGATTGCTGGCGCGACCGCAATCACCCGGAGATCCACGAAGCCGTGCGCAGCCTTTTAAAGAAAATGCACGCAGAAGTGATAGAGATCGAGCATAACCGTGAAAAATCCATATTCTGCGGCAACCTGCATTACGAAACGGATGATCCGCGTCTCAAAAACTACCCGAACACTCCACTGTACAAGCTGCCCGAAGACCTGCAAACCTCTCTCATGCAGCATTATGCCGCGCAGTTTGACCCCCAAATCCCGGTGCTGTGCTACTGCAACCGCTGTTATGAATGCCTTCGCATGGGCGGTGCAACCGCCGTTCACCTGCTCGATATCGCTTTTTCTGAAATGTAAAGACAGATTTGTTTCCTTTCAGACAGGAAACGAACCGCAAAATCGCCTATACTGAATACAGCGACAGAGGAAAGGGGAGAGCGTAAATGGAGTGGCTGCCCGGCAACAAGGAGTACGACCTTGCCGGCAAGTACAACATCGAGTGGTATTCCGCAGACGGCGACCCGGACAGCACCGACTACGAGTCCGCTATCTGGATCCCCGTTATCCCGAAAAAGTAAAATCTTATCAAGCCATAAGAAAACCGCCCTGCCGATGTGCAAAACGGCAGGGCATCTCCTATTTTATGTCGGTTCCCGGGTAAAACCGTGCCAAAATTTCGTCAACCGTCATGCCGCCTTCCGCAAGCGTTATGGCGGCCGCTTGACTCATGCCCACGCCGTGCCCATAGCCGAGCGTCGTAAATGTGAACGCGCCGTTTTCATACGTCACCGTAAAACTCGCGCTGCGTAAACCGAGCGCCTCCCGCACATGCACGCCTGTCATTTCCACCCCGCAGACCGTAAGCTTTTCCACATATCCCGTGTCAAAATATTGAATATCCGAGAACCACTTTCCCGGCGCATCGTCAAATGAAATTTCCGAGAAAGCGGCTCGTATTTCGTCTTCCGTAAACGTTGTCGCGCTCTGAAACCCCTGCGCCAAAAGGTCGCTCGGGCACGCCACAGCGGTGAGGTACGGGTAGCTTTTTTCCGGCCACACGTTCTCAAACGGCTGCGTGCACCCGGCAGAAATCGCAAAATAACACGCGTTGATCGGCTCGTTTTCAAAATAAATTTCCGTGTCGAGCACCGATAAGCACAGCGCCCGCACGCGGTTTTGTTCTTCGTCCGTCAGCCCCGCATCAACCGTGTAGATGCTCTTTTCCGCGCTGTCACAGGTAAAATCAAAATCTTTCCCCGTGTTTTCCCGCCGCTTGCGGTCATAGAGCGTGTGTATCGCGATGATTTGCGCCTTTAACGCCTCGTCGGGGGCAGAAACAGCCATCTCACACGGCAGCGCCCCGCAGAGAAAATCCAGATCGTTCACTGTGCGGACCGTCTCTGTTGCCGCGTCGTAAATGCGAAAAACAGATTCGCTCTTTGCCGTGCCGCTCTCCGCAAACAGCAGCGGCGTTACCGCGCAAAACAGATACAGCGCACCCAAAAACGCGAAAAACCTGCGTACCGGCCATTTTGATTTCAGCTTCATTTTGCACCTCGAGATGAAAAAACTTATCGTCACTCATGCAATATTTTGTGCTAAATTTATTTTTTGTAGAATAAATCAAGATAAAAATGAAAGATATTGAGTTTCATAATTCAAAAATGCTTGACGAAACCGCAACTCTGCGCTATTATGTATCTACTACGCGAAAATGTGCGGAACGCAGTGCGAAGAGCCGCACAGGAAAGGATGAGCAGTTTTGGAAAGATTGATAAACGAAAGTGCAAGCAGCACAACGGTCAGCGAGCTTTGCGCCGAGTATCGTGCCAATAACCAGATTACAAAGGATGAATACGAGCTTTACCACGTCAAACGCGGCCTGCGCAACCGCGACGGCACCGGCGTCATGGCCGGCCTTACGCACGTCTGTAACGTGCACGGCTACCTCATCAGCGACGGCGTGAAGATTCCGGATAGCGGCCGCCTCACATACCGCAGCATGAATGTTGTGGATATCATCAACGGCTGCCGCGCAGAGGGGCGCTTCGGCTTTGAAGAAGTCGTGTGGCTTTTGATCTTCGGCAAGCTGCCCGATGAACGCCAGTATAACCGCATCTGTCAGCTCCTTTACGAAAACCGCGAGCTGCCGGAATACTTCCCCGAGGACGTCATTATGAAAAACCCGTCGCGCGACGTGATGAATAAGCTCGCGCGTGCCGTTTTGACGCTCTATTCCTACGATGACGACCCGGACGATCTCTCACTCGAAAATAACATGCGCCAAAGCATCTCGCTCATTGCGCGTATGCCGGCCATCATGACGTATGCCTATCAGGTCAAGCGCCGCCATTACGATAAACAGACCATGTTTTTCCACCCGTTCGAGCCGCAGCACAAAACGGCGGAGGCGATTTTGAATGCCCTGCGCGAGGATCGCCAATTCACGCACGAGGAAGCCCAGCTGCTCGACCTTTGCATGGTGCTCCACGCAGAGCACGGCGGCGGTAACAACTCCACATTTACCACGCGTGTGCTTTCCTCCGCGCAAACGGATATCTACTCCACCATCGCCGCAGCTATCGGCTCCCTGAAGGGCTTCCGTCACGGCGGCGCGAACCACAAGGTACGCCAGATGATGACGGACATCATGCAGAATGTGCAGCACTGGGACAGCGATGACGAAGTGGAAAACTACCTCGAGCGCATTTTGCGCCGCGAGGTGGGGGACAAGAGCGGCCTCATCTACGGCATCGGTCACGCCATTTACACATTGTCCGATCCGCGTGCCGTCGAGCTCAAAAAACAGGCGCGTTCCCTCGCCGCCAAAACCGGCTACGCCGACCAGTTCGCGCTGTATGAGCGCATCGAGCGCTTAGCGCCGGACGCGTTCCATAAAGTTACGGGGAACGAGAAAGTAGTATGCGCCAACGTCGATTTTTATTCCGGGCTCGTCTATGAGATGCTCGGCATTCCGGAGGATCTCTACACGCCCATGTTCGCCGTTTCGCGCATCTCCGGCTGGTGCGCCCACCGCATCGAGGAGCTCACAACGGGCGGCCGCATCATCCGCCCGGCGTACCGCGCGCTGCCCACCGGTCAGACCTACATCCCGCTCAAGGACCGCCATTACGATACAAAGTCCGTTTTGTAAATAAAACGGCATAAAAGCCCAAAACGGCTTGCTTTTTGCCGTTATTGTCCGTATAATCAAATTCAGAAAGCAGCAAGGTGTGTGCGATGGCCCTGTCTTCGCCCGCACCTTTCCGTTTGTATGATTCCATTAAATCTCGTTTCTCTACGAAAGGAAGAGGGGTAAAATCCATGAAAGCACCCATCACATTTGCCATCGCCGGCTTCGGCGACCGCGGCAGCACATACGCTTCCATGCAGAAGCTTTTCCCGGACCGCATGAAGGTCGTCGCCGTGGCGGATATCAACCCGGAAAAGGTACAGAAAGCGAAAGAGCTCTACGGCATCAAGGATGAGCTTTGCTTCACGAGCGCAGAGGAAATGCTCGCGCAGGATAAGCTTGCCGATGTCATGGTCGTTTCTACCATGGATCGCCAGCACGTCAATCACGCCATTCCGGCGCTTGAAAAGGGCTATAATATCCTGATGGAAAAGCCTATCTCTCCGGATCTTCAGGAGTGCAAGCGTATCATCGAGGTTGCAAAGCACTGCCCCGGCAAGATCATCGTATGTCATGTTCTGCGCTATACCACGTTCTATAATACATTAAAGTCCATTCTCGACAGCAAAAAGATCGGCGATGTCGTCTCCGTCTGTGCAAACGAGAACGTCGGCTACTGGCACCAGGCGCACTCCTTTGTGCGCGGCAACTGGCGCAACAGTGACCAGACAAGCCCCATGATCCTCCAGAAGTGCTGCCACGATATGGACATCTACACTTGGCTGCTCGGCAAAAAGTGTAAGGCCATTTCCTCCGTCGGCGATACGCACCTCTTCAAAAAGGAGTGCGCACCGGAGGGCGCAACGCCGTACTGCCTCGGCGGCTGCAAAGCGAAGGAAAACTGCAAGTTCGACGCCGAGAAGATCTACATCACGAACCCCGCAACGGGCATCCGCAACGGCAATACGTGGATGGCGGGCGTTGCCTGCGGCGTGAACCCCACCGAAGAGCGCACCTATGAAGCACTGAAAAACGGTCAGTACGGCCGCTGCGTCTATATGTGCGACAACAACGTCGTCGACCACCAGCAGACGAACCTCCTCTTCGAGGACGGCACAACCATGAGTTTCACCATGTGCGCGTTCACCGAAAAGTGCTACCGTTATTTCAAGGCCATGGGCACGAACGGTGAGATCGAAGCCGATATGCTCTCGAATAAAATCCACGTCCGCGTCTTCGGCGAGCCGGAAGAAATCATCGATGTCAAGCTCCTTGCAAACGACCTCAAGGGTCACGGCGGCGGCGACAGCGGCATCGTGAACGACTTCCTCGATATGCTCATCAACGAGACCGAAGCCACCGAGCGCACCACCACGCTGGAGCACTCCCTCGAAAGCCACTTCATGGCGCTCGCAGCCGAAGAATCCCGCCTCCGCGGCGGCGAGCTCATCAACATGGATGCGTTCAAAAACGGCAAGTAATTCCTCCGTATAAACCGTATATTTCCCGAAAAGGCATGGGATACCATGCCTTTTTTCATGTTCGCATCTTACACGAAATTTCAGTTGTAACTGAATCTTCCGGCCTTTCATTAAAATCAAAAAACAGCAGCCCCGCACGATCTGAAAACTCGTGCGGGGCTGCTGTTTTTATTTTTCCGCGGAAGCTTCGCTTTCTGCAGATTCGGTAGATGCTTTTTCGGTCGACTCGGTGCTTTCATCCGCGCCGAGCAGGACCCATGTCACGCTGTAATTCTTGCCGACCGTGCTGCCTACGTTTTGTATGTATTCGTTCAGCAGCTTTTTCACTTGCAACTGCGCGTCGCTCAGCAGCTTTGTGTTCTTGGTTGCGTTGGCTTCAAGCTGTTTTTGCGCCTCCTGAAATGCGTATACTTCATCGTCCGCTGTTACGGCGGCCGAACCCGTATCCACAACGTAAGAGTCCGCCGTGAGCGATCCAGAATCAACCGTGCAGCTCAGTACTCTGCCGAACGGGATCGTCACTTTGAATTTATCGTCGCCGATCGATTCCAGCTTCACTTCGGCAGCGTCCACACCGATGCGCACGGTGCCGCTGTATTCGATCCAAAAGCGCTTGTCCTTCGACCAAAACAGAAACTGCTCCGCATTTTTCTGGTCAAATTTTGCCACATTGTGATAGTAGCACTCCATCACGGAAAGCTCGCTGATGGCACGCATACGCGCCTGATCGGGCTCGATCTGCGGTGTTTTTGCATCTTCGCTTTTTCCGCAGGCGGCGGTGGAAAACGCCAGAAGCACGGCAAACAAAACGGTAAATAATTTTTTCAAATCACACACGCCCCTTTCTCACGATTCCGTTTCCAGAACAAGCTCATATTCGGGTCCGAGCTGTTCCAGAAACGGTTCTAAAAGCGCGCGGATGATCAGCTCTGCGTTTTCCTGCGCAAGGTCTAAAATAGCGGTTTGCTTTTCGCTTTCCTCTTTGGCGTCCTTTTCGCATGCCGTAAGCGCCTGCGCCGTCACGGCGGTGGTGTTCGCGCTTTTATCGCGGAAGATAAACTCCATATTTTCCGCCGCGACCTGCGGCTCCATAAGGTACGTCTTCGGGATATGCGCTGTAAAAACATGCGTGCCGTCTTCATTTTTCACATCGGTGAACGACACCTTCGAAAAATCGATGCCGGCGTCAACCGAAGCCTCATACGCCACATAGTACAGAACCTTATCCGCGTTGCTGCTATCATGTACCTCGGCAATGCCGTTGTATACGGAGGTGAACGTGGAAAGATCGCTCGTCTGCACGATCTTCTCCAGTGTGGAGGCCGTCACCACCTCAGGCGAATCGTCTTTTTCCGTCAAAATACCGGGGTAAACGAACAGAACGACCGCGAGAATGAGCACGAGTGCGACCGGCACGACGATCTTTAAAACGGGCTTCAAGTTTTTTGTCATATCAAAACCTACCTTTCGTTTCGCGCGTGTTTTCACACAGATTCAAAATTTTGTGTGCGCGCCTGTAAAAGTATGTGTTTTTTCGCGTTTCGACAAACTTCGCGTATGAGGTAAAATCACAAATACGCGTCCACAACGGCCTGCGTCTCATCGCGCTTTGCTTCCATTTCCGCCACAAGGTGGAACTGGTTGCGTGCGCGGTCTAAGTTGTGCTGCGGGTACTTCGTCTTAAAGTACACATCGCCGTTCAGGTAGTCCGCAAGGAAGCGGATGCCCACCTCAAACGTCATCAGCTTCGCACCGTCCGGCAGCGTGCGGATTTCCGTCTCGGTCAGCGCCTTGCCGGCTTCGCCGAGGAAGCCTTCCGTGTACGCCTTAAAGAGCGGCACACTGAAGTGCACCTTCGTCAGATCGGTTTCGTCCTCCGCACCGGTGGAAGCGCCCGCGCGGATGGAATCACCGAAGTCAAACGCCGCAAGGCCCGGCATCACCGTGTCAAGATCGATGACGCACACCGCGTCACCCGTCGCATTATCGATCAAAACGTTGCTCATTTTCGTGTCGTTGTGTGTCACCTTCAGCGGCAGCTTGCCCTCCTCAAGCAGGTTCATCAAAAGCCCGCAGTCCGTTTCGCGTGCCTTTGCAAATTCCAGCTCGGCCGCAACATTCTTTAAGCGCCCGGCTTTATCCTCACGTACCGCGTCCATCAGTTGCCGGAAGCGCGCCGGGGTGTCGTGAAAGTGCGGGATGACCTCGTGCAGCGTCTCTGCCGGGTAATCAGAGAGCATGTTCTGAAACGCACCGAACGCCGCGCCGGATTTTTTCAGCATCTCCGGAGATTCCGCAAAGTCATACGCCGTTGTGTTCTCCAAATTGATCGTCGAGCGCCAGTAGTTGCCCTCACTGTCGATATAATAATCCTTGCCGTCGTTCGTCTTTAAAACCGTCAGCGTGCCGCGCTTCGGGTCTTTGCCGGCCTTTTCAAGCTTCTCCGCCAAAAACTTCGTCACGTGCACCATGTTGTCCATGATCTCATCCGGGTGTGGGAACACATACCCGTTCACGCGCTGCAAAACAAAGTTGCCCTTTTCCGTGCGCGCCAGAAACGTGTCGTTGATGTGCCCGCCGCCGTACGGTTCAATGGAGCTTACACAGTCGCCGTAAAAATACGCCTTTGCGGCCTCGTTATAAAGAATTCCCTTTTTGTCCGCCATGTTTTATCCCCTTAGAGTAAATTTAGAACCGTCAATTATTGATGATGATGCGCAAGATTTCGGAACCGCCCGCCGCGGAAAGATCCATCGCGCCGCTGTACCGCTCCAAAATGCCGCGTACCACTTCCATGCCGAGCACCTGCGGCTTTTTCGGCTCAAACAGCTTATGTACAAGGTCGTTCACGGAGCTCTTCGTCGCCGGTGTGCGCTTTTTCTGTTTTTTCTGCGCCGAGTACACCGCCTCAAACGTGATGTGGTTTTCCACCGGCAGCGCCGTAATGCGCACGCGTGGCTCCTCTGCGCCGGAGTGCTCCGCGCAGTCGATGGCGTGCGTCAGCATGTCGTTCAGAATTGCGCAGAATTCAATGGTTTTCAGCCGCACCGCGCCAAGCTCCACATTGCTTTCCAAAACGATGCCGCAGTGTGCCGCGTAGGCCGCCTTGCCCGCCAGCACTGCATTCACATACGGGTTTTCGCTGTATCGCTGTAAATACGGATCGTGCAGAACTGTTTCCTCTTTGATGATATTCAGCACGCCTTCGCAGCTGCCGCCCTGTGCCTCAGCCGCGATCTCATGCAAAACAAAATCATGGTGCTCCTGCGCGTTCTTTGCGTTTGTCACGTTGCCCACCATCGCGCGGAAATAATCCGCCTCCGCGCCGAGCAGTTGCTCGCGGTGCTCCGCCGTACAGGCACTCTCCTGGTACTTTGCCGCGTTAAATGCCGCACGCACCGTAAACGCCAAAACAAGGTACAGCGCCGCTGTCAGAATAAGGCGCTGCGTTACGCTGTTCAGCCCGAAAAAAGTCGGCAAAATTCCGTTAGCGCAGAATAAACAGACAACAAGCGCCGCACAAAGCCCCACAGACAGCACCGAAACGCCGCGCTGTGCAAAATAGCGAAACGGGTGTGCCAGCGTCATGAAAGAGAGGAATGTCAGCACAATGTACAGTAAGCTGCCGATGACCGCCGACCATATGCCGTCGCCCGCAAAAGGCAGCGCTTTCAAAAGCGTGGTCGTCACGGGCAGCAAAAAGGCGTAATTGCTGATGAGCAGCAAAGATAAGCTCAGCTTCTGCGCCAAATTGTTCGTGTAGAGGAATACCGCCGCAACCAGCAATAAGAGCACATTCATGCCGTTGCCGAATTGCCCCGTCGCGTCGTTAAAGGCAGGGGAGAGCAGCAGATTCAACACAATAGAAAGCACAAACACGCCGCCCGAAACAATGGCCTCCGCCAGCAGCCGAAAGCGGCTGTTTAAAACCGTCAGAAATAAAAGTGCATTGCACAGAAAAACGACCGGTAAAAGCATTTTAAAACGCCTCACTTTTTCAAGTTTGTGTGCGCGAACCCCTAAATCGCACACAATTTTTTTCAGTATACCATATTTGGTCGCTTCTTTCAACAAATTCCACAAAGAAATGTTCCGCAGCACGAATTTTTCGACACTACGGAACACATTTATGCATTATACAATTCTATATCTCTTAAAAATCAGCTCATGCGGCGGTTTTGCTTGCCGGTGACTGATTCAATCTCAATGCACCACACACACGTCGATTTCGGCCCCGTTTCCACGCAGCCGGTTTCCTCTTTCGTCAAACTCGGCACAAAACGGTCGCAAAGCAGACGCAGTGCACGGCGTTTTTCATCGAAATCGGTTACTTCTGTCACTTTGCCGCGCACCACAGTGGAGGTATAGAGCGTCGTCAACCCCTTTTCGTAGATCGTCGGGTTTTCCACAAACAGCAGGCAAACCTGCGGATTTTCGTGCAGAGAGTCGACCTTCAGCCCCGCCATCGCGCTGTGGAAGAACAGCTTCTCGCCGTCACGCACCACGTTCAGTGCCACCGCATACGGCGTGCCGTCCGTCGCAATAAGGGAAAGTGTGCCGTAAGCGCAGCGGTCAATGACCGCAAGCGCATCCTCGCGGGGAATCGCGCGGTCGGCGCGGCGCATTTTGGTCGTGTCTGATTTTTGGGACATATCCATAATAAACAACTCCTTGTTCTTTGTTGGCTTCAGTATAGCATTGCATAGTGCCGAAAACAACCGTTTTCAAAAAACACGCGAATTTTCGACGAGAAATTGCAAAATTTCGCTGCGAAATTGCCAAATTTCGCATAAGCCCTTGTTTTATTCCGGGTTTTACAGTATATTTAATTGGTATGACTTTCGGAAAGGAGCGCAATGGACTGCACGGCAGTCCATATCTGTATATATGGAAAACACAGAAGCAAAAAGAAACATCAAGCTCATCGCGTTCGATCTGGACGGCACCACGCTGCACGGCTTCGCGGAGCTTTCAGAGCGCAACCGCCGCGCCATGGAAAAGGCGAACGACGCAGACATTCTGGTCGTCCCGGCCACAGGGCGCGTGCGCAATTTTATTCCGCCGTGCCTCACCGAGCTGCCGTTTATCCGCTACGCCATCACCTCAAACGGCGGCGCCGTGTGGGATATTCTGGAAAACAAAGTGCTCTGCACCGATCTCATTCCCACCGAGACCGCGCTCGAAGTGCAGAAAATTTTTGACGATTACGAGCTTTATGTGGAATACTACGTGCACGGGCGCGGCGTTACAAAGCGCGGCAACCCGGATAAAGCCCGCACCGTTTTCGGCTTCCCGGAAGAAAAATATTACTTCCTCACAAAAGATTATACGTTCACGGACAACCTCTCCGCGTATTTAAAAGAAACGCACGCCGAGCCGGAAAAGATCAATATGATGTTCATTCCGGAAAGCGTCCGCCCGGAAATTTTGGCCCGCCTGCAAAAGTTAGGCGGCATCGAGCTTACATTCTCGAACGTCGATAACATCGAGATCAATAAAAAGGGCTGCGATAAGGGCACCGCACTGTATTCGCTCTGCAAGGTCCTCGGCATCGATCCCAAAAACACCATGGCGGCGGGCGATAACGGCAACGACCTCGGTATGCTGAAAGCCGCAGGCTTCGCCGCCGTCGTCGGCAACGGCATAGAGGAAGCGAAAGCGATTGCCGACGCCGTCGTCGCACCGTGTATCGAAGACGGCTTCGCGGAAGCCGTGGAGCGGTTTGCACTGAGATAAAAAGAAAAATATAAAAGCACCATTTGAAAGGAACCAAACTATGCTGAATGTCAACGGGGTCGCCATCAATTTTGATGGTCAGAACCTCTTTTCAAACGTCAATCTCCAGTTTTTGCCGGGCAACTGCTACGGCATCATCGGCGCAAACGGCGCGGGTAAATCCACCTTCCTGCGTATTTTGTCCGGCGATTTAGAGCCCAGTAAGGGCGAGGTCACGTTTGACCCCAAATACAGAATGTCCGTTCTGAAACAGGATCACTTTGCTTACGAAGGCCAAACCATTTTTGATACCATCATGCAGGGCAATGCAAGGCTGTATGAGATCGCACAGGAAAAAGACGCGCTGTACGCAAAGCCCGATTTTGATGAAGAAGACGGCAACCGCGCCGCCGAGCTTGAAGCCGAGTTCTCCGAGCTCAACGGTTGGGACGCCGAGACCGAAGCCGCAAAGCTCATGCAGGGTCTCGGCCTCGACAGCAACGATATGTATAACACCATGAGCACTCTGAACCAGACCGAAAAGGTTAAAGTGCTCTTGGCCCGCGCGCTGTTCGGCCAGCCGGATATGATTCTCCTTGACGAACCGACGAACGGCCTCGATGCCAAAGCCATCACATGGTTAGAGGATTTTCTCATTGAGTACGAGGGCACCGTCATCGTTGTCTCCCATGACCGCCACTTTTTAAATAACGTCTGCACCCATATTGTCGATGTCGATTACGGCAAGATCAAAATGTACGTCGGCAACTACGACTTCTGGTATGAGTCGAGCCAGCTCATGCAGCGCATGATGCGCGACCAGAACCGCAAGGCGGAGGAAAAAATCAAGGAGCTCCAGAACTTCATCCAGCGCTTCTCCGCAAATAAGTCGAAGTCCCGTCAGGCGACGTCCAGAAAGAAGCTGCTCGATAAGATCACCGTCGAAGAAATGCCCGCGTCCTCCCGCCGCTACCCGTATGTCGGCTTTACGATGGACAGAGAGCTCGGCAAAGATGTCCTCACCGTCTCGGGCCTTACAAAGACCGTAGACGGCGTAAAGGTGCTTGATAACGTCACGTTCACCGTCGGCCGCACGGATAAAATTGCGTTCACCGCATCAAACGAGTTCGCCGTGCCGACGCTTTTCAAAATCTTAATGGGCGAGCTGGAGCCGGATGCCGGCACATTCAAGTGGGGCGTTTCGACGAGTCAGTCCTATTTCCCGCAGGATAATTCCGCCTATTTCACCGATACGGAAGATTCCATCATCCGCTGGCTCGAGCAATATTCCAAAGACACCACCGAAACGTATCTGCGCGGTTTTCTCGGCAAAATGCTGTTCTCCGGCGAAGACGTCTATAAGCCCGTGCAGGTGCTTTCCGGCGGCGAAAAGGTGCGCTGCATGCTCTCGCGCATGATGATGTTCGGCAGCAATGTACTCCTGCTCGACCAGCCCACCAACCACCTCGACCTCGAGTCCATCACTGCCGTCAACAACGGCCTCATCGATTTCAAGGGTGTCGTGCTGTTCGCATCGCACGACCACGAGTTCACCCAGACCGTCGCGAACCGCATCATCGAAATTCTGCCCGAGGGCGGCACGTTCGACCGCGTTACCACCTACGACGAGTACCTCGAAATGCGCGGCTAAACCCGCAAAGGTCGCGGCTACTTCTCCTAAAGAACGCCCCGAAAAGCTCGAAGAGCTCGTCCGCAGCCTTGGGTCCGACGAATAAAACCGTAAAATTTGACAAAAAAGGCAAATAAGGCTGGATTTTCCCGCGGTTCCCCGCTATAATAGAAATAATGTCTTTCTCCGCATAATCTTGCGGAAGAAGAAAACGAAAACGCTCTGAAAGCGTAAAAAAGGGGAATTTGCAAATGGAAATTGCAATTACAGTCTTGCTGCTCATCGTGGGTCTCGTGCTCATCATCAAGGGCGGTGATTTCTTTGTGGATGCCGCATCGTGGATGGCGGAAGCCTCCGGCATTCCGAAGCTTATTGTCGGCGCAACGGTCGTCAGCTTCGCGACCACTTTGCCGGAGCTGCTCGTCTCCATCTTCGCGGCGCTTGACGCACGTGCCGCAGAGGCACTTTCGCCCGGCAGCGGCATCGGCATGGTGGATATGTCCATCGGCAACGCCATCGGCAGCGTCACGGCGAACCTCGGTCTCATCATGGGCATCGCGCTTGTCGCCATTCCTATGGCGATCCGCCGCAAAGATTACATGCTCAAAATGATCCTCATGCTCGTGGCTGCCGCTGTCGCCGTATGTTTCTCACTGTTTGATAACGGCGTCGGCATGGTTGCCAGCATTTTGCTTATCATTATTTTCGTCATTGCCATGTACGACAACATCCACGAGGCCGTTGTCGCCGTCAAGGGCGGGGCAAAGGGTCAGCAGCTCGATGAGCCCGTCACGAAAAAAGCCGTCATCACCAATGTTGTCAAGTTCCTCATCGGCGCGGTCGGCACGGTCGCCGGTGCACAGCTCCTTGTCGATAACGGCTCCGCGCTCGCTTCCATGTGCGGCGTTTCGGATCGCGTCATCTCCGTCACCATCATCGCCATTGGCACGTCTCTGCCGGAGCTTGTCACCACGCTCACCGCCATCGCGAAAAAGCAGGGCTCGCTCTCCGCAGGCAACATCATCGGCGCAAATATCATCGATCTGACCTTGATTCTGCCCGTATGTGCGCTCATCTACGGCAGCAAGCTCCCCGCGTCGCCCACCGTCGCCATGGTCGATATCCCGGCATGTCTCATCATCGGCATTCTGTCTGTCGTGCCCACGCTCATCACGAAGAAATTCTCGCGCTGGCAGGGCGTTTTAATGCTCGCCGCCTACGCCGTCTATATCGTGCTCAGCGTCATTGTTATGGCATAACTTGTAACTTTTGTAACGAAAGCTCCGTTTTCAAGAAAAACGGGGCTTTTTATGCACTTTTCAAATCATTTCCTCTTGACTTTTCAGCGCTCTGTATGCTAAAATGTAACAGAAGTGTAACAAATGTTATCGCTTTGTAATTTTTGAATGTCAGGTGAGAAGCGCATGCAGGCGGCAGAAATGCAGATAAAAACCGAAAACAGTGTTGCGGCAGCAAGCGCCATTCTTCGCACACTGCGTCATGCCGTGCCGGTGCTCTTGGCCTTGCTTATCGCTTTGCTCGCCGCCGCACCCGTTTTGGCGGATGAGACCGATGAAGCGATAACGGATACCGAAACCGTCTCCGCCGAACCGGCGGAAGACCTCCGGGACGATTACACCGCCGTCGCCGCGCAGCTGGAAGCCGTCGCGCGCGCAGAGGGCAGAGATATGGCAGATAAAATGCTCAGCACTGCCCTGCACAGCCTCACGGGGACTTCGGTCGATACCGATGACGCCGAAAGCGCCATTTCCGCCGCGGCTGCGCCCGAGGCCGCAGAGCCGAAGGCTGTCGTCGTCAACGCCTCCGTGCAGGCGGGCGCCAAGTGGTCTGCAAAGGGCGTTCTGCCGTTTTTGGCCGTTGTGCTGTTGGCATTTTTAGGTCTTTCTCTTGCCGTGCGTCCCATGCGCCGCCGTCGTGTGCATTCGGCCCGTGCTTATCGCCCCATGCGTGACCGTACTCTGAATGACACTGCGTTTCAAAGCCGCGCACATTCCGCTTTATAAATCCGATCATAAGGAAAAACATACTTTTCCTCTCTTTTCGGCGCCGCTCGGTTCTCGGGCGGCGCTCTTTTTTTCGCAAACCCGCATAAATCCCGTTTTGACATTCCTGAAAATCTCATTTTTAAAAATGCACACAAATCCATCGTCAAACTTTATTCATATTTTACGCAAAAGCGGTTGACAAATCCTGACTTTTTCCGTAAACTGAACTTATTGCGTTTGCATCTAAAACCAAATAAAATCGGCTGTTCCGGAAAGGTCGCTAAAACGGGCAACACACAAAGCGTTGTGTTGCTTTTATCCTGTTCGGAAAAGTGTTCCTGCCGCGGCCGGATCGCGGGCGAAAGCCTGCGGCCGTGAAAAATCCTTTGCGGAAGCAGTACGCATCATGCAGCCGGGGTGTGTGATTCACTAAGACCGCGCAACTTTCGGGGGACAAGGGTCCCACCAAACCGCAAAGGGGATGCTTTCCATGTTAAAACCAATCATCACGCTCAAAGACATTGCAGTATCGTTTGACGGCGAGCAGGTCTTAAAGAACTTCAACCTCACCATCGGTGACGGCGAGTTCGTAACACTGCTCGGACCCTCCGGCTGCGGCAAAACCACGGTTTTGCGCACCATCGGCGGCTTCGTCACACCGGATAGCGGCGATGTCTTTTTTGGTGACGAGAAGATCAATAACGTGCCGCCGCATAAGCGCGCCGTCAATACGATTTTCCAAAAATACGCGCTTTTCCCGCACCTGAACGTCTATGAAAACATCGCGTTCGGCATGCGTCTCAAAGGTAAGAAAGAAGACGAAATTCAAAAGACCGTCACCGAAATGCTGCATATGGTCAACTTAAACGGCATGGCGCACCGCGGTGTCGGCCAGCTTTCCGGCGGTCAGCAGCAGCGTGTCGCCATTGCGCGCGCCCTCGCAAACGAGCCGAAGGTGCTCCTCCTCGATGAGCCGCTTTCCGCGCTCGATTTAAAGCTGCGCAAGGATATGCAGAACGAACTCAAAAAAATCCAGCAGGCCATCGGCATCACGTTCATTTTCGTCACGCACGACCAGGAGGAAGCGCTCTCCATGAGTGATACGGTCGTCGTCATGGATAAGGGCGAAATTCAGCAGATCGGCTCGCCGATTGACATCTACAACGAACCGAAAAACGCCTTCGTTGCGGACTTCATCGGCGAAAGCAATATCCTCGACGGCACCATGATCGAAGACTACCTCGTCGAGGTCGCCGGTCAGCGCTTCAAGTCGCTCGACAGCGGCTTCGGCAAAATGGCCCCGGTCGACGTCGTCATCCGCCCGGAGGATATCGACATCGTGCCCACCGGCTCCGCCGCCGCACACATCAACGGCGTCGTCACCAGCGTCACGTTTAAGGGCGTACACTATGAGATTATCGTCGATGTTGACGGCTTCAAGTGGATGATCCAGACGACCGACAGCGCCAACGTCGGCGATAAGATCGGCCTTGCGCTCACCCCGGACGACATTCACGTCATGGCGAAGTCCGTTTACTCCGGCACTATGGGCGATTACAGCACGTTCAGTGACGAAATGGAGGAAGCGCTCCAGGAGGAGGGCAGCGAACATGAGGACTAAACTCATCTCCGCCCCGTACACGATCTGGATGACGCTGTTCATCATCGTGCCCATGGGTCTTGTGGCATTCTTTGCCTTTACCGATAAAAGCGGCGCTTTTACGTTAGATAACATCGCGCGCGTCGGCCAGTATTCCAACGTCTTCCTGCGTTCCATCTGGCTCGGCGCACTCGCAACGTTTATTTCGCTTCTGCTCGGCTACCCGCTCGCGTATACCATCGCCAAAGCGGCGCCGAACCGCCAGAGCTTCCTCATTTTGCTCATCATGCTGCCCATGTGGATGAACTTCCTGCTGCGCACCTACGCATGGATGTCCCTCCTTGAGGATAACGGCCTCATCAACAATATGCTCGCCGCCGTCGGTCTGCCGCGCATCCACATGATCAACACCGCGGGCGCAGTCGTCCTCGGCATGGTGTATAACTACATCCCGTACATGATCCTGCCCATTTACTCTGTGCTCACCAAAATCGACAACAGTGTCATCGAAGCTGCGCAGGATCTCGGTGCAAACAACCGCAATGTCTTCCTTAAAGTTGTCCTGCCCATGAGCATGCCCGGTGTCATTTCCGGCGTTACCATGGTGTTCGTGCCCGCTGTTTCCACATTTATTATCTCTAAAATGCTCGGCGGCGGCGGAAACCTGCTCATCGGCGACCTCATCGATATGCAGTTCCTCGGCTCGGCGTATAACCCGAACCTCGGCTCGGCCATTTCACTTGTCCTCATGGTCATCATTCTCATCTGCATGGGTATCATGAACCAGTTCGACGACGGTGAAAATGTGGGAGGAGGTATGATTCTGTGAAAACGGCTTCCAAAGTCTACACGGCGCTCATCTTCATCTTTCTTTACGCGCCCATCATCGTGCTCATCATCTTCTCGTTCAACGATACGGATACCGCAAGCCGCACCCAGTTTTCCGGCTTTACACTGCGCTGGTATCAGCGCCTGTTTGAGGACCGCTATATTCTGGAGGCGCTGCTCAATACATTGATCATCGCCGTCGTTTCCGCGTTTGCTTCCACTGTACTCGGCACCATGGCGGCGGTCGGCATCAACCGCATGAAGCGTATGCCGAAAAAGGTCATGATGAACATCACCAATTTTCCCATGGTCAACCCGGAAATCGTCACCGGTGTTTCCATGATGCTTCTGTTCGTCGCGGCAGTCAGCCTGTTCGGCGGCAAAAGCCTCGGCATGGCATCGCTCATTATCGCGCACATCACGTTCTGCCTGCCGTATGTCATCCTGTCCGTTCTGCCGAAGCTGCGCCAGATGAACCCGAACCTCTTCGAGGCCGCGCAGGATCTCGGCTGCCCGCCGGTACGCGCGTTCTTTAAAGTCGTGCTGCCGGAGATCATGCCCGGCATCGTCACCGGCATGATCATGGCGTTCACGCTCTCCATCGATGATTTCGTCATCAGCTACTTCACAAGCGGCACCACGCAGACGCTGCCCATCTACATTTATTCCATGACGAGAAAGCGCATCTCCCCGGAGATCAACGCGCTTTCCACCGTGCTCTTTGTGTGCATCATGCTCTTGCTCATCATCATCAATGTCCGCCAGGGACGTGAAGAGCGCCGTGCCAAAAAGGCAGAAAGGGAGCGTGCCTGATGAAAAAGAAATTTTTTGCTGTCTTTTTTGCGCTTCTGGTGCTCTGCACCGCAGTCGTGCCCGTCTTTGCCGATGAAGCCGACGACTGGGATTTTTCCGAAGAATACCCCACCGCAGAGCCCACCGGTGTGACCATCAATGTCTACAACTGGGGCGAGTATATTTCAAACGGCACCGAGGGCTCGCTGGATGTCAATGCCGAGTTCACCCGTCGCACCGGCATCGAGGTCAACTACACCACGTTCGACAGCAACGAGTCGCTGTACTCCAAACTCGCAGGCGGCGGCGCAAGCTACGATGTCATTGTCCCGTCCGATTACATGATCTCAAAGCTCATGAACGAGAACATGCTCGCGGAGCTGGATTTCAGCAATATCCCGAATTTCGAGTACATCGACGAGCAGTTCCGAAACCCCGATTACGACCCCGAAAACAAATTCTCCGTGCCGTACACATGGGGCACCGTCGGCCTGTTCTATAATACCGATTATGTCACCGAGCCCGTCACCAGCTGGTCTATTTTGTGGGACGAGCAGTACAGCGGCAAGATTTTGATGTTCGATAACCCGCGCGATGCGTTCGCCATCGCACAGGAGCGCCTCGGCTTCTCCCTCAATTCCACCGACGAAAGCGAGTGGGAGCAGGCGGCTATGCTTTTAAAGGAGCAGAAGCCCCTCGTACAGGCGTACGTCATGGATCAGATTTTTGACAAAATGGAAAGCGGCGAAGCGTGGCTTGCACCGTACTATTCCGGCGATGCCGGCACGCTTGTCGAAAATAACGACAACATCAAGTTCATCGTCCCGGAAGAGGGTACGAACTACTTTGTCGATGCCATGTGTATTCCGGCAACGGCCGAGCACAAAAAAGAAGCCGAACTGTACATCAACTTCATGTGTGACCCCGAAATTTCCGGTGCGAACATGGATTTCGTCGGCTACGCCACCCCGGAGACCGCCGCGAAAGACTATCTTGATCCCGACGCCGTCGCAAATCCCATCTACTACCCGGATCAGGATGTGCTCGACCGCACCGAGGTTTTCGTCAACCTCCCGAGCGAGACGAGCAATCTGCTCGATACGCTCTGGGCAGAGGTCAAAATGGGCGGCCCCGGCCAATCCGCGGTTCTCATCACCATCATCTTAGTCTTCCTCGCAGTCTACATCGCCATCATCATCTGGAAAAAACAAAAGCGCAAGCGCGAGATGATGTAACTACTACGTAGATAGAAGTATATTAAAAGCTCTTCGAAAATCACTTTCGGGGAGCTTTTTCTCTGTCTGGGCGTTTTATCAAAAGGCTTCGCCTTTTTAGGAAACCCATGCAACTGGGTTTCCTAGTTTTGGTGTAGGCAAAAGGTATTTTGTCGGCTGTGGACGACGACTTAGGGCGCTGCCCTAAGGATCTGCAAGCTTTTGAAAAAGCTTGCGCAAAACTTTTTGCGTTCTTAGCGTCTTGCAATTTCCTCTGCACCTCGGTATAATGTGGTTAGATTCAAAACAGAAAGCAAGGATGAAAAAACCATGAAAATTCAGAATGTTTCGGATGCCGCTTTTAAAAAGTACGGCAAAGTCATCACGGGGCTCGATTGCTCCGATATTATCGCCGCCATGGCGGAAACGCCCTGCCCGGAAAACGTCGTCTATGTGCCCGGTGCAGAGTCTCTCGAAAGCTGCGCGTCTGCCAAAGACATCGCCTACACGCTCTACGGCGGCATGCCTGTGCAGATCGGCTACTGCAACGGCAATAACCATAAGTTAAACGGTCTCGAATATCACCGCGATAGTGAAGTAAACATCGCCGTTACCGACCTCATCTTGCTCATCGGCTCCGAGCAGGACATCGAAAACGGCAAGTACGATACGTCTAAGGTCGAAGCGTTCCTCGTGCCCGCCGGCACCGTTATCGAGGTTTACGCCACCACGCTGCACTATGCGCCGTGCAATGCAAACGACGGCGGCTTCAAGTGCGTCGTCGCGCTGCCGAAGGGCACGAACACCGACATCGAAAAGCGCGCGCCGAAGACCGAGGAAGACAAAATGCTTTTCGCCCGCAACAAGTGGCTGCTTATGCACCCGGAAGCGGCAGAAGAGGGTCAGTACGTCGGCCTTGTCGGCGAAAACATCTGCGTTTGATTTGCGTAGAACGCCGTAAAACCGAACAACCGGGGCATACCGCACGGCACGGTGCAGTATGCCCCTTTTCGCTTAAAATCTATCCATAAATCTATCCATAATAAGAGGGAGACCCATTACATTTTATGATCTGCTCTGGTATTTTACCATTTATTCGTTTTAGGCTGGTGCTCGGAGGTCATTTTGCCACCGTCACCACCGGCAAGTTCGTCAACCGCGGCTTTTTAAACGGGCCTGTGTGCCCCATTTACGGCTTCGGCATGTCGCTCGTGTTGCTCGTTTTGCTGCCGTTTTCGGATAACATCCCTTGCTGTTTATCGGCGGCGCGCTGCTCACCAGCGCCATCGAGCTCGTCGGCGGTTGGGCGCTCAAAAAATTCTTCCACACCACGTGGTGGGATTATTCCAACCAGCCCTTCAACCTCGGCGGCTATATTTGCTTAAAATTCAGCATCCTCTGGGGTCTGTGTGTCGTCGTCGTCATTCGCATTGTTCATACGGCTATCGCGTCGCTCGTGCACTGGATTCCCTTCACGCTCGGCGCAATTCTGGTCGGTATTTTCATCGCGCTGTTTATCACGGATACCATCGTCACCGTGCTTACCATCCGCAAGCTCAACGAAAAGCTCACCGTCATCAACGATATGTCCGCGCGTCTGCGCAAAGAGAGCGACGCCATCTCGAACGGCCTCGGTCGCCTGACGCTCCTTGCAGACGAGAAGATCACCGAGCAGAAGCAGGAGTTCAACGAAAAAACCCGCCCTGTCCTCGAAGAGAAGCTTCAGGCACAGCGCGCTCAGCTTTCGGAGAAGTACGAAGAATACCGTGCGTCGCTGGAAGACCGCCGTGTGAAAGCACAAAAGTCTGCCGAAGACCTCCGTGCCCAGTGGAACAGCGTTACCTCCAAGCTCCAGCGTCACACCCAGCGCCGTTTGCTGCGCGCCTTCCCGACCATGAAAAACGACCGCGCAGACGAAGCACTTCGCCGCTTGCGTGCGTGGATGGATGAAAAGAAGGAAAACTGATGCGTCGCTATGTGGAAAACGTTCCGCCCTCGCTCACGCAAAAGGAGCTGCATGACCGTGCCTACGCACTTTTATACCGCGTCTTACAGGACGAGTGGGGCATCGCATCGCCTATTGTGGAAAAAACTCCGCTCGGCAAACCGTATTTAAAAGGGGAGAACATGCCCCATATCAGCCTGAGCCACACTAAGGGCATCGTCTGCTGCGCCGTGTCGCGGAAAAATGTCGGCATCGATGCCGAATATCCCCGCCGCGTGCGGGGGAGTGCCGCAGAGCGCGTCTGTACGCCCGCAGAGCTTCTGGATATACAAAGCAGCCCCAATCCCGCCGCGCGCTTTCTGGCGTACTGGACGCTCAAAGAGAGCATCTCCAAGTGCCGCGGCACCGGCCTTTCGGAATCGTTCCAAAACTACGAGATCACCTTTCAAAACGGCATGCCGCATCTTAACGGCTACACGCTCTTTTTCGAGCAGTACGGCGTGCATTTTCTCGCCGCCGCCGAGGAAGCATAAAGCATAGCCGCCCCGCATACCTATGACCGAAAAGAAAGTCTTACCCGGTTTTCTGCGGTGAAAGGTGGCAGCAATATGATTGTATCGCTCGGCGCGAACAAAAAACGAATTTTGGCGGTGCTTGTGCTCATCGCCATAGCCGTCAGCGCATTTTTCCTCATCCCGCGCGGCGAAAAGCGGCAGACATTCCCCGGTATGACGGGGGAGGAGCGCCTCGCGTTTTTAACGTCCTTCGGCTGGGAGGCAGAAGCGGAGCCGCAGGATGTGCGCGAGGTCGTCATTCCCGCAAAATTTAACGATGTCTATGCGGCGTATAATACGATGCAGCAGGCGCAGGGTTTCGACCTTTTGCCCTATGCCGGCGAAAAGTGCACGCAGTACCGCTACCGCATCACAAACTACCCGAATACGCCCGATGGCGTCTTCGCAACGCTCCTCGTCTTTGAGGGCAATATCATCGGCGGCGATGTCGCGTCCGGCGCAGAGGATGGCTTCATGCACGGCTTTGCGGCAGACAGCGCCCGCTATGAGATGCCGAAGTCGGTCATCAAAGAGAGCGCGTCGCCCGCGCCGAACACCGGCGAATCCACACAAAATCCAACGGAAAGTGAAACAACATGAGACTCGATAAATTCCTTTCAAACGAAAATATCGGCAGCCGCAAGGCGGTCGGCACGCTGGTGCGCAGCGGTGCCGTCGCCGTCAACGGACAAGCCGTGCGCAAAAGCGATATCCAGATCAACCCCGAAAAGGACGAGATCACTGTCAACGGGAAGCCCGTGCGGTACAGCGCGTTTGTGTACATCATGCTCTATAAGCCCTCGGGCGTGCTCACCGCCACGCGTGACAGCCGCGCAGAGACCGTCTTAGACCTCCTGCCGCCGGAGCTTAAGCGCCGTGATCTGTTCCCTGCAGGCCGTCTCGATAAGGACACCACCGGCCTTCTCGTTTTAACGAACGACGGCGAGTACGCCCACCGCATGTTGGCGCCGAAAAGCCACGTCTGGAAGCGTTACCGCGCCACGCTCGACCTCCCCGCCGAAGAAAGCGATATCGCGCGCTTTGCCGCCGGCATCAAAAGCGGCGAAAATGAGTTCGCCCCTGCCGTGCTCGAAATCAGTAAGGACGATCCTCACATCGCGTGGACGGAAATTCGGGAGGGGAAGTTCCATCAGGTCAAGCGTATGTTTTCAGCGTGCGGCAAGACCGTCACAGCCCTTCACCGCGAATCCATCGGCGCTTTAACGCTCGATCCCACACTTTCGCCCGGCGAAGCGAAAATTCTCGATCCGAGCGCCGCAGCGTTGGTTTTTGAAAAACCTGCACAAATAATCTGAACAAAAAGCATCAAGAATTTTTGCCGTTTATTTATTTTAACTAAACTCAAAGGAAAAAGTTTGGGCAAATAAGGACTGTTCAGGGACCCGATTTTCTGCTATACTTAGTGCATTGAAAAGAGACGTTGTTCGTCACATATGGCTGCCAGGCTCTGACGTATAACAACCTATCATCAGGAGGAAAAATCTTATGGCAAGTGTAACACTTAAAAATGTCTATAAAATCTATTCCGGCGGCGTTACCGCTGTTACAGATTTCTGCTTGGACATCGAAGACAAGGAGTTCATCATTCTCGTTGGTCCTTCCGGCTGCGGTAAGTCCACCACGCTTAGAATGATCGCAGGTCTCGAAGAGATCAGCAAGGGTGAGCTTTACATCGGCGACCAGCTCGCAAACGATGTTGCTCCTAAGGACAGAGATATCGCAATGGTGTTCCAGAACTACGCTCTGTACCCGCACATGACCGTTTATGACAACATGGCATTCGGTCTGAAGCTCAGAAAGACCCCGAAGGATGAGATCAAGCGCCGCGTTGAAGAGGCTGCTCGTATCCTCGACATCTCCCACCTGCTCGACAGAAAGCCGAAGGCTCTTTCCGGTGGTCAGAGACAGCGTGTTGCTCTCGGCCGTGCTATTGTCCGTGACCCGAAGGTCTTCCTGCTCGACGAGCCGCTCTCCAACTTGGACGCTAAGCTCCGTGCACAGATGAGAACCGAAATCGCTAAGCTTCATAAGAGACTCGGCACCACCTTTATTTACGTTACCCATGACCAGACCGAGGCTATGACCATGGGGGATAGAATCGTTGTTATGAAGGACGGCTTCATCCAGCAGGTCGATACCCCGCAGAACCTGTATGATCTGCCGGTCAACGAATTCGTTGCAGGCTTCATGGGCTCCCCGCAGATGAACTTTATCGATGCTACCCTTGTTAAGGAAGGCGCAGATTACTACGTCACCTTCGGCGCAGCTAAGATTAAGGTTCCGGCAAACAAGGCTAACGCTGAAATCGCTAACTATGTTGGCAAAGAGATCGTCTTCGGCATCCGTCCGGAAGACGTACACGATGAGCCGGAGTTCATCGAGAAGCACCCGGAGGCCAGAGCTACGGCTGACGTTGAAGTTACCGAGCTGATGGGCGCAGAGACCTATCTGTACCTCAACTGCGAAGGCAATGCTCTTACCGCTCGTGTTGAGCCGACTTCCACCGCTAAGACCGGTGACAAGATCACGATCGCTCTCGACATGAACAAGATGCACCTCTTCGACAAAGAAACCGAGAAGACCATCCTCAACTAATCGGTTTTATAAACAGCATACAGACGGCGTTCCCAATCGGGAGCGCCGTTTTGCGTATCATACGTACCGGTATTCTTCCTCACAAGCTTTCGGCACAGGTCGCGCAGCTTCACACCGAATCAGTCTGCGCTGCGTCTGGCATTTCACTATCTTTAAAAAGCATTTGCATCGTGCGAAAACTGTGGTATACTGAAATCAGAACATTCAGAACATAAGGGAGTGCTTTTACATGTTTGTAACAGAAGATATTCGCTATATCGGCGTAAACGACCATGACGTAGACCTTTTTGAGGGACAGTACACCGTAGAAAACGGCATGTCCTATAATTCCTACGTCATCCTCGATGAGAAAGTTGCCGTCATGGATACGGTAGACGCCCACTTCGGCGTGGAATGGCTGCAAAACCTCGAAACGGAGCTTAACGGCCGTCGCCCGGATTACCTCGTTGTGCAGCACATGGAGCCGGACCATTCCGCCAATATCGCCGTCTTTATGGAGACATACCCGGAGGCGCAGATCGTCTCCTCTGCCAAGGCGTTCGTCATGATGCAGCAGTTCTTCGGCACGGATTTCCCGGAGCGCAAGGTTGTCGTCGGCGAGGGCAGTACGCTCAAGCTCGGTTGTCATACTTTGACGTTTGTCACCGCGCCCATGGTGCACTGGCCGGAGGTTATCGTCACATACGACAGTACAGATAAAGTCCTCTTTTCCGCAGACGGCTTCGGCAAGTTCGGTGCGCTTGACGTGGAGGAAGATTGGGCAGACGAAGCCCGCCGTTACTACATCGGCATCGTCGGCAAGTACGGCGCACAGGTGCAGGCGCTCCTTAAAAAAGCCGCCGCGCTCGACATCGCCATTATTTGCCCGCTGCACGGCCCGGTTTTAAACGAAAACCTCGGCTATTATCTTGATAAATACAACACATGGTCGTCCTATGCGGTCGAGGACGAGGGCGTTGTCATCGCCTACACCTCCGTCTACGGCCATACGAAAGAAGCTGTGGAGGAGCTTGCCGAAAAGCTGAATCAGCGCGGCTGCCCGAACGTCGTTGTCGCAGATCTCGCCCGTTGCGATATGGCGGAGGCCGTTGCCGATGCGTTCCGTTACAGCAAGCTCGTGCTCGCCACAACGACCTATAATGCGACGATTTTCCCGCATATGCAGAACTTTATCGACCATCTCACCGCTCGCAATTATCAGGGCCGCACCGTCGGCATGATTGAAAACGGCGCGTGGGCGCCTATGGCGGCAAAGGTCATGAAAAGATGCTGGAAACGAGCAAGAACCTCACCTACACGGATACCACCGTCACCGTAAAGTGCGCCTTGAACGATGCCTCCCGCGCCCAGATTGACGCCCTCGCAGATGAGTTGTGCAAGTAAACTGAAATTGAAGCTTTAAGCAACATCCCGGTCGTAAAATTTCGGCCGGGATTTTTGTGCAAAAAGATGTCCTGTGATGGCCTCTCATGTCCTTGCTTTTTGCGAAAAAATGTGTTATACTGGCTAAAAGAAACAATAGTTCGATTAAAACGGTGTGCGTGAGCGTGCACAAAACCGCGTTTTGCGTGCAGTGAACGAACAGGCCTCCGTTTTTTAAGGGGGATACTATGCCCAAAAATCCGATTGTATTCACGCTCGATGGCCGTCGCTGCACCTGCCTTTTGCCGGAGGGAAAGCCCAAGCGGCTCTATGTGCTGTGCGGGTGGGAGATGGAAAAGCTGATAATGCTACTCGCCGAAGATGCGCCGGAGATATTATTTTTTTCTACGGAAATCGACGGCGGCCGGGATTTCACCCCGTGGGAAGCGGAGCCCATTTGGCCCGGTGAGCCGTTTTCGGGCGGCGGGGAAGACTACTTAAAATTCCTGACAGACACGGCGCTGCCGTATTTAGAGGAGCGTTTCGGCGCGCCGACGGAACCCGAAAACTGTGCGCTGCTGGGGTACTCGCTCGGCGGATTATTTGCGCTTTGGGCGCTGACGAAAACGGAAAAATTCGGTGCAGGTGCAAGCCTTTCCGGCTCTTTGTGGTACCCGCAGTTTTTGAAATATTTGGAGAACTGTCCGCCTAAAAAGGACACTGCAATATACTTATCCCTCGGCGACCGCGAACCGCTCGGCGGCCCGCCCGTCATGCGGACGGTGGGCGACTGCACGGAAATGGCGAAGGAGATTTTAAGCAATCACGGCTGCAAGGTATTCTTCGAGTGGAATCAAGGCGGGCACGGCAAGGGCGTCACCAAACGCTGGCAGCGCGCCGTGCGCAGACTTTTGACCATGATGGCAAAAACGGTGGAAAAGTAAGACGAAATGCGGTTTTAATCGTTAATGATGGTAGAAAACGGAGAGGTGCGAAGCGTAATGCAAGAGCAGATCGAGCGGGAGATTTCGAAAAATCTGACCGGCGAAATGCGGGAAACGGCACTGAAATTTACTGCGTTTTTGAAGTCGCACGGGCTGATGTTTCACCGCGACCGCTCGGGCGACTGGGCGGAAAAGATCTATTATTGGGCGAGATCGGACAAAAATTGCGTATGTTTTATCGCAGTGAAAGATCCCGACGAGCCTGAAAATGCGTGGACAGTGTGGTCAGACGACAGCGCGGCGTATGAAGCGCCGTTAGGTGACGCGGAAACGTCGGAGATCGGCCTGAAATACGTGAATCGCTGCGAAAAATGCGGCGCATGCGGTGGCGGACGGATGAAAACCGTGTTCGGCAAACGCATTTTCGGTGTGTGTATGTGTACGTTTCGCGTGGATAACGCCGATTTAAATGGTCTGCCGTTCCTGAAAACCATGGTCGAATTGCGGCTGAACGAGATTTTGCAGCCGTGAGCAGTGAAATCGGGCTGAAAATGGAGGGGTGTAGGCTAATGCGGGCGTTTTCGCGTGTTTTGAGCTTTATACATGAAGACGGTGTGTTTTTCTGCGGTTTTGAACGACGTGTGGAGCGAATTTTTGGGTGAAAGAAATGGTAAATACAGAGAAAATTGTGGGCTATTTGAAGAAGACGTATCAGCCGGATGCGGTTATTGTTTACGGCTCGTTTGCAGACGGAAGTGCGAATTTGAATAGCGACTTTGACGCGCTTATCATCGCGGGGAAAGAAAAAGCACACGATTCGTCCATTGTGGACGGCGTGGTGCTGGACGTGTTCGTATATCCGGCGGAAACGTTTTCAACGGACTATGACCCGGAGGAGTTTGTGCAGGTTTGGGACGGGAAAATCGTACTGGATGAGCATGGCATTGCCGGGCAGTTAAAAGCGAAAGTCCTTGACTACATCGAGCATCTTCCGAAGAAAACGGTGACGGAGGTCGCGCAGGAAGTGGAATGGCCCAAAAAGATGCTGCGGCTTATGGAAAAAAGCGATGCAGAGGCGTTCGGGTTATATGCAAAAGCCCTGCGAGAATTTGACAGGGAAAGCTTATCGGCATGGATCGATTACTTAAAAAGCATGGTGAATATACGGCCGGACGGGACGTTGACGCGATAAAAACCGTGGACTGCGCGTGAAAACGGGGCACTTTCGGAGAGGCTGTTTTGGCGGAAGGCGGATTGAATGTAATTCGCGCAGGTTTGCGTGATAAAAAGTCAGGGCTTATGCAGGTTTTGCAGACGGAAGGAGACGCGAAATGGAACAGCAGAGCTTATTTGGAAACCGGGCGGGGCAGGACATGCCGCTTGCGACGCGGATGCGGCCGCGGACGCTGGAGGAATTTGCGGGGCAGCGCCATTTGCTCGGCAAGGGCAAGGTGCTGCGGCAGCTGATTGAAGAAGACCGCGTGTCTTCCATGATTTTCTGGGGGCCGCCGGGCGTGGGTAAAACGACGCTGGCACAGATCATTGCGGCGCGGACGAAGGCGAATTTCATCAATTTCAGTGCCGTGACGAGCGGCATCAAGGAAATTCGCGGCGTGATGAGCGAGGCGGAGCAGAACCATCGTATGGGTGAGCGCACACTGCTGTTTATCGACGAAATCCACCGCTTTAATAAGGCGCAGCAGGACGCGTTTTTGCCGTTTGTGGAAAAGGGCAGCATCGTGCTCATCGGCGCGACGACGGAGAATCCCTCGTTTGAGGTGAACGCCGCACTTTTGTCGCGCTGCAAGGTGTTCGTTTTGCAGGCACTTTCCGAGGATGAACTTGTGGAGCTGATGAAGCGCGCAATCAAAGACCCGCGCGGCTTCGGTAACCAGACGGTGGAGATCACCGATGAGATGTTGAAAATGCTTGCAGCGTTTGCAAACGGTGACGCGCGAACGGCGCTGGGAACGCTGGAGATGGTCGTTTTGAACGGGCACCGAGAGGGCGACAAGACGACCGTGACGATGGAGACGCTGGAGCAGTGCATCAGCCGCAAGTCGCTTTTGTACGACAAAACCGGCGAGGAGCACTACAACATCATCTCGGCGCTGCATAAATCGATGCGCAACAGCGACCCGGACGCGGCGGTCTACTGGCTTTCGCGTATGCTGGAGGCGGGCGAAGACCCGCTGTATGTGGCGCGGCGGCTCATTCGGTTTGCCAGCGAGGACGTGGGCATGGCGGACAGCCGCGCGCTGGAGATTGCCGTGGCGGCGTATCAGGCGAGCCATTTTATCGGTATGCCGGAGTGTTCGGTGAATTTGACGCACGCCGTGGTGTATTTGTCGATGGCGCCGAAATCAAACGCGCTGTATATGGCGTATGAGAGCGCGAAAAGGGACGCACAGAAAATGCTCTCCGAGCCGGTGCCGCTCGTCATCCGCAACGCGCCAACAAAGCTTATGAAGGAGTTGCATTACGGCGAGGGGTACGAATATGCGCACGATACGGCGGAAAAGCTGACCGCGATGCAGTGCTTGCCGGATTCGCTTGCCGGAAAGAAGTATTACAGACCGACGGAACAGGGCAGCGAAGCAAGGGTGAAGGAGCGACTGCGGCAGATTGAAGCGTGGAAGGCGGAGCGGAGGAAGAAGTGAGGTTGCGTTGAGCAAAACTTTTGACAACGATTGACGAGAGAGCGTGAAAATTCGGGGGCATTTTATGTTGGCGGTTAAGTTTTACGAAGATGTGAAAGACGAGCTGTTGCGTTTTGCGGTTGTTATTGCGAAGCATGACGGAAAGTGGGTGCTTTGTAAGCACAAGGAGCGCGAGACGCTGGAGTGTCCGGGCGGGCACAGAGAGACGGGTGAGGCGATTGCAGAGACGGCGAAGCGCGAGCTTATGGAAGAAACGGGTGCGGTGAAATTTAAGATTCGTCCGATCTGCGTGTACTCCGTGACGGGCAAAACGCGCGTGAACGAGACGGGTGAAGAATCGTTCGGCGGGCTGTTTTATGCGGAAATCGCATCGTTTGGGGAGATACACAGCGAGATGGAGAAAATTGTATTATGCGACGCTCTGCCGGAAAACCAGACGTACCCGGAAATTCAGCCGGCACTTTTGAAAGAGGCGGAAAGACGGGGGTTCGGCGTATAAACGGACATAAAGAAAGCACGCAGAGCATGAAAATCTGCGTGCTTTTTGTGTGTATTGTATTGACTTGAAGCGCCGGGGCGTCTTCAGTTTTTCGGTTTGTTTTTTTCAAAGAGGATGGAGAGCCCTTTGAGGAGCAGGTCGTCATCTAAGATGATCTTGTTGCGGCAAAGGGGCGCGATGACGGAGGAGAGTCCGCCGGTTGCGACGACCGTGCAGGGGGTGTTTAATTCCGCGTTGATGCGGTCGATGAGGCCGTCCAGTGCGCCGGCGTTGCCGTAGAGCAGGCCGCTTTTGAGGCAATCTACGGAATTTGTGCCGATGGTGTGCTTCGGCAGCTCGAACGCGACCTTCGGCAGCTGCGCGGTGCGGCTTGCGAGGGCATCGTGCGAGACGGCCACACCCGGCAGAATCATGCCGCCGCGGTATCCGCCCTCCGCATCCAGAACGGAGACGGTGGTGGCGGTACCCATATCGATGATGATCTGCGGGAGGGGATAGTGGTGGATGCCCGCGACGGCGTCCACGACGAGGTCGCTGCCGAGCTGGGCGGGATTATCGATGTGGATGCGCAGGCCGGTTTTGATGCCGGGGCCGACGACGAGCGGCGTGAGGTGCAGGTATTTGTGCACCGCGTCGCGCATGGTGAGCGTGACGGCCGGGACGACGGACGAGAGAATCGCGCCGTCAACCGCGGTGATGTCTGCGCGGTTCATATCAAACGCCATTTTGAGCATGGCGGCATATTCGAGCACCGTTGCGGTGGGGTTTGTGGAGACGCGTTCGCGGAAAATGACCTGTCCATCGGCACAGCAGCCGATGACAATGTTGGTGTTGCCGATATCGATGGCTAAGATCATGGGAGGACCTCCTTTTAATCTGCTTTTTTAGCGGGTGTTTGAATAAACCCGGCTTTTAAGAGGACGCTGCCGACGGCGCCGGTGATGACGGTGGACGAGAGCATCTCGAACACGGCATTGACGCCGACGAACGCGCAGACGAACAGCAGAATGTTTTGGCCGTTGATCAAGCCCTGCATGTATTCGGTCTGCCCGAAAAGCAGGATGAGTGCGGACATGAAGAAAAGCGTATTTAAGAACGCAGCGGCGAAGCCCGTGACGAAGCACGCGGCGACGCGGTTCAGCTTTTACTGACGCTGCGGAAGATGTAGCCGAGCAAAAAGCCGTCCAGCATACGCGGGACAAAGCACAGCAAAATGGAGAAAAACGGGTTGATGCTAAAAAGCGTGGACCCGAGCATGCTCACGCCGCCGACGCCAATCGCCTGCAGAAAGCTTGTGAGGCCGAAGACGGATCCTGCGATGAGACCACCTACAGGTCCGAGGGCCAGTGCGGACACGGCGACCGGGATAACGTTGAACGTGATGGCGAGCGGCCCGATGTTCAGATAGCCGAGCGGCGTAAAGGACATCAGCAGCAAAAGCGCCGTCATCAGGCCGAGCAGAGTGAGCTGCTTTGCGTTAAATTTCTTGTTCATATTCAATTTTCCTTTCTTGTTATTATTCTCCGTAGGAGATACAATACAATACAATACGAAAAAGTATAGCACAGATTTTGAAAAATCGCAATGTTTTCTATTGACTTTGACGCGGCGTAAAGTGATAAACTGGGCTTAGCCCGAGAGGAGGACGAAAGATGAAAAGTGAGCCCAATCTCGCCACCTCAAGCAGGGACGAGAAATTCTGTATTGCGATACTGAAAAGCTGTGCTATACTGAAATTAAGAAATTCAGTTGTATTGAAAAGCTTGATTTTGGAGGTGCACAGTGGAAAATAAGGATATTTTAAACGCTTTGCAGAATTATGAAATGACATTCGGAACGGCAGAAAACATATTTAACGGCGGACTTTTGACAGATGCAGAGCGCGATTTCGTGATGCGTGACAGCAATGCATTTTTGTTCGGGCTTATCGCAGATCAATCGGTGAAAGCGGAGACCGCATGGTCACTGCCGTATAAATTGGCGCAGCGGTTAGGGCATTTTTCCATGCAGAAGATTGCCAAAGAAAGCTCGTCGGAAGAAATAGGCACACTGCTACGCACAAAGCCGGCATTGCATCGCTATCCTGGCAATATGGGGCGGTATTTGTGGTCGGCAGCCGAAAGACTTACATCGGAATACGACGGCTGCGCCGAGAATATCTGGGGCAATGTGACTGCCATGGAGATCGTAGAGCGGTTGGAGGCGTTCTCTGGAATCAGCCACAAAAAGGCTTCACTTGCTTGTTTGCTGCTTTGGCGCGATTTGGGTGTCGAAATATCAGATAAAGAAAATATAGATATTGCGTATGATGTGCATATTCGGCGTATTTTTCTGCGCGCCGGGTTCTGCGAAAAAGATACATTGAAAGACGTAACGGAAGCGGCACGGCGGCTGAACCCTAAGTTTCCGGGTTATTTAACTTCGCCGTTCTGGGCCTTAGGCCGAAATATCTGCCGGCCGACGGAGCCATTGTGCGGACAATGTCCGATACGTCCCTTTTGCGCACGGCGTTTGGATAAAACTGAAAATCTCCGTGCTTGAATTTTGCACAGTCAGGAAAGCGGGAGATTCAGCAAATCGATTTGCTGATTCCGGTGAAAGAGAACATAAAATAAAAAACTACGGTGCTCGCGGGTACCGTAGTTTTTCTTATATATAGGGTTTACAGCGTTTTAATGCAGCGCTTTTTTGGGACAGACCTTGGTGCATGCATAGCACAGGATGCACTCCGTGGCGTTTTTGCGCTTTCGGCTTTCTTTGTTGACCTCGACGTTCATCGGGCAGACCTTCAGGCATTTGCCGCATTGGACACATTTGCTTTCATCGCAATGTACGCGCAGGAGTGAAAAATAGCTCATCGGCTTTAAGAAGACAGTGATCGGGCAAAGATATTTGCAGAACGCGCGGTTATCCTTAAAAATAAACGCGAGCGCGATGCCGCCGGCATAGTAAAGAATGTTGCCGATGAGGAACAGCCAGAACATGATGCGCTCGAGGTTCGAAAACTTCATCAGGAACAGGGCGGAGACGAGCGCGAACGAGAGCGCGAACATCACATAGCGCAGCGTGCCCAGCTTTTCTTTGCGGGGCTTTTGCGGCACTTTGAACGGGAGCAAGTCTAAGACCATGGCTGTCCAGCAGGCATAACCGCACCAGCCGCGGCCGAAAAGCAGCGGGCCGAAAATTTTTGCGACGGCGTAGTGAATCGTCGCCGCCTCGAACACGCCGGAAAACAGATAGTACCAAAAGCCTTCAATCTGCATGTTCTCCTGCGACATCAGCCCCAGATACACGAGCATGTAAAGACCGACTGCGAGCTGCACAAACTGCCGCGCATAGCGTTTTCCCGCAGTGAAAAGCGCTAAGCCGACCGAAAGGCAAGAACCTATGTAGCTGAAATTGAATAAATAAAACAGGTTGCTTTTTTGTGAGCCACAGCGTAACCGCTACGCCTTCAAAAAGCAGAAACATCAAAACCGATGCCCGATACTTTTTCAAGATGAGCCTCCTTGTAACTGTGCTTTGCACATGTTGTGCGTTTGAAAATTTAATTTTACGCTTTCATTCTACCATATCCCGTATAAAACACAAGGGAAATCTATTGCATAACGGAAAAGGCATTTTATGAAAGAAGCGGGGCTTTGTGCGGGGTAGAGCGGGAATGGGGAAATGAGCAAAGATGGGGCGGGAAAACGGCTTATTCTGTACACTTTTCCGCCTTAAAAAACATTGACATTTGGTACCAAAATCGCTATAATAAAGAACATTAGTGTACGCATTTACCCGTTTTTCGGAATTACAAATAAAGGTGGTTTATTTACTATGGCAGAAAAGGCATATTATGTTACAGAGGAAGGCCTTGCGGCATTGCAGGCTGAACTGGAGGATTTGAAGGTCAACCGCAGAAAAGAAGTTGCGGAAAAAATTAAAGAAGCGCTTTCTTTCGGCGACCTTTCCGAGAACAGCGAATATGACGAAGCAAAGAACGACCAGGCTATCCTTGAGGCGCGCATCGCCGACCTTGAAGTGATGGTGAGCAACGCACGCGTCATTGAGAAGGAAAACCTTGCGGCGGATACCGTGCACATCGGTTCTTCCGTATTTGTAAAAACGAAGCGTGCGGACGGCAGTGAAGCCGAGCGCAGCTTCAGCATTGTGGGCTCTAACGAAGCAAACCCGCGCCAGGGCAAGATCTCCGATGAATCCGCCGTGGGCAAAGCTCTTGTCGGCGCGAAGGTCGGACAGACCGTTGAAGTGGAGACACCCGCAGGCATCGTGGAGTATACGATCATCTCCGTATCTTAATTGAGAATCAGGCGGTGCGGATGGAAAATCCGCCCGCTTTTTTTGTGACCGCCGTGCGGCGGGGAAAGGAAGGCAGAAAATGGCAGAAAAGAAGACCCCGGAAACGGAAGCGGAACTGACCGAAGTGCTGCGTGTGCGCAGAGAGAAGCTCGCTCAGCTTGTAGAAGACGGCAAAGACCCGTTCCAGATCACGAAATTTGATGTGACGCACCACAGCGCGGAAATTAAAGACGATTTCGATGCGCTTGAGGGCAAAGAAGTTGTGGTGGCCGGCCGTATGATGAGCAAGCGCGTCATGGGCAAGGCATCGTTCTGCAATGTGCAGGACTTAAAGGGCGGCATCCAGTGCTATGTGGCGCGTGACGCTGTGGGCGAAGACAGCTACAAGGATTTTAAGAAATTTGACATCGGCGACATCATCGGCGTGCGCGGCGAGGTGTTCAAGACAAAAACCGGCGAGATTTCCATTCACGCTTCGGCTGTGACGCTGCTCTCGAAGAGCCTGCAGGTGCTGCCGGAGAAGTTCCACGGCCTGACGAACACCGATATGCGCTACCGCCAGAGATACGTCGATCTCATCGTGAACCCGGAAGTGAAGGACACGTTTGTAAAGCGCTCGAAGATCATTAAGGAGATCCGCAATTTCCTCGACGGCAGAGGATTTATGGAAGTGGAGACCCCGATGCTGGTTTCGAATGCCGGCGGTGCGGCGGCGCGTCCGTTTGAGACGCATTATAACGCGCTGAACGAAGACGTGAAGCTTCGTATTTCCCTGGAGCTTTACCTGAAGCGCCTCATCGTAGGCGGCCTTGAAAAGGTTTACGAGATTGGCCGTGTGTTCCGCAACGAGGGCGTCGATACGCGCCACAACCCGGAGTTCACGCTGATGGAGCTTTATCAGGCCTACACGGATTATTACGGCATGATGGAGCTGACGGAGAACATGTTCCGTTACCTTGCCGAGAAGGTGTGCGGCAGCGCGGTCATCACGTATAACGGTGTGGAAATCGACCTCTCGAAGCCGTTTGCGCGCTTGACGATGAACGACGCCATCAAGAAGTATGCGGGCATCGACTTTGACGAAGTGAAGACCGACGAAGAAGCGAAGGCGCTTGCAAAAGAGCACCACATTGAATATGAGGAGCGCCACACGAAGGGCGACATCATCAACCTGTTCTTTGAGGAATACTGCGAGAAGGAGCTCATTCAGCCGACGTTCATCATGGACCACCCGCTGGCGATTTCTCCGCTGACGAAGAAGAAGCCGAGCGACCCGACGAAGGTGGAGCGCTTTGAGCTGTTCATCAACACGTGGGAAATGTGCAACGCGTACTCCGAGCTGAACGACCCGATCGACCAGAGAGAGCGTTTTGCGGCGCAGGACGCGGCGTTTGCTGCGGGCGACGAGGAAGCGAACCACACGGACGAGGATTTCCTGAATGCGCTTGAGTACGGCATGCCCCCGACGGGTGGCATCGGCTACGGCATCGACCGCCTTGTGATGTTGCTGACGGATTCCCCGGCCATCCGCGATGTGTTGCTTTTCCCGACAATGAAGTCCTTAGATGGTGTAAATAAGAAAAATGATGTAAATAATACAGCTTCTGAAGCACCTGAAAAAATGTAAAAACTGAGTCTGAAAAGATTGATTTTTCTAAGGTAAAGGTAGAGCCTTTATTTGAGGAATTTGTTGATTTTGATACATTCAGCAAGTCAGATTTCCGTGCAGTAAAGGTTAAAGAGTGTGTTGCAGTACCGAAGTCAAAGAAACTGTTACAGTTTACTCTTTGATGACGGAACAGGCACAGACAGAACCATTTTAAGCGGTATTCATAGCTTTTATGAGCCGGAAGAACTGGTTGGAAAGACGCTTATCGCTATTACCAATCTTCCACCGAGAGCTATGATGGGCATTGACTCTTGCGGTATGCTTCTCAGTGCTATTCACGAAGAAGAAGGCGAAGAAAAGCTCCATCTGCTTATGGTAGATGACCATATCCCGGCAGGTGCAAAGCTCTTATTAAGATGATGTAAAGATGTACCGTTTTACCAAATAGACGGACGTACTTCATTTGATAAAAAACTAAAAAACAGCGATTTACATCAAACTTACATCAATTGATGCAGAAATCGGTGCAAGCAAGAAAAATCGCATAATTAGTGCAATGAGTGGGCAATTCCAATAGGGATTGCCCATTTTCTGAATGGACAGAAATACAAATCGGGAATTTGTATAAAATATATTTTTGAAAAAACTGTTGACTCTACGTTGCGTAATGGTTTAAAGTATATTTATCGAGAGAGGAGGAAATGATGATGATGACAGTAAATGAAGTGAGTAAGCTTGCCGGAGTGAGTATACGCACTCTACAATATTATGACAAGATTGGTCTTTTACATCCGACGGGATACACCGATGCGGGTTACAGATTGTATGACGATGCAGATTTGGAACGCCTTCAACATATTCTGCTGTTTCGAGAATTGGAGTTTCCTCTTAAAGACATTAAGATGATTGTTAATAGTCCTGATTTTGACAGAAGCAAAGCTTTAGAACAACAAATAGAGCTGCTTAGGCTTAAAAAGGAACATATTGAGAACTTAATGAACTTTGCTCTTGGAATAAAATTGTTAGGAGTGAAACACATGGATTTTAAGGCTTTTGATAGAAGTAAATTAGATGAATATAGCAGACAGGCAAAGGAATTATACGGTAATACACCAGAATATAAGGAGATGGAAGAAAAGCAAAAGAATCGAACTGAGGAAGATGAGAAAATCCTAGCAGATAGATTTATGCTTTTTTTTAAAGAAGCCGGAGAGATGAAGAATATGAATCCAGCATCTGATGATGCACAGAATCTTGTAAGAAGATTACAGGATTATATTACCCAAAACTTATATACTTGTACAAATAAGATTTTGCGTGGATTAGGAAAAATGTATTCAGGTGGTGGAGACATTACAACGAATATCGATGCTTATGGTGGTGAAGGTACCGCAATATTTGTAGCAGATGCAATAGAGATATATTGTGATAATGCAGAGTAAAATTGAATTTTTATCTATGTAATGTACACGATAAATCCAGTTTTGAACTTGCCCTTTGAGAGAGGAGAAAATCCTTTTCTCAAAGGGCTTTTTCTATTTATACGGATAATCGCAAACTACAAGATAAAGCTAAAACTTCATATACTCTAAGCACAAGGAGGTTGAGGTTTGGCTATGAATAACAGTTTAGCAGAAGTACACCCGGAGCTTGTTTCGGAGTGGTCGGAGAAGAATTTACTGCTTACACCCGACGACATTACTTTCGGTTCAAATAAAAAGTATGGTGGAAAGGTGCCGGTGCGAGAGTGATTGTAGGTATTAACGATTTGGCGACATTAGAGCCATTACTGGTAAAGCAGTGGTCGAAAAAGAATAAGATAAAACCGACAGAGGTTTCTATTGGTTCTCACAAGAAAGTGATATGGAGATGTGAGAAAGGGCACGAATGGGAAGCTGCCGTTAAGAGCAGGACAATAAATAAAACAGGTTGCCCGTATTGCTCTCATAATAAAGTGTTGGCAGGATTTAATGACCTTGCAACACTTCAGCCGGATATAGCTGCCGAGTGGTCGGACAGAAATTATCCGTTACTTCCAACTCAGGTTACAGTCTTTGCCAATCGTAAGGCTTGGTGGAGATGTAAGGATTGCGGCAGGGAGTGGAACACCCTTATTTCTACCCGTTCCGGTGGTAGTAAATGTCCATATTGCAGTGGGTACATATTCCTGAAAGGGTTTAATGATTTGCAGACAACGCATCCTGAAATTGCTTCTGAATGGTCGGAGAAGAACTTGCCATTGAAGCCTGATGAAGTAAATGCAAAGTCGAGGAAAAATATCTGGTGGAAGTGCAGAAAATGCGGTAATGAGTGGAAATCAGTTATCAACGCCCGTGTGAAAGGTACGGTATGCCCTGTTTGTGCGGAGAGAGAAGTCCTTGCCGGATATAATGATTTGGCGACAACAGATAATCAGCTTCTTAGCGAATGGGATTATGAACAGAATAAACTGAAGCCTACAGAGGTATCACGAACTTCAGCAAAGAGAGCGTGGTGGAAATGCAGGCACGGTCATTCATGGAGTATGAAGATAAATGAAAGGACGATATTGAATAAAGGCTGCCGAATTTGTGAGCAAGAATATTTATCTCTATTTCCTGCTTTGGCTGTCAGCTATTATTCTAATAAGAAAGGTTTGAAAGCAGAACTTGGTTCTGACCGATTGCTTGGAGTTCCGCTTGAAACATACATACCTTCAGAAAAGTTGGCTATTGAGTCAGGAAGTGCCGATGAGAATATAGAAATAATGAAAGCATATATGTGCAAGCAACGAGGAATAAGGCTGATTAAACTGCCGATGAAAGGCACAGAACTGGATTATGCCAATAGCTTAAAGAAAGCTTTTCAGAGCGTACATATATTTATTTCTTCTGATACAGAGGAAGATGTGGAGATAATCAAAAATACATTTGAAAGATGGAGGGATAGCCAATGAGAGAGAAAACTTATCATCTATACTTAAATGAAGAAGAACGAAGCCAAGTGATACAATCACTCATTGCACTGAAGAACAATTTAGCAGCTCAGGGACGATACACCGACGCAGTAGATGATGTTCTATGTAAAGTGCTTGAAGCAAAGAAAAAAGAAATTGAAAATGGAATACATTTAGAACGTGTTTTGCCGTCTGTTTCTTAACCAGAGCAGGCGGTTTTTTTTTTATTTCAAAATTTTTTGAAAAATTTTCGGAAAAGCGGCGATTTGGGTGTGCATTTTATACCCCTTTGTCCAAATGAGTGAAGGGGTTCATTCCGATAGCAAAAACGGAAGCCTTTTCGCTTGAAAATTGAATAAGTCATTCACTAAGACTTTATTTCTGATGATAGCCACTTTAGCAGGTACGCCGTGATTTCTGTATTTCAGAATAGCGAGAACTCCGGTTATGAGTATCAGGTTGCCCCTGATATGGCGATGACAGTCAGAATGATAATGATACTTCTCTACGGAGCTGGCGGAGTACCCGGCAGAGGTTAGAACCCTATGATACAGATAAGCAGTCTGTTCCTTAGTGACTTCCCATAAGCATTTTGCTTGGCAAGGGGTGTTGAGAACAAATATTGCTATGACCGATTAGGAAATGAGTCGGTCAGGTACATAGCCATAATGCGGTGGCTATGAAATTTCAGAAAGGAGGGCAAAAAGAAGTGTCAAACTGCAAAACGATTTCCGTATGTAACCAGAAAGGCGGAGTCGGAAAGACCACCACAACAGTTAATCTCGGAGTCGGGCTTGCAATGCAGGGCAAGAAAGTATTGCTCATAGACGCAGACCCGCAGGGCGATTTAACGACTTGTCTTGGTTGGCAGGATACAGACGGTTTGGGTATCACGCTTGCAACGAAACTCACAGATGTAATCAATGAAACGATGACAGACCCTATGGTTGGTATCCTGCACCACGAAGAAGGTGTTGACCTTGTTCCGGCAAACCTTGAGCTTTCAGCAATGGAATTTAACCTTGTGAACGCAATGAGCAGAGAAACTACACTCAAGAATTATCTGAGTCAAGTGAAGAACAGATATGATTATGTAATTATAGACTGTATGCCTTCACTTGGTATGGTTACTCTCAATGCTTTATCGGCGGCAGACAGTGTTATTATTCCGGTTCAGGCTCAGTATTTGCCTGCAAAGGGTGGCGACACAGCTTGTGCAGACCATTTCAAAAGTAAAGAAGTATATCAATCCGGATATTAAGATAGACGGTATGCTGCTTACTTTGGTGGATAGCCGAACAAACCTTGCAAAGAGTACGGTGGAAGCACTCAGGGCAAACTTCGGTAATCAGATAAGGATGTATCGAACACAAATCCCGATTGAGAGAAACTTCTTCCAAAGGCAAGAGCATTTATGCTTATGAGACCAAACAGACGATGAAGTGTCTCGGCGAAAAGGCATACGCTGAATTTACAGAGACGAAAAGGAGGTGTTAGCCGAATGGCCAATGGGGTTATTTCCGGAGATGAAACCGTCTTTGTTGGTCGTATTTTTACAGTATGGCTATCGTGGGACAATCTCGACATCTTGAGGTCACAGAATGAAGCGGCAGCAAACAGCATTGCACAGGCTTATGCCACACAGCTTCTTATCTGGGAAACTGTTATCGGAGAGCGTGATGTGAACTTCAATCATGTAGCAGCCAGTGGTTGCAGCAATGAAAGACGTCATCAATGCAAAGCATCCGCCCGCAATAAGATTTTCAGTTATTACAACAGTATGGTGCAGAGTGTACAGAACCATGCGACCATACCAAGCTTTTGTAATAAATCATCCGGTTCGGCAAAGACAATAGAACTTGAGTGGAACGGAAGCAAGTACACAACTACTCTGACAGACTCCAATAATGTGCTGTCCAAATATAATTTCAAGGCAAGTATCAGTGGAGTAAGTTTTTCAGTGAATGGTAACTAACTTACTGTTTCTATGGATACTGCACCGAGTAAGAATTTACCATTACCGCAACGAAGAAAAATGCAGTCCGCAGAGGTGTGGTTGTATGGTCAGAGGGCAAACACGGTCAGAACTCCAGTGTGCAGGATGTTGTCAGCTATGCTCAGGAAGTAAGCGACAGTATCAACGGTTATGTGAAGATGAAAGTCAGCTATGGTTCTTGTCAGATTGTAAAGACC